>Ga0310823_100684_pt1 | contig 17902 bp, 15 predicted proteins | sample P4_ome_3_FD_201316 | JGI IMG/M metagenome (GOLD analysis project Ga0310823, IMG submission 201316) | Sorghum-adapted microbial communities from Joint BioEnergy Institute, Emeryville, California, United States - P4_Day56_Rep3 | ecosystem: Engineered > Bioreactor > SSF (Solid state fermentation) >...
CTACGAGCTGGACCGGCCGCTGAAGCAGCCGGTCGTGAAGGCGCGCGGCCGGCTGCACGACCATGAGCGCGCCCGGCAGCTGCTCGAGGAAGGGAAGTTCGTCGAGGCGGTGCGGCTGCTGAAGTCGATCATCGGGGAGCAGCCCGAGTTTCTGGCGGCGCGCAACAATCTGGCGCTCGCCTATTATTACATGGGCCTGTTCGATCAGGCGGCGGACACCGTCCGGGAAGTGCTCAAGACGGACCCGGGCAATCTGCACGCGATGTGCAATCTCGCGATTTTCCGGATGCACAACGGCGGCCGGGAGGAAGCGCTGGCGATCGTCGAGGCGCTGCGCAAGATGGTGCCGATGCAGCCGGAGCTGGCGTTCAAGCTGGCGACGACGATGGGCATTCTCGGGGAGCATGCGGTGGCGTACGGCCATTTCCGGCGGCTGCTCCGCGAGCTGTCCGGGCACCGCGATCCGTGCCTCCTTCACTATGCGGCCGTCGCGGCCTGCAACATCGGCCGCATGGGGGAAGCCGGGCGGCTCTGGAAAGAAGCGGCGCAGCTCGATCCGGATTCGGGCGTGGCCGACTATTATCTGCATCATCTGGACGATCTGAAAGCGGGCGCGATGGCCCCGCCGTCCAGCTACCACTACCATCTGCCGTTCGAGGAGCAGCTCAGGCGCTGGGAAGGGACGGGCGAGGAGCTGCCCGAACGGATGAAGCGGGATCCGCTCGTCCGCTCGTCGTTCTTCTGGGCGCTGCGCCACGGCGACCGCAGGATGAAGCTGCAGGTCATCCAGGCGTTCAGCCTCGTCGCCGACGATGAGGTGAAGGCGGCGCTGCGCGAATTTTTACGGCAGCCCGAGGAAGACGACATGCTGAAGCGCGTGGCGATCTTCGTCCTGCGCGGCATCGGCGACGCCGAGCCGATCGAGGCGGTGCTGGGCGGGGAGCCGGTGATCGTCGAAGCGGCCCGGATGCCGATCCGGATGCCCGCCGGCAACGCGCGGTGGCAGGCGGTCGTCGAAGCGGCGCTGCAGCGCATGAAGAACCGCTTTGACGCGGTGCAGCAGCACGACCTGCTGACGCTGTGGGCGGAGTTTCTGCAGCGGCTGTATCCCGAGACGCCGGTCATCCGCAAGGCGGAAGGCTGGGCGGCCGCGCTCGAGTATTTGACGGCGAAAATGCACCGCAAGGGGATCACCTTCGAGGAGGCGGCGACGCGCTACGGCGTGTCGGCGGCGACCGTGTGCAAGCATGTCCGGCGGATCGACGAGGTGTGCGGCATCCGGGAAAAGATGAAGGCGGCGCACGCGCCGGGCGAGTTCGAGGGCGATTAGCGGTGTGCGGAGACGGCGTTCTTTTTTTCGGAAGGATAGAGAGGCGTTGGGCGAATGCATGACGGCAGGCGCCGCGCGGATCAACGGATTCGCGGGCCGATGCCGGAAGACAGGAGGGAGACCAGAATGACGGCATATCGTTCGATCATTATCGGCACCGGACCGGCGGGCCTTACGGCCGCGATCTATCTGGCGCGGGCGAATCTGAACCCGCTCGTCATCGAAGGGCCGGAGCCGGGCGGACAGCTTACGACGACGACGGAAGTCGAGAATTTCCCGGGATTCCCGGACGGCATCATGGGGCCTGAGCTGATGGACAACATGCGCAAGCAGGCCGAGCGGTTCGGCGCCGAATTCAAGACGGGCTGGGTGAACCGCGTCGATCTGTCGAAGCGGCCGTTCACGCTCGAGGTCGAGGGCATGGCCGAGCCGCTGCAGGCGGAGACGCTCATCATCTCGACCGGGGCGTCCGCGAAATATCTCGGCATTCCGGGCGAGAAAGACAACGTCGGGCGCGGCGTCAGCACGTGCGCGACGTGCGACGGGTTCTTCTTCCGCGGCAAAAAAATCGTCGTGGTCGGCGGCGGCGACTCGGCGATGGAAGAGGCGAACTTCCTGACGCGCTTCGCGACGGAAGTGAAGCTGGTGCACCGTCGGAACGAGCTGCGCGCGTCGAAGATCATGCAGGACCGCGCGCGGGCGAACGAGAAGATCACCTGGCATCTGAACCGGACGCCGCTGGAAGTGGTGGCCGGTCCGCACGGCGTCACCGGGCTGAAGGTGCTGAGCAACGAGACGGGCGAGGAAGAGCTGATCGAGGCGGAAGGCATTTTCGTCGCGATCGGCCATACGCCGAACACGAAGTTTCTGGGCGGCCAGATCGAGACCGACGAGCAGGGCTACATCATCGTGAAGCCGGGGACGACCGAGACGAACGTGCCGGGCGTGTTCGCCTGCGGCGACGTGCAGGACAAGAAGTACCGTCAGGCCATCACGGCGGCGGGCAGCGGCTGCATGGCGGCGCTCGAGTGCGAACGTTTCCTCGAGGGCAGCGCCGTGCACGATTGGAGCCATACGTTGTAATCGATCCATGAGTGTTGTCCGCAGTAGCCGCTGACGGAAGGAGCCTCCCCTCCAGCCGTCGGCGGCTTTTTGGTGCGGTATTGGTATGTGCGGGGCCTGCCGGTTCGTAGGTTGAGCGGATGGATTGGCGAAGATACTGCGCTTATTTCTGCGCAGAAGGCCGAATCTTGTCCGGATAAAGGAAGAGATTACCTCTATTCACTGTGATGGTGCTGAATTTTGCGGTTTCTTGGGCTATAGAAGAAGAAATTTCCGCAATTTATGACGTGTTGCGCTTATTGTCCTTATTAGAGGAAAACATTTCTTCAATTTTCTCTTCATGCCAGTCCTCGCACGGGTTTGTGCTGCATGTTCCATGGACCGCCCGCATTCTTGACCTTCCCATAGCGTTCGCTTATAGTGGGAAAAGAGCAGTTAACACAATGATTGAGGTGGCCTTGTCATGTCGGGTAAGCTCTACGTCGGCCTGGATGTCGGCGGTACAGCGATAAAAGCGGGCGTATGCAGCGGGGACGGCAAGCTGCTGCATACCTTCGAAGGACCGACCGAGAATGAGAAAGGCAGCGACCGGGTCATGGCCAATATGGCCCAATATGCCCGGACCGTTGTCGAACAGATGTCCGCATCCTGGGATGATGTCGAAGGCGTCGGCATCGGCGTGCCGGGATTCCTGGACATTCAGAACGGCGTTCTGCTCACCTCGCCCAACCTTGTGCTGCGGAATGCTCCGCTGAAGAGCTTTCTTTCCGAACAGCTCGGCAAGCCGGTGCTGATCAACAATGACGCCAACGTGGCGGCGCTCGGCGAAGCATGGAGCGGCGCCGGACGGGGCGTATCCGATTGCGTGATGTATACGCTCGGCACCGGTGTCGGCGGCGGCATCATCATCGGCGGCCGCATCGTCGTCGGCTACAGCACGATGGCCGGAGAGCTCGGCCATATCGCCATCGTGCCCGATCTCGAAGCGATTCAATGCGGCTGCGGCAAGAAAGGGTGCCTGGAAACGGTGTCGTCCGCGACGGGCATCATCCGGATGGCCAGGGACGCGGTGGCGCGCGGCGATCTGGCGGCGCTGGCCGGCCTGGAGACGATCACGGCGAAGGACGTCATCGACGCCGCGAAATCCGGCAACGAGACGGCGGCGCGCATCGTGCAGCGCGCGGCGCACTATCTCGGCAAGTCGATGGCCCTCGTGTCGGTCGTCGTCAATCCGCAGCGGTTCATCATCGGCGGCGGTGTCGCGAAAGCGGGAGAGTTCCTGTTCGGGCAAATTCGCGAAGCTTATTTCAAACACGCGCTGGAGGCGGCTTCCAAAGGCGTGGAGATCGTGCCGGCCGAGCTCGGCAACGACGCGGGGGTCGTCGGCGCGGCGGGGCTCATTCTGCGTTCTTGACGAACGTGCAGGCCGGTGACGACCGGCCTGTTCCTTATTCCCGGACGTACGGCCGCATGTTGGCGGTCAGGCGCCCGGGCGGTTTTACGCTCAATCGGGGAGGAGATGCCGCCATGTCCGGTGGAACGGCAGTCCCAAAGCTGGTCATCATTACGGGCATGTCGGGCGCGGGGAAGACGATCGCGGTCCAGAGCATGGAGGACCTGGGCTTCTTCTGCGTCGACAACCTGCCGCCCGTGCTCATCCCGAAGTTCGCCGAGCTGATCGAGTCGTCCAGCGGCAAGATCGCCAGGGTGGCGCTCGTCATCGACCTGCGCGGCCGCGAGTTCTTCACCGCGCTGTCCGAATCGCTGTCCTACACGAAGGAGCATTTCTCGATCGGAATCGAGATTCTGTTCCTCGACGCGACGGACAGCGTGCTCGTGCAGCGGTACAAGGAGAGCCGGCGCCGGCATCCGCTCGCCGACGGCGGCGTCCCGCTCGAAGGCATCCGCCTGGAGCGGCGGCTGCTCGAGGATCTGAAAGGCATCGCGACGCAGGTGATCGACACGAGCAACCTGAAGCCGTCGCAGCTCAAGGCGCTGATCGCCGACCGGTTCTCCGAAGCGGACAAGGAATCGTTCGTGGTCAATCTGACGTCGTTCGGCTACAAATACGGCATCCCGATCGACGCGGATCTGATCTTCGACTGCCGGTTCCTGCCCAATCCGCATTACGTCGAGCATCTGCGGCCGAACACCGGGAAAGATCCGGAAGTGTACGAGTATGTCATGAAATGGCCGGAGACGCAGACATTTCTGGCGAAATTGGTCGACATGCTGCAATATCTGATCCCGATGTACAAGAAAGAAGGCAAAAGCCAGCTCGTCGTCGGCATCGGCTGCACCGGTGGCAAGCATCGTTCCGTCGCGATCGCCGAGTATCTCGGCCGCACGCTGGGCAACAGCGAGACGGAGACGGTGCGGGTCGGCCACCGGGATGCCGAGCGCGACCGGCACTGACGGGGTGAAGGCATGAGCGCCCGCATTTCGTCGGTTCCGCAGCGTTTGCCGAAAGTCGTCGTCATCGGCGGCGGCACCGGTCTGTCCGTCATGCTGCGCGGCTTGAAGGAGAAGCCGCTCGACCTGACGGCGATCGTCACGGTCGCCGACGACGGAGGCAGCTCCGGCGTGCTGCGCCAGGAACTGCACATTCCCCCGCCGGGCGACATTCGCAACGTGCTGATGGCGCTCGCGAACGTGGAGCCGCTTCTCTCGCGGCTGCTCCGCTACCGTTTTCCCGCCGGCAGCGGATTGGCCGGGCACAGCCTGGGCAACCTGATGTTGGCGGCGATGACCGACATCGCGGGCGATTTCGTCACGGGCGTGCGCGAGCTGAGCCAGGTGCTCGCGGTGCGCGGCCGTGTGCTGCCCGCCGCCGCGCAAGGCACCGTGCTGAAGGCGGTCATGGAAGACGGAAGCATCGTCGTCGGTGAATCGCAGATCCCGAAAGTCCGCGGCAGAATCAGCCGCGTCATGATTGAACCGGCCGGCGTCGAGCCGCTGCCGGAAGCGGTGGAGGCGATCCGGGAGGCGGATTGCATCGTGATCGGCCCCGGAAGCCTGTATACGAGTATCATGCCGAATCTGCTCGTGCGCGGTCTTGCGGAGGCGGTCATCGCTTCCGGCGCCATGAAGCTGTTCATCTGCAATGTCATGACCCAGCCGGGCGAGACGGACGGCTACACGGTGAGCGATCATCTGGACGCGATCGAGGCGCATGTCGGCGCGCCGCTGTTCCACGGCGTCATCGTGAACAACGGCGAGATTCCGCCGGATGTGCTGGCGAAGTACGCGGAGGACGGCGCGTCGGTGGTCGTCTGCGACGAAGAGGAGTTGCGCCGGCGGGGCATCCGCGTCATCGCGGACCGTCTGGTCAAGGTTCAGACCTATCTGCGGCATGACGCCGCGCGGCTCAGCCACCACATCGAGCGGCTGGTTCAAGATTGGATATCCGGGAAGAGGTGATGCGGATGTCTTTCGCGGCCCAGACCAAGAAAGAGCTCACGATGATCGAATCTGCACCCTGCTGCGAGCTGGCGGAGCTCTCGGCGCTTATCCGGATGAACGGCACGGTGCAGGTGTCGAATCGGAAGGTTGTGCTGGATGTATCGACGGAGAACGCGGCGATCGCGCGGCGCATTTTTACTCTGCTCAAAAGGCGGTTCGGCGTACAGGCCGAGCTGCTCGTGCGGAAGAAAATGCGGCTGAAGAAGAACAACGTCTACATCGTCCGCATTCCGTCGATGGTGGAGGAGATTCTGTCCAAGCTCTCCATCGTCTCGGAAGGGTTCGTGTTCCGCCAGGGAATCGACAAGAACATCGTGCGCAAGGCGTGCTGCAAGCGCGCTTATTTGCGCGGCGCGTTTCTCGCAGGGGGATCCGTCAACGACCCGGAGGGATCGTCCTACCATCTGGAGATCGCGACGCAGTACGAGGAGCATTGCCGGGCGCTGGTGGAACTGGCGAACAAGTACCGGCTCAACGCGCGCTGCATCGAACGGAAGAAGGGCTTTATTTTCTACATCAAAGAAGGGGAAAAGATCATCGAGCTCCTGGGCATCATCGGCGCGCACCAGGCGCTCTTCAAGTTCGAGGATGTCCGGATCATGCGCGACATGCGCAACTCGGTGAACCGGATCGTCAACTGCGAGACGGCCAATCTGAACAAGACGATCGGCGCGGCGGTCCGCCAGATCGACAACATCAAGCTGCTGCAGAAGGTGATCGGCCTCGAGAATCTGCCCGAGAAGCTGCGCGAGGTGGCGGAGGTAAGGCTCGCCCATCCGGAGATCAACCTGAAGGAAGTCGGCGACCTGCTGAAGGGCAATGTCAGCAAATCGGGCGTCAATCACCGGCTGCGGAAAATCGACGAATTGGCCGAAAAAATCCGGAATGGCACGCTCTGACGCGGGAAACTAGTCTGTTGCGCCAAATAATGTTATAATACTTGCATGATCTGTGGGCCTTCGAGGGCACGGAATGGTAAGCTGTGAGGAGCAAGCCGAGCATCGAGCCGATATTTTCTGGACAGGGGGAAAAAGTTCATGATCAAGCAACCGGTGGTCGTTCGTCTGAAGACGGGCCTTCACGCACGGCCGGCTGCGCTTTTCGTACAGGAAGCGAACAAGTTCTCGGCTGAAATCTTCGTGGAGAAGGACGACAAGAAAGTGAACGCGAAATCCATCATGGGCATCATGAGCCTCGCGATCAGTTCGGGGACGGAGGTTACCATCAGCGCCGACGGTTCCGATGCAGAGCAGGCTGTAAACGCTTTAGTCCAACTGGTCAGCAAGGAAGAGCTGGAGAACCAGTGACGGGCATTTCGGAGCATGAAACAAGGGACGGATCCTTCGGGACCCGTCCCTTTGTCTTGCGATAGGGGGCGTTCGACAGAGGCGGGCCGGCCGGCGCATCGGCCGATCGGCCCAAAGAGACGAAAGACTGCCGACAAGCGGCAGCCGGATCAGAGAGCGTTCGGGTCGAGATTGCGGGAACGGATCGCTTCTTCGATGAGTTGTATGAATTCCGCGGACAATCCCATTGCGACGGCCTCGTGGTACACTTCCAGCAGATGCTCGTCCGTGAGCGGGCGGAACAGAATCATCTTGTCGTGCACAATGGGATATTCGGTTTCGGGCAGTGTCGTATGTGTCGATCTCGTGGCTGCCACGTTGATCACTCCATCCAAATTTCTCAGAACTCGCCTTCATTTGTAGGAAATTGGAACTTCCTGTGTCTTCATCATAACACGGTTTGGGTCCGGAGTGGTTTGCCATTCACACATGCAAATTGTGGTTGACAAATGTAAAAAAATGTGGTATTGAAACAAAAACATCCGCCTGGTGAAAGACGGATGTTTCGCGTTTTATTGCGCATGTTTTTTCGGGTGTTGCGATTGCGCGTTTTGATTGCGATGGCAGCGCTGCGCGGTTGTGCGGTTGTGCGGTTGTGCGGTTGTGCGGTTGTGCGGTTGTGCGGTGGTGCAGTTGTGCGGTTGCGCCGCGCGAGATTGCGGATTTTGGACTATATGCGCTCGATGACTTTGTCCACAAGGCCGTAGTTCTTCGCTTCTTCGGCGCTCATGAAGTAGTCCCGGTCCGTGTCTTTCTCGATCCGCTCCAGCGGCTGGCCGGTCCGCTCGGAGAGAATCCTGTTCAGCTTGTCGCGCATTTTCAGAATCCGGCGGGCCCGTATCTCGATGTCGCTGGCTTGTCCTTCGGCTCCGCCGAGCGGCTGGTGAATCATCACTTCGCTGTTCGGCAGGGCGTAGCGCTTGCCCGGAGCGCCCGCGGCCAGCAGGAACGCGCCCATCGAGGCCGCCATGCCGACGCAGATCGTCGAGACGTCCGGCTTGATGTACTGCATCGTGTCGTAGATCGCCATGCCGGATGTGATGGAGCCGCCCGGGCTGTTGATGTACAGATGGATGTCCTTCTCCGGATCGTCGGCGGCCAGGAACAACATTTGGGCGATCACCGAATTGGCGACGACATCGTTGATAGCGGTGCCGAGAAAGATGATGCGGTCCTTGAGCAGACGGGAATATATGTCGTATGCGCGCTCGCCCCGGCTGCTCTGCTCGATCACCATCGGAACGAAATTCATGTCCATATCGGAAGCCTCCTTCTTCCATTATGATACCCGATCGCGCGATAAAAGTCAAAGAAGGTCAAACAAGCGGTGCAAAAAAGCGGCCGTGCCTGAATCGGTAAAGCCGCTTGCTGCGTGGTATGGCGCGCCCGCCAGGAATCGAACCTAGATCTCAGGCTCCGGAGGCCTGCGTCATATCCATTGGACCACGGGCGCATGATGTCAACGTAACAGCGAGAATCATTATAGGATACGCGGGATGAAAAAGCAAGGCCGCGGCGAAAAAAAGTTGCGGGCAACGGTTGGAAGCGCGGCGGCGGACGGGTGGAAGGCGCGGACGGCGGGCAAATGGCGGACGATTGGCGGGTGCGGAGGGTGGACGGCGGGCGGACGATTGGCGGGTGGGGAGGGTGGACGGTTCTGTTTGGCGAAAGCGGACGGCGGGTGCGGGCTGCGTGCAGGTGCGTGCTGCGGCGAGTTGCGGTTGGCGGCAAGTTGCGGAGCTGCGGCGGGTGCCAGGTCGGAGTCGGACGACGACGATGCGGATGCGGTGTCGCAACGGGATGCCGGGATGGACGGCAGTGCGGGAGCGGTGTCGCAACGGGATGCCGGGATGGACGGCAGTGCGGGTGCGGTGCCGCAACGGGATGCCGGGATGAACGGCGATGCGGGTGCGGTGGCACGGTGAGCGTTGGTTGTTATTTAGGCGGGGCGTGTTAAAGGAACGCAGTACCGTTAGAGGCGGTTGGTGGTGAGGCGGCAGCGGCATTAGCGGTACAGCGTACCGTTAGCGGGGCATTTTTGTGGCGGCGGTGGTCTGGCGGGGCGTGTTAACGGAACGCAGTACCGTTAGAGACGGTTGGTGGTGAGGCGGCAGCGGCAATAACGGAACATGGTTCCGTTAACGGAGTAGCGGACATACCGGGGCGGTGGTTAGGGACGTACTAACGGCGCGGAATGCCGTTAACTGGCCCCCGGAATAGGTGCGGGCCCGCGCTAACGGCACGAGGTGCCGTTAAAAGGCAGTCGTTGGCCGGGCAAGGAGGCACAAAGCGGCGATTAACGGCGCAAAATGCCGTTAACAGGCTGCCGGAATGGGGGCGGGCCCGCGCTAACGGCACGAGGTGCCGTTAAAAGGCAGTCGTTGGCCGGGCAAGGAGGCACAAAGCGGCGATTAACGGCGCGGAATGCCGTTAACTGGCCGCCGAACTGGGTACGGGTCCGCATTAACGGCACGAGGTGCCGTTAATAGGGGTTGCCGCCTCGCTGGCGCTGAGCGCGCCCGCACCCGGCGCGTTTCCCGCCACGTCGATGGCCGGGCAAGTGGGCGTGAACATGGGCCGTGGAAGCCCGTCGACCGAGGATGCCAATTGCCCTTGCGCATCGTAAAAAAGTTGGTTACAATGAAAGCGGGACTTAGAATGTTCATCCGGGACAAAATGCGTCCAACCGGATGAAGTGAGGTGCGCGATGCGCGAGTGGATTGAGTTGCAGCAGCGCCTTGTTCCGGATCTGCTCGAAGTGATGACGAAGCGCTATGCCATTCTGAGTCAGGTGATGAAGTCGGAATCCGTCGGCCGCCGCGCATTGGCGGCTGCCTTGTCCATGACGGAGCGCACGCTCCGGGCGGAAGCCGACTTCCTGAAGGCGCAAGGCCTGCTCGAGGCGAACGCGGCGGGCATGCGCGTCACCGACGCCGGCCGGCGGCTGGTCGAGTCGCTGGTGCCGTTCATGAGCGAACTGTCCGGCCTGTCGGAGCTGGAACGGCTGATCCGCGATCATTTCCGGCTTCGCGAAGTGATCGTCGTGCCGGGCGACGCGGACGCGGCGCGGGAGACGAAGCGGGAGATCGGCCGGGCGGCCGGCCGGGTGCTGGTCCGGCTGCTTCAGGGCGAGGGCGTGGTCGCCGTGACCGGCGGCACGACGCTGGCGGCGCTCGCGGAAGCGATCACGGTGGATCAGCCGCTGCAGGGCGTGCTGTTCGTTCCGGCCCGGGGCGGGTTCGGCGAGAGCATGGACTACCAGGCGAACACGATCGCCTCGACGCTGGCGAAGCGCACCGGCGCCGCGTACCGGCTCTTGCACGTGCCGGACCATCTCAGCGAGGACGCGTACCAGTCGCTCATGCTCGAGCCGAACGTGCGGGAAATGGTGGAAGTCATCCGCAAATCCAGCATCGTGGTACACGGGATCGGAGACGCCATGGTCATGGCGCGCCGGCGCAAAGTGGATGAGCGGACGATGGCGTCGATGCGCGCGGAAGGCGCGCTGGCGGAAGCGCTCGGCTACTATTTCGACCGCAATGGCACCGTCATCCACCGCATGTCGACCGTCGGCCTCAGGCTCGATGATCTGGAGACGGCCGAGCACGTCATCGCCGTGGCGGGCGGCAGCAGCAAAGGGGAAGCGATCGCCGCGGTGCTCAGGTACGGCCAGGACGATGTGCTCGTGACGGATGAGGGCGCGGCCCGCCGGCTGGAGGCGATCATCCGGCAGGAGCGGCAGCAGGCGGAAGGTTGAACGGTCTGATCGTCAACTGCGCAAACGACAGCGGCGTTGCCGAAAGGGCGACTGCCGTAAATGCAACAACCGCAGGCAACGGCCACATCAAGAGGCAGGAAGGGTTATCCTGACGCAGGGCGACGCCCGACGGCGAGCACCGCGTCTTGCGATATAAGCAAGATCCAATCAAGGAGGATGTTAGCATGGTGAAAGTAGGCATCAACGGTTTCGGCCGCATCGGCCGCAACGTGTTCCGCGCATCGCTGAACAATCCGAACGTGGAAATTGTGGCGATCAACGACCTGACGGACACGAAGACGCTGGCGCATCTGCTCAAGTACGACACGACGCACGGCACGCTGGACGCGGACGTCGAAGCGAAGGAAGGCGCGATCGTCGTAAACGGCAAGGAGATCAAGGTATTCTCCGAGCGCGATCCCGGCGCGCTGCCCTGGGGCGAGTACGGCGTTGAAATCGTCGTCGAGTCGACGGGCATCTTCACCGCGAAGGAAAAAGCCGAAGCTCACCTGAAAGGCGGCGCGAAGAAGGTCATCATCTCCGCTCCGGCGACGAACGAAGACATCACGATCGTCATCGGCGTCAACGAAGACAAGTACGATCCGAAGGCGCATACGATCATCTCCAACGCATCCTGCACGACGAACTGTCTCGCGCCGTTCGCGAAAGTGCTGAACGAGAAGTTCGGCATTGTCAAGGGCATGATGACGACGGTTCACTCTTACACGAACGACCAGCAAGTGCTCGACCTGCCGCACAAGGACCTGCGCCGCGCGCGCGCCGCTGCGGAGAACATCATCCCGTCCACGACGGGCGCCGCGAAAGCCGTCGGGCTCGTGCTGCCGGAGCTGAAAGGCAAGCTGAACGGCATGTCCATGCGCGTGCCGACGCCGAACGTCTCCGTCACGGACCTCGTCGCGGAACTGAAGGTAAGCGTAACGGTCGAAGAAGTGAACGCGGCGCTGAAGGAAGCCGCCGAAGGCCCGCTGAAAGGCATTCTCGCATACTCCGAAGAGCCGCTGGTTTCGTCGGACTACAAAGGCAACCCGCATTCCTCGATCATTGACGCCCTGTCCACGATGGTCGTCGATGGCAACATGGTCAAGGTCGTCTCCTGGTACGACAACGAATGGGGTTACTCGAACCGCGTCGTGGACTTGGCTGCCTATATCGCCAGCAAAGGGCTGTAATATACGGAATCCGTCGGTTCAAGAGGAGCAGCATGCGCTGTCTCCTCTTGGCGCGCGTATAGGAGACGCCCCGCGGGGCAATTACGAGGAGGAGCCTCTCATGAGCAAAAAGAGCGTCAGAGACGCAGACGTCGCCGGCAAGCGCGTGTTCGTGCGCGTCGACTTCAACGTGCCGGTCGAAAACGGAGCCATTACGGACGATACCCGGATCCGGGAGACGCTGCCGACGATTCAATATCTGGTCGAGCGGGGCGCGAAGGTGATTCTGGCGAGCCACATGGGCCGTCCGAAGGGACAGGTCGTCGAAGAGCTGCGCCTCAACCTGCAGGCACAGCGGCTGTCCGAACTGCTCGGCGGCAAGCCGGTCGCGAAGGCCGACGATCTGATCGGCGAATCGGTGAAGGCGCAGATCGCCCAAATGAAGGACGGCGACATTCTGCTGCTGGAGAACGTCCGCTTCCACCCGGGCGAAGAGAAAAACGATCCGGAGCTGGCGAAGGCGTTCGCCGAACTGGCCGACTTGTACGTGAACGACGCGTTCGGCGCCGCGCATCGCGCCCATGCGTCCACGGAAGGCATCGCGCGCCATCTGCCCGCCGTGTCCGGCCTGCTGATGGAGAAGGAGCTCGAAGTGCTTGGCAAGGCGCTGAACAACCCGGACCGTCCGTTCACGGCCATCATCGGCGGCTCGAAGGTGAAGGACAAGATCGACGTCATCAACAAAATGCTCGAGATCGCGGACAACGTCATCATCGGCGGCGGCCTGTCGTACACGTTCTTCAAGGCGCAGGGCGTCGAGATCGGCAAATCGCTGCTTGACGAGAGCAAGCTGGACACCGTGCTCGGCTTCATCGAGAAGGCGAAGCAGCTCGGCAAGAATTTCCATCTGCCGGTCGACATCGTCATCACCGACGAGTTCAGCGCCAGCGCGAAGACGAAGGTTGTCGACATCATGAAGGAAGGCATCCCGGCCGATCATGAAGGCATCGACATCGGGCCGAAGACGCGCGAGATCTACGCGGACATCATCAAGAACTCGAAGCTCGTCGTCTGGAACGGGCCGATGGGCGTGTTCGAAATCGAGCCGTTCTCGCACGGCACGCGGGCGATCGCCGAGGCGTGCGCGGCAACGAGCGCCTATACGGTCATCGGCGGCGGCGACTCCGCGGCGGCGGTCGAGAAGTTCAATCTCAAGGACAAGATGGACCATATCTCGACCGGGGGCGGCGCGTCGCTCGAGTTCATGGAAGGCAAGAAGCTGCCGGGCGTCGAAGCGCTGAACGACAAGTAAAAGGGAGGCCGGAACATGCGGACACCGATCATCGCAGGCAACTGGAAAATGTTCAAAACGGTCCCCGAGGCCGAAGCGTTCTTCGCGGAAGTGAAGGGCAAGGCGGAACGGCAAGGCGTGGAGAGCGTCATCTGCGCGCCGTTCACGAACCTGCCCGCGCTCGTGAAGGCGGCCGAAGGCACAACGATCGCGATCGGCGCGCAAAATATGCATTTCGAGGACAGCGGCGCGTTCACGGGCGAGATCAGCGGACCGATGCTGAAGGAGCTCGGCGTGAAATATGTCATCATCGGCCACTCGGAGCGCCGGGCGTATTTCGCGGAGACGGACGAGACCGTCAACAAGAAAGTGCACGCCGCGTTCAAGCACGGGCTGACGCCGATCATCTGCGTCGGCGAGAAGCTGGAGGAGCGCGAGGCGGGCCGGACGAAGGACGTCTGCAAGACGCAGACGGAAGCGGCGCTCAAGGGCCTCACCGTGGAGCAGGTCGCGCAGTCGGTCATCGCCTACGAGCCGATCTGGGCGATCGGCACCGGCAAGTCGTCGACGGCGGACGACGCGGAAGACGTCATCGCGTACATCCGCGGCATCGTGCGCGAGCAATTCGGCGAAGCGGCGGACCGCATCCGCATTCAATACGGCGGCAGCGTGAAGCCCGACAACATCCGGGAGTTCCTGAGCCGGCCCAACATCGACGGCGCGCTCGTCGGCGGCGCCAGCCTCGAACCGGCCTCCTACATCCGGCTGATCGAGGGGGCGGTCTGAAATGGCGGCGCCGAAACCTGTCGCCCTGATCATCCTTGACGGCTTCGCGCTGCGCGAAGAGACGGAAGGCAACGCGGTCGCGCTTGCGAAGAAGCCGAATTTCGACCGGTACTGGGCGACGTATCCGCACACGACGCTGACCGCCTTCGGCGAGGCGGTCGGCCTGCCCGACGGGCAGATGGGCAACTCCGAGGTCGGTCATCTGAACATCGGCGCCGGCCGGATCGTCTACCAGGACTTGACGCGCATTTCGAAGTCGATCCGCGAGGGCGAGTTCTTCGACAACAAGACGCTGCTCGGCGCCGTCCGCCATGCGAAGGAGAACGGCCGGAAGCTGCATCTGTACGGCCTGCTGTCCGACGGCGGCGTGCACAGCCACATCGACCATCTGTTCGCGCTGCTCGAGCTGGCGAAGCGCGAGGGTCTCCGTGAAGTGTACGTCCACGCGTTCCTGGACGGCCGGGATGTGGCGCCGGACAGCGCGAAGCGCTACATCGAGGCGCTCCAGGCGAAAATCGCGGAAGTCGGCGTAGGCCGTATCGCGACGGTGCAAGGCCGCTACTACGCGATGGACCGCGACAAGCGGTGGGACCGCGTCGAGAAGGCGTACCGCGCGATGGTGTACGGCGAAGGTCCGAAGTACCGCGACCCGATCCAGGCGCTTGTCGACTCGTACGAGCAGTCGGTGCTCGACGAGTTCGTCCTGCCGACGGTCATCGTGGATGAAGCCGGGGAGCCGGTCGGACTGGTGGAGACGGGGGATGCGGTCATTTTCTTCAACTTCCGTCCGGACCGCGCCATCCAGCTCTCGCAGGTGTTCACGAACGATGATTTCCGCGGATTCGACCGGGGCGAGAAGTGCCCGAAAGATCTGCATTTCGTCTGCATGACGCTGTTCAGCGAGACGGTGAACGGCTACGTCGCCTACGAGCCGAAGAACCTCGACAATACGCTCGGCGAGGTGCTCGTGCAGCACGGGAAGAAGCAGCTGCGCATCGCCGAGACGGAAAAGTACCCGCATGTGACGTTCTTTTTCAGCGGGGGACGGGACATCGAACTGCCGGGTGAAAAAAGAGTCCTTATCCCGTCGCCGAAAGTCGCCACCTACGACCTGAAGCCGGAAATGAGCGCCTACGAGGTGGCCGACGCCGCGGTCGCCGAGATCGAATCGGGCGTCCATGACGCGATCGTCCTGAACTTCGCGAACCCGGACATGGTCGGCCATTCGGGCATGCTCGAGCCGACGATCAAGGCCGTCGAAGCGACCGACGAATGCCTCGGCCGCGTCGTCGAAGCGGTGCTCGCGCAAGGCGGCGTCTGCATCATCACGGCCGACCACGGCAACGCGGACGTCATCATCGACGAGAACGGCCGTCCGCATACGGCGCACACGACGAACCCGGTGCCGTTCATCGTGACGAAGCAGGGGCTTACGCTGCGCGACGACGGCATTCTGGCCGACATCGCGCCGACGATGCTCGAGCTGCTCGAGCTGCCTCAGCCGGCGGAGATGACCGGCAAGTCGATGATCCGCAGGTAAGGCGAACACGCAAGGAAGGCAGTCCGCAAGGAAGGCAGTCTGCGGGAAAGGCGAACTGCAAAGAAGGCGGTACGCAAGGAAATTGGTTCGAAAGGAACGCGGTCCGCAGGTGAGGCGAACCGCAAGCAAGGCGGTACGCAAAGAAGTCGGCGCATCCCGGCGGAGTTCGGCAGGAAGGGATGGCCGGATGTCGAATAGGGAAAGATGGCTTTCGGCTGTGTGCCGGACCGCGCAAGAAGCCGGAAGCGGAAGTTCGGACGTTTATTTTGATGCCAGAAGGAGTGCTGCAGTTCCATGACGATGATTACCGATGTATACGCACGCGAAGTGCTCGATTCCCGCGGGAATCCGACGGTTGAAGTGGAAGTTGTGCTCGAGTCCGGCGGCAGGGGCCGCGCCATCGTGCCGTCCGGCGCGTCGACCGGCGCCTATGAAGCGGTCGAGCTGCGCGACGGCGACAAGAGCCGCTATCTCGGCAAAGGCGTCCTGAAAGCGGTCGAGAACGTGAACACGGTCATCGCGCCGGAGATCATCGGCCTCGACGCGCGCGATCAGGTGGCGATCGACCGGAAGATGATCGAGCTTGACGGCACACCGAACAAGGGCAAGCTCGGCGCGAACGCGATTCTCGCCGTCTCGATGGCCGTCGCCCGCGCCGCGGCCGACGGGCTGGGCGTCCCGCTCTACACGTATCTCGGCGGCTTCAACGCGAAGACGCTGCCGGTGCCGATGATGAACATTCTGAACGGCGGCGCGCACGCCGACAACAACGTCGACGTGCAGGAGTTCATGGTGCTGCCGGTCGGCGCGTCCAGCTTCCGCGAAGCGCTGCGCATCGGCGCCGAGGTGTTCCACAACCTGAAAGCCGTGCTGAAGGAGAAAGGCCTGAACACGGCCGTCGGCGACGAAGGCGGCTTCGCGCCGAACCTCGGCTCGAACGAAGAGGCGCTCGCGACGATCATCGCCGCGATCGAGCGCGCCGGCTACAAGCCGGGCGTTGACGTGTACCTCGGCATGGACGTGGCGTCCACCGAGTTCTTCAAGGACGGCAAGTACCATCTCGAAGGCGAAGGCAAGTCGTTCACGTCGGCCGAGTTCGTCGATCTGCTCGAGTCGTGGGTGAACAAGTACCCGATCATCACGATCGAGGACGGCTGCTCCGAGGACGACTGGGAAGGCTGGAAGCTGCTGACGGATCGTCTCGGCGGCCGCGTGCAGCTCGTCGGCGACGACCTGTTCGTCACGAACACCGCCCGCCTGTCGCAAGGCATCGAGAAGGGCATCGCGAACTCGATTCTCGTCAAGGTGAACCAGATCGGCTCGCTGACCGAGACGTTCGACGCGATCGAGATGGCGAAGCGCGCCAGCTACACGGCGGTCATCTCGCACCGTTCCGGCGAGAGCGAAGACAGCACGATCGCGGACATCGCGGTCGCGACGAACGCCGGTCAGATCAAAACGGGCGCGCCGTCCCGGACGGACCGCGTGGCGAAGTACAACCAGCTCCTCCGCATTGAGGACGAGCTCGGCGCCACCGCGATCTATGCCGGCAAGTCGGCGTTCTACAATCTGAAGAACTTCAAGTGACGGGACGAAGAACCCCCGTGTGCGGCGACGCACCGGGGGTTTTGCTGTCAGAAGCGGCTCAAATAACGCCCGAGGAAGAATGCCGCATGCGAACTGCGGGGCATTCTTCCGGGGTCAGCGCCCCAGGTAGCGCCCGAGGAAGAATGCCGCATGCGAATTGCGGGGCATTCTTCCGGGGTCAGCGCCCTAGGTACGCCCGAGGAAGAATGCCGCATGCGAACTGCGGAGCATTCTTCCGGGGTCAGCGCCCCAGGCAGCGCCCGAGGAAGAATGCCGCATGCGAATTGCGGAGCATTCTTCCGGGGTCAGCACCCCAGGTAGCGCCCGAGGAAGAATGCCGCATGCGAATTGCGGAGCATTCTTCCGGGGTCAGCGCCCCAGGCAGCGCCCGAGGAAGAATGCCGCATGCGAATTGCGGAGCATTCTTCCGGGGTCAGCGCCCCAACTAGCGCTCGTTGATGATCTTGATGTGATGAATCTCGTGGCCGATGCTGATGCAGGCGGCGGCGAGGGCGGTCAGCCGGCCGTCGGCGAACGCGCCGGCGCGATGCCATGCTTCAGGCGGCAGATGG
>Ga0310823_100685_pt1 | contig 17871 bp, 16 predicted proteins | sample P4_ome_3_FD_201316 | JGI IMG/M metagenome (GOLD analysis project Ga0310823, IMG submission 201316) | Sorghum-adapted microbial communities from Joint BioEnergy Institute, Emeryville, California, United States - P4_Day56_Rep3 | ecosystem: Engineered > Bioreactor > SSF (Solid state fermentation) >...
AACCGTACGGGGCGTCGCTGTGGCTGCGGTGGCCCGAGTTCGGCATTCACCTGTCTACCGATGGGGACATTGAGCATTGGCGTGGGCAGCGTGAGCACCGTGATTGGCCGAGCCTGCTGCTGCGGGGTGGCGCGTGGCCGTGGACCCCGTCGCATAACGAGTTGGAATTGAAGTGGCGGCAGATCAAGAATGCGCGGTTCGCTTTCGAAGGACCCATGTCGATCCGTGACATCGAGGCTGTCACGGGTATTTCGAAATCGACGGTTGCGAGGGTGTTGAAGCACTACCGCGCCGAATGGGATGTATTCAACGCGCGTAATCCGGGGGAGGGGGACGTGTGATGGGGCAACGCTGTGACCTGCGGAAACCTGCTGTCCCACGGCCGAACCTGTTGGTACGTAAGGGATTCGTCGGCTGTCCCACGTGTCCCACGCTGTCCCACGGGGCTGTCCCAGGTGGGTTGACCTGCGGAAACACCCACTGTCCCACAAGATCAGTTGCGTTTGCTGTCCCACGCCTCCACGCGTCAAGATCACAACGCTGTGACCTGCGGGTTTACAGCCACCCATACGGGTTGATCTTGCCTGTCCCACGACTGTCCCACACGTGGGACAACGCCGTGACCAGCAAAAACACCCACTGTCCCACAAGATCAAAAAGTGGGACACCTTGCCACACAAGCGTCCCACGGCCTACCGCTTCGCGGTGCGTGCGCGCGTACGCGCGCGCGTACGCGCACGCGCGCGAGGCGGCCACCGAAAACGCGGAACAAAAAACCGCCGGGACAACAACACCAGCCAAACACTTTCCAACCACAGCACCAAAGAACGGAACCGTAATGAACCCCGACCACCACCCCTCGCCCACCGGCCTCTCGGAGACACGATGAGTGACAAGGTCATGCGCTCCAGCGAGGTCAAGGGCAGCCGTAATGGGGCCAAAAAGTGCTACGAGTTTGGGCACCGCAACAAACGCGGCGAACCCTGCGGCGCGAACGTCATCGCCGGCACCACGGCCTGTCCGCGGCATTCCGGCAAAAAGCTGGCCAAAGCCAAAGCCGAAGGTGCCGTCGTCGTCGAGTTGCAGCGCTGGGGCCTGGGCGACACCACGGTCGACCCGGGCGAGGTGCTGCTGCGACTCGTCAGCCAGTCGGCGGCGCGGTGCGAGTTGTACGCCGGCCTGTTGGGGGAGGCGTTCGCGGCGGCGGATCGGCTGCGTGCCGCGCATGAGGCGCAGGCGCTGGTTGCGGCGCCGGAGGCGGAGGACGGGGAGGGTCCGGAGGATCCGGCGGTGCAGGCGGCGCGGTCCGATTTGGAGCGGATCTTCAATACCGGTGGTGTGGCTGCGCTGATCGGGCACCGGTACGACGCGGATCGGGATGGCCGGGTGTTTCCGGTGGACGAGGCGATTCGTGGTTTGGCGCGGCTGGAGGCCGAGGAGCGGGATCGGTGCGCGAACTTCGCGGCGAAGGCGGTTGCTGCGGGGTTGGCGGAGCGGCAGGTGCGTCTTGCCGAGCAGCAGGGGGCGTTGGTGGCGGGGGTGTTTCGTCGGGCGCTGGATGCGGCTGGGTTGTCGGCGGAGGTGCGGGCTGCGGTTGAGGCGGCGTTGGTGCGGGAGATTCAGGCTGTTGCCGGGATTCGGGTGATTGAGGGGGTTGTTGGGTGATTCTGTCCGAACGGATGAGTAGGGAGGCAAAATGAGGGCCCCAGAACGGGTAAGATCATCTTTGGGTACCCGGAGTACCCCCAAGCCGAATTCGGCCGTCTCCGCACGGCAGAACAACCCCGCGCGCATGCTTCGTGAGCGCGCCGGGCAACGCGACCCCGCGTCGCTCCCAAACAGCTGCTCCAGATGCGGAGCCCGCTGGGCCGGGACGGTCACCGCCCACTGCGCCGGCGACTGCCACCGTACGTTCTCCGGTGTCGGCCCCTTCGACGAGCACCGCCGCGACGGCAAATGCCTCGACCCGGCAACGCTCGGCATGACCTTGATGCCCGGCCGCGCCTACGAGTGCTGGGGACGCCCCAGCGAAAGCAACCAACACACCCCAGGGGAGGGCTGAGGTTGAACCGCCGACGCCACGCGTACACCGACCGCATCGCCGAACTCGACGCCCTGTACGCCCAACTGCCCACCCTCGAATGCCGCGGCCGCTGCCAAGCCTCATGCGGCCCCATCGACATGTCCGCCACCGAACGGCGCCGCATCGCCGACCAGGGCGTGACCATCCCACCCCTGACCAGCCCCAGCGGCGAATGGTCCATCTCCTGGACCTGCCCGGCGCTGACCATGCTCGGCACCTGCCAGGTACACCAGATCCGGCCGATGATCTGCCGCCTCTGGGGTCTCGTCGAAGCCATGGCCTGCCCGTATGGCTGCATGCCCGAGGGTGGCTGGTTGGACGACACCACGGCCATGGAGCTGCTCGCCCGCAGCATCGAGATCGGTGGCCGTACCGGCACGTTGGATGCGCCGTCGGTGGCGCAGGTGCGGCGGCTGATGGCGGATCGGCGGATCGCGGCTATGGCTGCTGCTGTGATGCGTGGCGGCCGGCCGGGTTGCGTGGCCAAGGCGCGGGAGGCGCAGTCATGACCGATGTGGACGCGTTCGTGCGCGTGGCGGACGAGGAGATTCGGGCCACTGCGGACACGGCTGCGGGCACGGCTGTGGTGGCTGCGGCCAATCGGGCGGTGTTGGACGAGGTTGCGGCGTGGCGGGCGGAGTGCCGGCGCCGTGTGGGCCAGGCCGTCTATCCGGATTGGCGGTCTAGGCCGCGGCGGGACGACGGCACCGTCCGTGCTGGGCGGGTGTTGGCGGAGCGGCGGCGCCGTGAGGCCGCCCGGCCGATTGGGCCGGAGCCTAGAACCCAGATGGCCGACATCGACATGGCGGCGCTGGTTGCCGCCGTGCGCAATGTGGCCGTTGCCGACTACTCGCCGACTCGGCCGCCGCGCTGGTATCGGCGGCTTCTCAACATGTTCCGAAACAACCAAAACGATCAGGAGGAATGATGACCGAAATCGACATCATGGCTGACCGCGGCGACTGGATGCAGACCTACACCGGACGCGCCTTCTACCCGATGGCCCCCTACGTCGACGACATCGACCCGGTGGACATCGCCCACGCCCTGTCGCTGATCTGCCGGTACGGCGGCCACGTCAGCCGGTTCTACTCGGTGGCCGAGCATTGCGTCCTGCTGAGCCAGGCGGTCGCACCCGAACACGCACTATGGGCGCTGCTGCACGACGCGACCGAGGCGTATGTGGGTGACATGGTTCGGCCGTTGAAGTCGGCGATGCCCGCGTACCGCGAGGCCGAGGACCGGCTCATGAAGGTCATCTGCGACCGGTTCGGACTGGGCCACACCTGCCCGGCTGAGGTCAAGGAAGCGGACACGCGGATCTTGCGTGACGAGCGGGATGCGCTCATGGTGTCGGCGCCGCTGCCGTGGATGTCGATTGAGCGGTTGCCTGCGCTGGGTGTTGACATCCGGTGCTGGGCGCCGGCGGAGGCTGAGCGGCGTTACCTGGACCGGTTGGCCGAGTTGTTGCCGGTCGGAGTGGGCGAGCCCGTGCGGGTGGGGGTGGGGGACTGACATGGCCGAGAACGAGGCCCGGCGTCCCTCCTGTCCCCGTTGTGGTGCGCCGGTGCTGCGGACCCAACACTCGCAGGGCGTGATCGCCGTTTACCCGTGCGGCTGCTGGCTGCCGGCGCGCCGGGACGCTAACCAGCGCCCGGAGGTGGGTCAGCCGGGGGAGGGGTGATGGACCCGGTGGAGCAGCTGCGCGAAGCGGTGACCGTCATCGAGTCCGCCGCGACCGCGCGCGACGAGTGCCGTCGCGTCATCTTGTGCACCCCGGCCGATGCCGACCGGATCCGCCGGTGGGTCGGCCAGGCCGGCTACGACGACATCCTGACTGTGGCCGAGTCGCAGTACGTCCAGACCGGTCTGGTGTATCTGATCGACAAGGCGGCGGTCGAGGCTGCCGCGGCTGAGGCCATCCAGCGGATGCGGACGTTCTGGTGGGGGGCGTGATGGACGTCTTCCAGCTGCCCTGCCGGTTGTGCCGGGACGGCCAGCACGACCAGTGCCGTGGCGGGCTGTGCGGCTGCATCGCCGACCATCCGGATGACACTGCGGCAATGCGCGGCTTCAAACGGATCAAGCGGGCGCTGCATCCGGAGCGGGAGACCCAGGTGAAGGACGGCTGGTCGTGATGGAACCGGCGGAGCCCGGCGAGTACGTGGACGACCCGGCCGATGACTACTTCGAGGGCATGACGTGATTGAGCTGCTGGAGTGGCTGCGCGCTCAGATCGACAAGGATGAACAGCGGTCGCGCGCAGCAGATTGCGTGCCCTGGGTCCTCATCGTCGGCGTCAACGCGTCGCAGGTGCTGGTTGATCCGGCGGCTATCCAGGAAGACAAACTGCGACTCGGCCACCTTGGACACGTTGCGCCTGGGACGCCGAGCACATGGTCCGCCATAGCCCTGAACGGGTGCTGCGCCGAGTGGAAGCGGACCGCCTGCTGCTGGACGACATCGAGCAGGCTCTGCGTGATGACCCGACCGACGAGGCAGCCCAGTGGCGCGCGAAGGTGATGGCCCTGGGCTATGCCGGCGAGCCGGGTTACCGGCAGGAGTGGCGGCCATGAGTTGAGACACCGGTGGCCCGGAACCCCCACGATCCCGGGCCACCATCCCACACCACCAACCCCTGCGGCGGCGGATCGCCGAAAGCGTACTCCACCTGCGCGAACGGAGATCATCGCCATGCAGCAGCCCCTATGTGCCGCTCCTCACTGCACCATTCGCGACCGTCACACCGACACCTGTCCGACCCCCGACACCTGCCGCGGCTGCCTTCCCCGCCGCGCCGCCGACGGGCTTCGCATATGCGCCATCTGCACCAGCCGCATCGGTGAGGACGCCCTCACCGCGGCCCAACTCCACGACGACCTCGCCCAGGTGCTCCTTCACCGCAGCCGTGGCGAACGCACGTCCGGCACCGGTGACCCGTCCCCGGCCATTCGTGACGATGTTGTCGAGACCCGGGAGGCCATCTACGGCACTCTCACCAACCTCACCAAGTTGATCTCCACGGAGCGGGGGATCCTCCCACCGTGGGAGTGGCGCACCGAACAGCTCCCCCCGGGCTTCATTGGGCCGCCGCGGCGGATCCGTGTCGGTGTCGGCTACCCCCTCGCCCTGGCCCGCTATATCGCCAAGCATCGCGACTGGCTCGCCGCCCACCCGCAGGCCGACGAGCATGCCGGTGACCTGCGTGCGATCGCCGCAGACGGGCGGATCCGCGCGTTGGCGTACCCGTGCGGGTCCGATCGGCTCTACATCGGCGACTGCCCCCTGCTGGTCCGCGATTTGGACGGCGTCGAGTCCACCTGCGGGGCGCGCCTGTACCAGGTTGCGGATGCGCCGCTGATCGAATGCCCCGGCTGTGGCACGGCTGAGACGGTTGAGCAGTGGCAGCGGTGGATTGTCGGTGACGCCCGCGGCGTGGTGGACGGCTATGCGGCGGCGGCGTGGCTGAGCCTGCGCTGGTGCAGGCCGGTTGATCCGGCGCTGATCCGCCAGTGGGCGCATCGGGGCCGGGTTCAGCCGCTGATGGAGCCGCTGGTGCGTGACGGTGAGCCGGTGGTGGAGACGGTGATGCGGGATGGCCGGCAGGTGCAGGTGCCGGTGGAGGTGCCGGTGCGGGATAGCCGTGGCCGGGTGTTGTACGACTTGGAGAGGTTGGCTGCCTATGCGACGTCGATTTGGGGTGATCCGGCGCCGGTGCGTCTGCGGCGGGTCGCTTGACAGGGCAAGATCGCCCCTGTCACACTTTGGGCGTTGTAGCTCATGCTACGCAAATTCGGGTCACCGCCGTGTCGGATTGGTGACCCTTCGTCATGTTCGGCGGGACCTTCCGCCGCGGAGGAGACGCTCCGGTGCCCGACGACGGGCCACGGTTCGGCTGCGGTGTAGGCCGACAGCCATGCGACCAGCCTGCCGTCGCTGTTGTCCCCGTCCACGCTTTGCCGACGGCCCTGCATCCCGATTCGGAGCGGATGGCCGGTGTGGTGTTGGTGTGCGCGCAGCACTGCGGCTGGTTCAGCCTCAGCGAGCCGCTGCCTGGCGGGTAGGGGTGCCGGGTTGTGACGTCTGGCCTCGTCTCGGGGGCGCGACCGGCGATGCGCGACCACGGGTACGGGGCGGGGCCAGACACACCACATGGTGGAGGTGGGCGTGACGACGCTCACCGCGTTCGACCGGCAGGTGTGGCAGGCGACGCTGCGGCATTTCCGTCCGCCGGAGCCGTCGCCGTATCTGGCGGACCCGGTGGGTTGGATCCGGGACCGGCTTGGCGAGCATGTGTGGTCGAAGCAGCGTGAGATCGCCGAATCGGTCCGCGACAATCGGCGCACAGCGGTCAAATCGTGCCACAACGCGGGGAAGTCGTGGATCGCATCCAGGCTGTGCGCCTGGTGGCTCGACACCCACCCACCCGGCGAAGCGTTCGTAGTCTCCACCGCGCCGACGTACAAGCAGGTCCACGCCATCCTGTGGGAAGAGATCCGCGCCGCCGCGAAGAAAGCCGCCGCCAAAGGCAAACCACTGCCAGGCCGAGTCCTCCAATCCGACGAGTGGAAACTCGACGACGGCACCCTGATCGGGTTCGGCCGCAAACCGGCGGACACCGACGAGCACGGCTTCCAGGGCATCCACCGCCGCTACGTGCTGGTGGTCATGGACGAGGCCTGCGGCATCCCGGGCCAACTGTGGACCGCCGTCGAAGCGATCACCACCAACGCCGACTGCCGCATCCTCGCCATCGGTAACCCCGACGACCCGGCCACCGAGTTCGCCGAGGTGTGCAAGCCCGGCTCCGGCTGGAACGTGATCCGCATCAACGGGTTGGAAACGCCAAACATGACCCCGGATCTTGTTGCCGCCCAGCCCAGCTTGGCGGAACTGTTCGACCGGCTCGGCCTGGGCCCGTCGGCCGAGTTCGTGCCCGAGGGCCTGCGGCCGCTCATGCTCGACCCGGAATGGGTCGCCGACAAGATCACCCGCTGGGGTGTGGAGTCGCCACGATTCACGTCGAAGGTGCTCGGCGACTTCCCCGACATCGGCGAGGACGTGCTCATCCCGCCGGCGCTGATCCGCGCCGCCCAGGAGCGCGAATGCCAGCCCGGGCCGTGGTCGATCCTCGGCGTGGACGTGGCCCGCTACGGCTCCGACCGGACCATCATCATGCTTCGCCGCGGCCCCGTCGCACGGGTCGTCGGCGACTACGCCAAGCAGTCCACCACCGAGACCACCGGCAAGGTGATCGCCGCCTGCCGCGAGTACCACGTGGACGAGATCCGCGTGGACGGTGTCGGGGTCGGCGGCGGTGTTGTTGACCAGCTGGTTGAGCAGGGCCACGACGTGGTCGACATGCAGGCCGGTGCGGCCGCCATCGACTCGGAGCATTTCGCCAACGCGCGGGCCGAGTGGTATTGGGGGCTGCGGGAACGGTTCGAGGCCGGCGACATTGACCTCGACCCGGCCGATGATGACCTTGCCGCGCAGCTTGGCGCCATCAAATACAAGATCACGTCCCGTGGTCAGGTGCAGATCGAGTCCAAAGACGACATGCGGAAACGAGGGCTTCCCTCGCCGGACCGGGCTGACGCACTGATGCTGACCGCTGCAGCACCGGCCATGCCGGACCAGATCGTCGAGGACGAGGACATCGTGGACGCGGACGCTTCGATTTCGCTCTACTAGTTGTCGGGGGTGCGTTCGTGGGCCGCTCGCACCGCCGCCGCAGCACGTCCAGCGCCCTGGTGCCGGCCGACCAGGCCCGCACCAAGGCGCTGCTGGCCGAGCGGAACCAACTGCAGGACACGGTCGACCTTTTGCAGGAGTCGATCGCCGAACTGCAGTTGGCGATGGAGGACGTCGGCTGGACCAGGATGCTGGCCCAGGCCGAAACCGAGTTCACCCGCGACGGCCTGACCCGCATCACCGCCGCCTGCCGCCTGTTCACGATCAAGAACCCGCTGGTGCGTAGGGGGTTCACGCTCCGGTCGGCCTACATTTGGGGCCAGGGTGTGGAGATCGCCGCCCGGGCCACCGGCAAGAACCGGGAGAACGACGCCGAGCAGGACGTCAACCAGGTGGTGCAGGACTTCCTGGACGACCCCGGCAACCGGCAGGTCCTGTTCGACGCGGCCGCGCAGCAGCGCGCCGAACGGGCCCTGTTCACCGACGGGAACCTGTTCATCGCCTGCTGGACGAAACCGACGACCGGCCGAGTGCAGGTGCGGACGCTGCCGTGGGACGAGATCCAGGACGTCATCACCAACCCCGACGACGCGTCCGAACCCTGGTTCTACAAGCGGGTTTGGCAGGAAAACACGGTCAACTATTCGACCGGTGTCCCCGAAACCGGTGTGCGGACCGCCTACTATCCGGCCCTCGGCTACCGGCCGCGGGGCAAGGACCGGCCGAAAACGATCGGCGGCCACAAGGTGCATTGGGACGCCCCGGTGCGCCACATCAAGGTCAACGACCAGCAGGGTTGGCGGTGGGGCATCGGCGACGCCTACGCCGCCCTGGACTGGGCCCGCGCCTACAAGGAGTTTTTGGAAGCCTGGGCCACCTTGGTCAAGGCCCTGTCCCGGTTCGCGTGGAGGCTGACGGCCAAGGGTAGCCAGCGGGGGCAGGCCCGGGCCCGTCTCGCTGCCGCGCCGGGCCGGGATCCTCAGACCGGCCAAGCCCAGGATGTGGGTGCGACGGCGATCATCCCGCCGGAGATGGCGTTGGAGGCCATCCCCAAGTCGGGTGCGGTCATCGACGCCGAGTCCGGTAAGCCGTTGGCGTCGATGGTGGCGTCGGCGTTGGATGTGCCGTTGACGATGCTGCTGGCCGACCCGGGGCAGACCGGCGCCCGGGCGGTCGCTGAGACGCTGGACCAGCCCACCGAGCTGGTGATGAAGCAGCGCCAGCAGGTGTGGGCTGAGGCGTTGCGGGACATCCTCACCTACGTCATCGCCGAGGCGGTCCGCGCGCCCAGGGGGCCGCTGAAGGGGACCGTGGCCCGGGATCCGGTGACTGGCCAGGAGACGATCACCTTGGCCGGGGACACCCCGATGACGGTGGACATTGCGTTCCCGGACCCGGACGACATTGATCCGGCGACCCTGGTCAAGGCGATCGTCGATGCTGCGTCGACCGGTACGGTGCCGCCGGAGCTCATCCTGCGCTGGCTGCTGACCGCGTTGGGTGAGCGGAACATTGACGAGATCCTGGACCGGTTGACGGGGGAGAACGGCGAGTTTCTGTGGCCGAATGCTCCGCCGCTGGCGGGGTCGGCTGCGGCTGATGCGCAGCGGGCCGGTGAGGATCCGGCGGCTGTTGGGCCTGGGCCGATGGGCGGGCTCGAGGGTGAGCCCGCAGATGAGCCCCTGCCAGCGGATGGGCAGCGGCAGTTCGATGCGGACTGGCGGCAGTCCGACCTGGACTGGGGGCTGTTCGGCGGCGGCCGGCCAGCCGGCGCAGCCAACGACGGTGGCGCTAGTGCCGACGCTGAGGGGCCGCCCGCGGGTGAGGAAGAACCCGACGAGGAAGAGGACATCGACCTGGCCAGGTTCCGGGTGAGCTGACAGAGGGCGGTGAGCCTGTCGTGGCCCGTCGCCGCTGGAACCCCACCCTGCACCCCCGGGACCGCAAGGGCCGCTTCACCCGCTCCGCCACCAAGATCATGGACGCGGCGGCCAAGGCCCGTGCCCAGCAGATCGCTGACGGGTTCAAGCCACGCCGAGGCGTGGCCGGGCCCCGGGCCGGCGACTACCTCAACAGCATCAGCACCCGCCGAGGTGGCCGCGGCTCTGACGCGGTTGGCCGGTTCTTCACCGACCGGGACACGTTCCAGCAGGTGCAGCAGGCGCTGCGTGCCGGCCGGGACGATGACCCGCTGGTGCGGGAGCTCGACGCGGCCGAGGTGGAGTTGCCGGACGACCTGGTCGTGTCCCGCCGCGTCCCGGCGGCCATGTTCGGCGACGTGCCGGTTGAGGATCTGGCCGGCATGCAGGTGCGCGACGCCGCCTACTCGCCGGTCAGCCTGGCCACGGTGCGGGGCAACGCCACCGATGTGCGGATGCGCATCGCTGTGCCCGCCGGCACCCGGGCGCTGGTGAGCCCGGACACGGGCGAGTTGGCGCTCGACCGCGACCTGGACATGGCCGTCACCTCTGTCGAGCGGAACCCGGCCGGCGGCTGGGACATGTACCTGGTTGTCCTGCCAAGGGAGAACACAGGCATCCCCGGCCGCCGCAGCAGTGGGGGCGGCAGGGGCGCGGCCGCCGAGCCGCAGGCGGCGGATGATGCCGACGGGTTCCGTGCGCAGCTGATGCGGATGCGGGTGCCGGAGTTGCGGCAGCAGGCCCGTGACCGGGGGCTGCGGCCGGGTAGGGCCCGTAAGAGCCAACTGGTCGACATGATCGTCGCCGACGAGTTCGGTAACGCCGGTAGCGACAGAGGGGGCGAGGGGCAGGATGGCCGGTCCGGAACTGTCCCGCAGGCTGGGCCGGGCGTTGGGGTCCCGGCCGGTGGATCCGACGCTGCGGGCGCAGATCAACGAGGCGGCGGAGAAGGTCGAGACCTGGGAGCAGCTGCCGCCGCGGGTACGCCAGGTGGTGGAGGAGCTGGAGCGGCAGCCGACCAGCCTGGACCTGCTGGACCAGCCCAGTCGCACCAACAGCGGGTAGACGCAGCCGCCGCCGACATTCGGGCCGCGGTCGCGGATCTCGCCCCTCCGGGCGACTACATCATGCTGTCCCGCGTCCGTAAGCGACTGGGCGACCGGTATACGCGGGACGAGGTCGATGACGCCCTCCGCATGCTGGCGGGTGAGCCGGACTTCGTTCTGGTGCCCGAATCCAACCAGAAGGCGCTCAGCGACGAGGAGCGGGCCGGTGCGATCGTCTACGGCGCCCAGACCAGGCATCTGATCGCCAACATCGCCCCGCAGCAAACGCCGATCAGGCAGCTGACCACGGCCGAACTGACCCGGGAGTTGGAGGGCAGCGATCCGCTGCGGGTGACGCAGGCCCGTGCCGAGTTGCAGCGCCGCCAACGGCAGCGCGAACTCGAGCAGGAGCTGAGCACGGCCGGGATCAGGCGGACCGAGGAGATCCGGGCCGAGTTGCGACGCTTGGCCAACGAGCCTTTGCCGACGTCGCCGGACCCCGATCTCGTCGCATCTTCGGAACCGGACACGCCGGAACCTGCGGCGGCCGCTGATCCGGACGCCACGCCAGCGTCCCCCGACACTACGGGGGCGTCGGCCGCGCCGGAAGGGGCCCAGCCGGAACCGGCCGCGCCGGACACCTCGCCGTATCGGCCCGGCCGGGACGTCACCGGCGACGCCGACCTCCTCGAACGGGCCCTCGACGCCACCGGACGGCACCGCGGCTCGGCCGACCCGCTCATGGGTGGCCTGTCCGAGCAGTTGGGCTTCGACGGGTTGCCCGAGCACGGCGACCCGGCCCGCCTCGACCAGGAGATCGACGCCGGCGGCATCGAACTGTGGCGGGGCGTACAGCCGCACACCACCGGCAGTGGCCAGACCAAGTCCGCCCAGTCGATGGTGGACGACTACCGCAACGGGCCCGTGTTCTACGGCTTCGGCACCGTCGGCAACGGCGTCTACACCTCCAACCGGCGGGAAACAGCCGAACAGTACGGCGGCGGCCCAGATGGGGCGGTGCAGCGGATTGTGCTGCGCGCCGACGCCCGCACCATCGACAGCCAACAGCTGGCCGAACTGCATGAGCGGTGGCAGGCGGAGAACCCCGATGGGCCGCTGGTGCTCGCCGACCCGGGCCGGTTCGCAATGGCGCTGGGCTACGACGCCATCATCCGGGACCTGTCGGCAGAAGGGTTCGGTAGTGACGAGCGGTACGTGGTGGTGCTCAACCGCACGGCCACGCTCGTGGAGGCCGACTCGCCGCGGGCGCCGCTCGCCGAACGGGTCCGCGGTGGTGTTGTGCGGCGCGAAACCCTCTCGGGTGGGCAGAACGCGAGAACCGAACTGGTGACCTTCGCCGACGGGTCACGTGGCGTGTTCAAGGCCGCCAAGACGATTGAGGGCACATCGGCCCGCGACCAGCAGGACGCCGAAGAACTGGCGGCCAAGGTGATGCAGGCGGTCGGCCTCAAGGCACCCGAGGTGTACCGGCCCAGCGCCCGACGGGTCTACATGGACTACGTGGAGGGCCGCGTGGCAGCCACACTGCCACGCGAGGGGTTCCGCGTGGTGCCCGGCTCGTACAACGAGGACCAGTACCTGCTGATGGGCCTCGCAGACACGATCATCGAGAACTACGACCGGAACATAGGCAACTGGATCGTCGGCGACAACGGGGACATCTACCCGATCGACCACGGGTTCGCGTTCCACTCCTTCGGCCAGCGCTACTCCCGGCCCGAGGAGGCGCCACGCCACGTCGACAAGCCGAGTGGCGTCTTCAGCAAACCGTGGCCCAACCTAGGCGAGTGGGCGGACAACGACATGGCCCCCGAGGACATCGCCGTCATCCGCCGCCGGTTGGAGAACCTGCGGCCAGAGTTCGAACGGCTGGGCCACCCCGACTGGTTCGAGGCGATGATGACTCGGCTTAACCATGTCGCCGAGCACGCGACCGGGACCCGTCGGAGGGTCATATGAGACCTGACGCGTTGGTGTACCGTGTGGTCGCGACCGGCCAGGTGCTCGACACCATCACCCTCGCCGATGGGGAGTTGCGCTTCGACACAGGTGCCGCCCGGCAGGTGCTGGCTGCGCAGCAGGAGCGGTTCGGCTGGACCGACGAGCAAACGTATGACTTTTTCGTTGGCTGGTCCAACGGCTACGTGGCTATCAGCCCCGCCGAACAAGGCGAGTAGCGCAACGATGGGGGAGGCGGCTGGCCGGTGGCTATCTCCCGCCGCACCCTTCGACTGCTGCGCAGCCTGCGCGGCCAGGTCGGCGGCGCCGCTGACGATGCCACCCGGGGTCTGAGCCGCCGCTGGGTGCAGGCGTGGGAGTCTCTGGCCGCCAGCTGGCGTACCGCGGTCGGCGATGTGGTGGCGTTGGCGGCGCGGCTGGAACGGTGGCCGTCCGTGTGGGACTTGCGCCGCCTGTCTTCGGTGCAGGCCGCCTCCGCCGCGTCCGAAGAGTCTCTGGCCGAACTTGGTGCCGCCACGGCGGCGACGGCAGCAGGCGCTGCGGCTGACGCGGTTGCGGCGACGGCGGCCGTGGAGCCGCTGATCGTCGCCTCCCAATACCCGGCGGGCTACCGGCAGGACGCCGAGGGGTGGCTGCGGACCCGTCTCCTGCCGTCCGCCCTCGATTTGATCATTGCTCGGGTTCGGGAGCAGATCACTTCCACCACGCGTCCGCTGTCGGCGGAGGCAGCGGAGGCGATGCGCCGCGAACTGGTGCGTGGTGTGGCGTTGGGTGCCAACCCTGAGGACACGGCGCGGGCCATGGTGGCCAGGGTGCAGGGGGCGTTCGAGGGTGGGCTCGCGCGGGCAGTCAACATTGCCCGCACAGAGACGCTGGACGCCTACCGGCAGGTGTCGCACTACGCCAACCGGCAGCAGGCGGACGTGCTGGCCGGCTGGCGGTGGCATTCCACCCTCGACAGTCGGACCTGTGTCGCCTGCTGGGCCATGCATGGCACGGTGTGGCCACTTGACCAGCCCGGCCCTTGGGATCACCAACAGGGCCGGTGCGCGCGGCTGCCGGTGCTGAAGCCCTGGTCCAACATAGGTATCCCGGGTAATGAGCCGGCCGACGTGGTCGAGGACGCCGAGGCGAAGTGGCGGGGCATGTCCCGCGACGAGCAGGACGCCGCGTTCGGTGTGGCCCGGGCCGAAATGGTCCGCAACGGCCGGGTGGCGTGGGCCGATCTGGCAGTCCTTCGGCGAAACAGCAACTGGCGTCCGTCGTATGTGCCTCGCAGTCTGCGTGAGCTCCGCCTGATCGCCGCCCGCCGCGCTGTCTGACTCCCCGGAGGGAGGTGGGGTAGGTGGACGACGACGTCTTGGACGAGGCCGATGACCTCGAGGATGTGCCGGACCTTGAGGTGCCCAACATCCTGCTGTCGTTGGAGGAGGCGCGGTCCGACGCCCGCCTGCGGGCCTATTGGACCCGCGGCAAGGGTGCCGCCAAGATTCGCTGGGGTGTGAAGGGCGACTTCAACCGCTGCGTGCGCCACCTGCGCAAATACGTCGCCGATCCGAAAGGCCTGTGCGCCGAGTACCACCACGACGCCCTTGGGGTGTGGCCTGGCCGCGAGCACAAGAAGGAGTCCGCCGGTACCGGCGAGGTGGAGGAGATCGATGTGTCCAACCGTGTGAAGACACGGACGCCGGGCCGGTATGAGCCGCAGCCCATTTTGGACGACGACGAGTTCGGCGATGGCGACGCCGTTGTCGCGGAGGCGGAGACGGTGCTGGCCGAGGCCGACGTTTCCAACACGCCGTGGTCCCAGTTCTCCCAGGCCGACTACACCCCAGAGCAGTGGGCCCGGGCCTGCCTCGTCGACCGAGGCGAGGATGCCGGTGAGGGCAAGCAACGCTACGCGCTGCCCGTACGCGAGCCGGACGGCACCCTCAACCGCAACGCCGTGCATGCTGCCGCCGGCGGCCACGGCATCGCCGCCGTCAAAGGCATCTCGGACGAGCAACGGCGCGCTGTGGCCCGCAAGCTGGTGTCCCTGTACCGCAACCAGTTGGAAGAGGAACCACCCGAGTCGCTGCTGTCGCTGGCCGGCATGTCCGAATCCGATGGCAACCTGATCCTGGACTATCTGACGGAGCACCTGCCGGGCCGGCACAACCAGAAGACCCACGGGCACCGTTTCAACATCCCGGGGGATCCGAGTTCGGGGCTGCGTCGCACCAGCGGCGGCGGCGATGGTCGCCGCCGTAACGGCGGTGGTGGTGGCCGTAGTCGAAGCGGCGGCCAGCGACGCGACTACTCCCGCGCCGGAAGCCCCCAGGAGGAGGCGCTGCAGCGCATCGAAGACCGCGGCGGTGCCGTCACACCGACGGAGGAAGGCCGGCAGCGGGAGATCCGCCGCGTCATCCGCGACGCCAAACTCCCCTCCACCTCCGACCGCATAAGTCTGCGCAACAAGGGTGAGGAGGGACGCCGTGCCGCCGCCGCAGCCGACGCCGTGGAGGACGCGGCCGGGGAGGTTGGGCGGCTACGGACCCGCCTGGACAACCTGACCCGGCAGGCCGACGCCGCCCGGCAGGTGTTGGACGAGGACGGCGACGAACTCAGCCCACGGGTCCGGGCACTCATCCAGTCCGCCCTGGACCGGGCCCCGGCCGCGACCGAACGCGCCCGCGCCGACCTTGAGGCGGCCGAGCGGCGGCTCGAGGACGCCAGTGCGGACTGGGAGCGGGCCAGGGAGGCGGTCGACGCCGCCGACAGGGCAGCAGAGCAGGCACGGGACGCCAGGCAACAGGCGATCGCCGCCAACTACCCGGGCCGGGACGCGGCAGGCGGGCTGGCCCCGGACACCTACAACGCGATGGGTCTGATCGCGGACGCCATCGCCGACCAGGCCGACGGCCGCCGCCGCACGGTCACCGCCGACGACCTGGGACTGTCCCGGAGCGTGGTGTCCCGCCTGCAACGCGGCGGCTACATCACAAGGGACGGGGCCTTCGGGCCTATCCAACTGACCGACAAGGGCCACGAACTGCTGGCCCGGCTGCGTAATGACCAACGCGACGCGCAGATCGTGCAGGAGATCGAACAGGCGCGGGGAGAGATAGAGCGGCTACGCGCCGAGGCACGGCAACTGTCCCAGACCAGGGGCGACAGTCTGGCCGCTCGTCGCGCCGCCGCAGCGCAGCAGTTGGCGAATCAATTGGAGGCACGTATCACCCAGCTACAGCGGGAGCGGGTCCGCAACCATCGCGGCACCATCAAGGCCGTTCCAACCACGGAGTCGGCGCAGCCGACGGTGATGACGCTGCGGGAGGCTGTACCAACGGCCGTGCTGGCCACACCGGACGGCCCCACCGGCGCCACCCAACTGCTGCAGCTCATCGACGCCGGCTGGGGTGCCAGCGGCTACTACCCGGAGCAGGTGCTGAGGCAGGCCGCCCACGACAAGGTGTTCCACGAAGGGTTGCAACTCTTCATCGACCATCCGACGTCGGCCGAGGAGGCGGACCGTCCAGAGCGAAGCGTCCGCGACCTCGCCGCAGTGCTCACCGAGGACGCCCGCTACGACCCGCAGCGGCGGGCCCTGGTCGCCACCGCCCAGGTGTTCCCGGACCACCGGGACACCCTGGTCGCGAAGCATCGGCACATCGGGTTGAGCATCCGCGCTAACGGCCAAGCCGAATACGGCGAAGCCGAGGGCCGCCGCGGGCCGATCGTGAAGGCCATCACCGAAGCCTTCTCCGTTGACTTTGTGACCAGGGCTGGCCGTGGTGGGAAGGTGCTGGCCCTGCTGGAGGCCGGACGGGGCACCGACTTGCGGGAAGCCGCCTCGCTCGGCTCCTACTTCGAAGCGAAGCTGCACACCGCCTGGACGCTCATGGCCGACGAGGCGTACGCGGAGGGGCGGCTGACCCGGCAGGAGCGCATCGCCCTGTCATCGGCGGTCGGTGACGCCCTGGACGCCTACGTGGCCCGGGTGCAGGTGGAGGCGCCGGGCGTGTATGAGCGCGGCCTCTACGAGGAGGCCCCGGAGCAGCCGGCCGACGCCGGCATCGAAGACGTGACGGACGGCACCCTGCCGGCCGCACCCACCAACAGTCCTGAGGAGGAGCCCGAAATGTCGGGTACCAACACCGGCGCTTCGCCGGGCACGGCGGGGACGGCCACGGTAGCCGAGACCGCCCAGAACACCCTTTCCGCCGAGGCACGCGCCCAGATCGCCGAGTCGAAGCTGGCCGAGGCGCAGGCGCAGATCACCGCCCTGCAGGCGCAGAACGCGTCGCTGACCGTGGAGCGGGACACCGCCCGCGGCGAGGTGCGGCGGCTGCGCGCGACGGAGGCGGCCCGCAACGCCTGCGCGGCCGCGCTGCAGGAGTCGGATCTGCCCGCTCCGGCGCAGCGGCGCATCACCGAGTCGGTGGCGGCGAACGTGCCGCTCACCGAGTCGGGCGAGGTCGACACGAACGCCCTCACCGCGGCGATCACCGAGCAGGTGGAGGCGGAACGCGCCTACATCGCGTCCATTCGGGAGGCGGCCGGGGAAGGCACCCCCACCGGCCTGGGCGGCAGCATCCCCGTGGCCCCGGTGGACCAGTCCGAATACAGGACCCAGTTGGCGACACGGATGCAGCGGCTGGGTCTGAGCGAGGCGGCGGCCAAGGCCGCGGCGGGACGGTGAACTGACATGGCAACCAACCAGGTATACGAGAACGGCGACCAGTTCGAGGTGACGCCGACCGCGCCGGCCACAGTGAACTCCGGCGACCCGATCATGGTCGGTGACCTGCCCGGTGTGGCACTGACCGACGAGGACGACGACGGCAAGGTCACCGGCAAGTTCAACGGCGTCTTTAACCTGCCGGTCAACGCTGAGTCCGGTGCCATCACCCCGGGCACGAAGGTCTACTACGACGCTGGCGACTCGGGCCTCAACGACTCGTCGGCCGGCAACAAGCCGTTCGGGTTCGCCTTGGGCTCGGTGACGAGCGGCAGCACGTCCACCATCCCTGTCAAGATCCACGCCTTCTGAGGAGAGAGGTCACCATGACGACCGCAACTCAGCCCGACCTCTCCCTCGTGGAGTCGGGCTCCTGGATCGCAACCGCCGACCAGCCGGTGACTGCGGCCCAGATCTACGCCGGCGAGC
>Ga0310823_100686_pt1 | contig 17870 bp, 14 predicted proteins | sample P4_ome_3_FD_201316 | JGI IMG/M metagenome (GOLD analysis project Ga0310823, IMG submission 201316) | Sorghum-adapted microbial communities from Joint BioEnergy Institute, Emeryville, California, United States - P4_Day56_Rep3 | ecosystem: Engineered > Bioreactor > SSF (Solid state fermentation) >...
ACCGAGCTCCTCGGCGTCGAGCTCGCCGAGCACATCGCGAACGTCATCGAGGCGATGCGCGGGATCGCGAAGGAGCTGGGGCTGGACGCGGCGTCGCGGGCGGCGGGGAGGGGTGGGGCGTAGGGGAACCTACCGCCGGTGGGCGACGAGCGGCGGGGCGGCGCACGTCGCTCGCCGAAACGAAGCTGCATGGCAGCGCTCACGGCCGCGTGGGAGTCTAGCCGGCTCACGATGTATTGCTGCCCGCCCATCGAGATTCCTTGCGCCCGTGCCGCACGGATGGGCTTGCCAACCCATGGCTTGAGGGGGATTCTATTGCACGGGGCGTTGGAGTGATCTAGTATCTAATGAATGCTCGTCGCGAAACCCGAATGCGACGTGGCCAGACTTCCTCATCCCCAAAGCGTCGGACGGCAGCGCCCGCAGGCGAACGAACTCGAATCGCCGCCGTCCGGTGAAATCCTGCCACATCGACACTGCTTGGTCGCATCATCGCCGGTGTTGTGAGGGGGCAAAGCGATGCCGACACGGCGCCGGCATCGGAACGGGATGGGGTTCGATAGGCGAGATCCGACTCGCCTCTCCGAGACTTCGGGAATCCATACGTGAACGTACCGTACCTCTCGTTCTGGGGGAAGGCGAGACCGGCCGACGGATCTGTCGTCCGGTGGCACCCTGTCGCCTACCACCTCCTGGACGTGGCCGCAACCATGGAGGCGATTCTCGAGGCGCGGCGCGACCTCAGGGAAAAGGCGGCCCGACTCCTCGGACTAGAGCCCAACGAAGCCACCAAGCTCCTGGTCACGCTTGCCGCTCTGCACGACATCGGCAAGTTCAGCCGCGGATTCCAGGCGATGGTCCCGGAGTTCTGGCCGGCAGCGCTCGGGGAGCTCCCCACGTCAGGCATAGCGCGGACGCCGCACACGCGGGATGGCTACCTCTTGTGGCGCGACCAGCTAGGTGCAGAGCTCGCCGAGGTCATTTGGCCCGAGGGAAGTGCGGTGTTGCGCCGGCTCGCCAAAGGCATTTTCGGTCATCACGGGCGTCCGGTTGCCGATGAGTCGGTACCGGTGGAGGTTTTGTTCGGACGGACAGGTATAGAGGCCGCGCGAGCCTGCGCGCTCGACCTCTGCGAGCTGCTGTCGCCGGAGCCATGTTCCGGTCCGCCGCTTTCGAGGAAGCAGGCGATGGTGGCGAGCTACTGGATCTCCGGCTTGACGACCATTGCCGATTGGGTCGGGTCGCGTCAGGGTTGGTTCCCCTACTGCAGCCCCCACACGGGAGAAGGACTCGCGTCGTACCTGGAAAGGGCGCGTAGTCTCGCACGACATGCGATCGGAGCGGCCGGCTTGTTGGCGGCGACGCCATCCCCTTGCAGGTCGTTCGTGGAACTCACGGGTAGGTCCTCGCCAACGCCTGCACAAACCTGGGCGGAATCGGTACCCCTCCCCCCCGGGCCGCTCCTCGTCCTGCTCGAAGATTCGACCGGGTCGGGCAAGACCGAAGCGGCGCAGATGCTCGTGCATCGACTCATGTCCGCGGGCCGCGCTTCGGGGGCGTATTGGGCGATGCCGACCCAGGCCACGGCCAACGCGATGTACGAGCGCCAGCGCACGGCGATCGGACGCCTTTACGACACGCGAGGCAGCTCGATTCGTCCGTCTCTAGTCCTCGCCCATGGCCAGGCCATGCACCACGAGGGGTTCCGGGCGACGGTCCTGGCTTTTGACCGAGTCGCGTCCGAGGCCGTCGGTTGCGTCGATGATCCTGGGGAGCCCGACGGTGCACTGTCGTGTTCTGCATTCCTGGCGGATGATCGCAGGGCGAGCCTCCTCGCCGACATTGGCGCGGGGACGATCGATCAAGCCGTGCTCGCCAGTCTTCCGACTCGATTTGCGACCGTCCGGCAGCTGGGGCTTTCGACCAAGGTGCTCATCCTCGACGAGGCGCATGCCTACGATGCTTACGTCGGACAGGAGATCCTCGCACTGCTCCGATTCCAGGCGGCCTTCGGCGGATGCGCCATCGTGCTCTCGGCCACGTTATCGCTCAGGCAACGGCAGGACCTGGTCGCTGCGTGGCGCCATGGGCTCGGCGTGGAGCGAGCCGACTGTGATTGGGGAACCGACCTGAAGGCGGCGTCGGTAACGTCGATGGAATATCCGCTGGCGACCGTCGTAAGTGGGCCATCGGGCAGCGTAACCGAAGTCCCGATCACGGCGGCTCCAGGTTCCGTGCGCCGCATCCCCGTCCGATTCGTCACACAGAAGGAAGAGGTGCTCGAGGAAATCGCCCGCGCAGCGAGTGCCGGGGCTGCGGTGGCATGGATTCGCAACACGGTGGATGCGTGTCTTGCCGGTGCCCGTCTTCTCCGCGAACGGGGAGTCGACGCCACGGTCTTCCACGCGCGTTTCGCGCAAGCGGACCGCCAGGCGCGGGAGCGCGAGGTCCTTTCCGTTTTCGGCCCCGGCGGAGATGCGGCGGAGCGGCGAGGTCAGGTCTTGGTCGCAACGCAGGTCATCGAGCAGTCGCTCGACCTCGACTTCGATTTCCTCGTCACCGACCTTGCGCCGATCGATCTCCTCATCCAGCGGGCAGGCCGTCTCAGGCGCCACCGCGACAGGGATCGGGAGCGACCCGTGGGAATCCCGCCAGAGCTCGTCGTGGTGGCTCCGGAATTCCGGGACGATCCGAGCCCTCACTGGCTCGATGCCCTCCTCCCCGGAACGGCATGGGTCTACGATGATCCCGGTGTCCTCTGGAGGACGTATCGCACGCTCCTGGAGTCCCCGGTCATCGCGTCCCCCGACTCGATCCGATGGCTCATCGAGGCGGTGTACGCCAATGACGAGGTGCCGAGTGCGTTGGCGTCAGAGGTGGCGCGGGCGGATGGGGAACGTCGGGCAGCGGCGGCAGCCGGTCATTATGCCTCTCTCGATCCGTTCACAGGGTATGACGGCAATAGCCGCGGCTGGATGGACGATCTGCACGCATCCACGCGGCTCGGCGACGACCGCGTGCCTGTGCGCCTAGCCCGCGTGTGTACGGATGGCGAACTCGTCCCCTGGGCGGATGACTGCGAGCCGCCCTGGCGCGCCTGGGCCCTTTCTGAAGTGTCCGTCTCGACCCGAAGAGCCCCCCCAGGCCATTCGCCTCCTGCCCGGTTCCAGCAGGCCATCGACGGTGTACGCTCGGGATGGGGCCGGTTCGATCGGGATATCCAGATCATCCCGCTCGAGCCGGCGGATGGCGACGAATGGCACGGCGAATTGGCGGCCGCAGATGGCCGGGCGAGGATCGTCTACCGGTACAATCGGCGGGATGGATTGTCCTTCGGAAGCTGACCGCACCCTGGCGCTGCCCGTCGCTGTCAGAGGGGTGGGTTAACATCGAATCCACGTTGCTCCGGCCCTTTATCCAACAACCCACACGCCCATGAGCTACGACCTCCGGACTGAGTCATGGATCCCGTTCCAGCGGCTGGATGGATCGATCGATTGGGGTCCGCCGTCGCATCTGACCGACAGGTTGAGGGAAAATCCTGTCGTCGGTATCGCTGCGCCGCGTCCCGACTTCGAGGGCGCGTTGCTCGAGTTCCTGATCGGCCTGCTGACAGTGGCCCTGGCACCGGCTGACGAGGACGATTGGCTGGAGCTGTGGCGGAATCCACCGACCCCTCGCGACCTCGATGGCGCCTTCGCCTCGCTTCCCCCGGCGTTCGATCTCGACGGCGACGGCCCTCGGTTTCTTCAGGATCTTTCGGAAGAAGACCTGAGGACGGGGGAGCCGTCCAGCATCGAGCAGTTGCTGATCGATGCACCTGGCGATCAGACGATCGAGCACAACAAGGATTTATTCGTGAAGCGCGGGCGGGTTCGCCAACTGGGCTATCCTGCCGCTGCGATGGCGCTGATCACCATGCAGACGTATGCGCCGGGTGGGGGCGCGGGTTATCGGACCTCCATCCGAGGCGGCGGGCCTCTCACGACACTCGTGGACCCGAGGGTGTCGGATGGCGACGGCCTGCCGGACCCGAGACAGCCGCTCTGGCGAACGTTGTGGGCAAACGTCGAAACCCGGGAACTCTGGGCGCGGCGCGCCGTGGGGCCGCTCGCGGTCAACCCCTCGGATGTATTTCCGTGGATGGCACCGACCCGGACATCCGAGGGGAATCTCTCAGTTACCCCCCAGGACGCCCATCCACTGCAGGTCTATTTCGGCATGCCCCGGCGCATTCGGTTGGAGTTCGGAGGGGAGGGGGTATGCGACCTCACGGGTCACGCTTGCGCCCGGACGGTTACCGGATTTCGAAAGCGGAAACTAGGCCCTAACTACGTAGGGTGGCGGCATCCGCTCTCCCCGCACTACGCCAAGGGCGACACCTGGTTGCCTGTCCACGGGCAGCCAGGGGGAATCGCATGGCGCGATTGGCTCGGGCTGACTTTCATGGTCCCGGCAGGGGCAACGAAGGAGCCGGCGGCAGCCGTTGCCCATTTCCTGGCGGAGCGGGCGCCGGAGATCGGAACGAAGGTTATCCACGTGCGGGCCTTCGGATACGATTGCGACAATGCGAAGGCGCGCGGGTGGGTCGACGCCACTCTGCCAGCGTTCGCGGTGTCGGATCCGGAGATACGCCACCTCCTGCACGACTCGGCCAACCGCCTGACGAGCGCTACCGACCTGGCGGCGAGTGCCCTGCTGAGTGCGGTCAAGGCAGCGCTCTTCCCCAATCCGGATGATATCGCCGGCGATCTATCACACCTGAAAATGGAGCTCTGGGGGGCGACGGAGGGTGAGTTCTATGACGTGATGCGCGCGTTGACCGGCCCGGATGCGACAGCGGAGAGTGCCGACGAGCACTGCCGTCGTTTCCGATCCGTGATCGAACATCATGGGCTCAGAATCTTCGACGACTTTGCGGACCCCGGCACGGCCGAGCCCACTGCGGTAAGGCGGTACGTTCGCGCAAGATACACGTTGACGCGAACGCTCCGGGGGTATTCGAAAGCCGGGGCCAAGTTCTTCGCGGCTCTTCGCATACCGGCGCATCCCACGAAGACGAGACCTTCGTCCGAGTCGATGGATCCCAATGGAGAACAACCATGAGCCAGCGTGACGAGCCTTTCAACCGCACTGTCGGGTCGCTAGCGGCATCCTGGTGGCGGCGGTACTGCGATCCGACCGATGGCGATTCCGCGGTGCGTGCGCGGCTGCGGCGGTGCCATTCCTCGGTCGAGGCGGCGACCATGCCCGAAGCCCTTCACCTGGTGCGCATGCTCGTGCCTGTGGGTGCCAAGGCGCCGGGTGATGCACGCAAGGTGGACACGGCGCTGGGGCTCGCGCGGGTCTTGGCCCACGTGACCCAGGATAGCGACACGCCGCCCATGCGGGCCGCGGGTTGGCGGTCGTTTCCGAACGAAACGAGGGGGGACACGGCGGTCGGCGCCGAAAGACCCCGCCTCTCCGAGATCCGATTCCGTCGCTTGCTCCTCACGGGCCGTGGTGAGGAGCAGGTGGCCGCGTTCACTCGCCTCGTCCGCCTCCTCGATGGGAGCGTGAACGTGGCGGCGCTGGCCGAGGACTTCTGGTACTGGAATGAACGTACCAAGAAGCGATGGGCGTTCGATTACTACGCAGCGGCGGTAGCTGCCCCGACGGTTCCACATTCCAGGGAGGATGCATAGCCATGAGCGCGTTCCTTCAACTTCATCTCCTGACGGCCTACCCGGTTTCCAACCTGAACCGTGACGACACGGGGCGGCCCAAGACGGCTGTATTCGGCGGCGTTCAGCGGTTGCGGATCTCATCCCAGAGTTTGAAACGCGCCTGGCGTACATCGACCGTCTTCAGCAACCGTTTGGGCGATCGCGTCGGCCGGCGCACCCAGCGACTCGGCCAGATCGTGTTCGACCGACTCCGCGAAGGGGGGATGGCGGAAGAAAAGGCCATCGAAGTCGCCCGAACGGTGGCCGGCGCGTTCGGGAAACTGAACGAGTCCAAGGATTCGCCCCCCACCTTCATCCGCCAACTGGCTTTCATCGCACCCGAGGAATACGAGCGGGCCCTCGAACTGGCGGATCGCGCACTGGCGGGAGAGGACATCCGATCCGCGGTCGAGAAGATCCTCGTGAAGGCCGACTCGGCCGCGGACATCGCCATGTTCGGGCGAATGCTCGCGGACGCCCCCGCGTACAACCGCGAAGCGGCGGTCCAGGTGGCCCATGCCTTCACGACTCACGCCGTGACCGTCGAGGATGACTACTACGTGGCCGTCGACGACCTCAAGGACCCGGACACCCGCGAAGATGCGGGCACGTCCTTCATCGGCGTGCAGGAATTCGGGGCTGGTCTCTTCTACCTGTACGCTTGCGTGGATCTGGGGCTCCTCGTGAGGAATCTCGGCGGCGATACCGGTCTGGCTCGGGATGCCGTGGCTGCGCTCGTCGAAAGCGCGGCTCTCGTGAGCCCGCGTGGCAAACAGGCGAGCTTCGCCTCGCGTGCCCGGGCGTCGTATGTGCTCGCGGAACACGGGACGCAACAGCCGCGCACTCTGGCCGCCGCATTCCTCAAACCGGTGGCGCCGACGGAAGCGGGCGGCGATCTGCTGGACGCTTCGATCTCACGCCTGCAGGCGTTCCGCGAGCATCTGGACCGGGTCTACGGGCCGGGGTCCGATGCTGCGGCCGAGATGGTCGTCACGCCGAACAGGGCGGAAGGAAGCCTTGGGGCGGTCGTCTCGTTTGCGGCGGAGGCGGTCGTGTGATGGATTTCCTCATCGCTACCGTGTACGCGCCGCTATCGAGCTGGGGCGAGATCGCCGTGGGGGAGGTGCGCGACTCATGGGACCGCCCCAGCCGATCCGCAGTGCTGGGACTCATCGCGGCCGCGTTGGGATTGGAGCGAGATGCTCGGGCGCAGCACGAGGCGCTCGATTCGGGTTACGGCGTGGCGGTGCGCCTGGATCGGCAGGGGCTCCGGATGGTGGACTATCACACCGTGCAGACCGTTCCCGTGGCGACGGTCCGCCGGGCGGCGCCGAGGACGCGTGCGGAGCTACTCGCACTTGGCAATCTCAAGACGGTCGAGTCGCGGCGGACGTATTACCAGGATTCTTGTTCGACACTTGCCCTTTGGCGGCGAGCCGATGGCCCCTGGTCGCTGGAGCAGATTGCGGAGGCGATGCAGCGACCGGCCTTTCCGCTCTATGCCGGTCGCAAATCGAACCCCCTGGGACTGCCCCTGGCTCCGGAGATCGTGTCCGCGCCCACCTTGGCCGATGCGCTGCGCACCCGGCCGTCCCTTCCTGTCGGCCTCCCGGAGCATCCCGAACGGGGGCGGTCCGCAGCGTCGGTCGAGGTGCATCACGATCCGTGCGTTGGATTCGAGTCGGGACTGCGGCCCCTGCGTCAAGAGTTTCGACGCGATGGCGCGCCGGACCGGGAGCGCTGGCTCTTCTCTCGCCGGCTCGTCGAGGTGGGAACGATGGAGGAGGTGCGGAGATGATGGAACCAACGCTCTGGTTCTCGCGTGCGCAGCTTCGGCGTGATGCTTCGGTGGCCGCCATTCGAGACCTGCTGTTGCCTGGCGACGCGGCGGAGCGCTTCTCAGCCGCACACCGCCTCGTATGGACGCTGTTCGCCGATGGACCCGACCGCAGGCGTGATTTCCTCTGGCGGGAAGCGGCGCCCGGCACGTTCTACCTCCTTTCGGCGCGTGTTCCCGAGGACCGACACGGGCTTTTCGAGATCTCATCGCCTAAGCCCTTTGTGTTATCCCTACGACGCGGCGATCGTCTAGGCTTCGCCCTGCGAGCCAATGCCACGGTGGCCCGGGGCGGCGGGCCGGGACGCAGAGGGAAGCCCTGCGATGTCGTGATGGATGCACTCCACTCGATACCCCCTGGCGAGCGCGCAGCGGTGCGCGCTGAGGTGGTGCAGCGGGCGGGCCGTGCTTGGTTGGCTTCGCAAGGGGAACGCAATGGCTTTCGGGTTCCTGGTCCGGGTGAGCCGGGTGAGGATGACGTGCGCGTGCTTGCGTACCAGGTCCACCATCTGGCCAGAGGCACCGCCCCGATGCGCATCGGCGTCCTGGACTACGAAGGGATTCTCGAGATCACGGATCCGGCAGCGTTCACGACGGCGATCGCCCGCGGCTTCGGGAGAGCGAAAGCTTTCGGCTGCGGATTGATGCTGATTCGTAGGGTGTGAGAAGCCATGGCCGACGCACCGTACATTCCACTCCGACCGATTCCCCTGCGCGACCGGTCTGCCATCATCTTCCTCGAGTACGGTCAGGTGGATGTGATCGATGGAGCCTTCGTGCTCGTGGACCAGAACGGCGTTCGGGTGCAGATCCCCGTCGGTGGACTCGCATGTTTGATGCTCGAGCCGGGGACCCGGATCTCCCACGCGGCGGTGGCTCTGGCTGCTCGTGTGGGATGTCTGCTCGTGTGGGTGGGAGAGGCGGGCGTGAGGTTGTACGCTGCAGGGCAGCCGGGTGGGGCCCGAGCTGACCGACTGCTTTACCAGGCCAAGGCGGCGCTCGATGAAGGGGCAAGGCTCAAGGTCGTACGTGCCATGTACCGTCTGCGGTTCGGCGAGGAACCCCCGGCCCGCCGATCCGTGGACCAGCTTCGCGGGATCGAGGGAGCACGGGTACGGAGCCTCTACCAGCATCTGGCCCGAATGCACGGCGTAAAGTGGGATGGGCGCAAGTACGATCCTGACGCATGGGATAGCGCGGATGTCCCGAACCGATGCCTCTCGGCCGCGACGGCGTGTCTCTACGGGATCTGTGAGGCTGCCATTCTCGCCGCAGGATACGCTCCGGCTATTGGCTTCCTTCACCGGGGCAAGCCACAGAGCTTCGTGTACGACATCGCGGATATTTTCAAGTTCGAAACCGTTGTCCCCGCGGCATTCTCGGTAGCCGCGCGTATCCAGAAGGGCGATTCCAGCGGAGGGCCGCTGGAACGGCAGGTGCGGATTGCTTGTCGCGATGCATTCAGGAGAACTAATCTCCTCGAGCGCATCATTCCTACGATCGGTGAGATCCTGGCGGCTAGCGGGATCGAGCCGCCCGTCGAGGCCCCCGAGGGTCAACCGCCCGCCCTTCCCACTCCCATGTCCGGCGATGCTGGTCATCGTGGTTGAGAACGCGCCGCCAAGGCTGAGGGGCCGCTTGGCGCTGTGGCTTGCAGAGATTCGGGCCGGGGTGTACGTGGGCTCATACTCGGCGCGGACACGGGAGAGGATCTGGTCCGAGGTGCTCGATCTCATCGGCGACGGCTCCGCAGTCATGGCTTGGCCCGCCCCGACCGACTCCGGGTTCGCCTTCGAAACCGCAGGCCCGAACCGCCGTGAAGCAATCGACTTCGATGGCCTCACGCTCGTGAAGTTCCTCCCGGAACCGGCGTCGGGAACGCCGATCAGCTCCGGCACACAATTCGTTCGGCGAACCTAACCGGCCACGCCGTACGTGCAGTTTGCTGTGCCATCGCGGACGGTGTGCGTTCCCTACGATTGGCTCATCCACGGCTCATCATACAGCGACTCCCCAGCGCCAATCCCGCGCTGTTTCGGTCTCGGGCACAATTGAACTGCTCTTGCGATGACCTCGGCATCGGTTGGTGCGGCCCCGAGGGCTGGGCCGCGGTGTCATTGTGGCAGGTAATCGCAAGGAGTTACGCGATTCGTACCTCCCTGTCCTTGTGCCGTTCGGGACGGTGCGCGTGCATGCGATATCCCTCGCGTTCCATCCCCTCGTTGCCCCCGTAACTGGCTGGTAGCCTTTAGGCATTGCGCGGAAGTATAGGTGCGGATTATGCTTGCGCCGAAGAGAGTTCCCCGCGTACGCGGGGATGAACCGATCGGACGTCTGCGCCACCGGGTCACGCTCCAGAGTTCCCCGCGTACGCGGGGATGAACCGACGTGCCCGAGGCGCAGCCGTTCCCCTACGTGGAGTTCCCCGCGTACGCGGGGATGAACCGGAGAGTCCGGCGGCGGCCTACGCGCCGATCGTGAGTTCCCCGCGTACGCGGGGATGAACCGGTTGTGCGCTACCGGCTGATCCTCGAGGAGGTGAGTTCCCCGCGTACGCGGGGATGAACCGCACCCACCCCACGGTCACCGTGCCGCGGGGGTGAGTTCCCCGCGTACGCGGGGATGAACCTGTAGGAATTTTCGGGCGCAATTTCGCCCGCGGGAGTTCCCCGCGTACGCGGGGATGAACCTGTCGCGGAGCTGGAGCGAGAATCCCGCGAAGGGAGTTCCCCGCGTACGCGGGGATGAACCGATCCGCCGCACCGGGTTAGCCGCTTTTGGGAAGAGTTCCCCGCGTACGCGGGGATGAACCGCCCGCACCATTGTTGTCCAGTACGGCGGCAATGAGTTCCCCGCGTACGCGGGGATGAACCGACCCCGGACAAGACATACGCCAACATCGCCACGAGTTCCCCGCGTACGCGGGGATGAACCGACGTGAAGGCGTTCGGGTCTGCGTTGCGTGAAGAGTTCCCCGCGTACGCGGGGATGAACCGATCACGAAGGGCCATCTGAACGGGCTGTTGATGAGTTCCCCGCGTACGCGGGGATGAACCGGTTGTCAGCGGCGTCAAGAAAGTCGCTTCGACGAGTTCCCCGCGTACGCGGGGATGAACCGCGTCTCGCCTCGGTGCCGAGGTGGACGCCGCCGAGTTCCCCGCGTACGCGGGGATGAACCGAGACAGATACGCATCCAGGCTTCCCGGCGGAGGAGTTCCCCGCGTACGCGGGGATGAACCGCTTACGACGACACGCACACAGGTCATCCCCATGAGTTCCCCGCGTACGCGGGGATGAACCGCACGGCCCAGGCGTCGGCGCGCTCACGGCATCGAGTTCCCCGCGTACGCGGGGATGAACCGTGGTCGAAGACGTAGGCGATCCGCTGACGCGCGAGTTCCCCGCGTACGCGGGGATGAACCGCACACGTACGGCCCATCTCGACGGCCGTGGGTGAGTTCCCCGCGTACGCGGGGATGAACCGACCTCTACCTTGCACGCGGCGTTCTTCAGCAAGAGTTCCCCGCGTACGCGGGGATGAACCGACGGTCGTGCCGGTCACGTTACAGGTGATGCAGAGTTCCCCGCGTACGCGGGGATGAACCGGCGCAGGTAGCAAACATGCGCTATCTCCAGTAGAGTTCCCCGCGTACGCGGGGATGAACCGATCTGGGTGAGCCCCCAGACGTTCGAGAAGTAGAGTTCCCCGCGTACGCGGGGATGAACCGGCGCCGAGCTCGGCCCCGAGGATCTGGATCCCGAGTTCCCCGCGTACGCGGGGATGAACCGGCACCCGTAACGCGCCGTCGATGCTCTACCGCGAGTTCCCCGCGTACGCGGGGATGAACCGACGCATTACCCAATTTTGGGTGAAACATAGGGGAGTTCCCCGCGTACGCGGGGATGAACCGTCGCGGCCAACGCGTTGCCCATCGCGTTCGGCGAGTTCCCCGCGTACGCGGGGATGAACCGGCGACGGGACGGTGGTCGCGGGGGCGCCGGTCGAGTTCCCCGCGTACGCGGGGATGAACCGGTGCGGCGGGAGACGTTGAGCGGCACCATCCAGAGTTCCCCGCGTACGCGGGGATGAACCGGCCACCCACGCACCCGCGCTCGCCGTGAGCCCGAGTTCCCCGCGTACGCGGGGATGAACCGGTCTGCCGCGTCTCTGGAGGCGTGACGCCGATGAGTTCCCCGCGTACGCGGGGATGAACCGGAGTGCGATGAGCGCGCCGCTTGGCTGCGGCGGAGTTCCCCGCGTACGCGGGGATGAACCGGCGAACACCGCGTTCCTCGCAGTGGTGGTCCCGAGTTCCCCGCGTACGCGGGGATGAACCGATCATGGCCGCTATGTCGTGCAGGCCCATTTCGAGTTCCCCGCGTACGCGGGGATGAACCGCCTTCACGTCTTCTGCGATTTGGTCGTCATCCGAGTTCCCCGCGTACGCGGGGATGAACCGCGGCCGGCGAGTGCGGGACGATCCTGATCCCCGAGTTCCCCGCGTACGCGGGGATGAACCGTTTACAGCGTAAACTCCCCGGCACGTAGTTTAGAGTTCCCCGCGTACGCGGGGATGAACCGTTCAACCGCTTGCAGACCCGCAAGCGACACTCGAGTTCCCCGCGTACGCGGGGATGAACCGACGGCGAGGGTGTGGATGAGGGTGGTCATGGGGAGTTCCCCGCGTACGCGGGGATGAACCGAGGTCGAGTACGTCCTCGGCCGTCGTGAGCGGGAGTTCCCCGCGTACGCGGGGATGAACCGATCTTGTCGGAGATGAGCCCGAGCGAACAGGCGAGTTCCCCGCGTACGCGGGGATGAACCGGCAATCTCAACTACGACTTCGTGGGCTGCGTCGAGTTCCCCGCGTACGCGGGGATGAACCGGACCGCCTCCCGCCGATCGGGGTGATCCTCCTGAGTTCCCCGCGTACGCGGGGATGAACCGACGGACAGCAACGATCTGTATCGGGAGGCGATGAGTTCCCCGCGTACGCGGGGATGAACCGCCGCTCGCGCTCATGCAGCACATCGTGACGGCGAGTTCCCCGCGTACGCGGGGATGAACCGATCATCAACGGTCGTATCGAGGACCTTTCGGCGAGTTCCCCGCGTACGCGGGGATGAACCGTACGCATGGCGCGGACACGTTTGGGCACGTCCGAGTTCCCCGCGTACGCGGGGATGAACCGCGTCATATGCGACGCTTACGAAATCGGGGATCGAGTTCCCCGCGTACGCGGGGATGAACCGGCATCGAACACGCCGCCACATACCGTGATGAGGAGTTCCCCGCGTACGCGGGGATGAACCGTCGTTGCGCTCCAATGTTTTCCGTCCGTGCTCGAGTTCCCCGCGTACGCGGGGATGAACCGGTCGCGCTCGCGAGGTTCAATGCCGCGGCACCGAGTTCCCCGCGTACGCGGGGATGAACCGATCCGCATCGTCCGGGGCGTGGCGATGCTTCGGAGTTCCCCGCGTACGCGGGGATGAACCGCGAGCGACCAGCGGCTCGGGCAGGACGTTGGTGAGTTCCCCGCGTACGCGGGGATGAACCGAGATCGAGCTGCGCTACTTCTGGCCTGCGCAGGAGTTCCCCGCGTACGCGGGGATGAACCGTCCGGTCCATCGTCACGATCCCGGCCACACGCGAGTTCCCCGCGTACGCGGGGATGAACCGTCCAGCGGCGGTTGGGCGAGGCCGCGACGGTGGAGTTCCCCGCGTACGCGGGGATGAACCGATCGCGGCCCTCATTTGCGTGCTGATCGCGCAGAGTTCCCCGCGTACGCGGGGATGAACCGGTGACGCTGTAGACGACACCGTCCAGCACGATGAGTTCCCCGCGTACGCGGGGATGAACCGGCGACGCGGCATGCGCCCGCACCTGAGATGAGGAGTTCCCCGCGTACGCGGGGATGAACCGGGCCTGCGCGATCCGGCCGGAGACGAGCGACGAGTTCCCCGCGTACGCGGGGATGAACCGGCGCATAGCCTCCGCGTCCTCACGACGCAAGAGAGTTCCCCGCGTACGCGGGGATGAACCGTCGTTCCAGTAGACCGGAATCTCGATCCGATAGAGTTCCCCGCGTACGCGGGGATGAACCGAATCCCCTCCCGATCCGTCGCACCAAGACGAGGAGTTCCCCGCGTACGCGGGGATGAACCGGAGAGGCTCGCCGAGCTCGGCCGGCGCGAGGCGAGTTCCCCGCGTACGCGGGGATGAACCGTGCGCGACGAGCTCCGGCGAGTGGTGGAGCTCGAGTTCCCCGCGTACGCGGGGATGAACCGGAGGTGGGTAGGTCCGCACTCAGCGTGTTCCCGAGTTCCCCGCGTACGCGGGGATGAACCGCGGCATCGTAGCGCATGAGGGTGAAGACCCGGGAGTTCCCCGCGTACGCGGGGATGAACCGCGCATTCGGCATGTCCTTCGAGGTGCTCGTAGGAGTTCCCCGCGTACGCGGGGATGAACCGTCGACCGTGTCGCCGGGCGAGACATAGACAGAGAGTTCCCCGCGTACGCGGGGATGAACCGCCGTGTGGTTCGGGGCGCCGGTGGGCCCGGGTGAGTTCCCCGCGTACGCGGGGATGAACCGACGCCGCGCGGCAGGGTCCGCCCGGCACAGGCGAGTTCCCCGCGTACGCGGGGATGAACCGGCCACCATCCTCACGCGCACATCCGTGACAGCGAGTTCCCCGCGTACGCGGGGATGAACCGTGTCGGTGCGGAAGGGTCGTGACCGCGGACATGAGTTCCCCGCGTACGCGGGGATGAACCGGAATGATCGTCTGCATCGACCCCGGCCACGGCGAGTTCCCCGCGTACGCGGGGATGAACCGCCGGGCGTGACGTACCGTTCCGAGGACGGCGGCGAGTTCCCCGCGTACGCGGGGATGAACCGAGTGGCTAGCGATGCAGCGAATTCTCGCGGGAGAGTTCCCCGCGTACGCGGGGATGAACCGGCGAGCGCGACGTTCTCGCTCACCTTGGCCGAGAGTTCCCCGCGTACGCGGGGATGAACCGTGCCTTGGGACGCGCTCGCGCGTGCGCGCGGAGAGTTCCCCGCGTACGCGGGGATGAACCGACGATCCGCGCCGACATGCGCGTCGCGCTGGCGAGTTCCCCGCGTACGCGGGGATGAACCGATCCCAGCCAGCCGCCGCGCCTACCAGAGACGGAGTTCCCCGCGTACGCGGGGATGAACCGCGGAAACGAGACGCTTGACAGTTGCTGCGAGCGAGTTCCCCGCGTACGCGGGGATGAACCGACGCGCGTCGCGCTCTCCCGCGTGTGTTTCTCGAGTTCCCCGCGTACGCGGGGATGAACCGCCGCCGGGGTACTGCTTCTGGAGGATGGTGTTGAGTTCCCCGCGTACGCGGGGATGAACCGCTCGGCGGAGAGGCCGCACGTCGCCAGATCACGAGTTCCCCGCGTACGCGGGGATGAACCGGATCGGGAGTTTAGCGAGGCATGGGAGGCGCAGAGTTCCCCGCGTACGCGGGGATGAACCGTCGGCAGAGCGGCGCGCGGATGCGGAGCGAGTGAGTTCCCCGCGTACGCGGGGATGAACCGGCCTCGGTGGTTAGAGAAGGTCTTCCTGTTCGGAGTTCCCCGCGTACGCGGGGATGAACCGCCCCAGCTGTTGGTGAGCTGGACCGAGGCGAGGAGTTCCCCGCGTACGCGGGGATGAACCGCCGATACCCTCGGGGTCCACCGCCCGGATACTGAGTTCCCCGCGTACGCGGGGATGAACCGATCACGGCCGACGCCATCTGGTCGCTGCCCACGAGTTCCCCGCGTACGCGGGGATGAACCGTCGCTCGACACCGTGACCGAGGCCGTCCGGACGAGTTCCCCGCGTACGCGGGGATGAACCGAGACCCTGGAGCGCCTCGGGATCGAGTGGGTCGAGTTCCCCGCGTACGCGGGGATGAACCGGCGCGGCGTAGGCGGATTCGGCAGTCGGCGACGAGTTCCCCGCGTACGCGGGGATGAACCGCGGGCGAGTTGTGCCCGGATCGCTGCCAGCCAGAGTTCCCCGCGTACGCGGGGATGAACCGTCGGCGCCCCCGCCCGATGGGCCGATCCGGGCGAGTTCCCCGCGTACGCGGGGATGAACCGACACCGGCGAGCCCCGGACCGTCCTGACCGAGGAGTTCCCCGCGTACGCGGGGATGAACCGTCAATCGCACCAACGCCGTCGAGAACTGCGAGGAGTTCCCCGCGTACGCGGGGATGAACCGATCGTGAACGTCATCGTGCCGAGGGTGCGGAGGAGTTCCCCGCGTACGCGGGGATGAACCGTTGTCCCCACCATCCGAGGGGGTGACCCCCACGAGTTCCCCGCGTACGCGGGGATGAACCGTACCGGAGGACGGGCGGGCCGGGGTGGAGGCCGAGTTCCCCGCGTACGCGGGGATGAACCGTCGCCCGCCGGGAACAGCTTCCCGCTCGCCCGGAGTTCCCCGCGTACGCGGGGATGAACCGTTCGGTATCGGTGTAGCGGCTCACGATGCGGCGAGTTCCCCGCGTACGCGGGGATGAACCGGCCTACTACAGCACCAGCACCCTCGTACCGACGAGTTCCCCGCGTACGCGGGGATGAACCGCATAGGGTCGCGTCCCATCACTCCCCCCTGGGGAGTTCCCCGCGTACGCGGGGATGAACCGGTCTGGAGCCAGCCGATCGCGGACGACCACCCGAGTTCCCCGCGTACGCGGGGATGAACCGCAATCAGGTCGGACGGGTGATCGCGTTTGGAGGAGTTCCCCGCGTACGCGGGGATGAACCGCCGACTCCGCTCCTCAGTGCAATCCTGGAGTTGAGTTCCCCGCGTACGCGGGGATGAACCGGGGGCGGCGTGAATATCCTGTTTCACATCGCAGAGTTCCCCGCGTACGCGGGGATGAACCGTCACCGTGCGCCGTGGGGAGCCCGTGGGCGCGGAGTTCCCCGCGTACGCGGGGATGAACCGAGCGCGTCGGCGCTCACAGAGCAGGAGAAGGCGAGTTCCCCGCGTACGCGGGGATGAACCGATCGGACTACCCTTCGTTCAGCTGCTGCTGCTGAGTTCCCCGCGTACGCGGGGATGAACCGGTGGAAGAGGCACGCCGGCACGGACTGCCGTAGAGTTCCCCGCGTACGCGGGGATGAACCGCCAGAACCCGGGTGTCAGCCCTTGGTGCTAGTGAGTTCCCCGCGTACGCGGGGATGAACCGTGAGCGTCACCTCGCGCTCACCGTCCGTCCAGGAGTTCCCCGCGTACGCGGGGATGAACCGGCGTCGTGCTATGGTCGCCGAACGGCACGCCGGAGTTCCCCGCGTACGCGGGGATGAACCGCTGCGGGTCGATCCACGCGGCCCGGCGGATCAGAGTTCCCCGCGTACGCGGGGATGAACCGAACTTCTTACCAATCATTTCATCACTGAACGTGAGTTCCCCGCGTACGCGGGGATGAACCGGAGTCGCTCGCGCTCGCGCTGATCGAGGCGGGGAGTTCCCCGCGTACGCGGGGATGAACCGGGGTTGCTTCTCCAGTACGACGTGCGTATCGAGAGTTCCCCGCGTACGCGGGGATGAACCGCCATTGCTGGAGACGGCGCCAGACATCGCGTTGAGTTCCCCGCGTACGCGGGGATGAACCGATTCGGACACCGCGGCCATCGGGCTCGCTCGCGAGTTCCCCGCGTACGCGGGGATGAACCGTCAGGTAATAGAACGCCGAACGGGACAGCGGCGAGTTCCCCGCGTACGCGGGGATGAACCGTCTGCCGTCGTGAGCGGCGAGCGCGGGCCAGCGAGTTCCCCGCGTACGCGGGGATGAACCGCCCGTCCGCGCCGAGACGGCAGGCGCGGCAGAGAGTTCCCCGCGTACGCGGGGATGAACCGGCAACGCCGCCGCCCAGTGGTCCTCGCTTACGGAGTTCCCCGCGTACGCGGGGATGAACCGGTCGAGCACGGCGGGGACCCGGCATTGGTGGAGAGTTCCCCGCGTACGCGGGGATGAACCGTCGCCAGCACACTGAACGGCCTTGCGTGGTCGGAGTTCCCCGCGTACGCGGGGATGAACCGCCCTCGATCTCGGGATACGAAGATTGCCCGGTGAGTTCCCCGCGTACGCGGGGATGAACCGAAATGGTGGGAATACGTGGTCGAGGCTGTGTTGAGTTCCCCGCGTACGCGGGGATGAACCGAGCTCGGTGCGCATTCCGGTGAATCCGTCCAGCGATTCCGGCGCAAGCCGTCCACCTGGTCCGGAGGAAGCCGTCCACCGAGTCCGGGTCATTCCGTCCACCCCCTCGGAGCGTAGCGACGCTGGCGGGGTCAA
>Ga0310823_100687_pt1 | contig 17866 bp, 17 predicted proteins | sample P4_ome_3_FD_201316 | JGI IMG/M metagenome (GOLD analysis project Ga0310823, IMG submission 201316) | Sorghum-adapted microbial communities from Joint BioEnergy Institute, Emeryville, California, United States - P4_Day56_Rep3 | ecosystem: Engineered > Bioreactor > SSF (Solid state fermentation) >...
CCGATGCCGAAGGTCGGCCACTCTCTAGGTCGAACCCAGTATCGCTCCTTGATCACACGCCGCTCCTGCCGCGGCTAAAGACACATGATCCTGCAAAGCAGATGGCGCTGCAACTCGTCTCGCCACAGTAACGAAAACAGGAAGGCGAGGACTACGGCATCCCACCCGCTCCCAGTTTAGCCTCTTCAACCTCGCTCGAAACGATCGTTCCGCCGCCGACCGCCTCGGCGAATTTGGTGAAGAAGGTGTCGGCATTCTTCTTGGCGACGCTGTTGATGAGGCGCGAGCCGAGCTGGGCGATCTTGCCCCCCACATTAGCCTCGACATCGTAGATGAGGCGCGTGCCACCGTCTTCAGCGGGTTCGAGGCGCACCGCAGCCCCACCTTTGGCGAAGCCAGCGACGCCGCCTTCGCCCTCGCCGCTGATTTTGTAGCTGTTCGGAGCGTCGATGTCGCTCAGAGTGACTTTGCCTTTGAAGCGCGCGTTGACGGGGCCGATCTTGACCCGCGCCACAGCCCGGAAGGCATTCTCGCCATCCGGTTCGAACGTTTCACAGCCGGGAATGCAGATCTTGAGCACTTCGGGATCGTTGAGCATCGCCCAGACACGTTCCCGGTCGGCTGCGAGGACGACCTCGCCACTCATGTTGACGGCCATGATGAAGTGTTCCGATCTGCAGTTCCCTAGGCTGTCGAAAGTGAGGCCGCAGCGGCCTCAACCGCACGCCGGGCCATCACCGTCACGAGATGAGCGCGGTAGTTGGCGTCGGCGTGGATATCGGAGTTCATGAGCGAAGGATCGACGCTGATGCCTTTGAGGGCATCCGGCGCGAACGAGTTCGCCAGCGCCGCTTCCATGTCCGTGGCGCGGAAAACGCCGTTCTGGCCCGCTCCCGTGACGGCGACACGCACGCCTTGCGGCCCCTTCGCGACCGCGACGCCCACCATGGCGTAACGCGAAGCCGGGTTCGGGAACTTGGCATAGGCGAACCGCTCTGGGATCAGGAAGGACACCCGGGTGATGATTTCATCCTCCTCGAGCCCCGTCGTGAACAGGCCCTGGAAGAAGTCGTCAGCGGCGATTTCCCGCTTGTTCGTGTGGAGCGTCGCGCCGAGCGCCAGAACCGCCGCCGGATAGTCGGCAGCCGGGTCGTTGTTGGCCAGCGAGCCGCCGATGGTGCCGCGGTTACGGACGTGCGGGTCGCCGATGCTTTCCGCGACCTTGCAAAGTCCCGGGATCGCGGCGGCCACTACGGAGCTTTCGGCAACCTCCGCGTGGGTGCTCAGCGCGCCGATTACCAATCGGTCTCCGGCGCGTTCAATGCCCTTCAGCTCCGAAAGCCCGCGCAGATCGACGACAAGAGGAGGGCTCGCAAGGCGCTGCTTCATGGTCGGGATCAGCGTCTGGCCGCCCGCCAGCAGCTTGGCGCCGGATCCATCGGATAGAAGGGCGGCCGCTTCGCTCACGGTGCTGGGCCGCTGATAGTCAAAAGCGTACATGTCGCGCCTCCCTTATTCCGCCGCCATCTTCCGCACCGAAGCCTGCGCCGCGCGCCAGACGGCCTGCGGCGTCGCCGGCATGGAGATGTTCTCATGCCCCAGCGCATTGGTGATGGCATTGATGAGCGCAGCAGGTGCCGCGATGGCACCCGCCTCGCCGCATCCTTTGATGCCCAGCGGGTTGGATGGGCACGGCGTGTTCGTCATCGCGACATTAAACGAGGGCAGGTCGTCAGCCCGTGGCATGCAGTAATCCATGAAGCTTGCCGTCAAAAGCTGGCCGGATGAGTCATAAACGGCACCTTCGAGCAGTGCCTGTCCGACCCCCTGGGCGATGCCGCCGTGGACCTGGCCCTCGACGATCATCGGATTGATGATGACGCCGAAATCGTCGACCGCCGTCCAACGGTCGATGCGCGTGACGCCGGTCTCGGGATCGATTTCCACCTCGGCGATGTGCACGCCCGACGGGAAGGTAAAGTTCTGGGGATCGTAAAAGTAACTTTCCTTCAGGCCCGGCTCGATCTCCGAGCTGTCGAACTTGTGGGCGATATAGGCCTGCAGAGCGACCTCGCCGAACGTCATCGACTTGTTGGTGCCGCGGGCCGAGAAGACGCCATCGTTGAAGTCGACCGTTTCCTCAGGCACCTCCATGCAGCGCGCGGCGATCTTGGTCGCCTTGGTCACCACCTTGTCGAGCGCCTTCGAGATGGCCGACATGCCGACTGCGCCGGACCGCGAGCCGTAGGTGCCCATGCCCATCTGCACCTTGTCGGTATCGCCGTGAATGATCGAGATCTGATCGATGGGAATGCCGAGGCGGTGCGAGACGAGTTGGGCGAAGGTCGTCTCGTGACCCTGGCCGTGGCTGTGCGAGCCCGTGAGCACCTCAACGGTACCTATGGGGTTGACCCGCACCTCGGCCGACTCCCACAAGCCGACACCAGCACCGAGCGACCCCACCGCCCTGCTGGGTGCGATGCCGCAAGCCTCGATGTAGGCCGAGAAGCCGATGCCGCGCAGAAGCCCCTTGCGCTCGCTTTCGGCCTTCCGCTGACCGAAATTGGCGTAGTCGGCAAGCTCGAGCGCTTTTTTCATACAAGCGGCATAGTCGCCCGCATCGTAGTTCATGATGACCGGGGTTTGATGCGGGAAGCTCTTGATGAAGTTCTGCATCCGGAACTCGGCCGGATCCCTGCCGAGCTCACGCGCTGCAACCTCGACCAACCGCTCAACAACGAACGTGGCCTCAGGCCGGCCAGCGCCACGGTAGGCATCGACCGGAGCGGTGTTGGTGTAGACGCCGTCCACCTCGCAGTAGATTGCGGGAATGTCGTACTGCCCCGACAGCAAGGGCGCATAGAGATACGTCGGGACCGACGATGAGAAGGTCGAGAGATAGGCTCCCAAGTTGGCCTTCGTCTTGACTCGCAACGCCAGAATCTTGCCCGAGCCATCAACGGCCAGCTCTGCCGTCGTGAGATGATCGCGGCCGTGGGCGTCGGCGAGGAAGGCTTCCGTGCGGTCTGCCGTCCACTTCACGGGGCGACCGACCTTCCGAGCTGCCCAGACGCAAACCGTCTCCTCGGCATAGATGAAGATCTTCGATCCGAAGCCGCCGCCGACATCCGGCGCAACCACCCGCAGCTTGTGCTCAGGCGCTATGCCGATGAATGCGGACAGCACCAGACGTGCAACGTGCGGGTTCTGGCTGGTCGTATAGAGCGTGTAGGAGTCCTGCCCGCGATCGTACTCGCCAATCGCCGCACGCGGCTCCATGGCGTTGGGGATCAGGCGGTTGTTGACAAGCTCGAGCTTCGTCACGTGTGCTGCCTGGCCAAAGGCCGCATCGACAGCGTCCTTGTCGCCAAGGTGCCACTGGAACACCGTGTTGTTGGGCGCCTCGGCATGGATCTGGGGCTGGCCAGGATCTTGCGCCGTGCCGAGATCGACGACCGCCGGCAGCACTTCATATTCGACCGCGACGAGCTCTGCAGCATCCCGCGCCTGATTGAGCGTTTCGGCAATGACCACGGCCACGTGATCACCGACGTAACGCACCTTTTCCGTGGCGAGCGCCGGATGCGGCCCTACCTTCATCGGCGTGCCGTCTTTCGAGTGGATCATCCAGCCGCAGATCAGCCCGCCGATCTTGTCCGCGGCGAGATCCTTGCCGGTGTAGATGCCGAGTACACCGGGCGCTTTGAGTGCGGCGCTCAGATCGATGTTCTTAATGATTGCGTGCGCGTGGGGCGAGCGGACGAAAAAGGCGTAGGCCTGCCCTGGCCGGCTGATGTCGTCGACGTATTGCCCGCTGCCCGTGATGAAGCGGAAATCCTCGCGGCGCCGTACTGGAGCGCCGATGCCCGTGCTGGTCATGGTGTCGTCTCCTCCCGTGCGCCTACTCTGCCGCCTGCCGGAACTCGCCCGCGCCCATGGCTGCGGCGCCCGCCGCTACGGCTTTGACGATATTGTGGTAGCCGGTGCAGCGGCAGATGTTGCCTTCGAGCTCTTCGCGGATGGTGCGTTCGTCGAGCTGAGTGCCCTTTCGATTCACGATGTCGATCGCGGCCATGATCATGCCGGGCGTGCAGTAGCCGCACTGCAGCGCGTGATGCTCGCGGAAGGCCTCCTGCATCGGATGGAGTTGTCCGTCCTTCGCGAGCCCTTCGATCGTCAAAACGTCTGAGCCGTCGCAGGACACAGCAAGCGTGGTGCAGGACTTCACCGCGCGGCCGTCGACATGCACGACGCAAGCCCCGCACTGGCTCGTGTCACACCCGACGTGCGTGCCCGTCAGGCGCAGGTGCTCTCGCAGAAACTGGACGAGAAGCGTGCGCGGCTCGATGTCGGCCGACACACTCTTACCATTCACGGTCATCGTGACTTGGGTCATGCATTTCCTCCCACACGTCTCGCTGAAGGGATTTTGTAGCGAGACTGAAAAAGCTCGACAGCAGCGCCACAGTCTTCGCGCTGGGCACGCGCAACTGATGCCATCGACAGCCACTAGGCGTAACGCGCACCCTTACCGAGCATTAGAATTGTATCAAGTAACGGTGTTCCGCAAGCTCCACGGATCGCCATCCCCGCTGCTGGGCAAAATGTCCAAAAAACAAGAAAAGCGGGCACCGGGCCCGCTGCAATCACTCTACCAGAAATGCTAAGGGCCGCGAACGCGGCCCCTTGTGAAGTTTGCCCCAGAGCCGGGAGCGGGCACCGCTCTCGCGGTGCTCCGCTCCGCTTTGGCGCTCTGGGCTATGGCGCCAAACTTCAGGCTGCCTGTGTTGCTAAGGCCGGCAGCTTCTTATCCTCCCAGTTCTCAGGTGTGGATCGCAATGCAATGCCGATGTGTCGAACCTTGCCTGCAATCCTTGCTTTTTGAACCCCAAGCTCACCGAACTGGCGACAGAAGATGGGCAGAGCCAACGGCTCCTTATCCAGTTCTTCGCACCAGGCACAATAATCTTCGTAGAGTTCAGTCGATGTAACGCTAGAGTTCGCCTTCTTATCGATCCTTTCCTTGAAGAACCGCTCGACGTCTGACTCGGGAGGCACGAGCCTCACTGGGTTTCTGTTGTCGTTCACGCCAACCTTCAGTGGAGCGGCAACCTCGACAGTTCTCGTCACTTCAGGCTCAGCTTTCGCCGCCGGAGCCATAGCAGGCGCGGCCGGCGCACGACGGTCATAGATACGCCACTGGCTAAAAGCGATGTACAGGCCGAAGCCGGAGCCGACTTCGAGCAGAAGTGCAATGAAGATGGTCAGCCCAGTCTGGATATCCTCCACCGTAAGAGTCGGAACAAAAATGCCTGCAAGCTTGGTCAGCACTGCGGCCTGAGGATCGGCCTCAGCCATTACCGAGCCCGAGTCGACCTTGGAAAGCTCGGCCTGGATCTCCGCAATACGAGCCTCGAGTTTTTGAGCTTGCTCTGCCGAAGCGAACTCGGCAACGAGCCCATTATATTGGCCGCAGAACGTCCGGCCCTTCGGCCCCGTTACTTTCGTACAGCCTTCGGTCCACTGCCACTCGCGGCTGTTTTTCAAAGTATCGATGTCGCTCTGAACCACGGCCGCCGGTCTATGCTGCGGCACCCAGCTCAGCTGCTCCTTGGCCCGCTCCAGGTCGGAACGGAGGTCCTTATAGGATTGTGCCTCGACTGCACGCTGGCCGGCGGTGTCCATCCGGTTCAGCGCTGCATGGCCAAGAGCGGAGGTGAGGGAGTAGGCGGTCACGACCAACCAAACCACCGCGGAGGCAGCCGCTTGCGACCACATCCGGTTTCTGACTGCGGCGAAGAAGAAGAACGGCACGAGCGCCTTCAGGCAGTCCGCCGCCGCGCTCGCCGATCCATAGATCAGGCCATCGAACTCGGTCTTGCCGAGGTAGAAGCCAAATCGCCAATTCATCGCGGCCGACACGGCGAGTAGAACGCCGGCCGCGAACACGCCTATGACGCCCAGAGCATGTCTCATTGCAGTGCCCTCTCCAAAGTCGTTAGGGGCCTTCGCTACAGTACGGTCTACGGCCCCGCTGATGTGAGGGAGGTGCTTGCGAACCAGCTTCGAATTCAGTGCCAGTGTCCCTCTGACGGCACGGAAGCGATCACGATGGCCTTGCCGTTGAGCACCGCTCTCAAGCCGAGAGCCCAGCAAGATCGGACCGCACGCATTGAACTGTCGCTGGAGCGCTGAGCCGCCGGTTTTCAACAGGCAATCATCGCCGCTAGATTTTGCCTGTGAATATTCCGAAAGCGGCCTAAGCAGAACAGTACGAATACAAACAATTTCCCCCTCAGCGGGGAAACCTATGCGATTCGCCTGGATTTGTTAATTTTTTTAACTGGATAGTTTTTGCAATTCCGTTGCAACCAGAAATATGAGCGCTCGATTGGGAATTACTCCTCGTTTTGTTATCCCCAGCCGCGTCCCAATTTATCCACTTTCGGCCCAGGCCAAGGCGCCTCCTTTCCACAAGCTTCAACCGGCAGCCGCGACCGGGCTGTGACGGGAGCCCTTGTTGATGTCCGAGCTCAAAGTGCCCATCTCATTGGCGCTCTCGGTTCAGGTCGTCGAGTTGTCCAGTCAAAAGGATGTGACGGCTCGGGAACTGAAATGATGGACCCTTGGTTTTCGTTCATCGACAGCGTAAAGAAAAAGAAGTGTGCGGAATGGCTGAGGGTTTTCACTGGGCCCCGAAGCGGGTCCGGCTGCGTTCGCGGATCGCGCTTGGGGTGGCGGTGATGCGTATTGGGGTGGGGTTGGTAGTCCTCTTGGGAGGTGTCGCGCTTGCGGCGATGCATTTCCGCGCGCCACCGGAACCAGCCGCGATCGAAAAGATCGTTTTAGCCCACCAAGCAGGTGAGCGGCTGAGCACCTCATCTATCATCACAGGCAGCTCCACTCGACCCACCAATGACAATGGCCGGGATGGATTACTGGGAGGCCATTCGATCGTGGCCGGCAAGGCAGAGCAACTAACCTATGCGGCCGACCGAAGTGGAACCGATGATGGCCGTGATCTGACCCGCACCTTACAATCAGAGCTGAAGCGAGTCGGCTGCTATCGCGGAGCCATCGATGGCGACTGGGGTCCCATGTCCAGGCGCGCCATGGCTGAGTTCGCGAGCAGGGTCAATGCCAGCCTTTCCGTTGACAGACCCGATCCTCTTCTGCTGCGGATGGTGCAGGGCCATCAGGGTCAGGCCTGCTCGTCAGCAGCCTACGTGGCAATTCGTGACCAGCCCAGGCGCGAAAACGCGGAGCCACCACCGGGCCGCATGTCGGTCGGCGGTCCGTTGGTCGATGCAGGCGAGCAAGGCTCTGGGCGTGCGCAGAGCCGCTCGCGCCGGCGGCCACGCGTTGCAAACCGCGACTTGCCGCCGCCATACTATAGGTCTTCGCAACGTGACCGCCGGCACTGGACCGAAACGATCTTCGACGACATATCACGGCGGTAACGGCGTCCTCTTCCACGGCTCTCGCAGGTCGAACAACGAAGAGTGACCCGCGTTTGCGCGCTGGAACCGGTGATTTGACAGCGCGTTGCGCGTCGAGAGAGGGCCAGCGCGATGTGAGACCGTCATGTCATTTTCGCTGAGGAGTCCGGCCTTTCAGAATGGTGAGCTGATCCCGCGCCGTTACACGGCTGACGGCGATAACGTCTCGCCGCCACTGGAATGGTCCGACCCACCGCCCGGAACGCAGAGCTTTGCATTGATCGTCGAGGACCCCGATGCCCCATCGGGCACGTTCCGTCACTGGGGCGTATACAATATCGCTGGGTCTCGCCGGGCGCTGCCCGAGGGTGCAGAACAAGCTAAAGCCGAGGGTCTGGGGCTCGCAATCAATGACCTCGGTAACGCGCGCTATGACGGGCCGGTACCGCCGCGTGGACACGGGGTGCACCATTACCATTTCCGATTGTTTGCACTCGACACCGAAAGCTTGGCACAGGCTCCCAAGTTGAGCGTCGAGGATATTGGGAAAGCGGCGCAGGAGCATGCGCTGGCTGAGGCCGAGCTTGTGGGGACCTACGAGCGCTGATTTGTGTTAAGCTAAGCGACTCCAGTCGCAAAATCGGTGCGCTGGCGCGAGAGCAATTCAAAGCCGTCAAGAGACGAGCTTCAGCAGAAAGCGTCGCCACCGGCTGACCTTTACGTCTGTGGCGCACCGGTTGGACGTCCTATGCTGCTATAGCGAAACCCTTCAGCGATTGCTTCCCGCGGTTGGTAGATATTGCGGAGGTCGACCAGGACGTCTCCGCGCATGACCTCCCTGAGGGCGCCGAGGTTGAGCGCGCGGAATTCGTTCCATTCCGTCAGGACCACAACGATATCGGCCGATGTGGCTGCCTCTATCGCGTTGCTGCACCACTCGACCCCCGGCAGCAGGCTTTCGGCGTACTTGCGGCCTTGGGGATCGTAAGCCCGGATGCTTGCCCCGCGCTCCTGGAGCATCGGGATGACCACCAGGCTTGGCGCATCACGCATGTCGTCGGTGTTCGGCTTGAACGTCACGCCAAGGACCGCGATCACCTTTCCACGTACGGATCCGCCGGCGGCTCTCTCGATCCGGCTCGCCATAGAAATCTTACGCTCGTCGTTGACGCGCTGAACCTGCTCGACGAGCGACAGCGGCGAGCGCGCCTCGCGAGCGATGCGGATCAGGGCTGACACGTCTTTGGGGAAACAGGAACCACCGAAACCGGGGCCAGGGTGCAGGAACTTGTCACCGATGCGACGGTCTTTGCCGATGGCCTCCGCCACTTCCTGCACGTTCGCGCCGACTTCCTCGCACAGATCCGCCACCTCGTTGATGAAGCTGATCTTCATGGCGAGGAAGGCGTTGGCGGCGTACTTGGCAAGCTCCGCCGACTCTGGGCTAACGAACATGATCGGCGCGTTGCGCAGGGCAAGCGGCTTGTAAAGGCGTTCCATGATCTCGCGGGCGCGTGGGTCCTCGCAGCCGACGAGCACGCGGTCGGGATGGGTGAAGTCCTGAATAGCGGAGCCTTCGCGCAGGAACTCCGGATTGGAGCACACGGCGAAGTCGGCATCGGGTCTTAGTTCCTTGAGGCGGCGAGCAATCTCACGGCTGGTGCCGACCGGCACCGTCGATTTCGTCGTGATCACCGTGAAGCCGTTCAGGTGTGGAGCAATCTCGGATACGGCGGCGTAGATATACGACAGATCGGCATGACCATCGCCGCGCCGCTTGGGCGTTCCGACGGCGAGAAATATCAAGTCGGCGGAGGCGGCCGCTGGTCCCAGGTCGGTGGAGAACGACAGCCGTCCCGCGGCCATGTTCCGCTGCATGAGGTCGTCGAGGCCGGGCTCGTAGATCGGCACCTCACCGCGTTTCAGGCTTTCGACACGGGAATGGTCCTTGTCGATGCAGGTGACAGTCCATCCGAACTCGGAAAAGCAGGCCGCGGAGACGAGTCCTACGTAGCCGGCACCAATCATGCAGATGTTCAAGGCTGACCTCGCGGAATATGCTGTGCGGTGGGCTGCCGCCCCCGGAGCAGCAGTCCGCTCCGGGCTATGCCAAATTCATGAGGGGTTCAAGCTGGTCATATGGAGGTTGTTAAGGTAGCCCTTTCTGTCACCATTTTGGCGGATCAAGGATGACTTTGCTCTGGAAGAGTGGCCGCGCAATCTGCGTTGGCGAGTGCATGGTGGAGCTTGCCCGCGGCGACGATCAGCGCTTCGGCCTCGGCTACGGTGGCGACACGTTCAACACCGCAGTGTATCTTGCCAGAGCCGGCGTAGCTGTCGCCTACGCCACGGCGGTCGGCGATGATCCCTACAGTGCGGGGATTGTGGCAACGGCAGAGCGCGAAACCGTTGGCACAGATCTCATAGCTACCGTTCCCGGGCGCCTTCCAGGTCTTTACCTGATCGAGACGACTGCGGATGGGGAGCGGACGTTCTGGTACTGGCGCGACCGTGCTCCCGCCCGGGAGCTGTTCGAGCTGGCCGATGCCGACCGGATTGCGAATGAGCTCCGGCAAGCCGCGCTCGTCTATTTTTCCGGGATCACGCTGTCGCTCTATAGCGGGCGTGGGCTCGACCGATTTGCGGCGGCCCTCCAGGCGGCACGACAGGCGGGTGCGTTGATCGCGATGGATAGCAATTACCGGCCGCACGGCTGGGGGCAAGATACCGAGCGGGCGCGATCGGTATTTGAGCGGTTCTGGCGTCTTGCGGACATTGCTATGCCGACGCTCGAGGACGAGCAGAAGCTGTGGGGGGATGCGGACGAGCAAACCACCGCCTCTCGGTTGCGGGGGCTCGGAGCCCGAGAGGTCGTCGTCAAGCTCGGCTCGCGCGGAGCTTTCGTGGCCGGCGAAGGCTTTGAGCAGTTAGTTCCGGCCGAAAAGAGCCTTCAGGTGGTCGACACGACAGCCGCCGGGGACTCGTTCAACGCCAGTTATCTGGCCGCACGGCGCGCGAGCGCATCCCCTGTCGATGCCGCCCGCCAGGGGAATAGACTCGCATCGGTCGTCATCCAGCATCGCGGCGCCATCGTGCCGGCGGATGCTACTGCGGCGGTGCTGGGCGGAAAGCTTTAGATCCTTACCGCGAGCCCAGTCGCTTCGCGGCTCAGCCTGGTGATGGTGTCCCAATCCTCCTTAGCGATGGCTGCTGCCGGCGCCACCCACGAGCCGCCCACGGCCACGACGTTCGGCAAGGCCAGGTAATCGCGGGCCGTATCTGGTCCGATGCCGCCGGTTGGACAGAAAACAACGTCAGGCAGCGGAGCTGCCAGAGCTTTGAGTGCCGCAACTCCGCCCAATGGCTCGGCAGGGAAGAACTTCAGCGCCCGATAGCCGAGATCCGCAAGTGCCATCGCTTCCGACGGTGTGGCCGCGCCGGGAAGGAAGGGGACGGACCACCCATCCGCAGACTGCACCAGCCGTGGGGTCATACCGGGCGAGACAAGGAACCGCGCACCAGCAGCTATCGCGCTGTGGCCCTGGTCGGGCGTGCGGACCGTTCCGGCACCGACCAGTACCCCGGGCACCTCCTGGACGATGCGGCGAATCCCTTCCAGAGCGGCTTCGGTCCGTAAAGTCACCTCCAGTATGCGTAGACCGCCGGCCATGAGTGCCTGGGCAAGCGGGACGGCCAGCTTGGCGTCATCGATTGTGAGCACAGGCACGACCGGCACCCTGCGCAGTTCTTCGGCCAAGCGGGGGTTAAGCAGATGCTGCATTGGGTGACCCTTGTCGTGCGTTTTGGTGCGGCCTAGCTAACGCCCTCGGCAGATGCCCGCGTCTGCTCCATGATCCAGCGCAGGAAATCCGGCGCGCCGGATTCCACCGGCAGAACCAGGAACGCCGGATTAGTGTAAGGATGTTGGCTCTTCGCTTCGGCGATTGCGGCTTCAGCGAGGGATGCGCGCGTCTTGATCACCATGACGACCTCGTTGTCGCGTTGCCGCTCGCCTTGCCAGATGTAAATGGAGGTCATGCCCGGCCAGATGTTGACACAGGCGGCAAGCCCCTGGTCTACCAACCGGGTGCCGGTCTGCTCGGCGGCTTCCGTGGTCGGGTAGGTCGAATAAATGAGAACGGCCTTGTCGTTTTCCTGCACTTGAGCAAGCCTCCAACGGTCAGCGCGGAGCCGGATAGGACTGGACGATTGCGGTCAGCATGCCAAACCCCAAGCGAAAATTCGAGAAGATCGCCTTCGTCGCGAGCGACCATCCGGAAGCACAGCAGGCTTTGGACCGGCTGACCAAACAATATGGTAACGTGCCGTCTCAGACGGCTGATGCCATAGTGGCGCTGGGCGGCGACGGCCTCATGCTGCAGACGCTGCACAGGCATATGAACGACCGCATCCCAATTTATGGAATGAACCGCGGGTCGGTCGGGTTCCTGATGAACGAGTACCGCGAAGACGACCTGATCGCGAGGCTCGAGGGCGCCGAGATCAGCTGCATCCATCCGCTCGTTATGCGGGCGCGCGATATTCATGGCGATCTTCACGAGGACCTCGCGATCAACGAGGTGTCACTGTTCCGGCAAACGCATCAAGCGGCCAAGCTGCGCATTCTCATCGACGGCAAGGTGAGGCTTGAGGAGCTCATCTGCGATGGGATACTTGTGGCGACGCCGGCCGGGTCAACCGCTTACAACCTTTCGGCGCACGGTCCGATTCTGCCCATCAACGCGCCGCTGCTGGCCCTGACACCCATCAGCCCGTTCCGCCCACGAAGGTGGCGGGGCGCATTGTTGCCCAACGAGGCCCATATCCAGATCGATGTCCTCGAGCCGGACAAGCGGCCAGTCAGTGCCGTGGCCGACCATTCTGAGACGCGCTCCGTGGTCACCGTCGCTGTCGAGGAAGAGCGGGCGATCGATCTTTTCATGATGTTCGATCCCGGCCACAGCCTCGACGAGCGCATCCTGTCCGAACAGTTCCGTTATTGACCAACCGATTCGTACAAATCGAAGGAGAAGTGCCGTGCGGGGTCTCTACTACGAGGAGTTCGAGGTCGGTCACGTGTTCGAGCATGCCATCGGTCGGACCGTGACGGAGATGGACAACACCCTCTTCTCTTGCCTCACGCTCAATCCCCAGCCGCTGCACATCGACCATGCGTTCGCCTCCCAGACCGAGTGGGGCAAGCCGCTCGTGAACAGCCTCTTTACGCTGGGATTGATGATCGGCATCTCGGTTTCGGATACGACCCTCGGCACGACGATTGCCAACCTCGGCATGACCGACGTGAAATTCGGCAAGCCCGTGTTCCACGGCGATACGATCCGGGTGAAGACGGAGGTGGTCAGCAAGCGCGACAGCCGCTCGCGCCCGGACGCCGGCATCGTCGAGTTTCATCACCGTGCTTACAACCAGCACGGCGATCTGGTGGCCGAGTGCCGCCGCCAAGCCTTCATGCGCAAGAAACCCAAGGATAGCTGATCCATGCGTTCACTTCTCTTCGTGCCCGGCGACAGCGATCGCAAAATCGCGAAAGCCATGTCCTCTGGCGCCGATGCTCTAATCCTCGATCTGGAGGACTCGGTCGCGCTCGACCGCAAGGAGGAAGCGCGGGCGATGACGCGGGATTTCATCGCCTCGGCCAAAGGACAGGAGAAGCGACCGCGCCTTTACGTTCGCATCAACGCGCTGACGACCGATCTTTGGAGTGCCGATCTCGAAGGCGTCATGTCTGCGGGGCCGGACGGCATCATCCTGCCGAAGCCACGCTCGGGCGAGGATGTGCACCGCCTGTCGCTGGCGCTCGATCACGCCGAGGAAAGAGCCGGATTGAAGCAGGGCTCCACCCGCATTGTCGCCATCGCGACCGAGGTGCCGATCTGCGTTCTGAACATGGCGAGCTTCGTCGGGTCGAGCGGCCGGTTGGAAGGGCTCACCTGGGGAGCGGAGGACTTGTCGGCCGAGGTGGGCTCGACGGCCACCCGCGAGCCGAACGGCAGCCTCACGTCCCCCTATCGGCTGGCGCGCGATCTCTGCCTGTTCACGGCCGTTTCCGCCGGCGTGCAGCCGATCGACACGGTATTCATCGACTTCCGCGACCAGGATGGCCTGCGGGCGGAGGCGGCCGCTGCGGCTCGCGACGGGTTCACCGGCAAGCTCGCCATCCATCCGGACCAAGTCCCGATCATCAACGCCGCTTTCACACCGAGCCAGCGCGAGATCGATCATGCGCGCGACATCGTCGCCATGTTCTCTGCCTCTCCCGGTGCTGGCGTCATTTCCCTCAACGGCCGCATGTACGACCGCCCGCATCTAACCCGCGCCGAGCGCGTGCTGGCGAGGGCAGGGCTGGCGAGTGGCGAGTAGGGAGCGACCGGTTTCTCTGCTGGAGAGGCTTGAGCGAGCGCGATCGGCCGCCAGTCGCGCACGTTCGCGTGTGAATCGCTGGTGGCTATAAATCAGGTGCCGCCTTAATTTCGCGGTTGCCCTCCGTTGGTCGGCGCAGCATGTTCGCGGCCATGCTGGATGGGACGGCGGTTTTCATCGGGCTCGTGTTCGCACTCGCGGGCTTCATCAAGGGTGTCATCGGGATGGGATTGCCAACCATCTCGATGGGGCTCCTCGCAATCGTCATGCCGCCAGTCGAGGCCGCGGCCCTGCTGATTATTCCCTCGCTCGTCACGAATGTTTGGCAGATGGTCGGCGGTCCGTCGCTTGCCACGATCGTCCGCCGACTATGGCCGATGATGGTGGCCGTCTGCCTCGGTACTTGGGCTGGCGCGGGTCTGATGACTGGTGCCACCGCTCGCTACGGTGCGGCATTGCTCGGCCTCGCGCTAATCATTTATTCCGTGATCGGACTGACCAACGTCAGATTTTCAGTCTCCAGGGAGCGCGAGCCCGTGCTTGGGCCGCTATCAGGTGGAATAACGGGGCTCATCACTGCCGCCACCGGCGTTTTCGTCATCCCCGCGGTGCCATTCCTGCAAGCCATCGGGTTGGAGAAAGAGGATCTGGTCCAGGCGCTCGGCCTTTCGTTCACCGTTTCGACGTTGGCGCTGGCCTTCAACGTATCGATGGCAGGGGCCCTCAATCTGTCGATCGCTGGCGCCACTATCGGTGCGCTCGTCATGGCAGGTGTCGGGATGTGGATCGGCACAGCGCTCCGGCAGCGGCTGCAGCCCGCAGTCTTCCGGCGCTGGTTCTTCATAGGCCTTGCTCTGCTCGGGATTTACCTCGCAGTGCGCTCGCTCGCCTGAGCTGGCAGCTGCCCGGAACCTAATCCTTCGCTTCGCATTGCAGCGGCATCAACGCCTCCTGCGTAAGCGACATGGATGAGACGGATGCCCCCAAACCGGACAACCCTGAGTCTGGCCAGAATGACCCGAAGAAAGACGGGCTAGCTCGATCCCTCGGCCTCGGCATCATCACGGGCGCCGCCGACGACGATGTCTCCGCCGTCGGAACATACGCCAGCGCCGGCGCACAATTCGGGCCGGCGTTCCTTTGGCTCGCTCCGCTCCTGTTTCCGATGATGTTTGTTGTCACCTACCTGTCCGCGAAGCTTGGGCAGGTGGGCGGCAAGGGCCTGTTCGACGCGCTGAGGGACCATTATCCGCGCTGGATCCTCTGGCCCACGCTGATCGGCGTCATGATCGGCAACACTGTCGAGGCCGCGGCGGACCTCGGCGGCATGGCGGCGGCGCTGAACCTCTTCATCCCGGTGCCGATCCCGCTCATCGTCGTCGTAGTCGCCAGCGTCATCCTGCTCCTTCAGATCCTCGGCTCCTACAAGGTGATCCGGAACACGTTCCGCTGGCTCGCCCTGGTCCTGCTCGCCTACATCGCCTCCGCCATTCTCGCCGAGCCAGACCCTTGGGAGGTTTTGCGCGGCACTTTCATTCCGAGGATCGAATTCTCGCGCGAGTTCCTGTCGATGCTGGTCGCCATCATTGGCGCTTCACTGTCAGCCTACATCTACACTTGGCAGAGCAACGTCGAGGTCGAGGAGGAGATCGCCGAGGGGCGCACGACGCTTGAGCAGCGTCGCGGCGCGACACCCCAAGAGCTCAGGCAGTCCCGCAATGACGTTCTGACTGGAATGCTGTTCTCGAACGTCATCATGTACTTCATCATGCTTTCGACGGCCGAGACGCTGCACAAAGCCGGAGAGACCGACATCACAACGGCCGCCCAGGCGGCGGCTGCCTTGCGGCCGCTGGCCGGAGAAGGCGCCTACATCCTCTTTGCCACTGGTCTGGTCGCCGTCGGCCTGCTTGCCGTCCCCATCATGACCATCGGCGCCGCGTACGATTTCTGCCAGGCGATGGGCTGGAAAGCGAGCCTCAATGCGAAGGCAAGCGAGGACAAGGGCTTCTATGTCATCATTGCCGGGGTAACGGCCGCGGCGGTGCTCCTCAATTTTCTGGGCATCAATCCGATGTACTTCCTGGTCTACGCCGGCATTGTCCAGGGCTTCGCTGCGCCACCGCTGTTTCTGCTCATTGTGCTCATGACCAACAATCGCGACATCATGGGCGACAACACTAACTCGTTCTGGCTGAACGTGCTGGCCATCGTGACGTTGCTTGCGATCTTCGCCGCCAGCCTGGGACTGGTGCTGACCTGGCTGCTGTGACGGCGCGCGGCCCGCACGCAGATACTTGACAAAAGCAACTATCTTTCGACACGCTCGCGCAACCGATCATCACTCATCGGATTGCTCGAATGGCCACTGCCAGTCTCGACCATGCCGTGGCCTGCGTCCGCAGGTTCACGCGCTTTTACACCCGGCGGATGGGCGTGCTGGAGGAGGCGCTGCTCGGCAGTGCGTTCACGCTGCCCGAAGCACGCATCGTCTACGAAATTGCCGTCCGCGATCGGACGACGGCCTCCGATCTCGTCGCCGACCTCGGGCTCGACCCCGGTTATGTCAGCCGTCTCCTCAAGAGCCTCGAGGAGCGCGGGTTCATCACTCGCCGCCCATCGGAGACCGACGCCCGGCAGTATCTGCTCGACCTGACGCCACTGGGCCGGCGCGAGTTCAACCAGATCAATCGGAAATCGGATGAGGAGGTGCAGAAGCTGCTCGCGCCGCTCGGCGCCGGCGACCGCGCCCGCCTTGTCGCCGCGCTCTCGACGGCGGAAGCGCTCCTCGCGCAAGAACGGCCGGAGCCGCAGTGCACCTTCCGCGACCTACGCCCCGGCGACATCGGCTGGGTCATCCATCGGCATGGCGCGCTTTACGCGGCCGAGTACGGATGGGACGTCACATTCGAGGCGCTCGTCGCCAAGGTCTGCGCCGAGTTCGTGGAGAATTTCGATCCGGCCAAAGAGCGCGCGTGGATTGCGGAATTGGACGGCCGCATCGTCGGCTCGGTTTTTCTGGTCAAGAAAACAGACGAGATCGCCAAGCTGCGGCTTCTCTATGTCGAGCCGGACGCCCGCGGCCGCGGCATCGGCCGCCGTCTCGCGGAGGAATGCATCTCTCATGCGCGTGCCGTGGGCTACCGACGGATGGAGCTTTGGACCAACGATGTCCTGACGAGTGCCCGCAAAATCTATCAGGCCGTCGGCTTCAAGCTGGTTCAGAGTGAGCCGCACCAGAGTTTTGGGAAGGATCTACTGGGGGAGACGTGGGAGTTGGGGTTGTAAGAAAAAGCGCTGATCCTGATCTTCCAACTTTGTGAAATTGTCGGTATCCCTCAAAGTATACTATCGTTCTTGAGTGAACATAGGTCATGCGGCCGATCTCGGCGCAACCGACGTTATAGTTGTAAGTGGATCAGTTGGTATCCGCGGGTTGGTCGCGCTATGCTTTGATTCAGAATACAGCACAGACGTTGAATGATTTAAACCCCTACTCGGATCTAAGCTATGCGTGTCTCTAAAGTAGTTTACGGCGCCTCACTCGGCGCAGCAGGTCTCGTAAGCGCAATCTCAATTCTTATGATGATAATGGCTGCCTTCCCGAAGTTCGCCGAAATTACGCGCCTCGCACGTGGCGCCGAAATCTATAAGGAAGTTATTCGCAAACCTATTTCGAAGTTGCTCTTTGGCACGGAGTTGGACTTGCCATGGACTGGTGCACTATTCGACGCTGGAGCACTATGGATAAGTCTCTTTGCTGCAATTAACATTTTTATTTACAGAAACGAGGGCGTCCTACTTTGGGGGCACATATACCGAAATTACTGTCGACGTTCAGCTCCCACCGAAGTCCGGCGCCAAGGGTGTACCTTGGCAAAATGGCTTTTTGCGCTAATTGCAACCCCTTTCGCAAGCATTCATCTTGCACTAAAGGCGCTGCGCTCAAACGAAACGCTGTTGACGAGTTGCTACATAACCACGAACCCGGCAACAATAGTAAAGTACTTCAAAACCTTGGGTCTAGCGATCAGCGCGTCGACGGC
>Ga0310823_100689_pt1 | contig 17849 bp, 19 predicted proteins | sample P4_ome_3_FD_201316 | JGI IMG/M metagenome (GOLD analysis project Ga0310823, IMG submission 201316) | Sorghum-adapted microbial communities from Joint BioEnergy Institute, Emeryville, California, United States - P4_Day56_Rep3 | ecosystem: Engineered > Bioreactor > SSF (Solid state fermentation) >...
TCTGGTCCTACTCGTTTTTTCGCCCCTGTCTTTCCCGGAACAAATCCAGGATCCGTCTGTAATTTGTCGGTCTGGATACCGTCGCTTCCTTCCCTCGTTCACCGGGCTTGTCCCCCTCGAAATATACCTTCGCGAACTTCTCGTCAATCTCGATCACCTTGTCAATGTTGACCAGATTGCCGCGATCCGCCCGCACGAAAGGCAAATTCAAGGCTTGCAGGACGTTCTGGATTTTCTCAAGGCTGTCGAACGGAAAGTAGAAAACGTCATGCTTCGTATGGATCAGGATGCGGGTCTTGTCGGTGGTGAACTTCAGGATGTCCATGACGTCCAGTTCGACCAGACCGGATTTCCCGTCTTCGTCCCTAGCGACTACCCATTTCACAAGACCACGACCACCATCTGTTACTTGTTCAGAAGTTCGGCAGGGACTTTAGGCTGGTTGAACCAGAGGAAGCTGGCCGTGCTGACAACAGCAACAGCGATGCATCCGACTACAGTAGCCAGCAGTTGGAGTGCCTTCTTCTTCATCCATGTTCACCACCTTTCTTTGGCAATCTTATTAGTGATAGCACCTGGATGAGCCAGGTGATCGCTAATAGCTGGGATTGGAACAAGAAATTCGAAGCGACCAGTACGGAAGAACCAATTTTCAAAACAGGGAAATATTTGGTTGGGATTCTAGTTTGTTCATTAATTCTAGAAGGAGAGAATATAATAGTCAATACCAAATTTACTATATTTATGGTGTTAATATATGTTTCTGACAAATCTACGCGCGGCAGCAAAACCGACGCGATCGCCGTTCCCGCAATGCACACGACCGCCGACTGGAAATGGTACCCGCCCGAAATCATCCGGAGCGCGCCAAAAGCGAGGAGCACCAGCATCGTTTCCTTCAGCGTGCCGAACAATAAGCCCAGGATGACGGCGGCCAACAAGGTCAGCACCGTATTCAGCATCAAATGGAACCCGAACTGGAGCCGGGCGATCGAATAGGGATGGTCCGGCAATTCGCTTTTCAGCCAATGCGCCAGACGCAGAGAAATTCGCTCTACCATTGCGTCCTCTCTTTTCTCAACGCGATATAAATCAGAAACAGGATGATTACGGCTGCGATCATTTCAACAAAGTACAGCTTGTTCTTGAGCAGATGCACGAACGACAGCAGCAGGAATGTCACAACGGCGCTGACCAGAATCAGCATGTTCTCACGCCTGACCTTGAAATGGTTCAGCGGGAACGAGAATCCGTATCCAAACCGGTATAGCCCGTAGCTGAGCAGTAAAATGACACAGGTAGAAATCGGCCACGCCATATAGAGAGCGGAATCTGCCGCCCGCAAGCCCGCCAGTTGAAAGATATTCAGCAAAGCCGTCTGAATCAGAATGAAGAAACTGTAGCCCGTCATGGTCACGATGATCGATCCGATCAGCGATACCCGCAGCGTATAGAAAATGAACAAGGTGAACAGCACCAGTGCAATCACGGGAAGCCACGTTCCCCAGGTCGTCTCGTGCCAGACGGCATAACTAAGCATCGCCATCAATATGCAGATGGGCACGACCTGCGTGTTGTATTTCAGGATATTGAATCGAAACAGCGCGAACGAAATGGCAAAAATCGACCAAGCTTCCAAAGTAGAGAACACGACAAAGAGAACATCTTTCATTTATCCTGTCTCCCGTTCATCGCTTGTAATTTCATGTAATCGTCATGGTCAATTCTGTCGATTCAATTAACTTATTCTTCATTAATTAAAATTTTCCTCTTTTGGGAATCAAGAAAACGAATTCCTCTTTTCAAGGAAGAGGATTCCGATTGTTTTCACCGCATGATGACTCCTTCCGCCGTTTCCTCGCCGAGCCACGCTCCTTGCCCGGCTAAGAGGCGCTACAACCGCGGGATATCCGCCTCGCGGCAGTCCATTCCTTCGCAGGCGGCGAGAAAGACAGACGCTTTCCGAAGGCGGAAAGCGTCCGATTGCCATGCGCTTATTCAAGTGTTCGGTCTGCACGTTCCGTCCCCGCAGCCGTCATCCGGCGCGCCGGATGGCGACGCATCGGCCATGATGAGCGGATGCTCGTCATGCCAGGCCCGCCGCAGCACGTCGAGAAACACGTTGCCCGGCTGCGCGCCCGAAACGCCGTACTTCCGGTTGATGACGAAGAACGGCACGCCCCGCGCGCCGAGGCTGCTCGCCTCGAGGCCGTCCGCCTTCACTTCGTCGGCGTGGGCGCCGGATTTCAGCATGTCCTCCGCCGCCGCGCGATCCAGTCCGGCGTGCTCCGCTATATCGGCAAGCGTGCGGGGATCGGCCACGTTGCGGCCGTCTCTGAAGTACGCCTCGAACAGCCGCTCGACCACTTCCCGCTCCTTGCCATGCCGCCCGGCGAACTTGATGAGCCGGTGCGCGTCAAGCGTGTTCGACGGAACGACATCGCCGAAGCGGAAGTCGATTCCGACTTCGCGGCCCTGCTCCGCCACCCGCAAGTTCATCTGGACAGCCTGCTCGCGGCTGATGCCGAACTTGCGGACCAGCATGTCGTACAAATCGTGGTCGGGCTCTCTCGCCGCATGCGGGTCGAGCTGAAAACTGCGGTATTCCACGGCCACGTCATCCTTGTGTTCGAACCGGCCGAGCGCTTCCTCGAATCGGTGTTTCCCGATGTAGCAGAAAGGGCAGGCCACATCCGACCAGATCTCGACTTTCATCGCTTACGCTCCTTTCCCGGACCGCTCAGGCGAGCGCCCGCTTCACGACCGTCTCGAGCGGCGTCGTCTCCCCGATCAACCGGGTCAGATCGTCCGAGACTGACACGAATTCGCCCTCTTCGAGCTGTCCGTAGAGCGCCGCGAACATGGCCGCGACAGGTCCGGGCATGCCCGCACCTTCCAGGAAGTTCGCGTATTCGGCAGCCGTCACCGGTTTCAGCTCCACCGGCTTGCCGGTCACGTCCGACAGAATGCCTGCCAGCTCCTTCATCGTCCACAGCTTGGGCGCCGTAATCTCGTAAATCCGGTTCTCGTGGCCGTCCGACGCCAGCACGGCCGCCGCCGCCTTCGCCATGTCAACCCTGGACGCCGTGTTCAGGCCGGCCGTCGCGATCGGCGTCACGAGGGCGCCGCTCTCCACGGCCTGTCGGAGCGATTCGTTCACGAACACCTCGGTATAGAAAGTATTGCGCAAGAACGTGTACGGAATGCCCGACAGGCGGATCATGTTCTCGGTCGTTCGGTGCAGCATGCTCAGCGCGAGCCGGCTCTCCTGGGCCCGGAAAATGCCCGTGTACGCGATATGCCCGATGCCGGACAGCTTCGCCGCCCGGACGACCGTCGCGTGCTGCAGCGCCCGCAGCGTCTCGTCGCTCGCCTCCGAGCTTGAGACGAACAGCAGCTTGCCGCCGCCTTCGAATGCCTTCACGAGCGACGCCAGATCGTTGTAGTCACCGTGCCGGACTTCGACGCCCTTCTCCGCCAGCCACGCCGCCTTCTCCACATTGCGCGCGACGGCGATCAGCCGGTCCGCCGGCAGTTTCGTGAGCAGCGTCTCCGCCGCAATCCGGCCCAAATGCCCCGTCACGCCGGTTACGATAATGCGCATATTTCATTCCGCCTCCTCGTGGTTTGTGGAACCTATGTTTTATGTGCAACTAACTTAATTATAGTGAGTTGGCGGGCGGAAAAGCAATTGGCCTGCGGCGAGGCCGCAGGCCAGGGTGTGGGGACACGATCGCATGGTAGCATGCTTCTGCCGATCCGGCAGGCGCAGCGTGACGCTGTAGCGTGGTATGCACGCTACAGCCGATCCGGCAAGCCGCGGCAGCCGGGGCAACCTCAGAAACTCAGCGCGATCTCTCGCGCGCGGCGGAGCGCCTTCTCCCGGATGGCATCCGCCCGTTCGGGGACGGCTCTCATCCCCTCCACATAGAGGCATTCCACGTCGGTGATGCCGACGAACTCCATGATGACCCGCAAATGACGGTGCCCCATCTCAAGCCGCTCGTCCGGCGAGCCCGGCGACAGGAAGCTGCCGCTCGCCTGAATGTGCAGCGCCTTCCTGCCGGCGAGCAGCCCGACCCGGCCGATGTCCGGGATGTACCGGAACGTCTTGCCCGCGATGACGAACGTATCGATGTACCGCTTGAATGCCGGCGGGTACGAGTAGTTCCAGATCGGCGTGACGAACACGTACTTGTCCGCGGAGGCGAACTGATCCGCCAATTCGTTGATGCGCGCAATTTTCGCCTGTTCTTCTCCGGTCAGTTCGCCAAACGCCGCGCCCGCGCCGAGTTTCCCCCAGCCGGAGAACACATCGGCGTCGAGCTCCGGGATGTCCATCGCGTACAGATCGAGCCGGATGACCTCATCGTTCGGGTGCGCGTCCCGGTAAGCCGCAAGGAACGCTTCTCCCGCAGCCATGCTGTAGGAAACGTCCGGACCCAGCGGATGAGCCGTGATGTACAACAGAGTAGCCATCGTTTCCTTCACACCGCCGCTTCGTCAGTTTGCTCCGGCGATCTGCCGGGTCGCGACATTGAGCCGGTTGTAGAAGTTCGCCGTGGCGATGCCGGCGATGAGCGTTGCCAGCGCCTGCCCTTCATAGTGGCGCTCGGCTTCCCGATAAATCTCGTCCGGCACCGGGTCCGGCCGGTCGGCGATCCGGGCGATCGCCTCGCCGAGCGCGAGGGCCGCCCGCTCCGCCTCGTTGAACAGCGCGGAATCCCGCCAGGCGGCGACGGCCGTCACCCGCTCGGGCGTTACGCCCGCCTGCAGCGCGTTGCGCGAGTGCAGCTCCACGCAGACGCTGTCGCCGTTGATCTGGCTCACCCGCAGGTAGACAAGGTAAAGCGTCCCTTTCGGAATGCCGGACTGTTCGGCGGAAGCGAACAGCGCGCGTCCGAGCGCCTGCAGCGGATCGGCCAGATCCGGCACGAGCGCCACGGGACTTGCAATGCGAGGTTTGAGCGACATTTTCATTCCACTCCTTGATCCGTGATGTGCGGGCCCTGTATCGAGCCCTGCACCATGATGACGGAAAGGGCGGAGCGGAATGTGACAACTCGTGAATTGTCACATTTGCGGTTTCTTGTTCGTCAATCATAATAGAGAGAGTATAGCTTCATACGGGAAGGAATGTATGGATGATCGCACAAGACCGGCTTGCGGAACAATTCGAGGCGCACCGTCAGCATCTGCTCCATGCGGCGTACCGCATGCTGGGATCGCTGAGCGAGGCGGAGGACGCGGTGCAGGAAGGGTGGCTCAGGCTCTGCCGCGCGGAGGCCGATGCGATCGAAAATCTGGGAGGTTGGCTCACCCGGGTCGTGTCGCGGGTCTGCCTCGACATGCTGCGGTCGCGGAAAAGCCGCCGCGAAGAGCCGCTGGAGACGCATCCGGCCGAAGCGTATCCCGCGGCCGAAGACGGCGACGGGCACGACCCCGAGCGGGAAGCGCTGATGGCCGAATCGGTCGGCGTCGCGCTGCTCGTCGTGCTGGATAAGCTCAAGCCCGCGGAGCGCGTCACGTTCGTGCTGCATGATATTTTCGGCATGCCCTTCGCGGATATCGCGCAAGTCGTCGACAAGTCGGAAGCCGCCGTCCGGCAGCTCGCCAGCCGGGCGCGCCGCCGGGTGTCCGGCACGGCTCCGCGGGATTCCGCCGACCTGGCCGGCATGCGCCGGCTCGTCGACGCGTTCATCACCGCGGCGCGCGCGGGCGACTTCGGCGCGCTGATCGCGGTGCTCGATCCCGACGTCACGCTGCGCGACGTCAGCGACGGCGGCGCGCGGGTCACGCGCGGCGCGGAAGCGCTCGCCCGCCGCGTCTGCGGCCGCGCGCTGGCCGCCCAGACCGCCGTCGTGGACGGCGGCATCGGCGCCGTCGCCGCGCCGCTGGGACGCCTGGCCTACGCGCTCAAGTTCGACATCCGCGGCGGGAAGATCATCGCCGTCGAGCGGATCGCGGACCCGGCGCGGCTCGCCGCGCTCACGCTGCACGTGCCGTTCGTTCAGGCGCCATGACGCTATTCCGCGATCTCCCGCAGATAGAAGATCGCGATCTGCGTCCGGTCGCGCAGCTCCAGCTTGCCGAGAATTTCGGTGATGTAATTCTTCACCGTCCCTTCGCTTAAGAAGAGCGACTGCGCGATCTCGCGGTTCGACAGCCCGTCGGCGATCTTGCGGACGATTCGCTGCTCGGTGTCGGTCAGGCCGAAGTCGGCGAGCCGCTTCCGCCCGGACGGCGCGGCTTCCCCCGCGCCGGAGCCGCCGGCGTGCAGCATGCCGGCCAGCTTCCGCGCGACGTCCGGATGCATCAGCGTATGGCCGGCATGCACCGCGCGGATGCCCTCCGCGATCGTGTCCGGCGGGACGTTCTTGAGCAGGTACCCGCCCGCGCCGTATTTGAGCGCTTTCACGATGTATTCGTCATCGTCGAACGTCGTCAGGATGAGCACCTTGACGTCCGGCGCCGTCTCGCGGATGAGCCGCGTCCCTTCCACCCCGTCGCACACCGGCATGCGCACATCCATCAGCACGACGTCGACCTCGCCCGGATGCTCGCGCACGAACCGGACCGCTTCCTGCCCGTCCGCGCACACCCCCGCCACCCCGATGTCCGCCATCGTACCCAGAATGAGCCGCAGGCTCTCCCGAATAAAAGGATCGTCATCCGCCACCAGCGTCCGAATCACCCGATGTCCACCTCCGCGTCCGCATTGTCCGGCCCGAAGGCCATTTTAACCGCTCGCCTGAAAAAATGCTTCGCCAGCCGCGCCACCGCCCAAAAACCGTCAACCCGCCAACCGTTACCGCCGCGGCAAGATCGTCCGCACCGCGAACCGTTCTCCGGCGACCATCTCAAGCCGGCCGCCGGCGAGGCGCGCCCGCTCCTCCATGCCGAGCAGGCCGAGCCCCTTGCGGAGCTGTCCGCCTTCCGGCAAGGCGCCGTTGTTGCTGACCGTCATCCTGAGCTCCTCCGGCGCATACTCGAGTTCGACGGCCACTTCCGTCGCCTCCCCGTGGCGCAGCGCGTTCGTGACCGCCTCCTGCGCGTTGCGGTACAGCACGATCGCGTCGCTCGGATAGAGCGGATACGGCGCGCCGGCCGCCCGGAACCGGACGGCGGCGCCGCTCGCCCCGGCCAGCTCGCCGATCAGCGTCTCCAGCGAATATTCGGCGCGGGCCGCTTCCGCCGGCTTCAGCCGCCGGACGGTCGACCGGAGCGCGTCCATCGCGCCCGCGAGCTGATCCCGCACTTCCCGGACCAGGTTCATCGCTTCGCCGCGGCCATCGCCGCCGATGCGAATCGCCGCTTCAAGCATCATTTTCAGCCGGATAAGCCGGTGGCCCAGCTCGTCGTGCAAATCGTGCGCGATGCGGTTCCGCTCTTCCAGCTGCGCCAGCTCCTGCACCTTCGAGGCGTAGTCCAGCGCCGTGCGGCGGGCTTCCTCCAGCTCGTGGTTCCGCGTCCGCAGCTGGACATACAGCGCCTCGATCTCCCCCCGGTCGACCGCCGTCTTCCGGACATGCGAGAGGAGCAGCACAATCGCGGCATAGACCAGATTGGCCGCCGCAAGCATCTCGGCCGAAAACTGCGCCCAAGCCGCCGCGTTCATCGCGGCTCCCGCAAGCACCACCCGCGGGATGAACGGCCCCGGGCGTTCCGGCGGAGTGTACAGCGCCGCGGGAACGGCCAGCGGCAGCAGGCCGCCGTATTGCCAGCCAAAGGCCGCGAGCGCCGCCGTCTCGACAAGGAACGGCAGCGGAAACGCGCGAAAGCCGTCGCGCGCTTCGTACCGGTCGCGCAGCCTCATCACGAGCAGCAGGCCCAGCAGCAGAAACACATACAGCGCCTCGTCCGACACGCGGTCCGACATCAGGATGGCGGCGATGCCCGCGGCGACCACCGTCAGATAGCGAAGCATGAGATAGGCAGCGTTCAAGGATACCGTACCTTTCCCCGGACTGTTGCCCCCATTATAGCACGAGAGATGGCGCGATTTTGGCGAAAAAGGTGACTTTCGTCATCCCGCTTCGTGACTTCATCCACCTGACCGGACGCTTCCGATGCGTTACGCTGAAATCGAACAGTGGAAATGGTCACAGGGAGGAAAACGCCATGAGTCTTGTCCGACTGCGCCAAGTGGTCAAACGATACGGCACGAAGCTGTCGGTCGATCATCTGTCGCTGGCGATCGAACGCGGCGAGATCTTCGGGCTGCTCGGGCCGAACGGCGCGGGCAAAAGCACGACGATCAAAATGATCTGCGGGCTGCTCCGCAGCGATCAGGGCGAGATCGAGGTGGACGGGGAGTCGGTGCGCCGCCATCCGCTCTCGGTCAAATCCAAAATCGGCTTCGTGCCGCAGGAGATCGCGCTCTACGACCAGCTGACGGCGGTGGAGCATCTGCGCTTCTTCGGCAAACTGTACGGGCTGCGCGGCAGTCAGCTCCAGGAGCGGATCGACGAAGCGCTCGATTTCGTCGGCCTGTCGGGCCACCGGAACGAGCGCCCCGGATCGTTCTCCGGCGGCATGAAGCGCCGGCTCAACATCGCCTGCGCGATCGTCCACCAGCCGCAGCTCATCATCATGGACGAGCCGACCGTCGGCATCGATCCGCAGTCCCGCAACCACATCCTCGAATCGGTGCGGGAGCTGAACCGTCGCGGCGCCACCATCATTTACACGAGCCACTACATGGAAGAAGTCGAGGCGATCAGCTCGCGGGTCGGCATCATCGACCACGGCCGGCTGATCGCGCTGGGCACGATCCGGGAACTGCTGATGCAGGTGGAAGAGCAGGAGAAGCTCGTCATCGAGACGGAAAGTCTGACCGATGAAGCGGTCGAGGAAGTCAAGCGGCATGCGTCCGTCCAGCGGGTGGAGCGCAGGGAGGGCGTGCTCGACGTCTATCTCCGGCACGCGCAATCGTATCTGCAGGACATGCTGTACATTCTCGCCAAGCACGAGGTGCGCATCGTGTCGCTCCGAAGCGAGACGCCGAACCTGGAGACGCTGTTCCTGACGCTCACCGGCCGCAATCTGCGGGACTAGGAGGGACGGACGATGCGAACGATCGGAACGCTCATCCGCCAGGAACTCCGCCGCATGATACGGGCCAAGGAGACGTTCTGGCTGCTCATTTTCATGCCGCTCCTGCTCATCTTCATCCTCGGCAACGCGCTGTCGGGTTTCTTCGAACTTGAGGACCGCAAGATCGATCCGGTCGCGGTCGGCCTGGTCATGCAGGACGATGCGTCGGCCGAAATGGCCGGATGGCTCCGCTCGGAAGAGATGGCGCAATGGCTGTCCGTAAGCGATTTTGCAGACAGGCAGCGGATGCTGGACGCGCTGGAGAACGGGGAGATCGGATACGGTGTGGTGGTGCCGGAGCATTTTGCGGACAAGGTGGCATCCGGAAGCGAAGCGGTCTGGGAACTGTATCCGGGACAAAATGCGGACTTGAACCTTGTGGCGGAGAGCGTGATCGGGGGGCTGCTCGAAAGGATCAACTTCGTCCAATCGGCCGCCATCGCGCTCGGAAATCCGCAGGCGGCAACGGCGGCAGCGGCCGGCGCATCCGCCGCGGAAGGCCCCTACGTGAACGTCATGGCGCCGGACATGAGCGGCCGCGACTACTCGGCGCTGCAATACTATGCCGCCAATATGCTGGTCATGTTCCTGCTGTACGCCGGCATGGCGGCGGGCCTGTCCATCGTCGAGGAGCGGGAGTCGCGCACGATGGACCGGATCCATGCCGCGCCCGTGAAGCCGGTTCACGTGCTCGCCGGCAAGATCGCGGGCAACAGTCTGGTCGGGTTCGGCCAGGCGCTCGTCATCATCGTTTTCACGCTGGCGTTCTACGGCCTGGAATGGGGCAGCCGCTACGTCCACCTGCTCGCGGCCTGCGTCTTCACCGTCGCCGCCTCCGTCAGCCTCGCCGTCATCGTCGCGGCTCTCGCGCCGAAGGCGCGCACGTTTCAGATGATCTTCATGACGCTGACGATCGGCATGACGTTCCTGAGCGGCGGTTTCACGCCGGAGCTGGGCGAATTCCTGGAGCGGCTGGGCGAGTATACGCTCAGTTACTGGGCGTCGCAGAGCTTCATCCATCTCATGCTGAACAGCGCGGATTCGGTCGTGCGGGAACATCTGACCGTGCTTGGATTGACCGCGGCCGGACTGTTCCTGATCTCCGCCCTGCTCGGCAGAAAGGCGGTGTCCCATGAATAGCTGGCTCATAGCCGCAAATCTTGCGCGCAGAACGATCGGCACCGTGAAAGGGTTCCTGCTCTTCATCATCCTGCCGGCCGTCATCATCTCGTCGATGGTCGGACTGGTTACATCGGCGGGCGGCGGCCGGGCAACCATCGGATATGCCGATCTGGACGACAGCGAAGGTTCGCGCCATGTTATCCAGGCGCTGGAACGGACGAACCGCTACAATCTGGTGCGGTACGAGACCGATCGGAAGACCGCGGACATGGTGGCGGAGCGGGAGGTCGCGTCCGGCTTCGTCATCCCCGCCGGTTTTGAAGCCGATTGGCTGGCCGGGCTTCGGCCCGAACTGACGCTCATCCGGCTGATGCTCGACGAAGCGTCGGCGATGCTGGAGATGGATCTGGACAGCATCGTCCGCACCATGAACGAGGCGGCCGCGCTCGCGGACACCGCGGGCGGCGGAGCCGTCCGGGACGCCGCGATGGCGGTGCTGAACCGGCATCTTGAGGGGCTCGTCGGCAGCGAGAAAATGGAAACGAAGCGGGGCGGCAGCCTGGACTTCCTGAGCATCGGTTTTTCGCTCATGTTCCTGATGATGCTGATCAACCAGAGCGTCACCGTCATCGTCGAAGACCGCCAGACCCAAATGATGGCGCGCGTCTACGCGGCGCCGGTGCGGAGCTTCGACATCGCCGCCGGCAACTTCATCGGCAGCGTATTTCTCGGCACATTCCAGGTGCTCGCCATCGCCGCCCTGATCCGCGGCGTGTTCGGTTACGACTTCGGCGTGCCGGCCTGGATGCAGATCGTCATCATGGAATGCTTCATTCTGGCTTCGCTCGGCATGGCCAGCGCGGTTGCCGGGTTCATCCGCAACACGAAGCAGCTCGCCGTCATCAACACGCTGATCATGACGCCGACGTGCATGATCGGCGGCTGCTTCTGGCCGATCGAGATCATGCCGGCGTTCATGCGGAAGCTGGCCAATTTCGTGCCGCAGAAATGGGCGATCGAAGCGATGACGCTGGGGGCCGCCGGAGAGACGCTGTACGGGATCGCCCTCCCGCTCGGCATCCTGCTGCTCTTCGCGGCGGTGCTGCTCGGTTTCGGCACGGCGGTGCTGCGTCCGGCGAAATGATGCGCGCACGATGCGCCGCGCAAGGGTATAATGGGCGTTGAGCGAGCCGCGGTGTGCAAGGCGCGGCGGCCAAAATGTCTGATCGTGAAACCGGGGGAAGCGGACAGATGCGGTATCGCGAGGTTCGGGAGGGCCATTTCATCCGGAGGATCAACCGCTTCGTCGCCGAGGTTCGGGTTGACGGAAGCGCGGAGAAGGTTCATGTGAAGAATACCGGCCGGCTCAAGGATTGGCTCGTGTCCGGGCGCCGCGTCGTGCTGGAAGATTCCGGAACCGGCCGGTCCGGGCGCAAGACGCGGTATTCCCTGATCGCCGCGGAACGGCTGGACGGATGGGTGAACATCGACTCGCAGGCGCCGAACGCGGTCATCCGCGAGGCGCTTTCGGCCGGGCGGATCGGCGAGCTGCCGTCCGTCCGGTCGCTGCGCAGGGAGGCGGCGTACGGCGGGTCCCGCTTCGATTTTCATTTCGATGACGGCGTCCGCGAAGGGTTCATCGAAGTGAAAGGGGTCACGCTGGAGCGCGGCGGCGACGCCCTGTTCCCGGACGCCCCGACGGCGCGCGGCGCCAGGCATCTGGATGAGCTGGCGAAGGCGGCGGAGAGCGGGTATGCCGCCTTCGTGATTTTCCTTGTGCAGATGGAGGGGTGTCTGCGTTTTGCTCCGCACGAGGAGCTGGACCCGCGTTTCGCCGAAGCGCTCAGGCGGGCGGCGAGGGCCGGCGTGCGCGTGCTGGCGTACGACGCCGTCGTGACGGCGGACGAGATCGCCCTCGGCGGACCGCTGCCGGTCACGGGCGTTCCGTGACGGCCCCTTCCCGGCCTTATCCGCTGCGCCCGGCGGCCTGCCGCCGGTACTGCCCGGGCGACTTCCCCGTCCATTTCTTGAACGCGTTCTGAAAAGCGCTCGGTTCGGTGTAATGGAGCAGGAACGCGATTTCCCCGATGGAGATGCCGTCCTGTCTCAGCAGGCGGATCGCCGTCTGCCGGCGCACCTGCGTGATGAGCTCGCTGTAGGTCGTGTTTTCCGCCCTGAGTTTCAACTGCAGCGTCCGCTCGCTGACGCCGAAATGATCCGCCGCCTGGGGCAGCGTCGGCAAGCCGTGCGGAAGGGACGCGCGCAGCCATTCCAGCACCTGCCCGGTGAACGGGCCCTCGGCATCGGCCGCCATCGCCGCCTGCCTGTCGTCCGCAACCGACTCGAACATGGTCCGCAGCCGCTCGTCCGCATAGAGGATCGGCCAATCCAGCACGTTCCGGTCCAGGCGGATGGCATTTTCACCGGCTCCGAAAAGGGGCGTCACGCCGAACGTCTCGAGATAAGGCGCGGTGTCCGGCGGCGCTTCGTGCATGAACCGGATCTCCCCGGCCTCGGGACGCCGATTGGCGAACCGGCGGATCATGGCGAGAACGGAAGCCGCCATGTCTTCCGCGCAGTGGCGCACGGCCAGGGCGGGGGCGTCGAAGGTGAAGCGGATGACCAGCTCGCCGCCTTCCGCCTCCCAGGCCAGCCGAAACCCGTCGGACACAATCGCATAGTAACGGACATACGCATCCAGCGCCTCCCGGATCGTCCCGGCGTGCATCATCACATAGCCGAGCACGCCGAAATCCGCCGGCTCCCTGTACCCCTCCAGATAAAGGCCGATATGGTCGTCGCCCGTCAGCGCCGCCGCTTCTTTCATCAGCCGGGACAATTCGTCGACGGGGATCCGGGCGTCCGCATCCCGCAGCAGACCGCTGTCGAACGAGACCTTGCGGCAGAACGATTCGGGATCGAACCCCCTCGCCGCCACAAACTTCAGAATCGGAAAAACCATCGACACCGCCGTGTAGGACCGTCGCAACCGCCGCCCCCCCTTTTTTGCGCCAATTCACAATTCCTTTGCGCTTCCGATCATCGCGATGTTCGTCTTTGGTGGTCTATGCTTGAAACAAGCAAGTTCACTATAGCATCAGACGGCATGAACGCCAAGGAGGATATGATGGGCAAAAGAATCTTGTTGATCGTCGGACACCCCGATCCGGAAAGCTACTGCGCGGCATTGGCGGAGCGCTACGCGGCGGGGGCGAAGAGGAGCGGCGCGGACGTCCGCGTGCTGGATCTCGGGCGGCTGGCTTTCAATCCGGTGCTGAAATTCGGTTACCGGCAGCGTATGGAGCTGGAGGACGATCTGGCCGCCGCGCAGGAAGCGGTCCGCTGGGCCGAGCATCTGGTGCTGGTCTACCCGAACTGGTGGGGTTCGATGCCTGCGCTGCTGAAAGGCTTTTTCGACCGCGTCTTCCTGCCCGGATTCGCTTTCCGCTACCGGAAAGGAAGCAAATTTTGGGACAGACTGCTGACGGGCCGAACCGCCCGCCTGATCGTGACGATGGACACGCCGCCCCTGATCAACCGGTGGGTGTACGGGCACGCCGGCCACAAGGTCATGAGGCGGAATATCCTGCAATTCTGCGGCATCCGCCCCGTCAAGGTCACCGAGATCGGTCCGGTGCGCGGATCGACGGACGAGAGGCGCAGCACCTGGTTGAACAAGGCGGAGCGCCTCGGGGAGCGGCTGGCGTAGGCGGCCGGCCGGTTTGTGTTCGGTTTCGCCGCGCTTACGGCTGCGCCTGTTCGGCGGCCTCCGCTTCGGCCTTCGTGCGATGGACCGTGCCGAACGGATGGTTCGGCGGCCCGTAAATCGTGTACAGTTTCAGCGGCCGCGGTCCGGTGTTGGTCACGTTGTGCCAGGTGCCCGCCGGAATCATGATGGCGTCGTCCTCGGACACGCGCCTGACGAAGTTGAGGTTGTCTCTCCGGGGACCCATTCTCACCAGGCCGTATCCTTCCTCGATCCGGATGAACTGGTCGACATTCGGGTGGACTTCGAGGCCGATGTCGCTTCCCGGCTCGATGCTCATCAAGACCACCTGCAGATGCCGTCCCGTCCAGATCGCCCTGCGGAAGTCGGTGTTCCACTCGGCCGCTCTCTCGATGTTGATGACGTGAGGGTTGCCGCCGTAGTCCCGCAGATCCGGGCGCTGTCTGTCGTCCTGCCATCCGCCGCCGGTGCCGTCGAATCGGCCGCAGATGCACGGGCCCCCGTACGCCGGATAAGCCGGATAGTAGCTCCCGTAGGGCACGGCGTTCGGCCACTGCGCGCCGTAATAGGGATGATGAAGGTTGTAGTAGGCCAATTTCGCTCACACACTCCTTGATGATCGGGATTGTTGTCATGGGTGGAATCTGCTAGCATTGTATGCATTTGCCCAGATGTGCGTGAGCGGAGATGGCCGAACGCGCCATGACCGTGCGAGCGCGCATGGTCCGTCCAAGGTAATGCAAAAATACATTCCATTTAGCCCGAAAACACCCGAACAGCCGAATATACTGCAGATTTGCAACACATTCGCCGACATTTCCGAAATCCATCTAATTATAGTGCAAAAATACATTATATCGGCGATCCGCCAGCCCGTTACCCTTCCACCGTGCCGCCTGTCGCGGTCTGTGAGGCCGCCGGCGCCGTCCGAATCCGCGCCGCGACCAGCGCACACATGATGAGCAGCGCGGCCGCCGTGCCGTACGCGCCGAACAGCGCCGCCTGCTGCACGAGCGGCCCGGAGCAGCCGGCGCCGACGAGCAGGCCGCCCGTCATCAGCGGCAGGATGATGCCGTTCGTCCGGCCGATGTAAGCTTCCTCCACTTCCTTCATCATCCGCGCGCTGAGCACGACCTGGAAGAACGTCAGCGTCACGCCGGACAGCAGCCGGACGCATCCCGTGAGGATCGGCCACTGCGACAGCACTTCGATGAAGGTGCCGATGCCGAAAATGACGAGCGTCCACGGCACGATCCGGCCGCGATGCCGGTCGATCCAGCCGGACAGCCCCGCCGCCAGCGCGCCGCCGACCAGCAGCCCCGTCCCCTCCAGCATCGCGAACCATTGCACCGCTTCCTTCTGCAGTCCGAGCCGCTCCATGACGACGAAGACATCGAGCGGCGCGACGATGCCGGAGGCGAGGCCGACAAGCAGGAACATGACGGCCGCAATCTTCAGCGTGCGGTGCCCGGCCACGTAGCGGAATCCCTCTCTGAGGTCCTTGAGCGGCGAGGTCTTCGGTCCGCCGTCCCGCGCGCGCGGCGAAGGCGGCAGCAGCAGCTGCACGAGCGACGCCGCGGCGAACACGACGGCGAGCGCCGAGAGCGACCATTCGATGCCGAGACGCGTATAGACGAGGGTGCCGACCAGCGGCCCTGCGATCATGAACAACGCCGCCATGCTCTGGGTGAAGCCGATCGCCGCTTCGACGTGCCGCTCCGGCACATGCCGCTTGAACAGCACCGCCGAGGACGGCTGGGAGAACTGGCTGACGACGGCGGACACGATCGTGGCCGCGAACGCGGCTTGCCACCACCCGGCCGCCACCATTCCCAGGATGATCAGGACGGATGCGGCGCTCAGCGCGTCGCCGAGGACGACGGTCCGCTTCGGATTCCACCGGTCCGCGAACGTGCCGCCGATCAGCGAGAACACGAAGATCGGCAAATATTCGAACGTGGTCAGCAGCGCAACGGCCGCCGGATTGTTGCTCGTCTGCTCCATGATGTAGAAGAGCAGCGCCATGTTCCGGATCCAGATGCCGGCCTGCTGCAGCAGATCGGCGCCGGCCACGACGAGAAACACGCGGTTGCGGAACAGCTGTGCCATGCGGCATTCTCCTTTGCCCTTCATTTTATCCGACCGGTCGGTTTAATTAAAGGCGGACGAACGGGTTGAGGCTAACCAGCATCGGCCGGCCGCCTCCTCCGGGGACAAGCAGCCCCCTCCTACTTCGCGCTGATCCCGCGGACGAACAGCTCCGCCGCCTTCCGATAGATCGCCTGCATCCGATCGCGGGGCACCTTCTCGTAGTAGGCCATGCCGAGCCCGCCCATCGTGGCGGCGAAAATATACGCCAGCTCCGCCGGATCGTCCCGCTTGAACGCGCCCGCCGCGACGCCCTCCTCGATGATTGCCTGGATGACGGGATATTGCATCTGCGCGAGCTCGATCATTTTCTCGAACGTCCCGGTATCCACGCCTTGGCTGGTGAGGAACTCGTCGACGACCTTCAGGAACGGATCGTCGAAATCTTCCTGCCAGTAGTCGGCGAGGGCGTACAGCTTCTCCACCGCCGGCATGTCCGGCTTCTCGCTCTTCCGCCAGCCCTCGATCCACTCGATCGTCTTCTGCTCGAAAATCTCCATGAGCAGCTGCTGCTTGCTCTTGAAATGGTAGTAGATGCTGCCCTTGCTCACGTTCGCATGCTTGCGGATGTCCTCCATCGAGGCCGCGTTGTACCCTCTGCGGATGAACAGATCCCGGGCGCCTCTCAGGATCTGCTGCCGCGTGCGCTCGGTTTCTTCGGCGGTTTTTCTGGCCACTTGATCGTCCGCTCCTTAATAATCTGACCGTTCGGTTTAATTAATATATACGACAGAAAAGCCCTCCGGCGCAAGAGGCCGAAGCGGCTTCATGGCGGACATGCTCATTCTTCCAGCGGCTGCGCGTTCCGCAGCGAGAACGAATACCATGCCGCGAGCATGCTGACCGCCACGCTGAGCGCTCCGGCCCATCCGAGCTGCGCGGCCGTGCCCGCGCTCACGACCCAGCCGCCCGCGCCGGCGCCGAGCGCAATGCCGAGCTGGAGCACCGAGTTGTTCAGGCCGAGCGTCAGGCCCGATGTGTTCGGCGACAGCGAGACGAGGTAAAGCTGCAGCACCGGCGTCGTCATGTACGCCGACCCGATCCATACTGCCAGCATGACGTACACCCCGCCCCGGATCGACGCCGCCCACGGAAGCAGCGCCAGCGCCGCGGCATGCGCGGCGAGACTCGCCGCCATCATGCGGACGACGCCCCACCGGTCGGCGCCGTATCCGCCGATCCGCGAGCCGATCACCGCGCACACGCCGCATACGAACAGCGCGGCGCTGATCTCGGACACCGTCAGCCCGGCCACCTCGTCGAGAAACGGCGCGATATAGGCGAACACGATCTGGCAGCCCATGGCCCAGAACAGCGTGATCAGAAGCGCGCTGACGACTCGCCGGTCGCGCAGCGCGGCGGCCTGCGCTCCGAGCGACGCGGCCTCCCGGCTTTCGATCCGCGGCATGAGCGCCGCAAGCCCGATCATGAGCGGCACGGACACCGCCGCGATGAGCAGGAATACGAGCCGCCATCCGAAGTGCTCGCCGATCAGCGTGCCGATCGGCACGCCGAGCACGAGCGCGGCGCTGGCGCCCGTCAGAATGATGCCGATCGCGCTGCCCTGCCTGCCCGGCGCGGCCATTCCGGCTCCCGCCGCCAGCGCGATCACGGTGAACACGCCCACGCTGACCGCCTGAATGACCCGGGATGCGGCCAGGACGACGTAATGGGGCGCCGCGAAGGCCGCCGCATTCCCGATCACGAAGACGAGACACGACAGGAGCAGCAGCCTGCGCCGCTCCATGCGGGCCGC
>Ga0310823_100697_pt1 | contig 17602 bp, 10 predicted proteins | sample P4_ome_3_FD_201316 | JGI IMG/M metagenome (GOLD analysis project Ga0310823, IMG submission 201316) | Sorghum-adapted microbial communities from Joint BioEnergy Institute, Emeryville, California, United States - P4_Day56_Rep3 | ecosystem: Engineered > Bioreactor > SSF (Solid state fermentation) >...
AACTCCGCCAGGCGCTGACCGCGCTGCACGAGGCGCACCGGCGGCGCCCCGAGGAGGTCGTCCACCTGACGCCGTACATCCGCGAGTTCGGCGCGCAGGTGGCGCGGCGCCTCGCGGAACACGACCCCGCCGCGGCCGAGCGCGCCCGGGCCGGCACCGAGCACGTGCTCGAGGTGCTGGCGCAGAGCCGGTTCCGGGCCCGACGGGCCGAGGAGGTCGACTTCCTGGCGACCCTCAAGATGCTCTACACCGTCAGCAAGAACCTGCTGCGCAGCCACGAGACGGACCCCCAGGGTCTGGCCTGGATCCAGGACACCACCGCGCGCGCCGGCTGCCTCGGCCTGTGGTCGTACGACCAGGGCGGGGACGCGGGCGCCGACCGGGCGCTGGACGTGGTGACGATGTTCGAGCGCGACCGGGGCCCGGGGCCGACCCCGGCCGGCCCGGTGCCGGTCCGGGCCTTCCCGCCGGCCGAGCTCATCGCGTGTGCGGACCTGGACGCCGACCAGATGGTGTACGTGGCACCGCTGAACCTGGGCACGAGCGACTGGGGGATGCTCGCCCTCGTCGGCTCCATCGAGGCGGAGCTGGAGACCGGCCGCGAGATGATGAACCAGTGGGCGGCGCTGCTGGCGATCGCCCTCGACCACGCGGCGGTGTTGAAGTCCCTGCGCGCCCAGGAGGAGCTGCTGCGCCGGGCCGCCCTCTACGACCCGCTCACCGGGCTGGCCAACCGGACCCTCTTCATCGAGCGGCTGGAGCAGGCGATCAGTGCCCACATGCGACAACCCGACCGGCACTACGCCGTGCTGCTGCTCGACCTCGACGGCTTCAAGTGGGTCAACGACAGCCTGGGCCACCTGGCCGGCGACCGGCTGCTGGTCCAGGTCGCCGAGCGGATCCGCACGAGCGCCGCCGAGGCCGACGTCGCGGCCCGGTTCGGCGGGGACGAGTTCGCCGTGCTCCTGCGCGACCTGCCCGACGGCGCGGACCCGGTGGAGGTCGCGGAGCGGATCCGCGCCGCGCTGGACGTGCCGTTCCGGCTCGACGAGGAGGAGTTCGTCGTCTCGGCCAGCATCGGCATCTCGCGCGGCAACGCCGGCTACCAGAACGCCGAGGACGTGATCCGGGACGCCGACACGGCCATGTACTCGGCGAAGTGGCAGCGCAAGGGCTCGCACGCCGTCTTCGACGTCGGGATGCACGAGCGGGTCGTCGGGCGGCTGCGGACCGAGGCGGAGCTGCGCCGGGCCCTGGAGACCGGGGCGTTCGAGCTGTACTACCAGCCGGTGGTCCGGCTCGACGACGGTCTGCCGAGCGCCTTCGAGGCGCTGCTGCGCTGGCGGCACCCCGTACGCGGACTGGTGGCGCCGGACGAGTTCCTGCCGGTGGCGGAGGAGAGCGGGCTGATGCCACGCATCGGCCGGTGGGTCCTGACCGAGGCGTGCCGGCAGCTCGACGCCTGGCGACGCGCCGGCCTGGCCCCGGACGGGCTGCGGGTGAGCGTCAACATCTCCAACCGGCAGTTCTGGCACACCCGGCTGCTGGAGGACGTCGAGGAGAGCCTGCAGGCGGCCGGCCTGGATCCCTCGCGGCTGATCATCGAGATCACCGAGGGGGTCATCGTCCACGACCTGCCGGCGGCCCGGACCAGGCTGGCGGCCCTGCACGACATGGGCGTACGGCTGCACATCGACGACTTCGGCACCGGCTACTCGTCGTTGCAGGCCCTGCACCACCTCACCATCGACGCGTTCAAGATCGATCGGTCGTTCGTGGCGCCGATGGAGAGCGACGGCCGCAGCCGGGAGCTGGTCCGCTCGATCGTGTCGATGGGGATCAACCTCGGCCTGGAGCTGGTGGCGGAGGGGATCGAGACGCCGGCGCAGCGGGACGCGCTCGGACACTACGGGTGCCACTTCGGACAGGGCTTCCTCTTCGCGGCCCCGGTCGCCGCCGAGGCGGCCGGGGCGATCCTGCGCGGCGGTACGCCGCTCGGCCTGCCCCGGCTGACGGTGGGCGCCACCCGGTGACGGACCGCCCGTCGGGGCGGGCACCGGACCCGTCCCGACACCGGTCGGCGACGTCGGAGGCGGCCGTCGATAGCGGCCGTCTCCGGCCGACGTCGAAACCGTCCGTCTCCGGCCGACGTCGGAGGCGGCCATCTCCGCGGCCGGTCGTGTCGCCGCCCGTCCCCGGCCGACGGCACGCCGTCGCCTCCGGCCCGACGGTGTGCCGCCCCCGCGTCCCGGTCAGCGGCCGGCGAGGCGGCGGATGGCGGTGGCCAGGGCGGGACCGTCGAGGTCGGCACCGGTGACGAGTGCCTGGATCAGCACGCCGTCCAGCAGCGCGACGATGCCGCGGGCGGCCACGTCGCCGACGTGTGGCTCCAGCAGTTCGCGCAGGCCGCGTACCCAGGTCTCGGCGAGCGGGCGGAGCCGGGCGTCCCGCGCCGCGGCGAGGTAGAGCTCGTACTCGATCCGGGCGCGGTTGCGGTCGGCCAGGTAGGACTCGACGAGCCGGACCAGCGCGGCGACCGGGTCGTCGGCGGCGGCCACCTGCGCGGCCCAGTCGCGCAGGTCGGCCTGGAGGGCCTCGCTGGCCCGGCACAGCCCGGCGGCGATCAGGTCGTCGAGGGTGGGGAAGTAGTAGGTGGTGGCGCCGAGGGGCAGGCCGGCGCGGGCGGCGACGGCACGGTGGGTGGTCCGGCCGATACCCACCTCGGCGACGACGTCGAGCACCGCGGCGGCGAGCGCGTCCCGGCGGGCCTGTGGGTCCCGGGGGCGCGGGCTACGCCGGCCGCCTCCGGCGCCGTTCCCCGCGCGGCCGGTGCCGCCGTCGTCCCGGCGGTGGCGGCCGGTCAATGGGTCGCCCCGCCCAGGTTGAGGGTGACGACCCCGGCCACGATCAGGCTGATCCCGACCACCTTGACCAGGGTGATCGGCTCGTGCAGGAAGGCGGCGCCGATGGCGACGATCGCGGCGGTGCCGAGGCCGGACCAGATGGCGTACGCGACGCCGACCGGCACCCCCTTGACCGCCTGGGAGAGGGCGGCGAAGGAGACCCCGTAGCCGGCGAGGCAGGCGACGGTCGGCCAGAGCCGGGAGAACCCGTCCGTGCTCTTGATCATGCTGGTGGCGAAGACCTCGGCCCCGATGGCCAAGGCCAGGTACAGGTAGGCCACGTGCCACACCTCCGTCTTGTACAAACGTACAAGATGGACTGTATCCCGTGGACGGTCGGCCACACGAGGGCGGGACGGACGGAGGTCACCGCCCCGGTCACCCCGTGACCTCGGCCGGCAGGAACGGGCTCGGGGCGCCACTCCAGGAGATGTGCAGCGCCTCCCGGGCCCGGGTGCAGGCGACGAAGAGCACGCAGCGCTCCCGGAGCAGGTCGGTGGCGTGCTGGATCGGGTCGACCTCGGCCGGGGTCACCTCCTTGCCGAACGGTACGGCGCTGGCGGTCACCCCGAGCACGGCGACGCACCGGAACTCCAGCCCCTTCATCGCGTGCATGGTGGCCAGCCGTACCCCGTCGACGTCGGCCGTCGGCTGGTCCTTGACCCGCACCGCCGGGATCCCGGCGTCGGCGAGCGCGTCGGCCACCTTCCCCAGCAGCAGGTTGAACCGGGTGCAGACGGCGATCTCGGCCGGGCGTACCCCCTGGTCGAGCCACTGGCGGACCCGGGCGACCAGGGCCGCCACCTCGGCCTGCTCGTTCGGGTACCCGCCGACGTCCGGCCGCCGGCCCCGCAGCAGCGACCGGTAGCCGACCAGGCTGTCGAGCGTCCCGTCGCCGCCGAGGTCGTCGATCCGGGAACCGTCGAGGAGCCGGGTGGACCAGGAGAGGATCTCCTCCGTACTCCGGTAGTTGATCCGCAGCCGGAAGCTGCGCCCGGCGGTGGGGATGCCGAGGGCGGACAGCGACACCCGCGAGTCGTAGATCCGCTGGTGCGGGTCGCCGGTGACGAAGAGGTCGTCCGGGCCGCGGGGCACGGCGGCGCGCAGCACCCGCCACTGCGCCGGGTGCAGGTCCTGGGCCTCGTCGACCACCACGTGGTCGAAACCGTGCCTGGCCAGGTCGGCGTCGGCGAGCAGCCGCGCCGCGTCGGCACACAGTTGCAGGTGGGTGGTGGCCCCGGCGGCGCGCAGCTCGGCCCGGAACGCCTCGACCGCGGCCCAGACGCGCTCCCGCTGCCGGCCGACGAGGGTGGTGCCGCGACCCCGCCGGACCACCTTCTGGTACGCGGCCAGGTCCTCGATCTGGTGGGCGAGCACCACGTGCCGGAACTCCTGGGCCAGGAACTGCTCGGTCCAGGGCAGGTCGAGGCGGCGCCGCACCCGGCGCCAGAGCTGCCGTTCGTCGGCGTCGCCGAGCAGCCTCGGCACCCGCCCGGCCAGCTCGCGGACGGTCCGCACCGCGAAGGCGTTGACCGTGGTCACCTCGACCCGGTCGAGCCGTGTGGGATCGTCGTCGAGCAGCAGCGCCAGGTTCTCCCGCAGGGAGTGGGCGAGCGCCGTGGTGTAGGTGGTGAGCAGCACCCGGCAGTCGGGGGAGCGGGAGAGCAGGTGCCGGACCCGGTGCAGCGCCGCCACCGTCTTGCCGGTGCCGGGTCCGCCGGTCACCTGCACCGGCCCGTTGTACGTCGTCCGGTAGGCGACCCGGCGCTGCGACGGGTGCAGGAAGATCCGCCAGGCGGCGAACGGCTTCTCCAACATCTCGGCGAGTTCGTCGGCGCTGCTGACCAGGGCGATCCGGCTGGTGGTCCGGGCGATCGCGAGGGCCAGGCTGTCGTCGCCCGGGTCGCTGTCGTCGGCGTCGGCCGGGCGGCGTACGGCGACGATGTCCCGGTAGACCTCGTCCGGGGTGAAGCCCGCGGCGAGGTGCTCCAGCACCTCGTACTGGTCCTCGGGCAGCAGCGCGCCGAACGCCTCCAACTGCGGCCGGTCGATGATCGTCCGGACCGCGCGGAGCACCTGGTCGTCGATGCCGAGCTGGCGCAGCACGGTGTCGGAGTACCGGGCGAAGAGCAGGCTCGGCGCGGCCGCGGCGGCCTCCTCCAACGTCGGGGTGAGCTGTTCGAGCGCGACGACGTCGCGGACCTCCAGCGCCCGGGTCGCGGTGTTGACCGTGTACAGCCGTTTCGCCGCCCACTCGTACGCCGCGTCGTGCGGGACGACGTTGAGCAGCAGGAACGTCTCGCTGCCGTCGTCGGGGGCGAGCACCACGCCACGCCAGAAGTCGTTGATCCGGATGGTCCGCATCCGCGGGTCCCGGGCGTTCTGGACCGCCTCCAGGTGCAGGCCCTTGTCGGCGTACAGCTCGGCGATGCTGAGCCGCTGGAACTTGTCCATCGCCTTGCGCACGCCGGCCCGGACCGGCTTTTCGAGCTGCTCCCAGCTTGCGAAGAAGGTGTTGGCGAGCGCGAGTTGCGGCACGGCGGACCTCCGATGTGGTGGGTCGAGGTGGCGGGGTGCGACGGCTGCTCAGTCGATCAGTCCGCGCAGGGTATTTGCCAACGTGGCGAGTTTGTCATCCGCGCGGCGGCGCCGGTGTTTCACCCATTCCTTGCCCTCTGCCGCGATTCCTTCGAGCACGTGCAGGGTGTGGCCGAGCCCGGCGGCGTCCATCGACAGTTTCGGCGATCTTGGTGGGGTCCTCGTCCTCCTGACGGGTTTCCTGGTTGGACTCACTGACCCGGATCGAGATCGGGTCTCCGTTGACCAGCGTCAGTTCGAAGATCTGCTGTTGGGCGGCGATTCCGTCGATCCGGACGGAGGCGACCGCGTCGAAGCGGTAGTTGAGGCGTTGGGTGGTACGGCTCACGGCGTGCTCGAAGTCGAGGTCGATGTTGACCTGCCGGACCCCGTCGTCGGTGAGCAGGAAGAGCAGCAGGCGGTAGTGGCTGTACCGCCACGGACCGTGCGGGTAGCGCGCCTTCTTGCACGACGGCGCCGGTGCCTCGATGAAGGCGTGTGCGATCACCTGACTCGGGCGCAGCCGGCACTGTCGCATCGCCTCGTCGACCAGCACCTTGCGGTCACCTTCCAACCAGGCGGCCATCTCGATGTCCGAGGGTTTGTCGGACAGCTTGTGTACCCACCGGTGGTACGCGTCCCAGCGGGCCCGGTCTTGTTCGGCCCGCTCGATGCGATCGTCGGCGACCCTGCGGTACTCGGCGACGATCCGGAACGACGAGCGGATCGCCGGCACCGCCGACGCCGCCGCGAGCAGAGACCACGTCACGCCGGGCAGGGGCGCGGCCGACACCGCGGCGGAGACGGCCCAGAGACCCGCCGCGGTGAGGGTCGCCAGCCCGCCGACGTGGAGGCCCATGGTCCGAGGCGGTACGCGCAGCTGTATCCGATACGCCGTCAACGTGTCGTGTTCCCACCGTTTGCGGACATCACCGACGAGGTATCGCACGAGCCAGGCGACTCGTTCGGCGCCGATCCGCTGTTCGCGATACAGCTCGACGATCTCGTAACGGAGACGCCACCGGATGCCCGCCGTCTGGGCCAGCCAGTACTCGCGGTCGGTCCCGCGCGGGACGTACCGGCGGAAGTAGTAGTTGAAGAGCCGGTCGATCCTGTCGGCGAAGCCGTCCTTCGGCGGATCCACCGACCGCTGACGGGGTGGGAGCAGTTCCGCGTCCTTCGCCCGCAGCCGTGCCCGTCGGTAATACCGGTCGGCTCCGCCGACCAGGAAGGCGGACAGATTACGTTTATGATGACCTGGACAACCTGCTTTACTACAGCAAATCCACCACTTATCGGGGCTTGGTTGGCCGACGCGAGGGGCGAGAATGTCGCATATTGGGTTGCGACTGCGGTACGCAGCGGATGCTAACGAATTCGAAACCGGCGTAGCGGAAGCTGTTCGCGGAGGTGCCGCTGGTGACGAAGCATTGGCACGGGCGCTGCTGGCGGTTGGCGGTGATCGGCGTGTCACAATCGTCGCGGCGTTGGGTGAGGCTGAAGGGCCGTTTGGGGTCCCGGTTCTCAGATCGCTCGCACAAGAGAAACGCGAGGACGTCGACGTGCGGTGCGCCGGCCTGGTCGCCCTGAGTAAGAGGATCGGGGCGAAGCGTCAGATGTGTTGGTCGACTGCTTGACTGACGAAAATGAGTCGGTCCGGCGCTACGCACTCAAATGTCTCGCTTGTGTGGGTGATGATCGTGGCTGGGCTCAGGTGTATGAGCTGCTTCGGGTCGCGTTGAGCGGGGCACCTCCGAGATTCCCCGACAGTCTAAGCTTCAAAACGCTTTCGCTTCAGTCGGAGAATCTTGCGGCGATCGGCTACTTGGCCCGTCATTTGACCACGCCGAATCGTCGAAGCGCGCTCGTAGATGTGGTTGTTGGTGGCTGGAATAAACTGTACTCCGCCGAGCAGCAATGGTTAGAGGAGTATTGTCGGTCTCTTACGCCAACGGGGCGACATGAACAAACGGAACTAGATGTCGGTTGGATAACATCGTGGCTGTGCCACCCGCTGATGTCAGCGCTTTATCAACATCACTGAGAGCGCGTCTTGGGGTGTGTGTCGCGCAGGGGTGCGGTCGGTGGGGGTTGCTGGTTCGGTGAGCGGGTGTGGACGGTGCCCGCCGCTATCCGTCCGGCCTGGCTGATGCCCTGTGGGAGATCGTCGAGCGGGTGCTGCCGTTGCCGCGGTGTATGGGCAGGCCGGAGAAACATTCCCGCTGTGTGGTCATCGACGCGATTCTGTACGTGCTGCGTACCAGGTGTTCGTGGCGGTATCTGCTGGGGGACTTCCCGTCCTGGCAGACGGTGTGCGGGCACTTTGGGCGACTCGACGAGCGGGGTGTGGTCGACCGGATGGTCGCCGAGTTGTGTGGGCGGGTCGGTCTGGCCCGCGGCCGCGTGTCGGAGCCCACCGCGGGGGTCATCGACTCGCAGGGTGTGCGGGCCGCCGACATCGTGCCCGCCGGCAGCTGCGGCTACGACGCGGGGAAGGAGATCAACGGACGGAGGCGGTTCGTCGTCACCGACTCCCTGGGGCTTGTGGTCGTGGTCTGGGTGGTTGCTGCCTGCTGGTAGAACCGTGACGGTGCGAGGGGTGCCCTGCTGGCCACGTATGGTTGCATGGTCGGATCGGGTCACGGTTTCGTCGGGTGCGGCCGCGCAGGCGGGCGCGGCGGACACCTGTGTGGGCTGGTTTCCCGCCTGGACCGTAAGAACGGGTGGACGTTTGCCGAGCATGCCGGGGACGTGTCACCGGACGGGATGCAGCGCCTGGTGCGGCGGGCGGACTTGGGGGCGTCGACGCGATCGGAGACGACGTACGGGACTATGTGGTCGAGCATCTCGGCGACCCCCACGGTGTGCTGGTCGTCGACGACACCGGCCTTTGTGAAGAGGGGCATCCGCTCGGCCGGCGGTGGCCCGACAGTACCCGGGCGCCGTCGGCCGGATCGAGAACTGCCGGGTGGGGGTCTTCCTGGCCTACCGGTCCGCCAAAAGGACACGCCGTAACCGACCGCCAGGTGCATCTGCCGGCGTCGTGGACCGACGACCGAAAGCGGTGCCCGGCGGCTGGCGTCCCCGATGCGGTGGCCTTCGCGACCGCGGTGGAGATCGCCCGCGGTCATGGTCGCCCGCGCCTTCGCGGCGGGGGTGCCGGTCGGCTGGGTGACGACGGGACGAGGCATACGGCCAGTCGACGACGCTACGGGCGTGGCTCGAGGAGCAGGACGCGTGCCGTACGTGGAGGCGACCCCGTCGCAACGACGACCTGGCCACCACCGCCACGATGGGGCAGGCCCGCGCCGACGAGCTCATCGCCGCGCTACCCGCCCAAGTGTGGTGCCGCCTGTCCACGCGGTGCGGGTGCACACAGGACCCGCGAGTACTCGTTGGACCAGGACGGCGGTTCCGGTCACCCGCCCGCTGCACAACCCGGGCCCGGGGCACTGGCTGCCAACCCCAGCTGCGGTATCTCCACCGGGGAGATCGCCTACCACATCCTGGCACGGGATCCGGCCGCACCCACGGTCGACCTCACCCGCGTGGCCGGCACCCGCTGGGCAATCGAGGAATGCCTCCAACAGGCGAAGAACCAGGCCGGCCTTGACCAGTACCAGGCCAGCAACTGGCGGGCCCGGATGCGCCCAACACCGACACCCGGCGCGCGGCCCGGCCCGCCCGCTCGTGGTCGGTGGCGAGCTGCCGTATTCGCGCGGCCCGTTGTCGGAGCTGGCCGGTCAGCCGGTTCAACTCGTCCGGATCCCCGTACATCCGAACCCTCCAAGGTCCATCGGGGGTGGCGTGACGGGCGCGTACGGCGCTGTCCACCCGGACATCCCCTTGCTCTCTGTTCGCCTTTGCTCAACACAGCGTGGCGTGTCGGGGCAAGGTGGTCGGCCGACGATGGGTGGAGGCGGACGGGGTCGTCCCGGGAGTACGAAGGTTCTTGTCAGCGATCCACACCTAGATGACACTAATCTTCATTCCATGCACCTATATCTATCCCTTGGTCCCCGACGCGGCCCTGACCCGGGAGATGACATGAGACGACCAGCCGTTGCCGTCCTCCTCTCCGCACTGCTCGCCATCCCCGGCGTCGGCGTGCTCCCCACCCCCGTGGGTGCGGTCGTCACCGCACCCGACGTGGGCGTGTTCGCCACGACCTCACTCGCACCCGGTCTGACGCTCACCGACGCCACCATCAGCGGACCGAACCGGGTCACCATCCTCACCGCCAACCTCGCCGAGCCGACCCTCCAGCCGACGTACCTCAACCCGGGCACGGTGAGCGCGACCGCCACGCTCACCACCATGGCCAACCGGGTCGGGGCGGTGGCCGCCGTCAACGGTGACTTCTTCGACATGGGCGCGACCGGAGCGCCCCGCGGGATCGGCATCTCCGACGGCACGCTGATCCACGGCCCGGCGTCCGGGTGGAACAACGTGGCGGCGCTCTTCGCCAACGGGGCGGCGAGCCGGGGCGCGGTGACCCAGATCTTCCTCGACGCGACCGTCACCCTGCCCAACGGGACCCGGCTGACCGCCACCAACCTCAACTCGCCGGACATCGCGGCGAACGGCATCGGCGTCTACAACCCGCTGTGGGGCGACCAGCCGCGCAGCCAGGTGCTCGACGGCGCCACCCGCGCCCGGGAAATCGAGATCACCAACGGCCGGGTGACCAGGGTGAGCACCACCCCCGGCGGCAAGGTGGCCAACGGGACCGTCGTCGTGCTCGGCGTCGGCACCGGCGCCGACGCCCTCGCCGGCATCGCGGTCGGCGACGCGGTCACGGTGAACTACGCCCCGCGTGGCGGCGGCGGCACGCCCCGGGTCGCCATCGGCGGCAACCTGGTGCTGCTCCAGGACGGCGTACCCACCACGGTGTCGCATCCGAAGAACCCGCGTACCGCGGTCGGCTTTTCCGCCGACGGGCTGACCATGTGGCTGGTCGTGGTGGACGGGCGCTCCACGACGAGCGTCGGCATGACGTACGTCGAACTGGCCAACTACATGAGGTCGCTCGGCGCCGACGACGCGATCAACCTCGACGGCGGCGGGTCGAGCACCCTGGTGGCCCGGATGCCCGGCGCCACCTCCGTCTCCGTGCGCAACACCCCGTCGGACGGCTCGCAGCGGGCCGTGCCGAACGGGCTCGGCTTCGTCTCCACCGCGCAGCCGTGGAGCACGACGATCGACAACACCACCCCCGGCCGGTTCACCGCCAGCGGCAACTGGGGCACCTCCAGCTACTCCGGCCAGCGGTACGGCACCGACTACCGGTTCGCCAACCCGGTGCTGGCCAGCGACCCCGCCTGGTACCGGGTGAACATCCCGGAGACCGGCAACTACCGGGTGGAGGTCTGGTATCCGGCCGACCCCGGCTACAACGACTCGACGCCGTTCATCGTGGCCACCACCAGCGGCAACCAGACGGTACGCGTGAACCAGCGCACCAACGGCGGCCGGTGGGTCTCGCTCGGGGTCTTCCACCTCGCCGCCGGCGACGGCGACAGGGTCGGGGTCAGCCGGTGGACCAGCGGCACCGGGTACGTCATCGCCGACGCGATCCGCGTCACCCGGGTCTGACCCGGGTCCGGTGTCCGCCGGCGGCGCCGACGCCGCCACGCGCTCCGGGGCGGAATGTCCGATCACGGCTGGTGCCGGAGGGCCGGCGTGCCGACTCCCCGGCACCAGCCTGCCGTCAGCGGTCGGGATCGGAGCGGCGTGGTGCGCCGAGCCGGTCCGGTCGAGGTTTTCCTCGACCGGACTGTGGTCGGACGATGCGTCAGGAGTTCCACTTGGCGACCGTGACGTTGGCGCCGTCGCGGATCAAGTTGGGTGAGCGCACCGTGTAGATGGAGCGTTGGAATGGTGGCGGGCTGATGGTCCAGTACAGCCACCACCACTGGTAGTTGTTGCACCATCCGACGTATATGACTGGGTATTCGGGGTCGGTTGCCAGGGCCAGCGCGGCTCCTGGTTGGGCCAGTCCGGGTGGGGTGAGGGGGGTGGGGGTGAGCCATCCGGATCCCAGGTTGGCGGCCACGGTGATGGCGCCGTTGGGGTCGGCGAAGAACACCGCCGCGTACCACGGGTCGGGCTTGGGGCCGTACGGGGTGGCGGCGAGTTCGGCGCCGGGGTTGATGACGCCGGCCGCGGAGATGGCCTGTGGCAGCCACGGCTCCGGATGCGGACCCAGGACGGTCTCCCAGAGGGTGCCGTCGTTGCCGGCGTAGACCACCCGTTTCTTGTTCCGGTCGGGATCGGGGTCGGACAGGACGGCCACGCCGCCGCCGGGTGGGGCCACGCCGGCTGGACTGATCGGGGTGGTGGTCCACGCCCCGGTCGCGATGTGCCCTGCCGAGTACAGTGCGCCGTCGAGGCCGACGAACACGACGTTCGGGCCTGTCGTGGGGTCCCAGCTGGCGGCGATGCTCGCGGTTGATGGTGCCAGCCCGGGCGGGGTTGACAGCCACGCGACCGGTCCGGGCTTGATCTGTGAGCCGAACAGCGCGGTGTAGACGCTGCCGTTTCTTCCGGGGAAGGAGACGTAAACGCCCTCGGGGGTGCTGATGGCGGAGATCTTGGTGCCGGGTGTCGCCACACCGCTCGGCCCGAAGAGGGTGAAGGTGAGGCCGGGCGCGTTGTACGCGGTCGTGCCCGCGACGATTCCACCGTGGGTGCCGATGAGGAACAGGGCGAGGTAGCCGCTTCCCTGGCGGATGGCGCTGATGCCGGCGCCGGGCGGGACCGTGATCGTGCCGTCGGCCAGGCTCAACTGGCCGTTCGGTGTTCCGGAGGCCTGGTAGATCCGTCCGTCGTTGGCGACCACGAATCCGGTCAGTGGTAGTGGTACGGCTTTGGCGGGGGTGGGGGTGGTGACGATCGGTGTCAGGGCGAGCAGGAGAGCCGCTGTCGCGGTCGACACCCGTCGCCGTGTTGATGCTGGGCTTGACATCGGGGGACCCCTAACGAGCGTCGTGGTCGGCGCGCGAGCCGACACCCCGCATATTGACATGCGTCGAATAATGATCTGAACTCTCGGAAGGAGGAATTGTGCCGATGTCGGTTCCTGCGGTTACGTGAAATCTGCTCCATCAACCGCTATCGAACGATCGGGACACCGGCGTACAAAGGCCGGGTCTGGCCACCAGGGGCCATGATCCGGGGTACGGGGGCAGCGGCCGGGAAGAGTGATCGGTCCGGCTGGTGACCCGATCGCGACCCGTCCCCGGTCACGCCCGCGACCCGCACCGCCCACCTGATGTTGGGTCTGGTTGGTTTCGGGCTTGCGGTCCTGGCCCGCGGCCTGGTCACGTCGCTGGCTGTCCTGGTCGTCCTTCGGGTGTTGGTGTCGGCAATGGTCGCCGGACGGTTCCCGCAGGTTGTCGGGTTGTTCCCGCACTGGGATCTTGCGGCCCGGAGACAAGCTGCCCACGACCGAGGAGCTTGCTGACCACTACCGGACATCACGCGGGACTGTCAGAAGGGCAGTCGAGGCGCTGATTGAGGCGGGCGTCCTGGAGGGCCGGCAGGGGGTAGGCGTCTTCGTTGCCGAGCGCTCCGGGCCGGGCAGGTGGCGGCCTGCCGGTGTACAACATTCCGTATGGCAAGCCGCTATGGAAGTGGTCGCGGGTCGGGTGGGGTGCCGTCGACGATGGCGATCTGGTTGAGGCGGCGTCGGCGTACCGACGCGAGGGCGAGCAGGGGACGGTGTCGATGACCCGGTGGGCAGCGGAGTGCGACACCCATTCAGCGGGTCGGTCTGGCGTATGGTCGGGTTCGCGCGCCAGTACGCGGCGACAAGCAGTAACCGATCGGCGAGGCCCAGGGACCACTGCCGGCCCGGCCGGCCGTCAGCGATCGCATCCCTGTCACGCTCGGCGACCAGCCGGACGAGGCGGCGGATCTGGGCGGGCTGCAGCCGGGTGAACGGGAAGATCCACTCCGGGTGAGCTCCGAGATCACCTGCACCCCACCGTCGCACCAGCAAAGGGTTACGAGACATTCCAAGTGTCTCAGGCTGAGCTAACCCCTTAGCGCGGGTCGTACCAACCGTCCTCCGAGGACATTCTATGTTATCCTCCAATTCATGACCCCAACTTGCCCTCAGTGGGCAGGATCTTGGCCCTGCAGGTGATCGACCGGCTGTCTCCATTACCACGATCAGCATGGTCGCAGTCGACGACTGGCAGCTAGGTCGACAGGTACAACCCCGCTCTGGCCAACACTATCTCTTAGTGGAGACAACGTGACTATTGCGGATCTTGTTGCCGCGCCAGAAAGCCGTCATGCGCCGCTCAAGACCTTAGCTCATGTCGAGTTTCAGCTGCGGGTGCTCGGCCTGCTATGCGCCGCCGCAGCTGGCGAGCCGACCAAGTTGACTACACCTGGATCCCTCGATTTGTGGTCACGCTTTATTGCACTGCATTGCAGTTTGCTGGGTTGTCCAACCTGCCGGTCTGCTGCCGTCGACGTCGCTGACAGCGTTGATGTCGAGATAGCTCCCGACATGTCGGTCCGTCAGGTACGCAACCAGGTCTTCCACGGCGGACCGGATCCGAAGGACATCGACCTCGATGCTCTCCAGCAGGTGGTCTTGGCCAATGCAGAGCGCATCGTGGCGATCTATGAGCATGGGCATGTCGCCCGGTTGGAGCCATTCTTCATCACGATCGGAGGCGAGCTCGCTGCCCTTGTCGACTACTCCGTGGGGTCCGCTACCTATTGGCCCCGCAGTGGACCAGCCACGGACGTCGCTCGACCGGAGATACTTGATGAACTACAGAAGCGCGCACCGCAGTCTGGCGACCGGCTGCTAGAGAGCTTCGCGCAGGACATCCAGAGGGATCTCCGCGGTTTCGCTGAGCGAGACTCGATCGACATTCTCGTTGTTCCTTCTCGACCTATTGTGGTGCGCTGGGACTTGCGTACCTCCGACGGCACGACTACACGTATCGACAGATTTGAACTAGACGTCGACCATGCCCGGATTTGGCAGTCGGAGTCAGGTCGAAAGCCGTACAAGGCGTTCCTGGCAGATATCTGCAACTGGAAGCTGCTCAAAGAACGACTTCTCGAAGAGCTTGAGGAGCAGGTCGAGCTGGAAAGCAAAATTAGCGAGGAGCTGTTTCCAGATATCAAGCGGAATGTCCCGAACGTTCCCGCCCACGTCCGAGTCGCTGACAGCTCATTCGGTTCTGGCGGCGACATCACCATCGCCCAGGCGTGTGAGCGGATTATCGCTCGAGCCGGCGTTTACAGCTCGTGCACGAACCTCATCATATTGACTGGCGAGGCTGGGTCAGGAAAAACTCACAGCCTTCTTCAGTTTGCTCGAGAGTCACTTTCTCAAAGCGGTGATCTTGATCCGATCGCTATCTACATATCCTCGAGCGGGGTCAGTGCAAACAGTCTCGACACGCTTCTTGACGCCCGCATGGCCCGTACGCGGATTCTCGACAAGAGTTCCGTGCTGGCGTTGTGCCGCGCAGGTCTTGCGATTTTGGTGATCGATGGCTTCGACGAGCTACTCGGATTCCGCACGTACGACAACCCGCTGAGCGGTCTGAGGCCGATTTTGGATGCCTTGCGGGGGAAGGGAACGATTCTCTTGTCGGCGCGGTCGAGCTACTCCGAGGCCCGGCTCCGCCGGAACTTAGATCTGCACCCCACACTAAACTGGCCGCCGTACCCGGTGACGCTTGAGCTGCTGCCGTGGCGGCGGGAGCAACTGCAAAGGCTGACCAGTCAGCTGTCGGTCGAGGTGGCGGAGCAGGAGATGCCCTTGGAGATTCGGCAGTTGCTTACCACGCCCTTCTTTTGCCTCGCATTCGCTGCTTGGGCACGAGCCGGTAGAAATGGAGACTTCCTGCAGTTCGTGGTTGAGATCTATCTGCAGCGGGAACGACGCAAACTGGTGGGCCAAAAAGGTGAGCCGATTTTCGACTCGGACCAACTCGCCGACATTTTTTCCGAGGTGGCGGAGATGATCGCCCGTAACGCCGTACCGGAGATCTCTGAGGAAGACTTGGAGCTGGCAGCGTCACAGGCTCTGAACTGTGCCCTCAACAGGGAAGAGAAGCGCCGGCTGATCGCCTTGTGCGGGATGAGCGCTGAATGGGCTGAGGAGGAACTCTCGTTCCGGTTCACCCATCTCGCCATCGCCGAGCAGTTCCTTGCACGGCAGGTCGTTCGGCTGCCGCTCAACCAGGCTGTCTCCCTGTTGTTCACCGTTGCCATCTCCTCGCTTTGCGCCACGCTGATCGTCTCCATGTGGAGAGTCAAGCACGGTGGGTTGCCGACCGAGCTGATTGCGGCACTCCAAGAGAAGGTAAATGCGACGGAAACCTATGATGGAATACCCGGGGCCATCAGCCTTGGCGAGCTGTGGGCCAAGGTTTACGGGATTGCTGATGGTCCTCGCACCGTGCGACGTATAACTGTCGATGATTTGGAACTTGGTGGCTCCGGCCGCGTTGTCCTCGATGAGGCGCGCATCAAGAACCTGACCCTGGGGCCAGGCGTCGAACTTCTGCTGAAGTCCAGCACGGTAGCTCGACTGGATCTGTCGAAGTCATCGGGTGCCGCTCTGCTGGGAGACTCCTACAAGCAGATTCATGAGCTGCTGACACAGAGCGAGCTGGCGACTGGGCAACCGAGGATTAAGCACGTGCTCGGGCTAACCGACGACACGGCGGACAGCGCTATCGAGATCGACAACTACTTCAAGTCGAACATTGTGCTTGCCGGTGGACCGATCATTGTGAGCGCACGTGACTACGCTCCAGATGGCGATGGTCGGCTCAACTGGGTCTTGGAATATGGCATCGATGCTTGGCAGAGTTTTATCAACAGGATGCGGGAGGAAGGAAAGATCACACTGGAGAAGGTGAGCGCGAGTGGGCGTCCAAAGGTTCGACTCCGGCGGACGGAGAAGTTTGACGTCCGCTGAGGTGTTCTCGGCGATGACGCAAATAGGCCGGTGCAGCGGCGGGGACAACACCCTGAATCGGTGAGGCGACGGTGGCGTGTCGTAGCGGGTTCCAACGTCCGGTTAAGACTGTGAGCCGTGTTCGTCTTCCCGCGCAGGCTACGTAGCGGCTAATCGTTAATAGTCATCAGTCATCGGGTGCGAGGCGGTGGGTCGTTGGTAGGCGGCTTGAGCCGGGTATTGGTGCGGCGGTATGTGCCAGCCCAGCCATACGGACCGTATCAACGATGACTGGCGACATTGGTGTGTTCGTGGCGCCGACAGCTCCCGCGGTGCTGCCGGGTTACCAGGGCCAGCCGAGTGACCATCGGTGCGTTCATTGAGGGACAACTGTGTGAGATCTGCCGATGGTGCTGTACATGGCACATCTCGCTCTGGTCTGGGCGATCGACTCGTCGCATAGCGCCAGCCGAGTTGGTCGGCCTCCGCCGTCGGCATCGGGTCGACTCGGAATGACGCCGTACGACCTCAAGAAGGGCCGGTGTGGCCCGGCGGGCTTCACCGCACGGACGCGTCGGTGGTCTGCTCCGGAAACTCCTCGATGCCGAGCACCCGCAGCAACTCCAGACGCTCGCGGGTTTCGGCGTCCGCCGGGGTGAACACCAACAGTTGCTGACCCTGGTCGGGCGTGACCAGGGTTTCGCAGTTCACCAGCAGGCGGCCCACCCGGGGGTGGAGGATGGTCTTGCGCTCGACGCGTCGGACACCCACCTCGTGTTCGGCCCAGAGTCGACGGAAGTCGGCGCTCACCGCCTGCAGCCGCTTCACGAGTCTGGTGACCGTGGGGTCGCCGGAGCGGCGGCCGGCGACCGCGCGCAGCTCGGCCACGAACTGGCGGGAGTGGTGCTCCTGCTCCTCGGGCGGGTGGACGGCGCGGGCGGCGGGCTCGGTGAACCACCGGTACACGAGGTAGCGCCGGTCGCCGGTGAACCTGGTGTGGTCGCCGGCCAACAGGACGGCCGCCCGGTTCTGGGCGAGGACCTGCCCGAGGTGGGACAGCACCATCGCCGGGGTGTCACCGAGCAGGTCGAGCATGCGGATCAGACCGGCGCGGGCCAGCCGGGCCACCCCCTCGGCGGGCGGTGGTCGGTGGCCGGCCAGGTGGAACAGGTAGTCACGC
>Ga0310823_100704_pt1 | contig 17488 bp, 14 predicted proteins | sample P4_ome_3_FD_201316 | JGI IMG/M metagenome (GOLD analysis project Ga0310823, IMG submission 201316) | Sorghum-adapted microbial communities from Joint BioEnergy Institute, Emeryville, California, United States - P4_Day56_Rep3 | ecosystem: Engineered > Bioreactor > SSF (Solid state fermentation) >...
GAATGGCCGGACGGAATCACCGGAACGGGTGGACGGAATACTCCGGAATCGGTGGACGGCTTCGACCGGAACGCGTGGACGGCTTCGGCCGGAATTGGTGGACGGGATCAGCCGGAATACGCACTCGCCATGGCGGGCGAGCCGGATATCGTCGAGAAGTGCAAGAAAGGGCATGAGGCGGCAGGCAAGACCTTCAAGGTGCACCTGGATGGCTACAACCTGCTCCCGTATCTGACGGGCAAGGAGGAGAAGAGCCCGCGCCCAGGTTTCATCTACTTCGACGACGACGGCAACCTCGTCGCGCTCCGCTACGACAACTGGAAAGTCGTCTTCATGGAGCAGCGGGTTCAGGGCACCCTACGGATCTGGGCCGAGCCGTTCACGCCGCTTCGGCTGCCCAAGCTCTTCAACCTGCGCACCGACCCGTTCGAGCGTGCCGACATCACCTCGAACACCTACTACGACTGGCTCCTCGACCACGTCTACATCGTCTTCGCCGCGCAGGGCATCGTCACCCAGTTCATCGAGACGTTCAAGGAGTTCCCGCCCGCCCAGAAGGCGGCGAGCTTCACGATCGACCAGGCTCTCGAGAGTATGGCACGCTTTGCCAGCGGTGGAAGCTGATCTGGTCAGCGGCGCCGGCCGCCCGAATTGCGGCCGGCCGAGCCGCGCTCGAACGGGTAGATGACTTTCCAGTCCCGCTTCATGCTGACGATCGTCCAGCCACGGGCTTGGGCCTCATCGAGTGCGGTATCGAGCCGGCCGACGGCGGACTCGCGATCGTAGCAGTACTCACGCTCGCAGTCATCGTGGTGCACGAGCAGCATGAGGCGCGCCCGCGTCCCCCCGTCCGTGTACTCGAGCATCTGCCGGTCGCCATCCGAGTTTCCGGCGGCGGCCGCAGGCCTGCGCCCGATCGACCGGTGGATCCCCACGGGTTTGCCCTCCTCGTCGTCGATGAACTCGATCCGCGGTGTACGGATGAGGACCGGCACCGTATCTCGGAGCTCGTATCGCACGACGATCGTGGACCCCACGACCTGCTCGCGCGGGATCCCATAGACCGAGTCGACCCAGGGGCGCATGAAGTCCGCACCGCCACCGGAGACGATCCAGGTTCGGAATCCGTTCTCCTGGAGGTAGCGGATGAGCTCGAGCATCGGTTGATAGACCAGGTCGGTGTACGGGCGGTGGAAGCGCGGATGTCTGGCCGTCGCCAACCAATCGAGCACCGCGCGCCCGAACTGCTCGACGGTCCATCCGGCATGCACGGCGGCGAGGGCGCTCAGCAGCTCGGCCGAGGGCTCGAAATGCGATGATTCGTCGTCCCCGCCGCCGTTCCCGCCATCTTGGCCGAGCGCGCTCCTCACCGCGGGATTCTCGAGCAGTTCGGGGTGTTCGAGCGCGAGTGCGCGCAGCCGATCCCGAATGAAGGCGGATTGGACGTACATCGGCTGCTCCGTCCACAACGTGCCATCGTTGTCGAAGACCGCGACGCGCTCGGCGAGTGGGATGTAACCGGTGTCGCCCGGCGTCGTCGCGGACGCGACGAATGCGATGATGCTCTGCTTGGCGGGTCCGTCGTTCCACGAAGGCAGCGGGTCCTGCGGCGCGGGTGCGGGCGCCGCGAACGCGACCGCCATCGCCCATACCGCCGCCTGCCGCGCGCGGCCCACGGATCGATGAAATCGCGTTTGCACCTGCTTCGCCTCACTCGGCGCATTCCAGTCGGTCCGGCGGGGCGTGGATCAGCAGCTTTCGGGCCGCCGTGGCCGACTGCCGGGTCTGCCCGATCGGGACTGGACCGGCCTCCCGGCCGATCGGGACCGTGACTTGCACGCACCCCGACGGCCGGTGGGGCCGTTTCCCGGAACGCACGCCCCGCCGCCCTCCCGGGAGATTCCAACCACCGCCAGAGGAGCAGGACCATGGCCCGGAGCGAACAAGAGTTCCACGGCAAGATCGATATTACATACGATGAGTCCGAGCCATGGTGGGCGCCGTACCCGAAGCCGCCCGAGGGCGCTCAAAACGTGCTCTTCATCGTCCTCGACGACGTGGGCTTCTCACAGCTCAGCTGCTACGGCGGGCTCTGCGAGACGCCGAACCTGGATCGGCTGGCCCAGAATGGGCTGCGCTACAACAACTTCCACACCACGGCGCTCTGTTCGCCGACCCGGGCCTGTTTGCTGACGGGGCGCAATCATCACTCCAACGGCATGGCGTGCATCACCGAGGGGGCCACCGGCTTCCCTGGCTACAACGGCCGCATCCCGTTCCGCAACGGCTTTCTTTCGGAGATGCTGCTCCCGCATGGCTACAACACCTTCGCGATCGGGAAGTGGCACCTGACACCGGTTCAGGAGGCGAGCCCCGCCGGCCCCTTCGATCGCTGGCCGCTGGGGCGGGGATTCGAGCGCTTCTACGGGTTCCTGGGTGGGGAGACCAATCAATGGTACCCGGATCTGGTTTATGACAACCACGCCATAGACCCGCCGAAGCGACCGGAGGAGGGCTATCATCTGACGGAGGACCTCGTCGACCGGGCCATTGAGTTCATTCAGGACGCGCATGTGGTCGCACCCGAGCGGCCGTTCTTCCTGTACTTCTGCCCAGGCGCCTGCCATGCCCCGCATCATGTGCCCCGGGAATGGGCCGACCGTTACCGGGGCAAGTTCGACATGGGTTGGGACCGGGCCCGGGAAACGATCCTCGAGCGCCAGAAGGAGATGGGGATCGTGCCGGCCAACACCGAGCTCTCGCCCCGGCCGGAGGAGGTCCAGGCGTGGGACACCCTCGCCGGAGATGAAAAGCGGCTCTACGCCCGGATGATGGAGGTTTTCGCGGGCTTTCTCACGCACACCGACCACCACATCGGTCGGCTGATCGCCTTCCTCGAGGAACTGGGCGAGTTGAACGACACACTGATCTTCGTCGTTTCGGACAACGGTGCCAGCGCCGAGGGCGGGCCGACGGGCTCGGTGAACGAGGGTCGGTTCTTCAACAAGGTGCCGGAGAGCCTGGAGGACAATCTCAAGGCACTGGACGAATTGGGTGGCCCGACGACCTACAACCACTACCCCTGGGGGTGGACGCTCGCCGGCAACACTCCACTCAAGCGCTGGAAGCGAGAGACCTTCCAGGGCGGAACCACCGACCCGTTGATCGTGCATTGGCCGAAAGGGATTCGCTCGCGGGGCGAGATCCGCACGCAGTACACGCACGCGATCGACCTGGTCCCCACGGTACTCGAGGTGCTCGGGATCGAGCCGCCGGCGGAGATCCGCGGCGTGGACCAGAGCCCGATCGAGGGGATCAGCTTCCGTTACAGCTTCGATGATGCCAACGCGCCGAGCCGCCACGTGACCCAGTACTTCGAGATGTTTGCCCACCGTGCGATCTATCACGACGGCTGGCGGGCGGTGAACCCCCACCCGTTCGGCAAGCGCGTCCAGCCGGAGGATCTCCAGGCGGGGAATTGGGAACTCTACCACGTGGCGGAAGACTTCTCCGAGGTTCATGACCTGGCGGACAAGGAGCCAAGGAAGGTTCAGGAGATGATGGCTCGCTGGTGGGCTGAGGCCGGCAAGTACAACGTCTTGCCGCTGGACGGGCGGGCACAGGAGCGCATCGGGGAGCGGAAACCGCAGATCGCCGAGGTGCGCGAGAGCTACACCTATTACCCGGGAGGGCAGCCGATCCCGGAGAGCGTGGCCGTCGACGTCAAGAACCGCTCCCACACCATCACGGCCGAGGTCGAGATCCCGGATGAGGGCGCCGAGGGCGTGCTCCTCGCCATGGGCAGCCGGTTCGGCGGCTATTCGTTCTTCGTCAAGGACCGCCGACTCCATTACGTCCACAACTACGTGGGGGTGGAGGAGTACCGGATCACCTCGACCGAGGAGGTGCCCGCCGGCATGACGTCGCTGCGCTACGTCTTCACATTCGACGGCGGCGCTCCGGGCTCCGGCGGAACCGGGGAGTTGTACTTCAACGGTCGCAAGGTGGGCGAGGGGAGGATACCGCGTACGGTGCCGATCACCTTCACCCTGGCGGGCGAGGGGCTCTGTTGCGGCTGGGACAGTGGCGAGCCGGTGAGCGCCGAGTACGACTCACCGTTCCGGTTCACAGGACATATCCGGCGCGTGATCGTCGATGTGAGCGGCGTCGCGCCTCGCGATCTGGGAGCCGAGATGGATATGGCGCTCTCACGCCAGTAGGGGCGGAAATGCAGTCACCTTACATCCTCGAAGCTCGCCTCATGAGCGACGAGGTGCCGGAGACGTACATCCGGTAGCGGATGCTGCTACCGCGCCGGCAGTAGCGCCCCCGAGAACGAATGCCCGGAGCCGCACATCATGCTCGGCGGGTAGCTCTCCCTGGATCGAGTTCAGGGCCACGCCACCCGCCCGCTAGGCGCCGGGTGGGAGATCGGCCTCGCGAGAGAGGGTTGTTGCCTCCGCGATCGCCCCGCCCCACGGCTCCGCGACCGATTCAATTGGCCGCGTCCGTCCCCTCCGGCTTGTCCACGCCCTGCTGCGTCCGTTGCTCCATCCTCAGATCCAGCGCCATGAATCCCCAGTTGATGGCCGTGGCGACCAGCGCCGCCAGGATCCCCAGCGCCGGCGAGGCGATGAAGCTGATGGCGATGCCGATGGCCGCGGAGATCCAGATCGATGCGGCGGTGTTGATCCCCTGGACGACCTTGTCGCCGCGCAGGACCGCCGCCCCGCCGATGAAGCCGACGGCCGAAGCGATCCCCTGAATCACCCTGAGGAGTTCTTCGGACGTCGGTCCCACGACGGCAAGCGCGGCGATGCAGAACACGGATGCGCCCAAGCTGACCAGGGCATGCGTCCGAATGCCGCCGGGCCGCCTTTTGAACTGGGCCGGCAGGCCCAGGATCCCGCCGGCAACGGAAGCGACCACGAATCGCCAGAGTACGTCCTGGATCGCGAGCGGGGCGGGCGGTGGCTCCATGTGGGCGCCATCTGGTGAGGTTTCAGGAATCCGGTTCAATCCCCACCCGTCGGACCCGGGCCGCCGCAGCAAGGATGAAGCCACCGCGGCGGTTCTGATCCGTGGGGGGAATGGGACTTGCGTGCCCCGACCGGCCCGAAATGAAGGCGGAGGATGATCGCAGGCGGGTCGTGCGTGGTCGGTGAGTCGGCGGCGGGGTCGCATCGGGTCGAGCCAGCAACGGGTGCGCGGCCGGCCACCGACGGCTGGGATCGCCCTCGGCGCCCCGTCCCACGGGCGCTGGCTCTATTGGCCTCCGTTGTGATCGCGACGCAAGCCTCCGCCCAGGCCGCCGGCGACGGAGTGCGCCAGTCGGAGAGGAGCACCACAAGCCACGCACCGGCTACCGTCCGGCGAGAAGGGTGGGAGGTCTTCCTGACCCCCTATCTCTGGGCGTCTGGGCTCGAGGGGGGTGGTGGGGAGCCGAGGCCGAAGTACCGAGGTCGACCTCGGCTTCAGCGACATCGTCAAGGATCTCGATGGCGCCCTCATGCTGCCGATCGAGCTGCGCAAGGGCCGCTGGGGTCTCCTCTCCGAACTGATCCTGATCAGGCTCTCCAACCAATCCGGAACCCCGGGGGCCCTTTTCGGCGGCGTGGAGCTGGGCTCCGATGAGACCCTCGTGCAACTCCTCCCCTTCTACCGGATCACACCCCAGGAACCCGTCGCGTTCGACGTGCTGGCGGGAGGTCGGCTCTGGCACATCAGCGCCGAAGTCGTGTTCACGCCCGGCGTCCTTCCCGGCGTCGTCGTCGATGCCACCGAGCGCTGGATCGATCCCGTCATCGGCGTGCGTGCCCTTGCGGATATCGGAAAGAGGTGGCGGGTCCACGGGTACGGCGACATCGGCGGCTTCGGCATCGGCTCCGACCTCACCTGGCAGCTCCTCGGCACGATCGGCTACGAGATCGGCACGGGCACCGTTCTCCGATTCGGCTACCGTCAGCTCGACGTGGACTTCGAGGATGAAGAGAACGGATTCATCTTCGACACGGGCACCGGCGGTTGGATCCTGGGCGTGACGATCCGGCTCTGATCGGCGCGGACGGGACTCCCCGCTCAAGAGGTCGCCGGATCCCGCGAGTATCGGGTGTGGACCCGGGGGCAGGTGGATCACCCATCTCGAGAGACCGTCCAAACCCGCAACCGCTGCAGTCGCCGTGGATCTTGACGGATCAATATTGTTTGATGTATCATGGGGGCATGAACGGGACGGCTGTGAACTTCGCTCAGGCGGCGCGGTGGTTCCATGCGCTCTCCGACGAGACGCGCGTCCGCATCGTGGACCTGCTCGCCTCGGGCGAGAAGTGCGTCTGCGAGCTCCAGGATGCGGTCGGAGCGGCACAATCACGCCTCTCGTTCCACTTGAAGGTGCTCAAGGAGGCCGGGGTGGTGAGCGACCGGAGGCAGGGGCGCTGGAACTATTACTCCCTCCGGCCCGAGGTGCTCGAAGAGATGGCGGCGTACCTCCTGGAGCGGCGGCCGGACGACCCCGCGTGGAGTCCCTGCGGCTGCGGCGTCGTCGACGAAGGGCAGTGTTGCGATTGACCTATTCTTTTTGGCCTAAAACATCAACATTTCTTGATTGGAGAGGGCAACGTGAGCGACGATGTGCGGGAGATCGTCAAGGAGCGCTACGGCCAGGCCGCGCTCCGGGTGTTGCAGGGGCAGCAGAAGGCCTCGTGTTGCGGGACGGGTGGAAGCTGCGGCTCGGCCGACCCGATCACGCGCGACCTCTACGACGCGGTCACCACGGCGACGCTTCCGGAGGCGGCGGTGCTCGCCTCGCTCGGGTGCGGGAACCCGACCGCGTTGGCGGAGCTGAAGGAGGGGGAGGTCGTGCTCGACCTGGGTTCGGGGGGCGGGATCGATGTCCTGCTCTCGGCCAAGCGGGTGGGTCCGACCGGGAAGGCCTACGGGCTCGACATGACCGACGAGATGCTCGCCCTCGCCCGTCGGAACGCGGCCGAGGTCGGAGCCGAGAACGTCGAGTTCCTGAAGGGCCATATCGAGGAGATCCCGCTTCCCGACGACAGCGTCGATGTGATCATCTCGAACTGCGTGATCAACCTTTCGGCGGACAAGCGGGCGGTCCTGAAGGAGGCGTTCCGGGTGCTCAAACCCGGCGGTCGGTTCGCTGTGTCGGACGTGGTCGTTCGGGGCGACGTGCCGCCGGAAGTTCGTCGGTCGATGGAGCTCTGGGTCGGGTGTGTGGCGGGCGCACTCGAGGCGAGTGAGTTCGAGCGTCTGCTGGTGGAGGCCGGTTTCGAGAACCCGTCCGTCGAGCCGACGCGCATCTACCGGGTGGAAGACGCGAGGTCGTTCCTCGAGGAGGCCGGGCTGGACGTGGACGCCTTCGCCGAGGCCGTAGATGGCCGGATCATGGCCGCTTTCGTCCGCGCGACCAAGCCGGCGACGGTGCCGAGCCAGGCCGCAACCGAGGCGAAGCGCCCGGCCGGAGTCGAGGCGACGTCGACGTCTTGCTGCGCACCTGGGTGCTGTTCCTGAGAGGCATGGCGGAGGACCCTATGCAAGAGACCCTACAGGTTGCACCCCTTCTCCGGCCCGCGAAGCCGGAGGACCAGGACGCGGTCGTTGGACTCGTGGCGAGCGCGGGACTGCCGACGTCCGGTGTCGAGATCGGGCTGGCCGAGTTCGTGGTCGCCGAGTACGCAGGTCGGATCGTGGGTGTGGCCGGGCTCGAGACGTACGGAGCCGACGGGCTCCTTCGCTCGGTCGCGGTCGCCGAGGATTGGCGCGGGCGCGGGCTCGGCGGCGAGCTCACCCGAGCGATCGTTGAGGGCGCTCGGCGCCGCCGGCTCACGGACCTCTATCTCCTCACCGAGACCGCGGCGGACTTCTTCTCCCGCTTCGGCTTCCGCCCGATCCGGCGCGAAGACGCATCCGAGGCGATCCGGGCGTCCGAGGAGTTCCGGGATCTGTGCCCGGTGTCGTCGACGGTGATGGTCCGATCCATGGCGGTTGCTTCCTGACACAAGGAAAAGCCATGCGCTACGCGCTGATCTCGGACATCCACGCCAATCTGCCCGCATTGGAGGCGGTGCTGGCGGACATCGATGCGCGCTCGGATGTGGACGCGGTCTACCACCTCGGCGACCTGGTCGGGTACGCCCCGTGGCCCAACGAAGCGGCGGCGCTGATCCGCTCACGCGCGATCGGCGGCGTTGCCGGCAATTACGACAGCACCACGGCGACCGACTACGAGCACTGCGGTTGCCGGTACGAGGATCTGCGGCAGGCAGAACTCGCTCACCTCTCCTACGCCTGGACGCGCGAGCACGTCTCGGTGGAGACGAAACGATTTCTCGGTGGTCTGCCGTTCCGCCTCGACCTGCGCCCGCTCGGCGGTCACGTTGCCGGACCGCGCTTGATCCTGATCCACGGCAGCCCGATGCTCAACACGGTCTACTGGACCGAGGACCGGCCGGATCGATTCTGCTCGCAGATGGCCGAACATCTGGGCGTCCGAGCCGGCGACGTGGTGGCGTTCGGGCACACGCACAAGCCGTGGCACCGGGCCATCGACGGGATTCACTTCGTGAATACGGGGTCGGTCGGTCGCCCCAAGGACGGCGACTGGAGGGCGGGCTACGTCGTGATCGACGTCGGGGCGGACGTCACCGTCGAATTCGTCCGGGTCGAGTACGACGTCGAGCGGGCGGCGCGCGCGATCCGCGAGAGCGACCTTCCTGACGAATTCGCAGCGGACCTCGAGACCGGCGGCATGCCGGGAGCCGTCCGGTGACGGAGCCGCCAGCGACTTCAATATAAGCTGGCTTCAAATACACCGAGGGAGAGCGCGAGTGAGGCGCCGACGATTTCGCTCCCTGGATTCTTGCGTCCATCGGGCGAGGCGCCAAGAATGGGATAGGTTCAGGTCATTCACGGGGCGGCGCATGCCACGGACCCGTTGAAGCCGCGCCCGTCGTTCTAACGCTGGAACGTGGACATGGAGGAACGGGGACGTGACCGCGCCCGAAGCGCATGCCCGCAAGAACATCGACCGGCAGCTCGACGCGGCCGGCTGGGTCGTGCAGGATCTCTCCGACCTTAACCTGCACGCCGGGCCGGGCGTCGCCGTGCGCGAGTTCCCGCTCAAGAGCGGCCACGGCTTCGCGGACTATCTGCTCTACGTCGACGGGAAGGCCGTCGGCGTGGTCGAGGCCAAGGCCGAAGGGAGCACGCTCACCGGCGTCGAGGCGCAGACCGAGAAGTACAGCACCGGGCTTCCGGACACGGTGCCGGCGCACTGGCGCCCGCTCCCTTTCCTCTACCAGAGCACGGGGATCGAGACGCGCTTCACGAACCGGCTCGATCCCGAACCCCGTAGCCGGCAGGTCTTCACCTTCCATCGGCCGGAGACGTTGGGGGCGTGGATCGCCGGTGTGCCGCTGGCGGCCGAACCCGGCCGTGGAATGACGCCGTTCACGACCGAACGTCGGCCCGGCTACGTCATCGGGTCGGCCAACCTGCGCCGCGGGCTGCTGGCCCTGCCGCCGGTACCGGAGGAAGGCCTCTGGCCCGCACAGCTCCGGGCGGTTCGCAACCTGGAAAAATCCCTCGCCGAGAACCGACCCCGCGCCCTCATCCAGATGGCGACGGGGAGCGGGAAGACCTTCACGGCGATCACCTCGATCTACCGGCTGATCAAGTACGCCGGCGCGCGGCGCGTCCTCTTCCTCGTCGACCGCGGCAACCTCGGTAGGCAGGCGAAGGCGGAGTTCGACGGGTACATCACCCCGGACGAGCGCCGGCCCCTCACGGAGCTCTACAACGTCCAGCTCCTGACGTCGAACAAGGTCGACCCGGTCGCCCGGGTCTGCATCGCGACGATCCAGCGCCTCTACTCGATCCTCAAGGGCGAGCCCTCGTTCGACGAGGAGGCGGACGAGACTTCGCTCGGCACGCTCGAGTCGCTGATCAGGGAGCCCGTCCCCGTCGCCTACAACCCGGCGCTCCCGATCGAGTTCTTCGACGTCATCTTCATCGATGAGTGCCACCGCTCGATCTACACGCTCTGGCGGCAGGTCCTCGAGTACTTCGACGCGTTCCTCGTCGGGCTCACCGCCACACCGTCGAAGCAGACGTTCGGCTTCTTCAACCGCAACCTGGTCATGGAGTACGGCCACGCGCAGGCGGTGGCCGACCACGTCAACGTGGACTTCGACGTTTACCGAATCCGCACGAGGATCACCGAGGAGGGCTCGACGGTCGAGGCGGGCCACTACGTCGACCTGCGGCACCGGGAGACGCGGGCGAGGCGCTGGGAGAAGCTCGACGAGGACCTGAGCTACGAGGCGACGGCGCTCGACCGCGACATCGTCGCCCCCGACCAGATCCGCACCGTCATCCGCACCTTCCGTGACAGGCTCTTCACCGAGATCTTCCCTGGCCGGACCGAGGTGCCGAAGACGCTGGTCTTCGCCAAGAGCGACAGCCACGCCGACGACATCGTCCAGATCATCCGTGAGGAGTTCGGCAGGGGCAACGATTTCTGCCAGAAGATCACCTACCGCACCACGGGGCGGAAACCCGAGGAGCTGATCCGCGACTTCCGGAACGACTACCTGCCGCGCATCGCGGTGACGGTCGACATGATCGCGACCGGGACGGACATCCGGCCGCTCGAGATCGTCCTCTTCATGCGCGACGTGAAGAGCCGCGTCCTCTTCGAGCAGATGAAGGGGCGCGGCGTGCGCGTCATCCGGCCCGACGACCTGCGGGCCGTCACCCGCGACGCGACGGCCAAGACGCGCTTCGTCATCGTCGACGCGGTCGGAGTCACCGAGCGCGCCGAGTTCAACGACTCCCCGTCCCTCGAACGTAAGCCGACGGTCTCGACCGAGAAGCTGCTCGGCGCGATCGCGATGGGGAGCACCGACCCCGACGTCGTCTCCACCCTCGCCGGGCGCCTCGCGCGCCTCGACCTCCAGCTCGGGCCGACGGAGAAGGAACGGGTCCGGGAGGTTTCCGGCGGGTCGTCGCTCCAGGAGATCACCGCGGGGATGGTCCAGGCCCTCGACCCGGACGCGCAGCAGGAGCGCGCCCGTGAGCGCTTCGGCCTCGCGCCGGACGCGGAGCCGACGGAGGATCAGGTCGCCGTGGCGCGGGAGGAGATGATCCGCGAGGCGGTCATGCCGCTCGCATCGAAGCCCGAGCTTCGGGACCTGATCGAGGAACTGCGGCGGTCGATGGAGCAGACGATTGACACCGTCAGTCAGGACGAGGTCCTCGAGGCAGGGTACGACGCGAGCGCCAAGGAGCGGGCGAAGGCGCTCGTCGAATCGTTCGAGGCGTTCATCGAGGAGCACCGCGACGAGATCGCCGCGCTCGAGATCCTCCTCGGCTCGAACGAGGGGAGGCGCCCCACCCACGACGACATCCGCCAGCTCGCCGAGGCGATCCAGGCGCCGCCCCGGCAGTGGACCACCGAGGAGCTCTGGCAGGCCTACGAGACGCTCGACGCGTCCTGCGTGCGCGGACGCCCCGAACGCGTCCTCACCAACCTCGTCTCGCTCGTCCGCTTCGCCACCCACCGCGACGACGTCCTCGCCCCGTTCCCCGAACGCGTCCGCGAGCGCTTCGAGGCGTGGATCGCGGAGCAGGAGGCGCGGGGACGAGCGTTCACCGAGGATCAGCGGCGATGGCTCGAGATGATCCGCGACCACGTCGCCGCCAACCTCGAGATCACACGCGAGGACTTCGATTACGCGCCCTTCGTCCAGAAGGGCGGGATGGCGGCGGCGCACAAGGCGTTTGATGGAAAGTTGAAGCAGATTCTGGATGAGTTGATGGGGGTGTTGGCGGCGTGAGCAACGCAGGACTTCCAGTAGGTTGGACGACGGTAGAACTCCGCGACATTGGGGAGCTTATCTGCGGACAATCACCTCCATCGGCCACAGTGAATGGGGAAGGCAAGGGCGTTCCGTACATTTCTGGGCCAGAGCAGTGGGACGGATCCGTCGTTCACCTGAACAAATGGACGACGGATCCCAAACGCATGGCACCGGACGGCTCCATTTTTATCACCGTCAAGGGAGCCGGTGTGGGAACGATATTCCCCGGCGTAGCCGGGGCAATTGGGCGAGATGTTTACGCATTTAAGCCCCGGGAGGAAGTTGACCGCCACTTGGTCCGATATGCGCTGCTCCACTCGGTAAATGAGATCAAGCGGCGAGCGGTGGGTGACATCCCGGGGATTTCAAAGAACGACATTCTCGACCATGTGATCGGGCTTCCGTCACTCAAGCAACAGCGGAAGATCGCGGAAGCAATCGATGCCCATTTCACCCGCCTCGACGCCGCCGTTTCCGCCCTCGAACGCGTCCGCGCCAACCTGAAGCGCTACCGCGCCTCGGTCCTCAAGGCCGCCTGCGAAGGCCGCCTCGTCCCCACCGAGGCAGAGCTGGCCCGCCGCGAGGGGCGCGACTACGAGCCCGCCGACGTGCTCCTCGAGCGGATCCTGGAGGAGCGGCGGGCGCGGTGGGAGGCGGAGGAGTTGGCTCGCCTCAGGGCGCAGGGGAGGGAGCCGACGGACGACCGCTGGAAGCGCAGGTACAAGGAGCCCGAGCCGCCGGATACCACCGGGTTGCCGGAGCTGCCGGAGGGGTGGGTGTGGGCAACCATGGATCAACTGTTGTCTGAACCACTGCGTAATGGGCGTTCGGTACGATCTAGAAGCGGCGGATTCCCTGTTTTGCGTCTTACTGCTCTGTCGAACGGCCGTGTAAACTTGCTTGAGCGAAAAGAGGGCGATTGGAGCCGGAGCGAGGCCGAACCATTCCTGGTCGCGTCAGGAGACTTTCTCATAGCTCGTGGCAACGGGTCGTTATCGCTTGTTGGTCGCGGCGCAGTTGTTGATCAGGTAATCGATGAGGTGGCGTTTCCTGATACAATCATCCGAGCGCGGCTAACTAAGGAGGTAAGTGTCGGATACCTGGCTGGCGTCTGGGATAGTCAACTTGTAAGGAGTCAGATAGAGCTTCGGGCCAGAACTACTGCTGGAATCTACAAGATCAATCAGGACGACTTGAGAAGTGTTGTGATTCCGTTGCCGCCGAAGCGTGAGCAGGACCGAATTGCTGCTTCAGTAGAGAGCAGATTCTCGGTCGTAGCAACGACCGAGGTCGAAATATCTAGGCAGATTGGGAGGACTACCCGCCTCCGCCAATGCATCTTGAAGCGCGCGTTCGAGGGGCGGCTGGTGCCGCAGGATCCGTCGGATGAGCCGGCGAGCGTATTGCTAGAGCGCATCCGAGCGGAGCGCGGATCTCGCGCCAGCGCCGGCCAGGGGGCTCGGGGCCGGGGAGCGACGGTCCCGGTGCCGCGTTGACGGTGGGGTGTATTATCATCGTGGCGCGATGCTCATCACGGAGGTGGTCCCATGCCCGAGTACAAGGTTCACTTGAAGGGGCTCGGCGGCGCGGCCGGTGGCGTGCCGGGGCCGATCATGCGTCACCTCCTTGCCACGATCGACGATGGCGGCCGCGGCGCGGTGCGGCTGCGGCTCGAGGGGAGGAGCACGGGCCGGGGGGTGGCTCCCGCCTGGCTCGAGGCCGCATCCGCGTTCGATGTCCTCGACATCACTGAACGGACTCCTGGACTCAGGCTCAGGGCGCCGACGCTCCGCGAGGCAATCCCGGATCGCTTCCGCCAGGTCGAGATGTTCCCGACGGTCGATCCGAATGACTCGGCGATCGCGCTGCTCTTGGATAGCCTCCGCGACGCGGTCGAGGGGGGAGAAGGACAGCGAAGCCTATGACGAACCGCTCCTCGCGGTCTTCGAGGGCTTCTCGGCCATTTTCGCGCGCGGGGTGGAAGAGGTCGAGATCTCGAACGAGCGGAGAGATTCGACGGTGCGGGTGGGACCGGGATCGCTGGAGACGATCCGGCAGCTCCGTCGCGCGACGCCCCAACCCCGCCGGGCCCGGGTGGTCGGGCTGATCGACGCGATCCGGTACAGCGACAGGGCGTTCACCCTGGTCCTGGAGAACGGGAGCAAGGTCCGTGGCGTTTTGACGGAGGGCGATCCCGCATCGCTCGCGCGGTTCTTCGGGCGGGAGGCGATCGTGTCCGGCTTGGTGCGCTACCGCCCGTCGGGGGCCGTACTACGAATCGAAGCGGAGCGTCTCGCCCCGGCGGCGGAGGAGGACGCCGCCGCGTGGTCGCGGCTTCCGCAGGCGCTCGAAGTGGCGGAAAGCGCTCGCGCGTTGCGCCGGCCGCAGGGTCCGCGAAGCGGCCTCGCCAGGATCTTCGGGCAGTGGCCCGGAGACGAAACGGACGAGGAGATCGAACAGTTTCTCGCGGTACTATCATGATCCCCCTCGATGACGGCCGCCGCGAAGAACGCGGTGCTGCTGACGGCAGACACCGATTTCGATCGCCTGCATCCGGTGCATATCGAGCGGGAGTTCGTCGATACGACCAGGATTGCCGCAAACTGAAGTCGGAGGATCCTGTTCCAGGCGCCGGGTCGTGTGCTGACCGACGGGCCGGGTTACGCTCTGCGCGCGATCGAGGCTGTCCGTAGGCGGCCCAGGTCGCGTGTTCCTATCCCAAATCGGAGACGTAATGTCGCAGAACCATTCCAAGCAGATCGTCGACAAGCTCTGGAACTACTGCCACGTCCTGCGGGATGACGGGCTGAGCTACCAGGACTACCTCGAGCAGCTCACCTACCTGCTCTTCCTGAAGATGGCGGACGAGCGGGCGCGGTGGGGCGAGGCGCCGATCGTCCCCGCCGGCTACGACTGGCCTTCGCTCCTCGCCCGGGACGGCGACGAGCTCGAGACGCACTACCGGCACGTCCTCGAGGAGCTGGGGAAGAAGCCGGGGATGCTGGGGCTGATCTTCCGCAAGGCGCAGAACCGGATCCAGGACCCGGCCAAGCTGCGTCGCCTGATCGTGGACCTGATCGACCGGGAGGAGTGGTCGTCGCTGGACGCGGACGTGAAGGGCGACGCCTACGAGGGGCTGCTGGAGAAGAACGCGCAGGACACGAAGGGCGGGGCGGGGCAGTACTTCACACCGCGGCCGTTGATCCAGGCGATCGTGGAGGTGATGCGGCCGCGGCCGGGCGAGCGGATCGCGGACCCGGCGTGCGGGACGGGCGGGTTCCTCCTGGCGGCGCACGACTACATCGTCCGGCACCACGGCGAGACGATGAGCCGGGAGGAGAAGCGGCACCTGAAGTATGAGGCGCTGCGCGGGATCGACATCGTCGACAGCGTCGCGCGCCTCTGCGCGATGAACCTGCTCCTGCACGGGATCGGCCCGATGGACGGCGAGGCCGAGCTGCCGATCCGGACGGACGACGCGCTGCGCCAGGACACCGGAGAGCGCTTCGACGTCGTGCTCACCAACCCGCCCTTCGGGCGCAAGTCGAGCGTGAAGGTGATCAACGCCGAGGGCGAGGAGGAGCGGCAGGCGCTCACGGTGGTGCGCGACGACTTCTGGGCGAGCACGTCGAACAAGCAGCTCAACTTCCTGCAGCACGTCCACACGATGCTGAAGATCAACGGCAGGGCCGCCGTCGTCGTCCCCGACAACGTGCTCTTCGAGGGCGGCGCCGGCGAGACGATCCGCCGCAAGCTCCTCCAGCAGTGCGACGTGCACACGCTGCTCCGGCTCCCCACGGGGATCTTCTACGCCCAGGGCGTCAAGGCGAACGTCCTCTTCTTCGAGAAGAAGCCCGGCCGCGAGGAGCCGTGGACGAAGAAGCTCTGGGTCTACGACCTCCGGACCAACAAGCACTTCACGCTGAAGCAGAACCCGCTGACCCGCGCGGATCTGGACGAGTTCGTCGCCTGCTACAACCCGGAGAACCGTCACGACCGCCGCGAGACGTGGAGCGAGGAGAACCCGGACGGCCGCTGGCGCGCCTTCGACTACGAGGAGCTGATCGCGCGCGACAAGGCCTCGCTCGACATCTTCTGGCTGCGCGACGAGGCGCTCGAGGAGAGCGCGAACCTGCCCGAGCCGGACGTGATCGCCGCCGATATCATCGAGGATCTCCGCGCAGCGCTCGAGCAGTTCGAGGAGATCCAGGCGGAGTTGGAGGTGCCGGATACGGCTTGACATCGCACGTGGCCGACGGGACCTGGCACACGGTGCCGCGCGGCGGTGACACGGTTGGGTGGCGGTAGCTGACCCAGAAAAGGCTGCCTGAGCACACATGCGCAGTATCGCACTGCTGAGAACAACAAACCGAGTGGCGCCCGAGGACGTCCTCATCGTTCGCGCCGAGGGCGACCTCGTCGCCTGCGACTTCTACGTGGACGGGATCGAGCTCGGTGAGGAGGTCGCGGGTGGCTACCGGTTGGGCCGCATCCTCAACATCGACCACCACGCGCCCACGCCCCGGATGCGCCGTCGCATTTCCAGCACCAACCTCGCGCTGGAGATGATCGAGGTGGGTGGCGTGCCGCTCGGAGAGGATGCGGTCGTCGTCGTCAACCACATCGATTGCGACAGCGTTCTGAGCAGCGGGATCCTCTCGGGACGCCTGCCTCCGGACCCTCGCTTCGGCGAGGCCGCGATCGCTGCGGACCACACGGGTGAAGAGAACGAGATCGCCGATCTGCTGCAGGGAATCGACGCGGAGATCACCAGGAGGACCGGCAGCCCGAGGAGGACGCTCCGGGATTACGAGTATTCGATCGAGAATCTCCAGCTGCTATGGACGGCTGGTCAGGAGCGCCTCGATGACCTGGCCAAAGGTGCGCTGAAGGCTCGCCTGCAGAAGCGCCGGGAGGCGGAAGCTATCGTGAGCCGCGGCGGATTCCAGAAAGCGGGGCCGCTCCATTTCGCGGTCGTCGACGAGCCGATCGATGGCGAATTCTTCCCCGCGCTCTTGCCCGACGCCGCGGTGATCATGCTCGCCAATCGCCTGTCGGAGGATCCGCCTCGTTGGCGGGTCAAGCTGCGGCTCGGCGAGGCCGCGCCGCCCGGGCTGGCCCTATCCGATCTCGGGATCCCGGATTTCGATCCGAATTACGGCGGACGCTGGAACGCGGGCTCGAACCAGCGCCTAGATCCGGATACGGGCCTGCGTGGGACTGACCTGAGCCCGGACGACTACGCTCGACGGCTCGCGGAGCGTCTCTCGGAGCATTTCCAACGCACAAACGATAGGTAGCCGATGAGCACACTCGAACGAGCCATCGCCCTCGCCGCGGAAGCGCACGCCGGCATGGTGGACAAGGCCGGTGCCCCGTACATCCTCCACCCGCTGCGGGTCATGCTCAGGGTCGACGGTGAGCGGGCCCGGATTGCGGCGGTGCTGCAGGACGTCGTTGAGGACACGGATTGGACGCTCGAACGGCTGCGCGAGGAGGGGTTCGACCCGGAGGTGCTCGCGGCGGTCGACGCCCTCACCCGACGCGAGGGCGAGGACTATTACGACTTCTGTCGGCGAGCGGCGCGTCACCCGATCGCCAGGGTCGTCAAA
>Ga0310823_100708_pt1 | contig 17458 bp, 14 predicted proteins | sample P4_ome_3_FD_201316 | JGI IMG/M metagenome (GOLD analysis project Ga0310823, IMG submission 201316) | Sorghum-adapted microbial communities from Joint BioEnergy Institute, Emeryville, California, United States - P4_Day56_Rep3 | ecosystem: Engineered > Bioreactor > SSF (Solid state fermentation) >...
GATCGCATTGTTCTGCTCGGCGCGGGAGAGGCCTTCGCGGAACTTCATGTTCAGCGCGATCGGATGCTGGCGCAGGAACCAGCGGTCCGCCTTGTCGCCGGCGAGGCGTGTGCAATGGATGCGCGACTGCTGGCCGGCGCCGATGCCGATCGTCTGGCCGTCCAGCGCGTAGCAGATCGAGTTCGACTGCGTGTATTTCAGCGTCACGAGGGCGACAAGCAGGTCGCGCTTCGCGCTCTCGGGCAGTTCCTTGTTCTCGGTCACGATCGTCTCAAACACGGACTCGTCGATCACCGCGTCGTTCCGTTCCTGTTGCATCGTGAGGCCAAATACGGTGCGCGTCTCGACGGGGTCGGGCACGTAGTCGGGATCGATCTCGAGGATGAGGAATTTGCCGCCTTTTTTCTCCTTCAGGATGGCCAGCGCTTCCTCGGTGTATCCCGGCGCCACGACGAGGTCGGACACCTCGCGCTTCAGCAGCTTCGCCGTCGGCACGTCGACGATGTCGCTCAGCGCGGCCGCGTCGCCGAAGGACGACATCCGGTCCGCGCCGCGCGCCCGCGCGTAGGCGGTCGCGAGCTCCGACAGCTCCATGCCGTCGACGAAGTACGCCTTGGCCAGCTCCGGCGTCAGCGGCGCGTAGACGGCGGCGCCGGCCGGACTGACATGCTTGAACGACGCGGCCGCCGGCAGGCCCGTCGCCTGGCGCAGCTCGCGCACGAGCTGGAACGCGTTCAGCGCGTCGAGCAGGTTGATGAAGCCGGGCTCGCCGTTCAGCACCTTGATCGGGAGCGGCTTGCCGCCGTTCGTCAGCTTCGCCTGCTTCTGGTGCGGGTTCATCCCGTACCTGAGATTGAGTTCGGTCATTTCGCTCATCGTCCCCATCCTTGTCATTGGGATATGCCGGGATTGCCGGCTGTTGCTCCGCGATGCGGGGCGGCGCAGCCCGTTCGTATCGCCGCCGCAGCCGCCCGTCAGCGGCCGATGACGGCATTTCGTGCCGTTAACGCTTGCCCGAGCGGAGCGGCGCGGTAATTTAACGGCACATTGTGCCGTTATTGAGCGGCCTGGGGCCGTCTTGGCGGTCGATGACGGCAATTAACGGCACTCCGTGCCGTTAACAGTTTCCCGAGCGGGGCGGCGCGGTGATTTAACGGCACATTGTGCCGTTATTGAGCGGCCTGGGGCCGTCTTGGCGGCCGATGACGGCAATTAACGGCATTTCGTGCCGTTAACGCTTGCCTGAGCGGGGCGGCGCGGTGTTTTACAGGCACCGCGTGCCGTTATTCGCGGCTTGAGGGCGCCGTGGACGCCCGTCTGCGGCCGGTAACGGAACGCTGTGCCGTTAACGCTTGCTCATCATCCGATGGCAAGCCCGCTAACGGTACTCCGACCGTTACAAGCGGCATTCGGCAACCTGCACCCGCTCGCTTACGGCTCGATCGTCACACGCCGGCCGTCCAGCCGGATCCGGCCTTCCGCGAACCGCTGCACGACCTGAAGCAGCAGCTTGTGCTCGACCGGGTGGATGCGCGCCGCCAGCGTCTCTTCGGTGTTGCCCGGCTCCACCGCCAGCGCCTCCTGCGCGATGATCGGCCCGCTGTCGAGCCCGCCGTCGACGAAGTGGACGGTCACGCCGGTCACTTTCACGCCGTATTCGAGCGCCTGACCGATGCCGTTCAGGCCGGGAAAAGCCGGCAACAGCGACGGATGGACGTTGATCATCCGCCCGTAGTAGGCGTCCACGAGCACCGGCGTCACGATCCGCATGTAGCCGGCGAGCACGACCAGCTCGACGCCGCGGCGCTTCAGCTCGACCAGAATCTCGCGCTCGTACGCTTCGCGCGACGGATATTCGCGCGGCCGGAATACATACGTCTCGATGCCGGCCGCTTCCGCCCGCTTGATGACGGGCGCGCTCGGCTTGTCGCAGACGAGCAGCCGGATGTCGGCGTCGATCCGGCCGTCCCGCGCGCCGTCGGCGAGCGCCTGGAAGTTCGAGCCGTTGCCGGACGCAAAGACGGCCATCTTGAGCTTCGCCATTACACGTCAGCTCCCGTGAACGTCACGACTCGGCTGCCCGGCGTCACCGTGCCGATCCGGTAAGCCTCGACGCCTTGCTCCGCGAGCGTCCGGACCGTTTCATCCGCCTGCTCCGCCGGCACGACGGCGACCATGCCGATGCCCATGTTGAACGTCGTGAACATGTCGCGGTTCGGGATGCCGCCCTTCTCCTGCAGAAATTTGAAAATCGGCAGCACCGGCCACGAGCCGTATGCGATCTCGACGTTCACGCCTTCGGGCAACACGCGCGGGATATTCTCGATGAACCCGCCGCCCGTAATATGCGCGAGGCCTTTCACTTCCACGCGCCCGATCAACTTGAGCACCGGCTTTACATAGAGCCGCGTCGGCTCGAGCAGCACGTCGCCGAGTCTTGCGCCGCCGAGTTCCGGCAGCGTGTCATGCAGCGAATAGCCGCCGTCCTTGAGCAGCACCTTGCGCACGAGCGAGAAGCCGTTGCTGTGCACTCCGCTCGACGCGAGCCCGATGACCGCGTCGCCCGGCCGGATGCCCGCGCCGTCGATGATGCGCTTCCGGTCAACGATGCCGACGGCGAATCCGGCGATGTCGTACTCCTCCTCGCCGTACATGCCCGGCATCTCGGCCGTCTCGCCGCCGATCAGGGCGCAACCGGACTGTTCGCAGCCGTCGGCGATCCCCTTCACGATCGCTTCGATCCGCTCGGGCACGACCTTGCCGCAGGCGAGGTAGTCGAGGAAGAACAGCGGCTCCGCACCCTGCACCACGATGTCGTTCACGCACATCGCCACCGCGTCGATGCCGATCGTATCGTGCTTGTCCATCGCGAACGCGAGCATCAGCTTCGTGCCGACGCCGTCCGTGCCGGAGACGAGCACCGGTTCCTCATACTTTTGCAAATTCAGGCCAAACAGAGCGCCGAAACCGCCGAGCCCGGTCAGCACTTCCGGGCGGAATGTCCGCGCCACATGTTTCTTCATCCGCTCGACCGCTTCATTGCCCGCCGCGATGTCGACGCCGGCTTGTTTGTACGCTTCCGACACCAGGGTCACTCCTTCGCAAATGTGAATCCCGTCCCGGCATGCGCTGGACCGGGGAGGGAAAGGGATCCGTTCAAGACCAATAAGATCAATAAGACCAATAAGCGAAGCTGCTTCGCTTATTTTGTCGAATTTTCGATATTCGCCCGAAATAGAAGAAAATTTTGCGCTTATCCCGAGGACTAAGCCCGAAATCAGCCGGTTCCGAAAAAATAGCGGAAATTTCTGCGCTTATTTTGGGCGATTTCGCCCATCGGGCAAAATAGAGGAAATTTTTGCTTCTATTATCGAGCAATCTCGCCCCGTCAGGGTATTTTTCTGCGCTGATCCGCATTAACGACGGGAGAACCGGCCTTCGCCCGCCCAACTTGAGCAGCCGAGCATCCGGCCAACCTCAGCAACCGCAGGTCCGGTCAACATCGTCCGCACGACTTCAACAGCCGCATGTCCGCGATGGCTTCCCGAAATCGATCGGCGTCGGGTAGTCGTTGTCAAAACACGCCATGCACATGCCGCCGTTGATCCGGAGCGCAGCCTCGAACTCTTCCGGGGACAGTCCCGCCGCCTGCAATCCTTTCAGATCGAGCACCGACGGATCGAACCGCCAACCGGCCCGGCCGACACCAACTCCACCGGTGCCGACAGCTCTGATGACACCATCACCACCAGCACCAGCACCACCAGCACCACCAGCACCATCAGCACCACCAGCACCACCAGCACCACCAGCACCATCAGCACCACCAGCACCACCAGCACCACCAGCACCACCAGCAATACCAGCAGCGCCGACACCAGCGCCGCCGGCGGCCCCCCCGCCGACTCCGCCTGCGTTGCCGGTTCCAACTCCGACGCCGACGGTTCCACTGGCACCGGCCCCTCCGGTCCCCGCGGCACCACCGGCGACCGTAACCGAACCGCCAACGACTGCGAGCCGACCGCCGATACCGCCGCCGCCCGCGGCGGTTCCGACTCCGCCGGAAAGGCTCACGCCGCCAGTCCCCGCAACGTTACCGACGGCACCAATGCCCGCGTCAACTCCGACACCCGCGCCGACCGGAACCGCGGCGCCCGCGCCGACGCGGCCCATGACCGCCTCGATAAACCCTTCCTTGGACAAAAACTCGAGCGAGTCCGCGTTGATCGCCTGCCGGATCTCCTCCACCGTCTTCTCGGACGCGATCAGATCCTTCCGGTCCGGCGTGTCGATGCCGTAGAAGCACGGGTTCGCGAACGGCGGCGACGTGATGCGGACATGCACCTCAACGGCGCCCGCCTCGCGCAGCAGGTTAACGATCCGCCGCGACGTCGTCCCCCGCACGATCGAGTCGTCGATCATGACGACGCGCTTGCCTTCGACGACCCGGCGCACGGCCGACAGCTTCATCTTCACGCCGCGCTCGCGCAGCTCCTGCGACGGCTGGATGAACGTCCGGCCGGTGTATTTGTTCTTGATCAGCCCGAGCTCGTACGGAATGCCCGTCTGCTCCGCGTACCCGATCGCCGCCGAGATGCTCGAGTCCGGCACGCCCGTGACGACGTCGGCGTCGACGAACGATTCCAGCGCCAGCCGGCTGCCCATCCGCTTGCGGGCCGCGTGCAGGTTGATCCCCGCCACATCCGAATCCGGCCGGGCAAAATAGATATACTCCATCGCGCACACCGCCCGCCGCTTGAGCGGCGCGAACCGCTCGATGCGGATCTCGTCCCCTTCGCCGAGGATGAGCATCTCGCCCGGGTAGATGTCGCGCACGAATTCGGCGCCGACCGTCTCGAGGGCGCACGTCTCCGACGCGAACACGTACCCGCCCCCGAGCCGGCCCATGCAGAGCGGCCGCAGTCCGTTCGGGTCGGATGCGGCGATCAAGCGGTCGTTCGTCAGGATGAGAAACGCGAATCCGCCGACGACCCGCTGCAGCGCCGCCTTCGCCGCGCCGACGAAGTCGAGCGGCGAGCGCGCGATCAGGTGCGCGATCACTTCCGTATCGCTCGTCGTCTGGAAGATCGACCCGGCCGCCTCGAGCTCCGCCCGGATCTCCGGCGCGTTCACGAGGTTGCCGTTCGTCGCGACCGCGAGGTCGCCGTCCCGGTACTTGAACACGAGCGGCTGCGCGTTCGCGAGCGCGCTGCTGCCCGCCGTCGAGTAGCGGACGTGGCCGATCGCCCGGTCGCCGCGCAGCCCGTCGAGCGCCTCCTTCGTGAACACTTCCTTCACGAGGCCCATGCCGCGATGCGCCGCGAATGATTCGTACGGCCGCGCCGAATCGACAGTGCAGATGCCGCAGCTCTCCTCGCCGCGGTGCTGCAGCGCGTGCAGCCCGTAATAGGTCAGCGCGGCGGCGTCCGGGATGCCGAACACCCCGAACACGCCGCACTCTTCGCGAACCTTGTCGAACAGATCGTCCCGCCCGATCCCCTCGTTGTAATAGCCGCCATCGGCCCAGGACCGGACCAAACCGTTCAATTCTTCAGCAGACATGGGATCGCTTCCTTCCAGACCTTCCGCAGTTCCTCGACCGGCGCCGCGATGCCGTCTTTCCCGTTCACCCGCACAACGAGATCCGATCCTTCCACCTTGCCGAGCACCGCATGCACGACGCCCCGCTCCGCCAGCAGACCAAGTAGCGCATCGACCTTCTCCGGCCGCGCACTCAACAATATTCTCGACTGCGACTCGCTGAACAGCGCCACATCCGGACGAAGCGGCGTCTCCACGTTCACGACGGCGCCCAGGCCGCGGCCGAAGCACGATTCGGCGAGCGCGACCGCGAGCCCGCCTTCGGACAGGTCGTGGGCCGACGCGACGAGCCCTTGCCGGATCGCTTCCAGCACGGCGCCCTGCACCCGCGCCTCAACCTCGAGATCAATCTGCGGCGGACGTCCTTCCGTCTTGCCGAGCACCGCGTATTGCAGCTCGGAGCCGCCGAGCTCGCCATAAGTCTCGCCGACGAGCACGATCACGTCGCCCTCCGCCTTGAACTCCTGCGTCGTGATATGGTCCAGATCGCGCACCAGCCCGACCATGCCGACGACCGGCGTCGGATAGATCGCGCCTTTCTCGTTCTCGTTGTACAGCGACACGTTGCCGCCGATGACCGGCGTCCCGAGCGCGCGGCACGCTTCCGCCATGCCGTCGGTCGCTTTTTCAAGCTGCCAGAACACGTCCGGCTTCTCCGGGCTGCCGAAGTTCAGGTTGTCCGTGATCGCGAGCGGCTCCGCGCCCGAGCAGACGACGTTCCGCGCCGCTTCCGCGACCGCGATCTTGCCGCCCGTCTCCGGATCGAGCCAGACGTACCGGCCGTTGCCGTCCGTCGTCATCGCGAGCGCCTTGCGCGTCCCGGGCACCGTCACGACCGCCGCGTCGGAACCCGGCCGCACCGCCGTGCTCGTCCGCACCATGTAGTCGTATTGGTTGTAGACCCATTCCTTGCTCGCCACCGACGGCGAACCGAGCACCTTCTTGAGCGCGCCCGTCAGATCCTTGATCTCCTCGAACGCCGTCGCATCCACGGAGGCGAACGCGCGGTAATACGCCGGCTCCTCCGACCGTTGATGGTACACCGGGCAATCGTCGACCAGCGCCTTCACCGGCATGTCGGCGACGACCTCACCCTTGTGGAACAGCCGCAGCCGGCCGTCGTCCGTCACCTTGCCGACCTTCGCGCAGATGACGCCCCACCGTTCGAAAATTTCCCGCGCCTTCGCCTCATGCTGCGGTTCGATGACAAAAAGCATCCGCTCCTGCGACTCCGACAGCATCATTTCGTACGGCGTCATGCCTTCCTCGCGCTGCGGCACCTCGTCCAGATACAGCTCGAGGCCGTTGCCCGCCTTCGCCGCCATTTCCGAGCTCGAGCAGGTGAGCCCGGCGGCGCCCATATCCTGGATACCGAGCACGATGCCGGACCGGATCAGCTCGAGGCACGCTTCCATGACCAGTTTCTCCATAAACGGGTCGCCGACCTGCACCGCCGTCCGCTTCTCCTCCGACTCCCCGGTCAGCTCGACGGACGCGAACGTCGCGCCGTGGATACCGTCGCGGCCGGTCGCCGGGCCGACGTAGAACACCGGGTTGCCGACGCCCTTCGCGATACCGCGCTGAATCTGGTCATGGTCGATCAGGCCGACGCACATCGCGTTGACGAGCGGATTACCCTCGTAGCTCTCGTCGAACACCACCTCGCCGGCGACCGTCGGGATGCCGATGCAGTTGCCGTACCCCGCGATGCCCGCGACGACGTTCTCGAACAGATATTTCACCCGCGGATTCTCCAGCCGTCCGAAGCGCAGCGAGTTCAGCAGCGCCACCGGCCTTGCGCCCATCGAGAAAATATCCCGGATGATGCCGCCGACGCCCGTCGCCGCGCCCTGATACGGTTCGACCGCGGACGGGTGGTTGTGGGACTCGATTTTGAACACGACCGCCTGATTGTCGCCGATGTCCACGATGCCCGCGCCTTCGCCCGGCCCCATCAGGACACGCGGACCCGAGACCGGAAACTTCTTCAGTACCGGCTTCGAGTTCTTGTATGCGCAGTGCTCGGACCACATGACGCTGAACACGCCGATTTCGGTGTAGTTCGGCTTGCGGCCGAGAAACTCGCAGATCAGGTCGTACTCGTAGTCGCTGACGCCGAACTCCCGATAAATCCTGAGCTCCGCGATCTGTTCCGCCGTCGGCTCCTTAGCCGTTAACTGCTGCGCCATGCCGCTCCCTCCATGCGCTGAGTACTGAAGTGAACATCCGCTTGCCGTCCGACGAGCCGAGCAGTTCGCTCACCGCCCGCTCCGGATGCGGCATCATGCCGACGACGTTGCGGCCCTCGTTGCAGATTCCGGCGATGTCGCTTACCGAACCGTTCGGATTCTCGCCCGTCTTGTAGCGGAACACGACCTGGCCGTTCGCCTCGAGCCTCGCCAGCGTCTCCTCGTCGCAATAGTAGTTCCCTTCGCCGTGGGCGATCGGGATATTGATGATCTCGTCCTTCGCGTATTCCCGCGTGAACGGCGTCTCGTTGTTTACAACTTCAAGCAGGGTCGCGTGGCAATGGAACTTCAGGTCCCGGTTCCGGAGCAGCGCGCCCGGCAGGAGGCCTGCTTCAGTAAGAATCTGGAACCCGTTGCAGATGCCGAGCACGTACTTGCCTTCCTCCGCCGCCCTCTTCACCTCGTTCATGACCGGGGCGAAACGGGCGATCGCGCCGCAGCGCAGATAGTCGCCGTAGGAGAAGCCGCCGGGCACGATGATCGCGTCGTAGGCGGACAGATCCGTCGCCGTGTGCCAGACGTAGTCGACCGGCCGGCCGATCGTCTCCTGCACCGCCTTGTAGCAGTCAATGTCGCAGTTGGAGCCCGGAAAAACGATGACCGCGAACCGCATCCGCTCAGCCCTCCAGTTCGAAACGGTAGTCCTCGACGACCGTGTTCGCCAGGAGCTTCTCGCACATCGCCTTCACGCGCGCTTCCGCCTCGCTCCGATCGCTCGTGTCGAGCGTCAGCTCCATGTATTTGCCGATCCGCACCTTGCCGACTTCGCTGAATCCGAGGGAGTGCAGCGCCCCCTGGACAGCCGCCCCCTGCGGGTCCAGAACGTTCTCCTTGATCGTGACGTACACCGTGGCTTTCATCGCGTTCTCCGCCTCCTGTGAATCGGTTCTTGTCCGACGGCCGGCTTGAAGTCCGCCTCCGCGGACCGCATGCCCGCCGGTTTGCCGACCGAGCATTCAGCCCGTCGGCTTGCCGTCCGCGGCTTCTCGTCCGCCGGCATCGCATCCGGCGGCGCATACGCCGGCTTCCCGGACGCCGCGTGAATCTTCAGTCCGCCTTATTCCGCCGGCTTCTCGCCGGTCAGCCGCTCGCAAATGTCCAGATACCGCCGCGTCGTCTCCTCCACCACGTGCATAGGCAGCGGTTCCGGCGGGCTGTTTTTGTCCCAATCGGTGCCGGCCAGATAGCTTCGCACCGGCTCCTTGTCCATGCTGTCGATCTCGATGTCCGGCGCCCAGCGGTCCTTCGCCCAGAAGCGCGACGCGTCCGGGGTGAAAATCTCGTCGATCAGCACCACCTGTCCGTCCACCAGCCCGAACTCGAACTTGCAGTCCGCCAGGATGATGCCGCGTTCCTCGCAGTAGCGGGAAGCGAAATCGTACAGCCTCAGGCTGCGCTCCCGCAGCTCCCCGGCCAGATCGGCCCCGACGCGCCTGGCCATCTCGTCGAACGGGATGTCCTCGTCGTGGCCGACGTCGTTCTTCGCCGCCGGGGTGAAAATCGGCTCCGGCAGCTTCTCGTTCTTGCGCAGGCCCGCCGGCAGCGGAATGCCGTTCACGGTCTGCGTCTTCTGGTACTGCCGCCAGCCGCCGCCGGTGATGTAGCCGCGCACGACGCATTCGATGACGATCCGGCGGGCTTTCCGCGTCACCATGATGCGGCCGTCGAGCTGCTTCGGGTCCTTCGCGATCCCGCCGAGCTTCGCCACATCGGCGTGGACGACGTGGTTCGGCTGAATCGCGGCCGTCTTGTCGAACCAGAACGCGCTGAGCGCGTTCAGCACGATCCCCTTGTACGGGACCGGCGGCTCGAGCACCCAGTCGAACGCGGAAATCCGGTCGGTGACGACGATCAGGTAATGTTCGCCGAGATCGTACAGCTCGCGGACCTTGCCCTTGTAGACGAGCGGGGCGTCGACCAGGTCCACGGCGGTGGATAGGGGTTGCCGGGTCATGACGTGCCTCATGCCTCCTGTCCGGTCAAGCCGAGTCGTTCAAAAATGGTATCCACGTGCTTCAGATGCCACGACGGGTTGAAGCAGTCGTCGATCTCTTCCCGGGACAGCACGCTCGTGATCTCGGGCGTCTCGAGGATGATGTCGCGGAACTGGCGCTGCGTCTCCCACGCTTGCATCGCGCGCGGCTGCACCGTATCGTAGGCTTGCTCGCGGCTCAGGCCCTTGTCGATCAGCTTCGTCATGACGCGGCCGGAGAACGGCACGCCGTAGGTGCGCTCCATGTTGCGCTTCATGTTGTCCGGGAACACGGTCAGGTTTTTGATAATGTTCCCCAAACGGTTCAACATATAGTTGATGAGCATCGTCGCGTCCGGCAGAATGACGCGCTCGACCGACGAGTGGCTGATGTCGCGCTCGTGCCAGAGCGGCACGTTCTCGTAGGCCGAGAGCATGTGGCCGCGGATGACGCGCGCAAGGCCGGAAATGTTCTCGCAGCCGATCGGGTTGCGCTTGTGCGGCATCGCGGACGAGCCTTTCTGCCCCTTCGCGAACGGCTCCTCGACTTCGCGGAACTCGCTCTTCTGCAGCGCGCGGATCTCGGTCGCGAACTTGTCGAGCGACGTCGCGATCAGCGCCAGCGTCGCCATGTACTCCGCGTGCCGGTCGCGCTGCAGCGTCTGGGTCGAGATCGGCGCCGGCTTCGTGCCGAGCTTCGCGCAGACATATTGTTCAACGAACGGATCGATGTTGGCGTAGGTGCCGACCGCGCCGGAAATTTTGCCGTATTCGACGCCGTCCGCCGCATGGTTGAACCGTTCGAGGTTGCGCTTCATTTCCTCGTGCCAGAGCGCCATTTTGAGACCAAAAGTCGTCGGTTCCGCGTGCACGCCGTGAGTGCGCCCCATCATGACCGTGTACTTGTGGCGGATCGCCTGTCCGCGCAGAATGTCGATGAAGTTCTCGATGTCGCACCGGATGATCGCGTTCGCCTGCTTCAGCAGGTAGCCGAGCGCCGTGTCGACGACGTCGGTCGACGTCAGGCCGTAGTGCACCCATTTCCGCTCGGGGCCGAGCGTCTCGGACACCGCCCGGGTGAAGGCGATCACGTCGTGGCGCGTCTCCTGCTCGATCTCGTAGATCCGGTTGATATCGAAGCTTGCGTTGCGGCGCAGCGCCTCGGCGTCTTCCTTCGGGATGACGCCGAGCTCGGCCCACGCTTCGCAGGCGAGCAGTTCCACTTCGAGCCAGGCGCGGAACTTGTTCTCCTCGGTCCAGATGGCCCGCATCTCCGGTCTGCTGTAACGGTCCAGCATCGTTCTCGTTCACACCTTCCAAATATTCGTCTCGTCGATCCACGCGAGCGCGTCTTCCACCGAGGAGGCGAGGACGTTCACGTGGCCCATTTTGCGCTTCGGCGCCGCGTCGCGCTTGCCGTACAGATGGAGCGACGGCTTCACGTTCAGCCTTTCCGCCGCCTCGTCGGGCCGCGCGAACCTGGCGATGACCGGCTCCAGATGCTTGCCGAGCACGTTCGCCATGACGACCGGCGTCATGAGGGCCGGGTCGCCGAGCGGCAGGTTGCAGACCGCCCGAACGTGCTGCTCGAACTGCGACGTGCGGCAGGCGTCCATCGTGTAGTGGCCGCTGTTGTGCGGCCGGGGCGCCAGCTCGTTCACGTACAGGCCGTGCCCGGCAGACCAGAACATCTCGACGGCGATCAGGCCGATGACATTCAGGCCTTCCGCGATGCGGACCGCCAGTTCTTCCGCTTCCCGCCGCACGGTTTCCGGCACGCGGGCGGGCACGATCGACAGGTGCAGGATGTTCTCGACATGGACGTTCTCCGCCGCCGGGAACGTCCGGATCTCGCCGCGCGGGCTGCGCGCCGCGATGACGGACAGCTCTTTGTCAAAGCGGATGAACTGCTCGAGGACAAGCTCGGTCTTCGCCTTGCTCAGGGCGTCGTACGCCGGCTCGATCTCCGCTTCGCCGTGGATGACCCATTGGCCCTTGCCGTCGTAGCCGCCGGTCGCAGTCTTCAGCACGCAGGGGAAGCCGAAACGTGCGGCGGCCTCCCGCAGCTCGTGCGCGCTGCGAATCTCCGCGTACGGCGCGACGCGCACGCCCGCCGCTTCGATCGCGCGCTTCTCGCGCAGCCGGTGCTGCGTCGTGTAGAGCAGCCCGCTGCCTTGCGGCACATACGATTCCGCCATCAGCATGGCGGCGACGCCGGCGTCGACGTTCTCGAACTCGTACGTGATGACGTCGGCCCGGCTCGCCAGCTCGCGGGCGGCCGCGACGTCGTCGTAGGCGGCAACGATCTGGCCGGCGACCTGGCCGCACGGCGCGTCCGGCGTCGGGTCGAGCGCGACGAACCGGTAGCCCATCGCGCTGCCGGCGAGCGCCATCATGCGGCCGAGCTGGCCGCCGCCGAGCACGCCGATCGTCGCGCCGGGGAGAATCACGCGCGGCGCGGTGCAGACGTTGGAAGCCGCGGCTTCCGGTGATGTCATGGCGTCAGAACCCACGGCGCCGGAGCCCCTCTCGTTGGTACGCATTGCGCCCGCGCTCATAGCGCCTCACTGCTCTCGAGCACTTCGCGCTCGATCCGCTTCCGCCGCTCCGCGATGCGCCGCGCCAGCTCCGGATCGAAGGCGGCGAGGATCTGCGCCGCGAGCAGGCCGGCGTTCGCCGCGCCCGCGTTGCCGATCGCGACCGTCGCCACCGGCACGCCGGCCGGCATCTGCACGATCGACAGAAGCGAATCGAGCCCGTTCAAGTTCGACGACTTGACGGGCACGCCGATAACCGGCAAGGTCGTCTTCGCGGCGACCATGCCGGGCAGATGCGCGGCGCCTCCCGCGCCGGCGATGATGACTTTCAGGCCGCGTGCCGCCGCCGTCTCGGCGTATTCGAACATCAGATCCGGCGTGCGGTGCGCCGAGACGACCCGCTTCTCGTACGGAACGCCCAGCTCTTCGAGCATGTCGCACGCAAGCTTCATCGTCTCCCAGTCCGACTTGCTGCCCATGATGACGCCTACCAGTGCCATGAGGAACCTTCTTTCTGCCTTGTATGTTGTCAGCCGACCGCAGGGGCGGCTGTCCATGCATCCACGTTCTCATCTTCCCCCGCCGACGCCGCCGGCATGAAAAAGTCCGTCGCGTCTCCGGACCGGAGCCTCATCGCCGACGGACATCGAGCCTGCGGATGCGAAGGGGAGCGGGCCGGCCTGCGCCTTTCGGAACTCCGCCGCGCGTTCGCCGCGCGGACCCGCAGCGGATTCCGGACAAGACAGCACAAGGCTGCCCCGTCCGGGGCAACCCGCTGTATCATTACCGCTGGCTCGTAGTCCGGAAATTTACGGTTCCCGGGTAGAGACGTCCGGGCCCTATCCCCGGACTTATACGAGCGGAAGATCTATGCAATTGAATGTTCAACCTCTTACAGTGTACCAACGGTTCCGGCGGATGTCAACCGAAAAGACGAACATTCAATGTGTATAAAATCCGAACGTTCGTATTTTATGCGCCCTTGTGGCTTGCGGGCTCTCAATATGTGAACTCGATTTCCACAAAATCCGAGTACGTCTCATTGCCCGCGTAATCGACGATCGCAAGGCCGTACAGATAATCCCCTTCCGGCAGCCAGTCGTACTCTAGCCTGATTTCCTCGCCCACCGTGAAAAGCTCGCCTTCCGTATAGCCCTCTTCATCCGTTTCTTCAATATAATATTCGTACAGCGGGATGATCTCGTCGCCAGGCTTGATCCGGATGAAATTCTTGTCCGGCATCCCCGTGGCTTCGCCGATTCCGCGCCATGCGCCGAACACTTCGAAGGTTTCGGTCTCCCAGTCGAAATAGATCAGGATGTCCACTTCTTCCCCGTTCAGAATGGCCGGCATCGCGAACAAGACATAGTCGTCATCCTGGTTGACCACATTCAGCGAAATGAAGTTGCCGTCCCACGTCAACCATTCGCCGGTGAAATCATCCTGCAGTTGCCCGGTCTCCCAGTCCATGTTGACATAATGGTCATATCCCAGCATGAGCAGCGGCCCGTCCGGTCCGTCCGGGTAGATGCCCACCACGCCTTAAATTTCCGCAATCCGTTCGAGATCGTCCGGATCGATCCGGATTTCGTATACTTCGGGGTCGTCCGTACCGTATTCCCAGTTGAACTCGCCCGCGTTGCTTTCCATGATGCTGAATTCCACCTTCTCGCCGGTGAGGCGGGAAACATACATCTGCAAGAACTCGAAGTACGAGTCCGAGAATCCGATCTGTCCGTACACCTCAAGATTGGATTCGTAATCATTCAAGTCCTTGTGCGGAAAATAAATAGACAGACCGGCAGCGTTCGGACGCCCCTTGCTGTGCATGTTGTAGACGACCGCCGACTGAACCGCCCGGATCAGCGCATCGGCCGACTCGGGGTAGTTGGCCGATGCGTTGCGCGCAATGGACGCCAGATCCGTCATATCGGTCACTTCGCCGTCCGCCGACGCGCTGCCGTAGTCTTCCGCTTTCGCCCGGCTGCTCGCCAGCGCGTAGAATCCGGAATCGCCGGCCTCGATCTCCGGAGCCGCTTCCGCCACGAACCGTTCGAGCGCGTCCACGATGGCCGCCACACGCCCCAAATCCGTCACGGACAGGGTGATCATGTCGTCCTGCTCGTACTCGATGGCGTGCTCCCTGTAGCTGTCGACGATCACTCTGCCGAGCTCCGCTCCGCCCGCGGCCGGGTTGTCGGACAAATAGCGCAGGATCGGCTCGTAGTTCCAGCCGTGGCCCGGTTCGAGCTCCTGGGAAGCGACCAGGTAGTTGGCGTACGGGCTCACCGCGTAAGCGGTTTCGACCGTCGCCATCAGGCACGCGTCGAACCCGACCAGTTCCAGCGTCTGTCCGGTCTGCGCGTAAGCGCCCTCCAACCCTGCGGCGATCTCGTCCAACGTCAGCGAATCGCCGTCGAACAGCTCGTCCACGCCGAATCCGAGCACGGAACCGCCGCCGTGATTCCAGAAGATCAGCGCGTAGTTGTTGGAAGGATAGTTTTCCATGCTCCATACGACGAAATCCGTGAGCGTCAGCGGATCGCCCATGTTTCGCGGGCCCAGATCGGCCAGATGCCGCAGTTCGCCGTCTTCCAGCTTCCACCTTTGATTTTGCGAGCCGTCGATGCCCGGATACGTCCATGCCAGCGTCCCGCCCGTTTCCACGATGACGTTGATCTCATCTCCGGTCAGTCCCGCCACCATCTCCGACAGGTCGGCCGCGGCTGCGCCATCGTAAGCGGATCCCTCCTCGTAAAACGAGCTTTCCAGGTCGGAACCGTTCATGTACACCATCACGGTATACCCCGGTTCGTTGCGATTCGCCGCGCGGGTGACGGAAACGTCAGCTTCGCCGGATTCACCGGCCTCGTCCGTGACATTCGCGCGATCAGCCCAATTTCCCGACGTCTCTTCATCGTCACCGAGGACGAACACGATCACCAAGAAAACAAGCAAGAGAGCGATCAGCGACGCACCGGCGATCATCAGCGCTTTTTTCAAAGTTTCGCCTCCGTTCGACATTTTTCTACCATTTACGAAATAATACCGCCCCCCGTTTCAATGTGTCCGCAATTTTCTGATTGTGAGCCGCCGGATTCGGTTTTCTTGGACAACGGCGCGCGGTTGTGATACGATGGCATCGGATTTCATTCCATTTTCAACGCGCGGTATCGCCGGATTTGAGCCGATGATGTGTGAAAACGCTTTCATTCCGTCATTTGCGAACACTAAATTCCGGAGATCGCGGCACCACCCGAAAAAGGAGAGGCATTCATGAGCTATCAGAAGATGACGCTGGACGAACTGAAGGACGACCTGATCCGCGGCGCCCGGAACGGCTATCCCGTCTTCCTCGCGGGCGCGCTGTACTGGCTGGCGATGGGAGCGCTCGGTCTGTTCCTGGAAGGACAGACGCTGGCCCTGTGCTATCTGTTCGGAGTCGGGGGCATTTTTCCGCTGGGGCTTCTGTTCGGCAAGCTTCTCAAGGCCGACATGATCTCGAAAAACCCGCTCGGCGCGCTGAGCGGCATCGTCGGCGGCATCCAGGCGTTCTTCCTGCCGATCTGGATCGTGATCTATATGGAACATTACGAACTGATTCCGTTTGCGATCGGGCTCTTGGCGGGCTCGCATTTCCTTCCTTATGTATGGATCTACAGGAGCCGGACGTATCTGTTCCTCACGCTCGCGATGGCGGCCGCCGCGTTCTTCCTCGGCTACGTCTTCGACGGGCTGGCGTTCTCGGTGCTGCCTTTCGTGATGGTTGCGATCTACCTGGCGACCGCCGCCGGACTTGCCGCCGAATCCGGCCGCTCCCTGAAACAGACGCCATAATCGAGTAGGAGGGGGCGGCTAGCCCCCGACCTCTCACACCACCGTACATGCGGGTCCGCATACGGCGGTTCCGAAGGTTAACAAAGCTCCAGATAACGAGAAAGCAGACTTTTCAGCCCTCTCGCTTCCCAGTACGAAGTCGGAAGGGCGTTGTTTGTGTTCCGGGACATTTCCCAAGGACCACGGCGTGAGTTCGCCATCATCCGAGCCGCCCATTCGGGCACGCCGAGCGCACGGAGATTACGCAATCTGGTCCGGGGTCTCTTCCATTGTTTCCACAGACACATGCGCAGTCGCCTGCATACTATGCTGGCAACATTCTCAGGAGTTCTCTGTAGCCCAATGGTATTAAACGAAGATGTTCAATTTTTTGTTTTTTCAAATTAATAATTATATTATCACTGCTATCAGCACTTACAAAAAACACCTCATGACTTATATTTACATTATTCAACTCATTCTTGAGCGTTGTAATATAATTTATTTCCTGGCAGCCGATTCCGTCTGGTCTGATCTTACACTCATAGAGCTTAGCATGTTTTCCGTTCCAATAACCAAAATCAACGGTTTGTCGATTATTGCATCCGTTCTGAATAACGTCAGACTTACTAATCGTTGGATCTTTCAACTTGGGACATCTATACTTTATTTCTTTTTTGTCTATTCCATTGGTTGATTCCACTATTACAACAGCACCCCAGCCAAACTGTGAGTTCTTCAAATTGTCTGAATTACCGTGACAAGCTGCAACAATTGCTTCTAATATTAGACCACGAAGTTTATTGATTTCATCTTTACTGGTACATGCTGAAAATGATCGCTTAACAAGTTCAATTATCCTTCTTGTTCCTTCTCTTTTACCAAAGTGTTTTTCCCACTCGCACAATTTCTCATTTATGTTATTCATATTCCATTGTTTTGATGTACTCAACATTCGGCAGAAATCCGGAATATACTTTCTGTCCATTTTTCTTACCCGGTTAATATATTCTTCGTAGAATGGTTCAATGTGCTCAGGCAATCTGTCTGTCCTGCAAAAAGAAATGGAGTAAGATTGAGGCATATGATCAACCTTCATCCTCATCATTATTACTTGACATGGAATTTAAAATATCAATCGTCGGAAGAGTGTAAGTAGGGCTTGCTGAACGGGTCACGTTTTAAGACAACACGGGGGAGCGGAATGCAAGAGCCGACCAAAGCCATTGCAAAAGAGGCAAAAAGAGAACCCGGAGTCTCTTTTCGAGGTTCATTACCAGCAG
>Ga0310823_100717_pt1 | contig 17103 bp, 15 predicted proteins | sample P4_ome_3_FD_201316 | JGI IMG/M metagenome (GOLD analysis project Ga0310823, IMG submission 201316) | Sorghum-adapted microbial communities from Joint BioEnergy Institute, Emeryville, California, United States - P4_Day56_Rep3 | ecosystem: Engineered > Bioreactor > SSF (Solid state fermentation) >...
CGCGAGGCCGAATCTGAAGGAAGCCGGAGGCAAACGCACGGGTCAAGGTACACGAACTGGATTTGAGGCAGGGCCAGTCGGATGAGTTGCCTAAACACAACGAAATCCAAAGCCGCCAAGGGCTGGTTCTGTAAACTCCAGTGATCGCGGGCGGAAAGATGACGATCTTATCTGGGGAGGCCTGCGGAATACGCGAAGACACTTCGTAACCGCAACCGGGAGGTTGCGCTGAATCCGCAGGAGTCAGCAGAGGCCATAGTACGCCAGTACGGGACGTAAGGAAAGCGGAAGGGCCAAACCGAAAGGAGAGAGGAAGCCGATGCGTTCGCGTGAAGAGCAGAGACAGCCGAAAATCCCGCCAGGGAGCTGCCAACAGAGAGCAGCGGTGAAGCCGCGAGGGTATGTTGGAGCGCCGAGTTCTTCACCGGCACAAGTCGCCCCATCCTCTCGCGAAGGCCAAAGCGATTTGCTGGAGCGCATGCTGGAGAGGGACAACCTGCGGCTCGCCTACAAGCGAGTCGTCCAGAACGGAGGAGCGCCGGGGGTGGACGGAGTAACGGTAGCCGAGCTACAAGTGTACCTGAACACTCACTGGGAACGCGTGAAAAGCGAACTCCTTGCGGGAACCTACAAGCCAGCGCCCGTCAGGCGGGTGGAAATCCCCAAACCCGGAGGCGGAGTGAGGCTATTGGGCATCCCGACCGTGATGGACCGGCTGCTCCAGCAAGCCCTCCTGCAAGTGATGAACCCGATCTTTGACGCTCATTTCTCGCGGCACAGCTACGGCTTCAGGCCGGGGAAGAGAGCGCATGATGCTGTAAGGCAAGCGCAAGCATACATCCAGAGCGGCCTCCGCTGGGTCGTGGACATGGATTTGGAGAAGTTTTTCGACCGTGTGAACCACGACATCCTGATGGCGAGAGTGGCGCGGAGGGTAGACGACAAGCGCGTGCTCAAGCTGATTCGCGCCTGCCTGAACGCCGGGGTGATGACCGGGGGTGTGGTCGTGCGGTCGGAGGAAGGCACGCCGCAAGGCGGTCCGCTCAGTCCGCTGCTGGCCAACATCCTGCTGGACGACCTGGACAAAGAACGGACCAGACGAGGGCTGCGCTTCGTCCGATATGCGGACGACTGCAACATCTTCGTGGCCAGCAGGCGTGCCGGAGAACGGGTCATGGAATCGGTGATCCGATTTGTGGAAGGAAAGCTGAGACTGAAAGTGAATCGGGACAAAAGCGCGGTGGACCGGCCGTGGAACCGCAAGTTCCTCGGCTTCAGCTTTCTGTCGAACAGGCAGGCCACGATCCGTCTGGCTCCCAGGACGATTCAGCGATTCAAGGAGAAAGTCCGGGAAATAACGGACCGCTCGCGCCCGCAGACGATGGAAGAACGGATTCACCGACTGAACCGCTTCATGATGGGATGGATCGGGTATTTCCGACTGGCTGCCGCCAGGAACCATTGTGGAAACCTCGACGCATGGATTCGCAGACGACTGCGCATGTGTCTGTGGAAACAATGGAAGAGACCCGGGACCAGATTGCGCAATCTCCGCGCACTCGGCGTGCCCGAATGGGCGGCTCGTATAATGGCGAATTCACGACGTGGTCCATGGGAGATGTCCCGAAACACAAACAACGCCCTCCCGACTTCCTACTGGGAAGCGAAAGGGCTGAAAAGTCTGCTTTCTCGTTATCTGGAGCTTTGTTAACCTTCGGAACCGCCGTATGCGGACCCGCATGTACGGTGGTGTGAGAGGTCGGGGGCTAGCCGCCCCCTCCTACTCGATTTACGGTTTGAACTTTACAATATAACGACATAACATTATAATGACAATATGAGGTTAACCACGAGAAGGTGTCTTCCTCCATGAATTTGCTTGGTGTTGATATCGGCACAACCAATGTGAAAGCGGTACTCATGTCCGACCAGGGAGAAATGCTGGCGGAAGGATCTGCGAGTTATCCGCTTGTTTTTCTTGCCGGCGGAGGCGTTGAGCAGAATCCCGAGGATTGGTGGCAAGCTTGCTGCGCCATATTGCAACGCTTCTGGACTGACGGCGCGGACCCGTCTGCGGTAGGTTGCGTGGCTGTCAGCGGCCACGGCGCTTCGCTGGTCATGACCGACAGCAACGGACGGATTTTGCGGCCGGCGATCAGTTCGCTCGACACGCGCTGCCGCTTGCAGACGCAACGTATCCGGGAGACGTCGGGGAATCTGATATTGGAAGTTAACGGCAACGGAGTGGGGGCGTTTAATTTTGAGCCGAAGTTGAAATGGATCAAAGAGACCGATCCCATGACTTATTCGGCAATGCCCTGTTTTCTCTCGGCGACATCGTATATCAATTACCGGCTTACCGGCGAGAGAATCATGAACGTCTCCGACGCGGGAATCGGCATGGCATTCGACCGGAGAGGCGGTTCCGCGGGCTGGAGCAGTGCCGTAATCGAGTCAATGGGACTTGATCCGGAGAAATTTCCGCCCGTTGTTCCTTGCGTTCAACCGATCGGGATCGTTCACACCGGCGCCGCCCGGGCCACCGGGCTTCGGACCGGTACGCCCGTGATCGCCGGCGGGGAAGACACGAGTTCCGCCGCGTTGGCGATGGGGATTATCCAACCCGGAGACGCGTACATTTCATTGGGGACGCAGGGAACGGTAGGGGTTTGCACCGACAGATTCGCCGCACGGCCGGAAATCCTTGGCTTTCCCCATGTGCTTCCGGGCCTTCAGCTGCTCAGCGGCTCGATGAGTTCATTCGGCGCAAGCATGGAATGGTTTATTCGTGAATGGTGCGGGGATTTGTCCAGGGCGTACGGGAAAGCGGAGGTATATGCGAAGATCACGGAAGCCTGCCGCCACACGGAGCCGGGAAGCAAAGGGCTGCTGTTCCTCCCTTACTTGTCGGGAGAACTTCACCCGTTGCTTGATGAGAACGCCGCCGGCGTGTTCATCGGTTTGACGTTAGAGCATACAAGAGAGGATATGGCGCGTTCCATCATGGAAGGGACCGCGCATGCTGTGCTCCACAATCTGGGTTATGCCGAACAGGTTTCCGGCACGATCGGCCGACTGCGCGCAACGGGCGGTCCGACGCGGAATCCGCTATGGTGTCAAGTGATCGCGGATATTACCGGGCGTCAGGTGATCGTCGAATGTTCGGATACGATAGGCGGAGCTCCCGTGGGAAACGTGTTGCTGGCCATGCACGCGATGAATCTTCCGGGCATCGATGGCCTGTTGCATCGGATTCGCGCGAACGAAAAGGTGTATGAACCGACGGAATCCAACCGCGAATTGTATATTCATCAGCACAGGATCTATACCGAATTGTATCCGCGATTAAAGGATATTTTTCCGCTGTTGAAGCGTTCGATTCATTCATCAATCGAAAGGGGATAACAGGATGTCGCTTCGCCTGGACAAGAACAGCCCGCTTCCGCTATATGCCCAGTTGAAGGAAGCTTTGTCGAAGATGATTGAAGAAAAATACAAGCCCGGCGATCTTCTGCCCGCCGAACCGGAGATCGAGAAGATGTTCGGTGTCAGCCGCGTCACCGTTCGCCAGGCGATGGGCGCATTGGTTGAGGAAGGTTTGGTTGTGAAGCGGCAAGGGAAAGGAACATTCGTGCAGGATCAAAAAATTACGCACAACCTGACCTCCATTACAAGCTGGACGCAGGAGATGCGGGAGCGCGGCCTGCTGCCCAAAACCGTGGAGATGAGTATCAGCCGGATGAACCCGCCGAAGAAGATCGCTTCCATGCTCAATCTGAAACCCGACGATACGGTGATTCGCATAAAAAGGATCAGGTACGCCAACGAAGAGCCGATCTGCGTCATGATCAATTACTTGAAAGAAGATTATGTGCCGGACATCCTGGAATCCGGGTTTCAGGAAGAATCGCTGTACGAACACCTCGAGAAAAAATACGGCATCCGCATCGTAAAAGCGCAGGAAACGGTGGAAGCGAGAGAGGCTTCCGAATATGAGGCGGAGGTGCTCCATATTCAAGCCTGGTCGCCGGTGCTGTTTGTCACCCGCTTGTCTTATTTGCAAGACGGATCTCCCCTGGAAGTGGTTCATCTCACCTCCAGAGCCGATCGTTACCAATATCAAATCATGCTGCACGCAAGATCTTGACATTTGCGGGGGAGGGGAGCGGCGATGCGGCTGCAAGGGAAAGTTGCCGTGGTTACGGGCGGCGGGAACGGAATCGGGAAAGCGATCGCGCTGGCGTTCGCGAAGCAGGGGGCTGCGGTGGCCGTCGTGGATAAGAACAGGGAAGACGGAGCGGAAACCGCGGAGGATATCAAGCGCGACGGAAGGCAAGCCGTCGCGTTGCACGGGGACGTATCGATTGCGGAAGATGTGAAACGTTGCATTGATGAAGTTCATTCCCGTTACGGACGGCTGGACATCCTCGTCAACAATGCCGGGATCACCGGCCGTTTCATCGGGGACGGACCGGTTGCCGATTGCAGCGAAGAAGCCTGGAATACGATAATGGACGTCAATTTGAAAGGCACTTTCTTATGCTGCAAATACGGGTTGAAAAAGATGGCCGGACAGCGCAGCGGAGTGATTATCAACATGTCATCCGTGTTGGGGCTTGCGGGCTGCCAAGATTATTTTCTCAGCCATGCCTATCAAACTTCCAAGGCCGGAATCATCGGTCTTACCCGATCGATTGCCGTCTATTATGCCAAGCATGGCATTCGGGCGAACGTGCTTGCGCCGGGTCTGATCGACTCCAGGGCAACGGCGAAGATCAAACATGACGAGGAGATTATGGCGTTTGCCCGGGCGATGCAGCCTTTGGGCGCGCTTGGCGCTCCTCAGGACGTGGCGAACGCGGCTGTTTATTTGGCTTCGGACGAAGCGGCGTTTGTGACCGGGCAAGTTCTTGCGGTAGACGGCGGTTGGTCCGCTCAATAAGATACATTCTGTTTTCATTTTTTGACGGGTTCGTTTACACTAAAACATTATAAAGTTATAATGTTATTAACTTGAATAAGGAGGCAGATAAACCATATGGGTTCATTGCGTTTTATTGATGAAGCCAGGAAGATTATCGACAAAATTGAATCTACGCAAGCGGACAACCTGGAAAGAGCGGCCGAGCTGTATGCGAACGCCATTGCAAACGACGGATTGGTACATTTGTACGGAAACGGCCATTCGGCCATCGGCGTGAACGAAACATTTCCCCGGATCGGCAGCATCGTCGGCTTTCACCCGATCATTGAGTTGTCCTTGACCTATTACTCCAATGTGGTGGGGGCCAACGGATTAAGGCAAAACCAGTTTATCGAACAAGTGGAAGGTTTGGCCGAGAAAATATTGGCCAACTACGAATTCGGACCGCATGATGTGATGGTTTGCTTCTCCAGCACCGGCATCAATCAGGTCGTCATCGAAATGGCGCTCGGCGCAAAAAAACGAGGGATGCCCGTTGTGGCGATTACTTCCGTGGCGCACCAGATGGCAACGGAATCCCGCCATAGTTCCGGCAAACGCCTGTGCGAGATTGCGGACGTCACAATCGATAACTGCACACCCCCGGGCGATGCGATGATTTACCTGGAAGGCGCCGATTATCCCGTATGCCCCGGGTCTTCACTGGCAGCCGTAACCATCGTGCAGACTTTGAATGCGCTTACGGCGGAGAAGCTGATCAAACGCGGATACAAGCCTTTGATTCTTCCTAGCATGCACTTTAAAGGGGATGACAGCGTCAACGGCGTCATCGAGCGGTATTACGCGGAAACCAAACGCCGCTACAGGAAACTTTAGCGACTGAAAACATCTCGGAACGGTGGGTGAACGCTCCCATGATAATCAATATGACAAGTTTGCCGTTATTGTGGCGAACCGACATCCTGGTGGTCGGCTCCGGTTCCGCGGGGATCACCGCCGCCATCGCGGCGGCCAGAACAGGGAAGCACGTCACGCTTGTCGAGCGGTACGGCTTCCTGGGAGGCACGAGTACGGCCGTATTGGATACATTCTACGGTTTTTACACGCCGGGGAAGACGAGCCGCAAGGTCGTCGGGGGAGTGCCCGACGATATGCTGGAACGGCTGTTCGGGACGAATTCGGCCATCAAGCGGCCCAACACGTTCGGAGCGGGGACGGGAATTACATACGATCCGGAAATGCTCAAATGCGTGTGGGACGATCTGGCCGTGGAGGCGGATGTGCACATTCTGCTTCATTCCTTCTGCACGGAAGTGATCATGGAAGGGGAGCGGATTGTCGGCGTCGTCGTGGACGGGAAACGGGGATTGATGCAAATCCGGGCCGACGTTGTCATCGACGCGACCGGCGATGCCGACGTGGCGTTCCGCGCCGGCGTCCCGATCGAGAAAGCCGGCGACTTAAGCCCGGCTCAGACCCTTACGACGACATTCCGGCTCGCGAACGTTGACGTAACGAAGGCCGCGCGCATCCCGCGGGCGCAGCTCGTGGAAATGATGAAGGAGGCGAACCGCAGCGGAAACTACCGCCTGCCGCGGGAGGAAGGCTCCATTCATATCACGCCGCTGCCGGGAGTCATGCTGGCCATCATGACGAGACTGGACGGCTATGATCCCTGCGATCCCGTGTCGCTGACGGAAGCCGAAATCGAAGGCCGCCGTCAGGCCCGCGAATATATCCGGTTTCTGAAAGACAACGTTCCGGGATACGAGGAAGCAAGGCTGATCAACCTGAGCACGGGAATCGGCATCCGCGAGACGCGGCGGATTTACGGAGATTACCGGTTGACGAAAGAGGATGTGATGGCCGCAAGGAAGTTCGAAGATACCATCGGTCAATGCGGAGCTCCCATCGAGGATCATCACGGCGGCAAGGACACGATTTGGGAATTCCTTCCGGAAGGTGTCGCTTACGACATCCCTTATCGGACGCTGGTGCCGCAGAAAGTAGAAGGATTGCTCGTTGCCGGACGGTGCTTCTCCGCGACGCACGAGGCTCATGCGTCCTGCAGAAGCATGGCGCAATGCATGGCCATGGGGCAGGCGGCGGGCATGGCCGCCGCGCTTGCGGTCGAAAGCCGCAAGCTTCCCCGGCATATCGACATCGAGCGTCTGCAGCGCGATCTGGTGGCGGCCGGCGCGGTTTTGTACGACAGTCAAAACCGCGATACCGCTGAAAACGGATTGTGAGCAACAGGAGTGAGAACATGATCGAATGGTCAAAGCTGACGAACGATGAACTGGCGAAAGTCGATCGGAATCTGCCGCTCATCATCCCCATCGGGTTGGTGGAGGCCCACGGACCGCATCTGACGCTGGGGTTGGACAACGACACGGCCGCCTATTTTTCCCGTGAAGTCGCGAAGAGATCCGGCGCCATTTTATGCCCGATCATCCATTACGGGTTTGCCGACGCCATGCGCGAGTATCCGGGCACGGTCGGCGTTAGCGCGGAGACGTTGGGCATGGTCGTTTACGACATTTCCAAACAGTACTACTACCACGGATTCCGGAAACAGATCTATCTCAGCGGTCACGGCGCAAATAAAATCGGCTGCGAGCTCGGGTTCTACAAAATGTGGCGGGATCATCCCGATTTCAAGCCGGCCTACTGGAATTGGTGGACGGAAGCGGGGATTGACGGAATCCACCATGCCGACAAGGGCGAGACGGAAGCCGCCATGGCCATTGGCTCCCCGGTTTACATGGATCGCGTGCGCGATTTCAAATTCGTCAAACCCTGGCACATGGTGAACTCGCGGTTTGCTTTTCAACCCGAATCGGGAGGCATCAACGGCGAACCGAGCAAGGCGGATCCTGCCGAGGGCGAACGAATCCGGGAGCAAGTCATCCGGGTATTGACGGAAAAAACGATTGCCGCCAAGAACGATATCCTTGATGCACGCACCGCGAGCCGAAAGGAGGGAAAAAATTGAGGCAGGGTGCCATTGAGGCCGCGGTCCGGACCGTCAAGAAAAGAAAACCTTTGAACCGCAATTGGCTGATCGGATATCTCTTCATTCTTCCGACGGTAGGCGCCTATGTTATATTTTCGCTCATCCCGACGGTTGCCGTATTCGTGCTCAGTCTGTTTGCGTGGGACCTTGTCGGAAGTCCGGCGTTCATGGGAATCGACAACTATATTCGTATGTTCAAGGATCCGCTCTTCCTGAAATCGCTGAAAATTACGTTCACCTACGTCGCTTACAACATCCCGATCCAATATCTGCTTTCCATCTTGCTCGTGCTCGCGCTGAAAAGGCCGCTACGGGGCGTCAAGGCATTCCGCGTCATTTATTTGATTCCGTGGGTGACAACGCCCGTAGCGATCGCCATCGTCTGGAAATGGGTGTTAAGTCCGACGGGCGGGGTACTGAACTACGTTCTCGATTGGTTCGGCGTGGACAAAATCAATTGGTTCTCTTCGGCCATGGCGCTGAAATCGATTGTCATGGTCAACGTTTGGCAGTATACGGGGTTTTCCACGTTGATCATGTTGATTGGCGTCCAGAGCATCCCGCAAATCTTTTATGAATCATCCCAGGTCGACGGAGCCGGGAGAGTGCGGCAATTTTTCCATATTACCCTTCCCTTGCTGAAACCGACATTGCTGTTTCTGCTCGTTACCGGATTTATCGGTTCGTTTCAGGTGTTCGACTCGGTGTACACCATGACCGATGGGGGGCCGGGAGACAGCACATCGGTATATTACTTTGTGATTTACAAGCACGCGTTTCAATTCCTTGAGATGGGGTACGCTTCGGCCATGTCCGTCATTCTGTTTGTCATCCTGATGCTCGTCACCCTGGTGCAACTCCGCTTGTTCCGCAATACAACCTACGATCTTTCTTGAGGAGGTGACGCAATGTGAAGAAGATCCTTGATTACGGCGTGAGCTATTCCGTGCTCGTGTTCTTTGCGCTGATCTCGCTGTTTCCGTTCTTTTGGATGGTTTCCACCGCGTTCAAGGACAAGAAATCCGTGTTCATTTATCCGCCGGAATGGATTCCCGATCCGATTGTGTTCGACAATTTCAGGAACGTGTGGGAAAAGGTCAATTTCGGCGTCTATTTGGGCAATACTGCATTCATTACTGTCATTTTGCTTGTCAGTCAACTGCTCTTTTGCTCAATGGCGGCTTACGGATTTTCCAGAATTTCGTTTCCCGGCCGCGATATCATCTTTGTCATATTCCTGGGAAGCCTGATGATCCCCCAAATCGTCACGATGATTCCGCTATACCTCCTTGTCAAGACACTTGGATGGCTCGATACGTTCAAAGCCGTCATCGTCCCGAGTATGTTTGGAAACGCTTTCGGAGTATTTTTCCTGAGGCAGTTTTTTCTTACGATTCCAAAGGATTTCGAAGATGCGGCGAGAATTGACGGTGCCGGCGTCATCCGCACGTTTGTCACCATCATCCTGCCCATGGCTTCATCCGCGCTTGTGACGCTCGGCGTACTCACCTTCGTCAACGCGTGGAACAATTTCCAGTGGCCTCTCGTTGTGCTGAATTCACCGGATAAGCAGGTGATCAGTGTAGCCATTGCCAACCTGCAGGGCCGGTTTACTTCCGATTGGACCGGGATGATGGCCGGCGCGCTGATCACGCTCGCGCCCATCTTGCTTATCTTTGTCATTGCCCAAAAGTATTTTGTGCAATCCATCCATATGAGCGGTTTCAAATAATGCAGCGGAACCGCCTTGGAACCATACAAAAAAAGTGAGGGGAAGATGGAAAGATGTACCGTAAAGCTGTCAGATTGGTCATGTTTCTGTCGTTGATCGCGCTGGTGTTGGCAGGATGCTCGGGGGGGGCGGGAACCCAGGAACCGCCTGCAGGCAAGTCCGGCGGATCGGCGGGGAAGAGCGATTCGGGCAATTCGGGAGAGAAGGTCGAACTGCGCTACATGATCTGGGACCAGAACCAGGAACCGGCCTATCGGCAAGCACTCGACCTCTTTATGGAACAGAATCCGAACATCAAGGTTACGATCGAAGTGGTTCCGTGGGGGGATTATTGGACCAAGTTGAAAACGCAAGCCGCGGGAGAAGTGATGCCCGACCTGTTCTGGACTTACATTGGCCCGATCCCCGATTTGGCGGAAAAGAACCTGCTATATGATCTTACTCCGCTGACGGATCAGGTGGATATGAGCAAGTATAATGAAACGTTGGTGAAAAACCTTCAGTACAAAGGCAAGACCTACGGATTGCCGAAAGACTGGGACGCATTGGCGCTGTTTTACAACAAGGATCTGCTGCGGGAAGCCGGCTTCGATGATTTCCCGGCCGATTTGGAGTGGAACCCTCGGGACGGAGGAACGTTCGTGCAGTTTCTGCAGAAGCTGACGATAGACAAGAACGGAAAAAAGGCCGGCGAGGAAGGGTTCGATCCGAACAACATCGTGCAATACGGTTTCTATCCCAACAGTCTTGATCCGCAAGGTTTTTCGACTTTCATCGTCGGCAACGGAGGCGCAATCCAGGATCAGGACGGAAAACTGATCCTTGACGAACCGAAAGCGGCGGAAGCGATGAAGTTTGTAAACGACCTGGTTTTTAAATATCACGTCATGCCGCGTCAATCCGAAATTACGGCGATGCCGGCCGACGCGATGTTCATGGCCCAGCGAATCGCGGTATGGATGACGGGTCCTTGGATGATGAAACCGATTCATGAAAGCGCTCCATTTGAATGGGGCACCGCGCTGAATCCGAAAGGTCCAGCCGGCCAAGTGACCCGGATCAACGGTCTCACGGATAGCATCTATGCCAATACGCCTCATCCGAAAGAAGCGATGGAGGTGGCGAAGTTCCTGGCGAGTAAAGCCGCTCAGGACATTCTGGGCGATACGGGGACGGTGTTTCCGGCATATACCGACTCGATTCAAAAGTTCGTGGATTTCTACAGCAAACAAGGCATGGACGCATCGGTGTTCGTTGAAGCGCTCAATGGCATTACCGTCGGCGACCCGACTTCTCCGAAATGGGATCAGGTCATTGACGTATGGAAAAAGAATATTTCACTGGCTTTCGACGGTGAAATGCCGATCGAGGATGCGATCAACAACATCGTCAAAGATGGCAATGTCGCTCAAGGTTTCTGAGGGAGGATGTTATGGGCTTCAAACTGGGAGTAGTCGGCGCGGGACAATTTTCGAGAAGCTTCATTCCGCTGTTCCAGGCGCATCCTTACATTGACGAGGTCGCATTGGCGGAAGTGGTGGCGGACCGGCGCGAGCGATTTGCCAAAGTATTTAATATCACCCGAATCTATGATTCATTGGATGCGCTGCTGGAAAGCGATGTCGACGCGGTGGCTCTGTTTACGCAGCGCCACATGCACGGGCCGCAAACCGTTCAAGCGCTGCGGGCGGGCAAACACGTTTACTCCGCCGTGCCTGCGGCGCAATCTTTGGAAGAAATCGGCGAAATCATCGAGGAAGTGAAACGAAGCGGCTTAATCTACATGACTGGCGAAACCAGCTACTATTACCCAAGCACCGTCCTGTGCCGCGACAGGTTCAAAGCCGGGTTGTTCGGGCGGTTCGTGTATGGCGAAGCCCAGTACTTGCACGATATGCTGCACGGCTTCTACGACGCCTTCAAATATTCCGGGGGAGCGGATTGGAAGAGGGTGGCGGGCATTCCGCCCATGTATTATCCGACGCATTCCGTGAGCATGATTCTTTCGGTCACCGGCGCGAAGGCGACGAAGGTGTCCGCTCTCGGATTTGAAGACCGGCACGAGGACGGCATTTTCCGGGAAGGCGCGAACCTGTGGAACAATAAATACAGCAACCAAAGCGCTCTCATCCGCACCTCGGACGGCGGAATGATGCGGATCAACGAATTCCGCCGGGTCGGTTGGGGCGGACCGAACAGCGTATACATGAGCATATTCGGCACAAGCGGCAGCTTTGAGGAGCACGCCGGAGGCTCCGTATGGTCCAGTCTGAAATGGGGAGATGTTGCCGATCTCACGGAAGATCTTCGCTGCAAAGACGAATACGTCCGCCTGGAAGATGACGATCTTCACGAAACGCTGAAACATGATTTCCATGCTTCGCTGGCCAGGGTTCACCACAGTTTCCGACTCCCGGGCAGCTTCAACGGGCTCCCGAACGGGCATTTCGGCTCCCATCAATTCCTTGTCGACGACTTTGCGAAAGCGGTGCAAACCGGAAAACTTCCGCCGAACAACATATGGCGCGCTGCCGACTATCTCGTTCCCGGACTTATTGCCCACGAGTCTTCCAAGCGGGAAGGAGAATTGCTGGAGATTCCGGATTTCGGCGAACCGCCGGCAAACTGGGAACTGCTGGACCCGGACAGTTTTGTCGCCTATAGGTAATCCGTGGACAAACCCGCAGCCGCGTTTCCGGCGGCGGGTTTGTTTTGATTCCATTCACGAGACGGAGGAATGCCGCGATGAAAGAATTGCCTTACCGCCAGATTCATCTCGATTTCCATACTTCGCCGCTCATCGAAGGGATCGGGGCGGACTTTGATCCGCAATCGTTCGCCCGAACCTTGAAAGAAGCCCATGTGAATTCAATCAACCTCTTTGCCAAATGCCACCACGGCATGTGTTACTATCCGACCAGGCTGGGAACCGTTCATCCGCATCTTGCTTTCGATTTGTTCGGGGAAATGGTGAACGCTTGCCGGAGTGAAGGGATTGACGTCGTTGCCTATTTCACGACCGGCTGGGAAGAAGACGCCGCCGAGAAGCATCCGGAATGGTTGCAGTTGGACCGGAGCGGCGTTTTGGGAGGGAAGACGCCGTTTGAATCCGGGTACTACAAATGGAGGCACCTGTGCCACAACAATGATGCGTACATTCAATATGTGTTGGGCCAAATCGAAGAAATATTGGAGAACTATGACGTATCTGGCTTCTGGTTCGACATCGTATTCCAGATCGGCTGTGTCTGCGCTTCGTGCAGACGAAGTATGAAAGAACGAGGTCTGGATCCGGCGAACGAGGAAGATGTATTCAAGAACGATTTTCTCTCGCTCAACCGGTTTCGGGAAAAGGTGACCCGCTTTATCCATGAAAGGAAGCCGGGCGTTCGGATCTATTACAATACCGGATATCACGCGGACATCGCCTGGTCCGAATACGGCATCGAAGAGAAAATAAAACACAATACGCATATCGAGATCGAATCGCTTCCCTCGGGGCGCTGGGGCTACGGACATTTCCCGCTGGTGGTCAATTTTCACAATGCAAACCGGCGACCTTACGAACTGGTTGGCATGACGGGGAAGTTCCATAAAAGCTGGGGGGACTTCGGAACGCTGAAAAACCGGGCGGCGCTGGAATTTGAATGCTTCCGCATGATTGCGAGCGGAGTGAAATGTTGCGTCGGGGATCAGATGCATCCTTCAGGGCAATTGGATCCCGCGGTTTACCGCATGATCGGCGAAGTCTATCAGAACATCAAAGATCGGGAGCCCTGGTGCGTGCAAAGCCGAAAGGTGGCCGAGATCGGGGTGATCACGGCAAACAGGGAGTTGGCCCATCGGTTCGAAATGAACGCATCCGACGAAGGTGTCATGCGCATGTTGATGGAACTTCACCAGCCGTTCGATTTCATCCACAGCCGAACGGATTTGAACGCCTACAAGCTGATCATTTTGCCCGACTTCGTCTGTTTGACCGATGAGTTGGCCAGGAAACTGGAACAATATTTGGCCCGGGGAGGAAAATTGCTCCTAACCCATCGCTCCGGCCTCAATCTTGAGCAGTCCGCCTTCGCTTCACCCGCGTTTGGCGTTCGCTATCTGGGGCCTTCCCGTCATGCGCCGGAATATGTGCGGTTGAAAGATGGTTTTCGAAAGACGATAGAGCCGATGGATTACTGCTTCTATGAAGAAGGGATTCAGGTGGAGGCGCTGCCCGGAGCGCAAATTCTCGGCGAAATTGTCGAGCCGTACTTTAACCGCGCTTACGATCGGTTCAGCTCCCATTGCCAAACTCCGCCCGCAAAATTGACAAACATCCCGGCCATAGTGAAAACCGCGAATGTCATATACATCTCCAAGCCGATCTTCAAAGATTACAAACTCAACGGGGTCAAGGTGTACCGGGATATTGTGAAAAATTGCATGGACATGCTCTATCCGGAGCCGCTTCTCGTCTCGGATTTGCCTACGACGGCCGAGGTGACCGTGAGACGGCAACCCGACAGGCATGTGCTTCATCTCTTGCATTATGTGCCGCAGAAGCGGTCACAAGAGATTGAAATTGTCGAGGATGTCATCCCTTTGTACAATCGCACCGTACGTTTGAGGCTTCCCGAGAAGCCATCCAGGGTATATGTCGCTCCTGAAAGAAAAGAACTTCATTTTACGTATGGCGAAGGATACGTTCAGTTCGTCGTTCCCGAAATCGTCGGACACCAGATGGTCGTATTTGAATAATGGCTCGCCACTCCCGTTACGGCCGGTTGGTTGTCCTTTCCGCTCGAGCTTGATGCCGCAGACGGCATGGTCTGCATCTGATCTTCCTTCAAAAGGAAATTCGCAAGCCGGAGTCGTATATTCTTGGACATGACCTGAAAAGCGGAGGCGAATTTCATGAGCGGTCAGATCAAGTACGTGCACACCAACCTGATTGCGAAAGACTGAATTTTTCAATACGAGCCGGACAGCCTCAGAAATCTGCCGAACAAGATCAACCATCAGGGGTTCGGACACATCGCCTTCCATGCGGATTCGGTGGAAGACGTGCTGAACCGTATGATCGAGCACGGCGGGAAGCCGCTCGGGGAAGTCGTCACCAGAGTGTACGAAGGGATCGGGACGTTGACTGTCGTGTACGCGGCCGATCCGGAAGGGAATTTCATCGAAATCCAGAACTGGAGCTGAAGGCGCGAAGACCCGTCCCGCGGCAGAAGCCGCAAGCGGGTCTTCGCCCGCTTATTTGCGGCAGCAAAGCTTCCGATACGCCCGCGAGGCGAAGGGTGCGTATGCCAATTCCGCTGCCTCCTTACCCGGTGCTGATTCGAGCTTAACAGTAAACACGCATCATGTATGATGATTGTTGAAGACGAATGCATCATTGTCCGTGATGGGAGGGCATCCCGGTGGAGTTGCGGGATTTGAAGGTGTTTCAGGCGATCGCGGAGGAAGGCAGCATTTCGCGCGCCGCGGAACGATTGGGGTACGTCCAGTCGAATGTCACCGCGCGTTTGCGCAATCTGGAGGAGGAGCTGGGCGGGTTATTGTTTCATCGGCTGCCCAAAGGGGTGCAGATGACGGATAAAGGCAAGCTGTTCCGGCAATATGCGGATTCCATTTTGCGAATGGCCGAGGAGTCCGTCCGCGTGGTGAGAGATGACGGCAAGCCGGCGGGACAACTGCGAATCGGCGCACGTTTATCCCGTACAGGAAGCGTACCGGTTCATCGAGACGGGATTGGTGCGCAGGAATGAATCGTTCGCCAGTTCGGCTTACCGGGCGTTTGCCCGATTGGTCCGGGAGGAAGGGTTGTGAGCGGCGGCAAGCCCGATCCGGCAACCATCGACCTTCATGCAAAATGGAGCCGCCGTCAAGGCGCGAAGGCCCGGCCCCGGCACTGGCCGAAGGCGGGTCTTCGTCCTTCATTTGCGGCGCCTTTTCCGGAAATAACACTGCCGTTCCTGCAGCGCGGTGCCGCTGTATCGCGGAAACGTCAATTTGGCCAGCAGCCCCCATCTTCTGCGGCTGCCTGCGTTGCTCCTCTGTATCTGTAATCGCTTTCGGTTCCACACATGCAACCACGGCAGAACACTCCCGAGTGTGCACCGTCCTGCGGCTTGACCGTAGTTCTGGCTGCTCCGGTTCGCAGCGGCAAATTTCAGACGGAGTATCCACCCTCTCTTGCGGCAGGCTTCCCGGCAAACGGAAAGGCATTTCTCTTGCGCTCCAAAATGCCGGGAAAGATTTCGGTACGTCCCCGGCACCTGAAAGCCAAAGGAAGTCAAAGACAAATGCTTACACCGCATTCGTGGTCTCGGAAGTCGGAATTCCCTGCACCACGTCAAACGGACCGTCCGCCCGGATTTGTCCTGTTGCATTCGGGTCCATGACCGAACCCGTTTGACGCGTGCCGCCGCTCAAGGCACTGCAGCATCACGGAGAAACAATTGAGGACCGGAATCTAACCGGTCCTCAGCTATATCGTAAGGAGTGTGTGAATGTTGCAAAGAACGATAGGCATTGCGCGGTGGTCATCAACCTGCAGTCTGTAAAGGCTGAATTTCTGCGTTGACAATGCAATAAAAAAGCTCGATGTAAAGCTTGGCGTGTAGACTGCTCCATTTATCACAACGCAATTCACACCTGCAATTCGAAGCCTGCATTTCTCAAAAATTTCAATGCTAAACATCTTGTTTGATGAGTTCATTTAGACAATCTTTCACAACATGGAATTTGAGTGCATACAGCACGATTTCTTTTTCCCGGTCATATTTGGCATTGTCACCGCCGGAATATAATTGACCCAGCAGCGCCGAAAAGAAAATGACCCACCCCTGTAGAATAGTCTCTCTCTGAACATACCGCCAAGTAAGCTTCAGAGGGGAGACATATGCTAAGGAGTGGGACTGTGATCAGCTTACACGAGCTTTACGCTACTGGCAAGAGCATTCGGGAAATTGCCCGCATCACGGGCCATTCTCGAAATACCGTGCGCAAATACTTGCGCGCCAACGGCATCCCCGAGCCGCGTTACGGCAATAAGCGAGGGTCCAAACTCGATTCTTTCAAGCCTCTCATCGACCAATTCATGGCCCAGGGAATCTTCAACTGCGAGGTGCTGTTGCGTTTACTCAGGGACCAGGGCTATACAGGCGGCATCACCCTCATCAAAGACTATGTGAAACCGCACCGGCCGCCGAGGAAGATTCCTGCCGTGCAGCGATACGAAACGAAACCTGGATACCAGGCGCAAGTCGACTGGAAGATCTGCGAATACGTCGATTTGAACGGGGAAGTGCGCAAGATTCCGGTGTTTGCGATGGTGCTGGGGTATTCCCGGATGATGTACATCGAATTTGCCAAACGGTGCGACATCCACAGTTTCTTGCGCTGCCTGATCCATGCGTTGGAATATTTCGGCGGTGTTCC
>Ga0310823_100719_pt1 | contig 16925 bp, 19 predicted proteins | sample P4_ome_3_FD_201316 | JGI IMG/M metagenome (GOLD analysis project Ga0310823, IMG submission 201316) | Sorghum-adapted microbial communities from Joint BioEnergy Institute, Emeryville, California, United States - P4_Day56_Rep3 | ecosystem: Engineered > Bioreactor > SSF (Solid state fermentation) >...
TTGATACGCTTGGGATTGAGGCTCCACCAAAGTTCCTAAAGATACAACCCAAAGCATAGATACACGCATTTCTTAAGAAAAATGCCCGTCAACCCAGACAGCGCAAGGGATAGCGGGTATTTCATTTGCCTAGTAACTGTCGAACTCGGGTATACGGCACAAACGTGATCGGACGCGTCGCGAGCTGCAACAGCCCCTGACTGACGCTGCCCAGCGTTTTGTCCGGGGCGCCGTCGCTGCCGCTTCCGCGCAGCCCCATGACGAAGCAGCGCACGTTGGGGTCGTTCGCCTCGAAGTTGATCTCGATCGTCGGATTGCCGCCCACCCTGACTCTCGTCCGGTAAGGGACGGGTTCTTGCCCGGCGATCGACACCGCCTCCTGAAGCATGTTTTCCCCCAGGATTTGCGAAGAACTGTGCACGCTCAGCAGCACCAGCTCGTCCCCGAAAGCTTTCGCCAGCGATATGGCGTAACGCAGCGCCTGTATGGATTGGGGCGAGCCGTCAACGGGAACGATGATGGAACGCATGCGCCACCATGGATTTCGTCAAATCGACATTCGGTATATGATAATTTTAGCCAAATCATGAATTTTGGAGGTATTGTAATTGCTTCCAATTAATCTGATCTCGCTCAGGCAAGCCTATGATGCCTGCATTTCGCAAGATCCGGAATTGTTCCACGCGTACCTGGACACGTTCGGGATCAAACTGCGGAAGCAGCAGGAAAGAGAAGACATCATGCAATTCATCGACCTGGTGAAGGGAGAGGTCGATCCCGGCGCCCTGAACGATTTCCATATCGGCTATGTCATTCCCCAGATCTCGAAGGAATTCGACCTGCTCCGGATCGGGCACAACTACATTCTCAACATCGAGATCAAGCATATCGGCCCGTTCGAGCGGATTGAGAAGCAGCTTCTCCAGAACCGGCATTATCTGCTCGCGCTGAAACCGGGGGTCAGAAGCTACTCCTATATCGTCTCGACCGGCGAACTCTATGGCATCGACGAGAAATCGGCGGAGGTCCGTCCGGCGACGATGGAGGAACTGGTCCGGGCGATCCGGGAGCAGGAAGCCGAGAAAGTGGAGGATCTGGACAGGCTGTTTTCGCCGAAGCGGTATCTGGTGTCTCCCTTAAGCTCGCCGGACAAGTTCATCCATCAACACTACTTTCTCACGAATCATCAGGAAGAGATCAAGAAGGCCGTGCTGGACTCGTTCGCGGGCGGGGAAGTCAAGTGCGCGCTGATCTCCGGAACCGCCGGCACGGGCAAGACGCTGCTCGTGTACGACATCTCGTTCCACTACAAGCGGAAGCATGGGCGGGAGGTGTATGTGGTCCACTGCGGCCGGCTCTCGGAAGGGCATCTCTATCTGAAAAAGAAAGCCTGGAACATCCGCGAAATCCGGGATTGCGATACGGCGCTGCGGGAGGCGGACAGAAGCGGCGGTTTGGTGGTGTTCGATGAAGCCCAGCGGATCCACCACGAACAGATGAACGAGATCTTCGAACGGATGCCGTCGGTGGACGCGCGGTTCATTTTTGCCTACGATCCGAAACAGTACATCTCGAACGCGGAGAACAAGGGCGAACTGTTCAGCCGGCTCAAGGTCCCGTATGTGTCCCACACGCTGAAGACCACGATCCGGACGAACAAGGAAATCGCCTCCTTCATCGACAAGCTGCTCGACCTGAGAAGGCTGAGCTACGACCCGCACATTCCGTACCGGAACATCCGCCTGCAATATTTCGACGACACGGAGGCGCTGCGGAAATTTCTGCACCACCTCAAGGCCAGGGAAGGGTGGGAAGTGCTCGGCGCGGACCGGAGTGTGCAGGACATCATCGGGCTGGAGTTCGACAAGGTGGCCGTGGTCATCGACGAATCTTTTTATTACGAGGACGGCCGTCTGCACAGCAAGGGGCACCCGGCGGAATATCCGATGCATCAGATGCTGTTCCAGCAAATGACACGCACGCGCGAGGAACTGTTCATCGTCATCTACCGGAATCTCGAGGTATTGAAGTGGAGTCTGGAGATTCTGAGAAGGCAGCGGTAAGGCGGATTCAAACCTCATTCGGGGGTTGCGATCGGGCCACAAGAATGTCATTCTAATAATTGGAAGCCATTGTGAGGCTTCTGCCGCGACGATCGACGGTCGGGGCGGCAGATTTCGCATGATGGCTTTTTTGCGGCAACGGCGCGATTTATGATAAGTGAAGATTCCGGCTGTCAGGTTCTCATTGTGAACAAAACCTATGAATTGGGCGCTGCTTGAGGAAATAGGAGTTGGGAACAATGAAGGGAAGCGGAATATCCTTGTTGAATTTCGACGGAACGCTGCGACATCAATCATTGCTCGGGAAATATCCGGCCGAGTGGATCGATTTCACCGATTTGCGCGGGTGCCATGGCTACTGCGCGGAAGATTCCCTGCGAAAAATTGAACACCGGCTGCGGTCGAGAAAACACCGGCGCATCACGCTGATCGGCCGCGGGAACTACCATTACGTCACCTGGGTGCTTCTGTCCGAGATCCGGCAACCGTTCTCGCTCATTCTGTTCGACCACCATACCGACCTTGCGCCGGGCGTCGGCGATACCCCGTTCATCTCGTGCGGCTCGTGGGTCAGCCACGCGCTGGACACGTTGCCGCTGCTCGACCGCGTCGTCATCGTTGGCGCGCACATCCCGGATGGCGGTTCCGGATGCGGCTTGCCCACGAACGTCACCATCATCCCCGAGAGGGAGGCGCGGCGCATGTCCCCGGCGGAAATCGTGCGGGCCATCCGCTCCGCAACGCCCGGGCAACCGATCTATATCAGCGTGGACAAGGACGTGCTCGATCCGGAGAACGCGGCCACGGATTGGGATCAGGGCAGCATGACGCTCAGGCAACTGCTCGATGCGATCCGGGAGTTGAAGCGAATCCGGCCGCTCGCGGGCGCTGACGTCTGCGGGGAGATGCCCCTGTCGCCCGTTGACCTGCTGTCCGGCGAGCGGGTGCGGCATCTGAAGAAGAACGAGCTCGCCAACAAGGCGATCGTCGATACGCTATTGACGGGGTAGCCAAAGGAGAGATCTGTTCCATGCCCTTCTCCATCGTCCGTCAGGACATTGCGAAAATGAACGTCGACGCGATCGTGAACGCCGCGAACACCGAGCTGCGGATGGGAGGCGGCGTGTGCGGCGCGATCTTCCGGGCGGCCGGCCCGGCGGAACTCCAGGCGGCCTGCGACAAGCTCGCTCCGATCCGGACGGGCGAGGCCGTGATCACGCCGGGGTTCGCGCTGCCCGCGAAGTACATCATCCATACGGCGGGTCCCGTCTACGAACCGCGGCATGCGGCTGAATGCGAGCGGCTGTTGCGCTCCGCTTATCACAGCTCGCTGAAGCTCGCGGTCGAGCACCATTGCGGGAGTGTCGCCTTCCCGCTTATCTCGAGCGGCATCTACGGCTACCCGAAGGAAGAAGCGCTGCGGGTGGCGGTCTCGGCGATCCGGGACTTCCTGGCCGATCACGACCTGGATGTGGTTCTCGCCGTGTTCGACCCGGAGACGATCGCCGTCTGCGAGCGGTTGTTCGGGGAAGTCGGGAGCTAGATTGACGTGCATTTCGCTGGAGTCGTCCGAAAGGACGGCTCTTTTCTTTTATAGGGAATGATTGCTATGATAGCAGACAGGATTGGAATAATTGGAAGAAGGAGGGCGGACGGTGGTGGTCGATTTTGGAAGATTCGCGTCGATCGGAAGGAATTCGCGCGGCCATTACGTGCATGTGGGGGCCGACGGTCTTTCCTGCAAGATCGTACCAGGTCCGCAGGCGGAGACCGAAATCCCGATGCGGGAAATCGACAGCGGCGAAACCCTGTATATCCGCGACGCCGATTCCCGGGAAATTGTGGAGGAGATCAACGCCAGGTACAGGAAGCTTCCGCTGTGGCCTCTGGGCGTGATCGCGGGCATCGTCCTGTATCCGTGGATTTCGCTCTATTCCCTGTTAGCGGCGGCGCCGCTCGTCATGCTTCTGGCGCTGGCGGATCGCAAGCGCAAAACCACCGTGATCGTTTACGAATTCGACGCATCGGCCAGGGAGAAGTTCCACGCGTTTTGCGACGCCTTCGAAGAACTGATGCGGGCGGATCGAAAATGGCATGTCGCCGCGTCCGGCCACGTGGGCGAGAAGGAGCGAAAGTATCACGCGGGCGCGGAACTTGTGGTCAGACGAACGCCGATCCGGATCGGGTACTCGTTGCCGAAGTATGTCAGAACGAACGTCACGGTGCCTTGCGTCCCGGTCGGCAGGCAGCGGCTGTACTTTTTCCCCGACAGGGTGCTCATCGCGGAGAACCGGAAAGCCGGGGCGGTCAGTTACGGGAAGCTGACGCTGGAACGCGCGAACGTCGAATACATCGAAGAAGAAGCCGTGCCGAAGGACACCCGGGTGGTCGGCCACACGTGGAAATATGTGAAGAAGGACGGGGAGCCGGACAAGCGTTTCAAGAACAATCGACAGCTGCCGGTCTGTCTGTATGCGGAGCTCTGGTTCAGGAGCGATACGGGATTGCACGAGAAAATTCTGGTGTCCGCACCGGACGCGGGAACCCGGTTGATGGACGTGATGGAAGGGATGACACGCCCGTGACGTTGCCCAAGGCGATTCTGATTGATTTGGATGATACGATTATTTCGTTCGATGTCGGCGTCGATCTGGATTCATGCTGGCTGCACGCGATCCGGACCCATCTGCCCGCGGTGCGGGATGACGAGGCGAGGGAGATGATTGGGGCCATCAAGGAGAGGGCCGAGTGGTTCTGGAGCGATCCGGAGAGGCACCGGATGGGCAGGCGGGATCTGGTGAGCGCCCGGCAGGAGATCATCTCCGCGGCCCTTACAAAATGGGAATTCCGCGATCCGGCGCTTGCGAGGCGCATGGCGGCAACCTACGGGGAAGCGCGGGACAGTCAGGTCCGGCTGCTCCCCGACGCGCTGGAGGCGATCGGATTGTTCCGCTCGAAGGGCGTCCGGCTCGCCCTGATCACGAACGGCAACGCGGAGACGCAGTGGAACAAGATTCGCCGTTTCAACCTGGCCGGGCTGTTCGACCGCATTCTGATTGAAGGCGAAGTCGGCGTCGGCAAGCCGGAAGCGGGCATCTATCGGCTGGCGCTCGAGAAGCTGGGCGCATCCGCGGATGAAGCCTGGATGATCGGCGACAACTTCGAATGGGAGATCGCGGCGCCCGGGCGTCTGGGGATCAAGGGCATCTGGTTCGACCACCGGGGCGCCGGTGTCCCGGCCGATGCGGCCGTGCAGCCGTATCGGGTGATCCGGTCGTGGGTCGATCTGATTACCGAGGTGCAAGCAGATTGATCAAGGGATGAAGGTATGTCCCGCAAGTTCCAACACGGATTTCGCCTTTTCGAGGGAGCGGGATTTGATCAGGATATCATCCGTGTTGTAGGTCGCGATCGCGAAGATGCTGATTCCGGCGTCGGCCAGCGGTCCGGCCACAGATGCGAGAATCCCGGTCAGGCTGAAGTCCAGAACGCCCTCTTCGATCTTGATGCAGCGGAAATCGTTCTCGATGTTCCCGAAAACCTCATCGGGCGGCAGACTTTCGGAAGGAACGACGATGGACAGCTCTTCATCCGTCCGGGTAACGGAAAAGAAACTGCCGCTTGTGGCCCACGACGGGATCGGATCGGCCGGAGACAATTTGACGACGGAAAAAGCGGATTCCAACATTTTCAGTTGCAAGGATCAACACCTCCTGGCTGCTTAGCGCCGACATGGAAAGTCAATCATGGATGAAGAGTTCGACCGCTCGAGAGGAAACCCCTTCCTTATGTTGAATAATCAGGTTGGGAGGCGGTTTCCATGAACATCAACCATGAAGAGAATATCATTTACAGACTCAGCGAACTAACGGAAAATGACTTGCCGAATGTGGATTTGACGTTTCACCTTTTTAGAATACAGAAAGAGTCCGATGATCCCCAGGAAAAAGAAAATCGTCATGAAAAACGCCAATCTTTACGTTTTCGCGGAGGATACCATCATTGATCTCGGGGGCAAAATCGATTTCTTTATTGTCAACAATAATATCTTCATCGTCAATGTTCAAAGCTTCGAATATGCGTTCGACTATAGAGACCATATAACGGAGCGCAGGGATCGAAACATTGAACAGATCGTTTCGATGCCTTTTTTGACGGAATAGCTTCCAATCGGGACGCCTTTCAAGAGGCGTGCAAAAAACATCTTTATTCCCGAACATTGGCGCAGATGGCGAAACACAGTTCGATATGGGGGCTATTCGACCATATTGATCTGGAGAACAGAAAAGTCATTTATCATGAGGGAGCTTCCCCGAAACCGCTGATTCATTTCTTCGCGGACAAGATTGTGAAATCTTTTCTGACCGAAGATTACAAAGTCGCCATCGCATATGAACAGCAATAGATGGATCAGGGGTCAGGACTGCCCTCGGTGAACGGTCAAGCTGCTCAACAACATCTACTACTTGACAGCCCATAAACAGGGAGAAGATCCATTCGAAGAATTTTCGGAGTAAAAAAGAATCGCGCGAACGCAACCAAATACGGCACTTGCCCGGCTTGACCGGGAGTGCCCGCCCCTACGACCTCGCTCGCGCCGCCAGCAGCAACACGAACGCAATGCAAATCAGCACCGCGCTCCACAACCCCGCAAGCCCCATTCGATTCGACTCCACCGCCGCGTAGATCGCGGTCGAGATGGTCTGCGTCCTGCCGGGAATGTTCCCCGCGATCATGAGCGTCGCTCCGAATTCGCCCAGCGAACGCGCGAACCCCAGCACATAGGCGGTCGCCAACGAACGCGCGGCGAGGGGGAGCGTGATGCCGAGGAGCACCTGCCATTCCCCCGCCCCGTCCAGGCGCGCGGCGTCCTTGTATACGCCCGGCACGGAAGCGAAACCGGCCTTGAGCGTCTGATACACGAGCGGGAAGGCGACGACGACGGCGGCGATCACCGCGGCGTGCCAGGTGAAGATGACGGGCTGGGCGAACCACCATTCCCACAGCCGCCCGATCCACCCTTTGCGGCCCAGCAGCATGAGCAAGAGAAAACCGACGACGGTGGGCGGGAGCACAAGCGGCAGCATGAGGACCGTCTCGAGCAGCGTCTTCCCGAAGAAACGCCGTCCGCCGATGCGATGGGCTGCCCAGATGCCGAGCAGCATGACCCACAGGCTGGCAATGAAGCTGACTTTGACGGACAGCCAGATCGGCTCCATGAACGATTCCCAATCCAATGTCTGATCCACCGCGGGCTTCATCTCCTTCTCCACCAGTATAGCAAGCGCGTCCCGAAAGAAAAGATCCCGCCCGGACAAGAGGGTTTCGCCCTCCCGCGATATTGGGGCTTTCCCGGAACCGGACAAAAGGCGATAATAAGGGCATACCCGAAACGCCGGAAGGGAGGCCGACCTTGCATCATGGACAACCGCCGCTTGATCCGAAAACCCGTCGCGATCGGCGAAGCGCTGGAGCGGCTCATGGCCCTTGTGCCGGCTCCCGGGACGGAGACGGTGGCGCTCGCGGACAGCTTTGGATGCGTTCTGGCCGAGCCGGTCGTCGCGCGCCACGATGTGCCGCCTTTCCATCGCGCGCCTTATGACGGTTACGCGATCCGTTCCGCGGATTCCGCGACGGCCTGCGAGCAGCGCCGCGTCTCCTTCCGGGTCGTCGGGCGGATCGGCGCCGGAGATGTGCCGGCGCGCGAGCTCGGACCGGGAGAAGCCGTCCGCATCATGACGGGCGCCCCGCTGCCGCCGGGCGCCGACGCGGTTGTGATGCTCGAGCAGACGGTCGAGGACGGACAGAGATTCACGGTCCGGAAGCCGTTCCGCGCGTGGGAGAACGTCTCCCTCCGGGGCGAAGACGCCCGGGCGGGAGAGGTGCTCATCGAGCAGGGGAGCCTCATCCATCCCGGCGTCGTCGCGCTGCTCGCCACGTTCGGTTACACCGACGTGCGGGTGGCGAGGCGGCCGGTCGTCGGGCTCATTTCCACGGGCACGGAACTGCTCGGGGCGGACGAACCGCTCGCACCCGGCAAAATCCGCGACAGCAACGGGCCAATGCTCGCGGCGCAGCTCGCCAGACTGGGCATCCCGTCCCGTTCGTACGGATTCGTGCGCGACGACCCGGACCAGGCGGCCGGGCTTGTCCGGCGGGCACTCCGGGAGACGGACTGCGTCATCACGACGGGCGGCGTGTCGGTCGGAGATTTCGATTATATGCCTGCGATCTATGAACGGCTGGGCGCGAGGGTGCTCTTCAACAAGGTGGCGATGCGGCCGGGAAGCGTGACCACGGCCGCCGTATGGGACGGGAAATTTCTGTTCGGCCTGTCCGGCAATCCTTCCGCCGGCTATGTCGGCTTCGAAATCTTCGTCCGACCGGTCCTGCTGCGCATGATGGGGAGCCGCAGACCGTTCCTGCCGTACACGCAAGCCGTGCTGATGGAGGACTGTCCCAAGCCGAATCCGTTCACGCGGTTTGTCAGGGCGGTCTGGCGCCACGATGGGCAGCACCCCGTCGTCGCGCCCGCCGGATTAGACAAGTCGAATGCGGTCAGTTCGATCGCCAGAGGCAACGCGCTGATCGTGCTGCCCGGCGGGACAAGGGGATTCCTCAAGGGAGCGATCGTGGACGTCCTGCTGCCGGGAGCGGAAGAGGGAGAAGCGGAATGGCGGATCCGGGAATCGTGAAGCGGCAAGACATTTGGGAAAAAGGGAATGCGTGGACCGGAGCGCAGACGAAAAAACCGGGGAAGGGGTGGAAATCGTGCTGGACCAACTTCAGAGACCGATGCGCGATCTGCGGATTTCGGTGACCGACCGGTGCAATTTCCGCTGCACGTACTGCATGCCGAAGGAACTGTTCGGGGACGACTACGCGTTCCTGCCGAAGCGGGAGCTGCTCACATTCGAAGAAATCCATCGTCTTGCCGGACTGTTCGCCGGATTGGGCGCGCGCAAGATCCGCCTGACGGGCGGGGAACCACTGCTGCGCCGCAACCTGGATGAGCTCATCCGGATGCTGACCGCCGTGGACGGCATCGAAGACATCGCGCTGACGACGAACGGCCTGCTGCTGCATCAACACGGACGGCGGCTGTACGAGGCCGGTCTGCAGAGGGTGAATATCAGTCTGGACGCGCTCGACCCGGACATCTTCGGCCGGATGAACGGCCGGGGGATCGATCCGGCGCGGATACTGGACAATATCGAGCTCGCGAGACAGATTGGCTTCGAAGTGAAGGTCAACATGGTCGTGCAGAAGGGGATGAACGACGGGGAGATTCTCCCGATGGCCGAGTATTTCAAGCATCGGGGCATCACCCTCCGCCTGATCGAGTTCATGGACGTCGGCAACGACAACGGATGGAGCTTCGGGAAAGTCGTCACCAAGCAAGAGATGCTGCGGATGCTGCGACAGGTGTACGCGCTTGAACCGGAGAACAAGGCGTATTACGGCGAAGTGGCGGCCTATTACCGCTACGTCGACAACGGCGCCAGAATCGGCTTCATCACGTCGGTGTCCGAAACTTTCTGCACGTCCTGCACGAGGGCCCGGCTGTCTTCGGATGGCAAGCTGTACACCTGTCTTTTCGCTTCGGAAGGATTCGATCTGCGGGCGCTGTTGCGCGGCGGAGCTTCGGATGACGAGATCCTGCGGGCGATCTTTCTTGTGTGGGAGCGGCGCGCGGACCGCTACTCCGACGAACGGACGGAGATCACCCGGCAGAATCGGAAGAAGATCGACATGTCGTATATCGGGGGGTGATTTGAACCAGAGGGAATATGATGCCGAGAGGGTCGCCTTGACACGACAGAGTAATTCATTTATAGTAAAGGCAACAGTTCCCACCACGCCTCTTAACAATGCGTACCAAGGTGGGCCTTTATCTTTTAGAGGGGTATTATGGAAAGATCGGAAGTCCGTTCCATCAAATCACCCACTACATTTGAAGAGCAAGTTGAAATTTTAAGAAAACGCGGTCTTGTCATATCTGATATTGATTATGCCGTTCGCACACTCCAACGAATCAACTATTACAGGTTAAGTGCCTATACACTCAGCTTAAAGAAAAACGACATATTTTATCCAGATACAACATTTGAGCAAGTTGTCGATTTGTATGAGTTTGATCGCAGATTTCGTTACCTGATCATGGAGATGGTCGAGCAGGTAGAAATTGCATTCCGTACACATGTCTCATATCATATCGCACACACTTATGGGCCGCTTGGCCATTTGGATTCGGCTCATTTCAAAAACCATGAAGTATTTCTTGCCGAACTGGAAAAAGAGATTAATCGATCGCAAGAAATTTTTATTAAACATCATATTGAAAAATATGAAGGGAACATACCTGTTTGGGTGGCTGTTGAAATTTTGTCATTTGGAACACTTTCAAAATTGTTTTCCAATATGAAAAATAGTGACCAGAATCAAATTGCAAAAAGCTATTATCGCGTACCCGCCAAATATTTGGTAAGTTGGCTCAAATGTTTGGCACACATCCGTAATATTTGCGCTCATTACGGCAGACTGTACAATCGTCCATTGACCAGCAAACCCCGGCTTGACCGAAAATCCAAAAACATGGGAATAGACCAAGGAAGAATATTCGCACACATTTATATTTTAAAGCAGTTAATTTTCGCACCGGACAGGTGGATAAATTTCATAACTCGTCTAGAGGCGTTGCTTACCGAGTACAAAGAAGTAGTTGAACTGCATAGGATTGGATTCCCGGAAGATTGGGAGGCCATTCTGGTTTCAAAAAAGAAATAATCAATTCAAAACTTCAAAACAATGTACGTTTGGGATCATGGTCTGCTTGTAAATCGCTACCCGATTCTCTGTAACATCCGGTCCAGCCAAGTCTCCATCAGCTTGCAATAAGCGCCCAGCCGGCTGTAAATCTCGGCGGCCAGACGCTCGTTGTAGGTGTATACGGCCAAATTGCGGTCGTCGACCATCTCAAGCGCGGTAACCGCTTCCTCGTCGTCCAGCAGTCCGGTTTCCCGACAGGAACGAATGACGCCTTTGGGCGATCCCGCGTCGATTCCTTCATGTTCGTACAACATTTCTTTCGCGGCTTTCCAGACGGTCTCGAAGGTGAATTCGAACCGCTTGATGGCCGCGTCCCGTTCGATCAGGCTTGGCGTTTCAATCCCCATGACCTCCTGAAATGCCGTCAGGGCTTTTCTCGCGGCTTCTATTCGTTCGCCTGCTCTTCCCACAAAATCCCCTCCGTCCTTACTCTCCTGACGAACCCATCATCCGTCTCGTTTAAATGCACGACATCGACCCTGTACGGAATCGTCGATTCTTCCAGAGCAAATCGCGGGTCATGGAAGGGGCAATCATCCGGCGGTTGAGTGCAATTCCACTCAACCACCGGTTGAATCGGGTTCACCACCAATCAAACGGTTTAAAGCATTTTTTCCGTACCGCGGGAGCGGCGGAACTGTTATATTCGGGGTGAAACGTGAAGGAAGGGGAGTTGTTTTCATGTTCGTGAAAATCAACCATGCCGCGGGATCTGCCGTATAGCCGGGAGGCTGTACACGGAGATTCCCGTATAAGCCTCCCATAGGATCAATACGATCTTTGATTCTATACGGAGGTCATTCCATTGAACAGGGAAAACAAGAGAAGATCGTTCGAGAAGGGGTATTACAAGACTCACGCCTGCGACGACACGTTCACATGCAAAGCCTGCGGAAGGCTGGTTGTCCCGGAAGGCGCCGGCAGCCGGCATCGGAACCACTGTCCCAACTGTCTGACGAATCTGCATGTGGACATCGAGCCCGGCGACAGGGCTTCCGATTGCGGCGGCCGCATGGAGCCGGTTTCGGTGTGGGTCCGCAAAGGCGGCGAGTGGGCCATCATCCATCGGTGCGCCAGGTGCGGCATCCTGAATTCCAACCGGATCGCGGCGGACGACAATCCGATGAAGCTGATGTCCATCACGATGAAGCCGCTGACGCAGCCGCCCTTTCCGATCGAACGAATCGAGGAATTGACGAGATTGATGGGGGGAGAAGGCAGCCTTGGTTAGGCTGCCTTCCTTCATTTACGGCTTGATGGCGTAGACGGCTTTCACGAAGCCGTTGGAATATGTTTTCGAATCGCGCAGTTCGAGATGGAGGCGGGGCTTCGGGTCGCCGAACAGGGGCAGGCCTTCGTCGAGCCAGACCGGGTTGATTTTCAGCGCGAGCTGGTCGATCAGGCCGTGCCGGAGCAGCGTGCCGGCCAATCGGCCGCCGCCGCGCAGCCACAGCCGGCCGGTGTATTGCCGAGCCCCGCGACTTACGCCGCCGCGTCGTCCCGCACGAGCACGACATCGTCATTCGATTCGAATTGCAGCGATCCGGAGAATGGAATATCGGCAATCGTCCCGCGCGCCGCTTGCTCGTGTATGGAAGCAGATTATACCAATGTTGAGATCGAGATACAAGATTCCATTTTGCAGCTTTGCAGCGCGGCATGCACGTTGCGGCACCTTCGGATCCGCCGGGGCATGCGGCTGTAACGAGGTATCCTCGTTACAGCCAGTTCGGCACAGCCTAAGGTTGTTAAAAAAGGTAAGCCGTTGAAAAAAACGCGACCTCAGCGATATGCAGCGATCCCATTCACCCCACCACCTGTTTCAACGTCTCGCCGATACTGTCGTTGATTACGAGCGTCGCCGCGTGATCGTAAGGCGTCGGAGACTTATTGACGAGCACCAGGTGGTTGCCGCCGAAATACTGGATAAGTCCGGCGGCCGGGTACACCGTCAGCGAAGTTCCGGCGACGATCAGCACGTCGACCTGTTCGATATACCGCCTCGATTTCTCCAGAATCGCCATGTCCAGCGCTTCCTCGTACAGCACGACGTCGGGCTTCACGATCCCGCCGCAGCTGTCGCACTTCGGAACGCCGTCCGCCGCCAGCACATGATCCAACCCGAAGAACCGGTCACAGTTCATGCAGAAATTGCGGTGCACCGAGCCATGCAGCTCCAGCACCTCCCGGCTTCCGGCCTGTTGGTGGAGCATGTCGATGTTCTGCGTGATCACCACCCGGAGCTTGCCTGCCTGCTCCAGCCGGGCCAACGCCAGATGGGCGTGGTTCGGCTTCGCGTCTCTGTAGATCATCTTGCTCTTGTAGAAATCATAGATGCCCGCCGGATGGCGGTCGTCACGGGCGCCGGGATGTCCGTCGACTCCGGCGTGAAGGATTTTCGTTCGTGGAGTTGATGGTGGCGCGGCATCGATCCCCGGACGGTCGCGACGGTCGAGGCGCTCGAGTCCGACTACGATCTTTTCCATGCGTTCTACTCCGAGCGGGTCAGACAATTGCAGGCGGTGGTCCCCCATGAGGGGCATTTCATCCTCGCGGAATGGGAGAAGCGGGGCATGCCGGTCTGCGTCTGCACCCGGAACGTGGACCGGCTCCACCAGCTCGCCGGAAGCCGGCAAGTGCGCGAGCTGCACGGCACGATTCGCGAGTTCCGCTGCCACGACTGCGGCGCGCCGCACGGGGAAGAGGATTTTCTCGGGAAAACGAAATGCGCGTGCGGCGGCAGACTGCGTCCCGACGTGGTGCTGTTCGGCGAGATGCTTCCTTCGGACGCCTGGAGGTCGTCGCTCGACGCCATCCGGAAAGAGGACGTCGTGCTCGTGATCGGCACGAGCCTGCAGGTCGCGCCGGTCAACCAGCTGCCGTTCCTGACGAAGGCCCGGCGCATCTTCCTCAATGCGGAAGAGACGGGGTACGAGCATCAATTTGACGTCTTCATCAGGGGAGGGGCGAGGAACAGCCTGATCGCGATCGACCGGAGGATTGATGACCCGGCATCCCCGCGCGCTTGATCTTTCGGTCTGGCGTGAGGCACGAAAATGCCCATATGTTGTTGCATTTTATGACATTTAAATGTTTATTAAATGTTTATTGATGTAGAATGATGCAAAAATTTGTTGTAAAATAATGTCGAAATTCAAATAACGTTGAGATTCGCGGACCGCCTTCACCCGCTCCCGTTCATGCTTTTGCCGCGTTGAGGGATGAAGACGAGACAAGAATGTCATCGTTCTGGGAGAGGATTTGATTCGGTATGGGGAACGGGTGGAGTCGGCGCGGCTTTTTCTTGGCACGGGTGCTGCTGGCTGCGCTTCTTGTTCAGCTCTGGGCGCCCGCTTTCGCTTGGGGAGATACGGGGTGCGGTCCGGATCCGGATGGCGTGTTCGCCGGGGGAAATGGTACGGCGGAATGCCCGTACCTCATTGAAACCGCCGATCAGTTGAACCGCGTGCGCGACAATCTGTTTGCGCATTATCGATTGATTGCCGATATCGATCTGGCCGGGTATGATTGGGAACCCATCGGCAACAACTCCAGCGTGTTCAGCGGCACCTTCGACGGCGACGGCCACAAGATCCTGGACATGACCATCCACTGGTCGGGTCAACAATCTGTCGGCTTGTTCGGCTATGCCGGTCCCAGCGCGGTGATCCGGAACGTCGGTCTCGAGAATGCGAACGTGACAGGCTATTTTAATACCGGCGGATTGGTCGGATATTTGCGTGGCGACATCATGAACAGCTTCGTCGAAGGCAATGTGCATGGCTACCAGTTTGTCGGCGGCCTTGCGGGCTACAATTTCGGGAGGATCTCCGACTCTTACGCCGAGGTCGCGGTGACGGCTTCCAGCGAAGGTGCCGGCGGTCTTGCGGGTTACAATGTCGCGACCATCACCGACTCTTACGCCGCGGGAACGGTATCGTCAACCAATGACAATGCGGGCGGTCTGGTCGGGCTGAACTACGGCACCATTCGGAATTCCTTCGCGACAGTCAACGTGACCGCACGCGACAGGGTTGGCGGTCTGGCGGGCTCAAGCTCGCAAAGCATCGAGCGTTCCTTCGCGACAGGCAGCGTGTCCGGACGCGATTGGGTTGGCGGCCTGGTGGGACACCTGAACACCTTAGGAAGCATCACCGACGCTTACGCCGCAGGAGCAGTTACCGGCACCAATTATGTCGGCGGCCTGGTGGGTCAATCGAGCACCTCCGGAAACATCACCAACGCATACGCCACGGGAGAGGTGAACGGCGACAGCGATGTCGGCGGATTGGTGGGGAAGCATGAAAGTGGCGGCATTTTCGATTCCTACTATAACTCGGATCCCGTCGGCCAGCCAAATAACGGATGGGGAACGCCCAAGACCACGGATGAGTTGAAGCGGTATGCGACCTTCGCGGGTTGGGATTTCAAGAACGTGTGGCACATCCATGACGGCCAAACCTATCCCCGCCTGCGGTGGGAGGAAGCGAGCTGGGACGACTACTCCGGATTTGCGGTTCAGCTGGAGGAAGCGGGCGACAAAGTCTACGGCGAGGCGTTCAACCTGACGATCACCGAAGCCACGGGCGAGTTCGGTCAGGTGCTGGACGGCGAGTATCAGGTTACCGTTGCCGTCGTCGACGGAGATGTCATTTATGATGAAAGCGTGGAATTTGCCGGCGGCAATGCCACCGTGACGGTCAAGTTGGAAACGAAGGGCGAGCACCAACTGGTTGTTCAGGTGGATGGCGTTGCGGAAGGGCAAACGTTGGCAGTCGATGTGATCGCCCGGTTGGTGGGCATCGCGGTGACGACACCGCCGTCGAAGACGGCATACTTCACGGGTGAGACTCTCGATCTGGGCGGGTTGGTCGTCACGGGCACCTGGAGCGACGGCAGCGAGGAGACGCTGGAGATGACGGAGGAGCACATCAGCGGGTTCGACAGCAGCGCGCCGGCGACGGGGCAAGTGGTGACCATCACGTACGAGGGACTGACGGCCACGTTCACGGTGACCATTGAAGAGGATCCGGACAACGGTGACGGTGGCGATACCGGCGATGACACCGGCGGCGGCGACCCGCCCGGCCCGCCGGTGCTCAGAGCGCTCCACGTGACGGTGAAACATGAAGTTTTCGGCTATGGTGGCGAACTGGAAAACCAACGCACCTTCACCATCGGGATCACTCCGGACATCCTGTCGATCGTGGTGGATGCCGAAGCCGATGAAGATGTGGCATTCGTGGTAAGCACCCCGGACGGCGCGCTTGAATCGGTCGGTACGGCGCACGCCGAGATTCCGGTTCCCGAAGACGGCGGCATGGAGATCTCGCTGATCTTGTTCAAGCCCGGCGCGGACGAACCGACGGTGTACACGCTGATCATCCATCGCATGACGCCGGATGATCTGGTGTCCGGCATCATCTGGAACAAGTTGAAGGCAAGCGATGACGGCTACGAGTACCGGTATGTAACGAACGGGACGACGGCCGGGACGCTCAAGTCGGAATTTGAACAGTTCCTGCCGGATGTGTCCGTCCGCATACAAACCCGTGACGGGGAACCCGTGCCGGATCATGAGCAGGTAGCGTCCGGCGCCCGGGTGTTTCTGACCCGTGACGACAAATACCAATATCTCGACGTGATTCTGTTGTCGGATTACGTGAGAGAGAAGACGGGCCGGGATGAGTCGGAGCGGATCACGCTCATGGCCATCGTACGTTATGTGATCGGCGAACCGGTAGATGTGAACGGCGACGGCGTGTTCGACCGGCAGGACGTGCGCCTGCTGCTCGGTGAGATCGTCTGATCCGCAAGAGCAGGCATCAACGTTGAGCCTCATGCATGAGGATCACTCCCGCGAGTTTTTGCGGGAGTGTTTATTTATGCCGCTTTCCCGTCAGACTTCGGAGGAAGCAAAAGGTCATTCTAAACAATTAGCTGTGTTTAGGTTTGCTGTTGTTTTTTCTTGTTCATTGGGGTTAGGCGGCAAACCGTGCTTGTCGTAGACTGGTTTCGGTCTCAAACGTGCTG
>Ga0310823_100728_pt1 | contig 16674 bp, 24 predicted proteins | sample P4_ome_3_FD_201316 | JGI IMG/M metagenome (GOLD analysis project Ga0310823, IMG submission 201316) | Sorghum-adapted microbial communities from Joint BioEnergy Institute, Emeryville, California, United States - P4_Day56_Rep3 | ecosystem: Engineered > Bioreactor > SSF (Solid state fermentation) >...
TGGTAATGAACCTCGAAAAGAGACTCCGGGTTCTCTTTTTGCCTCTTTTGCAATGGCTTTGGTCGGCTCTTGCATTCCGCTCCCCCGTGTTGTCTTAAAACGTGACCCGTTCAGCAAGCCCTAATTATTTGACAATATTAAAAATTTAGTATAGTTTTGATGTAAGAAAATAAAGCAAAAAATATGCGTATTGTTCGAATAACGGACAAACTGGGAGAGGAATTTATGAGAGGACTGTGGATCACATTTGAAGGGATTGGAGGCAGCGGTAAATCAACTCAGGCAAAACTGCTATATAAATGGATTCTTAAGCAAGGATTAGATGCCGTATTTACAAGAGAGCCTGGGGGAACTCAAGTTGGTGAAGAGATACGCCGCATAGTTAAAGAAGTGCGGGTACAGAAATTGGAAGCTTTTTCTGAACTGATGTTATTTGAAGCTGATCGACATGAGACAGTTCAAAAAATTATCAACCCTTCTATAAGTTCGGGAAAGATGGTCGTTAGTGATAGAGGGATTGACGGCAGTATAGCATATCAAGGTTTTGGTCGTGGTCTCGATATCGATTTAATTGATCACTTGACCACACTTGCTGCTAGAAATAGAAAACCGGATATTACCTATCTAATAGATATCGACCCTCAGATCACAAAACGTCGTGTTTTACAAAGAAATGATGATGAGGAAGATCAATTTGATCTTGAGGAGCTAAAGTTTCAAGAAAGGGTAAGAGAGGGCTTTTTGTACTCTGCAAAAAGAGAGCCTCAACGTATACATATACTAAATGGTACTGAAAAAATCGAAAAACTTCACCAAAAAATAGTCGAAATATTTTTGAAATATCAAGAAGGTAGGGGGTCTCCATGAAGTTAAAGAAGTTAAAAATCGAACTGACCAAGCGTTGTACACTTGCATGTGCACATTGTTCCGCGTTTGCTAATCCCTCACAGACCCATATGTTTCCTCTATTGAGAGTAGAACAGCTAATTGATGAATTTTCAGAGTTGGGTGGTGAAGAATTAACATTTTCCGGAGGCGAACCATTTCTATTTAGAGATCTTCCAAAATTAATACAACTAGCTTCAAAAAAACGATTATCTACTGTTGTCTTTTCTAGCGGGGTTCTATACGAAAAAAATAAACTTACCGCGTTAAGTGATGATACCCTTGGAAATTTTACCATACTACCTAATAAAGTTGTGTTTAGCTTGTACGATTCCACTCCAAGCGGTCATGAGTTGATTACAAGACAACCCGGAAGCTATCAACTAACTGTAGAGTCCATAAAAAAATGTAACGAATTGGGAATTAGAGTAGACTTGCATTTTGTACCTACAAAACTAAACATTGACTCATTTCCAGAGTTGGTAAGAATAGCTGAGCAACACCAATGCCAAACAATTCGCATTTTACGATACGTACCTCATGGGAGAGGAAAAAGGAATCGAGACCAACTTCAACCCGACTATGTGGATATGAAGCGTTTTATTGATGTATTAAGGGACCTCAAGCATAAAAGTAGAGTGGAACTAAAACTTGGTTCTGCTTTTGGCTTTATCGCACCGGATTTGGCAAGCAACTGTACAGCGGGTATTGAGGAATTGGTAGTTGATGCGCATGGTAGTATTTTTCCATGCAGCGCGTTTTCAAACTTTAGTATATCAGGAAAATATGAAAATATACTGCAATCATCACTTTCCGAAGTTTGGAACAACTCAGAATATCTAAAACAAGTAAGGAACGCACTAATACAGCGTCCACAATACATAGTGGATACAAAGAAGCATCTTGGATGTATTGCTCAAAAAACGATTTACCAAGGGTACATTACAGATGATATTGATGATCCTGATCAAGTTTATTTACTGAGGTGAGTCTATGTCTAATGACGAGTTGGAACAGTTAGTTAGTAGGTTGCTAGAAGAAATATGCTTTGATGATCCTAGTCGAATTCAATCTGAACTTCAAACTTTCGGGGATGCAGAAATTCCTTCTATTTATTTTCTTGAGATCCTAGGTGCATTGGAAGAAGAATTAAACATTAAAATTCCTGAGTATCAGGTGATTAATGACATTCATAAAAAAGTGAAATCTTCTTTTCGGAGTTTTTGTGCACTCATAAATAGCATACTGGGAGGAGCTGTGCATGGAAACCACTGAAAGAATGAAGCAAATTGCAGAATGCTTGAAACAAACTCGAGAATATTTAGGATTATCGCAGCAGATTGTAGCGGAATATATCGGAATACCTCGAGCATCAATATCGGCAATAGAAAGTGGGAAAAGAAAAGTTGATACTTTAGAACTTGAAAAGTTTTCGAAGCTTTATAAGTTCCCAATAAGTTATTTTCTTGGTGAGGATTATGAGGATGATGAACCATCTGTCCAGCTAATTGCTAGGACCGCAAGAGAATTGAACGAGAAAGACAGAGAGCAGGTACTAAAATTTGCCCAGTTTCTAAGAAATTTGAACATGAACTCAAATTCTTAGAAGAAACGAGTGATGAATGAATGTCTTTTTCAAGATCTTTAATTAACAAGATTGCAGCAATGGAAGCTGGGCGTATCTTGCAGAGAAAAAAAGTGGGTTTTGAAAATCCAATTGACATTTTTTCTATTGTGGAATCGGACGATATTGTGTTGAATTTTCAGGAATTGGGGAATCTTGCCGGGGCGTATATTCCACAAATTGGGCCTTGTACGTTTTCTGGAATTCTTGTGAACGAAAGCTTGCCAATTACAAGGCAACGTTATACGGTGGCTCATGAGTATTGTCACCACATACGTAACGACCCGGTAAGTTTCGATACATCAGACCAGCTATTCTCTGAACAGTTGAGAGCTTATAAGCGGGATGATCGAGAACGTATTGCTGAAATATTTGCATCTTGTCTTCTTATGCCGCGACAATTGATTGCAAAGTCCTTGAGTAAAATGGGATTATCTATTAGAAACACACGTGATCAGATTAGTCCCATGCAAGCGTATTCTCTGTCATTAAGACTTGGGTGCAGTTATGCTGCAACAACTGCAAGGTTGTTATCATTGGGGTTAATTAGCAGTTCTCTATATAAAGAGTTATTGGACTATAAGCCTATAAAAATAAAGACTGTATTAGGCAAGGAACACCTAGAATCAAGTTGGAATGATATCTGGGTACTGAGTGGCTTCGATCACGGAACTAACATTTATCCACGGCAAGGGGATGTTATACAGGTAACACTAATTGAGAACGCAACTACTGGGTACAAATGGGAAGTTTCATATAATGCAGATTATTTAGAGATGACAGAAAATGTACCAGTGCTTTCTGAAGACATGAAAGTTGGTGCTAGTGGTGTGAGATACTTCGAGTTTGTGGTAGGGCAACCGGGTCGATCTATTTTGGAATTCAAATATTGTAGACCATGGGACATCGATTCAATAGTAGATCGTATCCAAGTAAATTGCTTGACCCAAGAAAAACGTCATGGTATCTCGCCACATTGGTTGCTTGCAGGATAAGGGGTTGTTTTCGTGTCATATTCCTTTCACCATTTAATTGATCTTCGACCAATGTTGCCTACTGTTAGAGATCAAGGTACGCGTGGAACATGTGTAGCGTTCGCAGTAACAGCATGTCATGAGCATTATAGACGACAAGATGCTTTATTGTCCGAACAGTTTTTATATACATGTTGCAAAATTTCAGATGGAGACACTTTGGAAGGTACGAGAATTGAGTCTGCAGTTAGGGTGCTGAAGCAAATTGGACAAGCGAAGGCCAAAACGGTTCCATACGATCATACAGGTCGGAGCCCACAAAAATATGATTTGAAGATTTTTAGAGAGGCGAGAAATAGAAGAATAAAGACGATTAGAAGAATTACACCCCATCCAAGAGTAATAGAGCAGTATTTATCAAAAGAGCAAACAGTTATATCTGTACTAGAGGTCCAACCTTCATTTTTTAAGCCGGTAGATCATGTAATAGATATTCCCATCACTCCTTCAATTGAAGGATTACATGCAGTATTACTTGTTGGTTATGGTAAACGAAATGATGGATTGCCTTATTTCATTATTCGGAATAGCTGGGGAACTCGATGGGGAATATCCGGATATGCATATTTAACATATCAATACTTCTTGAAGTTTCAAAAAGAAGCATGGGTAATGATTAGCTAGGGCTTTAGGAGGAGTATTAATGAACCATGTGATTCGTGGTAAGAGCATTACTGAAGCATGGACAAAGTCTATTTTGTTTCTGTTACAAAATGGAAGAGAAGAATACAACTTAATTGTAGAGATTGAGAACCCAATCCAAGATTGCTTAGAAACTAGGAGACGCATAGACGAAATATTAGAGGAGCTCTCATTTCAAACCATTGAAGAGGTTGCGAATACCATATTTCCAATTCATTTGCTATCCGGTAATCGATCTAGAGATGAGTTTTATCAAAGATTTTATAGAGTTTACCCCAAACTAAAAAGAGTGCATGATAACCGTAAAGGTACATATTTTGGACGCCTTGTTGGTTGGGGGTATATTAATCTTGAAAACCCAGGATTTAATCAGATCGAAAATGTAATTGAAAAGCTGGAACGTCAAAAAAGAAGCAAACGTCGATTACGTAATATTTATGAGATGTCAATCTATAGCCCGAAACATGATCATCTAAACACCATGGGCTTCCCTTGCATGAGTTTTATAAGTTTGAAAATTAGGAACGATTGTCTTGATTTAGTTGCAGTATACCGTAATCAACATTTTATTAGAAAGGCATATGGTAATTATCTCGGGCTGGGGAGACTTCATCATTATATTTGTGAACATTCTGGATTTAAAATTGGAAAATTAACTTGTATTGCAACACACGCAGAATTGGAATCAGTAAAGAAACAAAAGATTCTACATTTAGTACAAATAGCTAGATCACATGAGCAAATGCAAGCGTCCTTAGGGTGAATACGATTGAGTGAAAGTTCACTAAGTCCCAAAATACAGTACATTGGGGATTCAATTATTGTAGGTTATATGGTTCAAGGATGTTTGGAATTTGTCCACCACCTATCTGAAGAAGAACTTAAGGTCTGGAATAATGAAAAAAAGTATAGAGCATTTAATGTTGATTGGCTTGCCGGACGAGCAGCAGCAAAACTTGCAGTTCAAAAATTTTTTTATAATAGAGGAGTCAAGTTCACTAGCTTATCTTCGATTACAATAAATAACAATCAATATGGTGCGCCGTATGTTTCCGATTGTCCGGTTAAATGTAAAAATCTCTTGTTAACAATTTCTCATTCCTTTGGATGTGGCGTTGCATTTTGTACAGATTCTTGTTTGGCTATTGGTTGTGATATTGAAGTAATCAAAAAACGAAACAAAATTATGCGCTACTTCCTTTCACCGTATGAACAAAAATGTTGGAACGAGCACTTTCTTTCTAACCAGTATGAAATAGTACAAACAATAGCATGGGCCGCAAAAGAAGCATCAATAAAATGTATTTATAATGCATTAATTATTCCAGATATAGAAGTAACGCAGATAGAAGTGATTCCGACCACAAGGGAGTCATTTGGATTTCGATTTTCATTTAGACATATCCAAGGTGAAGGGATATGGACTATTCATGACAAGTACATCCTTACACTTGCAAAAGTTAATTAATCGAGCGTTTTGCAGTAATCCGAGGCCTTGATCTGTAAGGATTTTCGGACATAAAAAAGGGACTTCACCCCTACTTGGAGAAGTTTTCAAGTGACCAAACAAGAAAACCCAAAGGGAGTGAAGTCGCTATGTATATTCTCCAAGAAAGCTTGTTTTCCTTCAATTGCTAATAATGCAGTCGAAAGATCGAATACCGATCTTTTTTGGCTCACTGGATCTCAGACCCTATGCCAAGGAATTAAGAAGCCGTTCACCCCGAGGCGCCGACGGACATTGCAGACAGGGCATTTTACGTGCGCTTCTGGCCGCCCCTCTTGAAGGAATCGATACCTATACGGCCTTGCATCATCGGTTGAGCACGGACCTTCGGTTCCGCTATCAATGCGGACTTTCGCTTGATCGGGAAGCCCCATCCATCTCCACACTCAGCCGTGTGTTTGCCGACATCACGAAAAAGGAACTGGCCAAGCGGCTGTTTGAGGATCTGGTTGCCCACCTCAGGGAAGAAGGCATTCTGTTTGGCAGCCACGTGGCGATTGACAGCACCGCCATCCGTGCTTACGAGAGAAAGCAACCCAAGCGAAATAGCGAGCAGACCGGCAATGCCAACTGGGGAGCGAAACTCGATTCGTTCGGCAACAAGATCACCTGGTTTGGTTACAAGCTCCATCTGGCTGTCGATACGAAAAGCGAATTGCCGCTTGCGCTGGAAGTCACGCCTGCGCATGTCAATGACGGAGAAAAGGCGCCGGGCCTGATGGAACAAGTCGCATCCAGAGCCGCTCCGAGGTTTTTCATGCTGGACGCAGGCTATGATCAGTTGAAGGTTTACGAGGCGGCGCGAAACGTCAAGGCTCAAGCCATCATTCCGCTCAACCTCAGGCGCGAACAGGAACCGCCTGCCGGCATGCGGTCCGATGGGACGCCATGCTGTTCCATGGGCTATGCCATGACGTACTGGGGAGCGGACGGCGATACGCTCAAGTTTCGCTGTCCGCACGCAACCGGCAAAGTCGACTGCCCGCTTGGCATGGCCGCCTGCTCGTCTTCGAATGATGGCATGGTCGTGAAAGTGGACGTCAAGGAAGACCTCCGGCGGTACTGCCATCCACATCGGGATACCAAACGCTGGAAAGCACTTTACAATGAGCGAACGAGCGTTGAGCGCCGCAATGCGCGACTGAAATACTCTTTGACAGCAGATGCCTTGCATGTGCGCGGGATCGAGAAAGTGACAACTCACCTGGATCTGAACGCCATCGTTCTGCTTGCATCTGCAATAGCCGCATCTCGTTCAGCAAACGCGGTCGCGTAAAAACGGGCGTTTTCCGAAAATTCTGCAGGTCTGCCCATTTGCATAACCAATATATTCCCATCGCATAAATTCAAAAGTTCAAGAGAGAAATTACAAGCTGTTGATCGAAGATTCGCTATGAAGCTAACTCCGAAACGAAATTATGCAAAAGGCTCAATTAAAAAAGAGAACGCGTTTACGGACAACGGCGTATTAAGACCGGAGACGATTTTTCGCTTCGAACCGATCTGAGATTTCCTGCACGGAGGGCAAATCGTCCAATGGATTTCCATATTGCAAGTTCCGGTGGTGAACTGCTCAAAGTGACGGTCACCGGGTACGCCCATCTCGATGCGGTGGATGACTGGGACGGCAATTGGCTTTCATGCCATTTGAATCTGTGGCTCAATGGCTTTCGCGCCGATTTCCCTTTTGATCTCCGGGTCGATGAAGTGGAACGTTTCCTGGAGCAACTTGAACAGCTTCATGCGAGCCTGAAAGGAAACACCGCTCTTGAAAACATGGACGGTCTACTTAAATTGAACGTGAGCGGTGGAAAAACCGGTCGGTTGGCATGGGAAGGCCGACTGGTCTATCCGGCGGGGACCGGTGCGGTGCTGGAGTAAACGTGAAAGGGAGATGGAGATGTATACCTACCGCGAGATGAAGATCGAAGATTACCAGGAGGTCTATTCCCTCTGGGCCAATACGGACGGAATGGGACTCGGCGAATCCGATTCGGAAGAAGGCATCGCCCAATATTTGCTCAGGAATCCCGGGCACAGTTTTGTTTGCGAACATGACGGGCGGATCGTGGGCACGGTTTTGTGCGGCCACGACGGCAGAAGGGGCTACATCCATCACGTGGCAGTGGCGAAGGAGCTGCGGAAGAACGGCATTGCCCGGACGCTTTTGTCCAAATCACTTGACAGCTTGCTTGAGGCCGGTATCAAGAAATGCCACCTCATGGTGTTTGGCAGCAATCATTCCGGACAGCAGTTTTGGGAACACAACGGATGGCAGCGGAGGGATGATATTCTCATCTATTCGAAATCAATTTGAGCGAAATCGTAACATGGAGGACGAACGGAACGGTTTGTCGGAATGACGAATCCGGAGACGTGGCGAATCATCCGGGAAGAACACGGCATTCCGTATCGCCGGAGCATTGCGTGGTGCTCGAGGACTCCCGGAATGGCGTGCTTGCGGCGAAACGCGCGGGCATGCGGTGCATCGGGTACGCGAATCCAAACTCGGGCAACCAGGATTTGTCCGCCGCGGATCGGATCGTCAAGTCGCCTGACGATATCAAGATTGCGAATTTTATGAATATGCATGATTAAGTCACCCGGGAGCCGGCACAAGCAAAGCAACAGCTCCGGTGGCTTTTTCTTTGGGGAGTGACAAATGATGAACAGCAAAGAAAGGTTTTCAAACCGCGTCGATGACTATGTGAAATACCGACCAACTTACCCTTCAGAGGCGCTTGATTATTTGTATGGCGAGGTTGGACTGCGGCCGGGCTGCACGATTGCGGATGTCGGTTCCGGCACGGGCATTTTTTCGAAGTTGCTGCTGGAACGCGGAAGCCGCGTCATTGCGGTTGAGCCCAACGAGGCCATGCGGGCGGCTTCCGAACAGACGTTGGGCGGCCATCCGAACTTTCTGGCTATACCCGGTTCCGCGGAATCGACCGGATTGCCTGACCGGTCGGTCGCGTTTGTCGTCTGCGCGCAATCGTTCCACTGGTTTGATCGGGCGGCCGCGCAAACCGAATTTCGCAGAATACTTGAGCCGGGCGGAAAAGTCGTCCTGATCTGGAATTCACGTCTTGCGAGCGGCACTCCGTTTCGCGAGGGATACGAGCGGTTGCTTCAAACCTACGGAACCGACTACAAATCCATCAACCATCGGAATATTTCCAGGACGATGCTGCTCTCCTTTTTCAAAGAAGGCACGATGCATGAAGAACGATTCACCTTGACGCAGAAATTCGATTTCGAAGGTTTGAAAGGCCGGTTGCTGTCTTCATCTTACAGTCCTCTCCCCGGACATCCGAATTACGATTCTATGATGAAGGAACTTCGGGAACTGTTTGACCGGCACAATCGGGACGGTATCGTACCTTTCGACTATGAGACGGAAATCTATTGGGGTGAGGTTTAGCGCAATTGAGACCCGTGAGAAGAAGTGCGTTAAGGATCTATTTTGGAAAAAAATACTATCGTTTGAAGCGGTACTGCGACTGGTATCTCGGCGGCAAAAAGTATGCGTCCCGCATCGGGCGTTCGTTGCTTCCGCATGTTATTTTTACGCATAAGACTCCGCTGTTGCGCAGGCTCAAAAATGTGGACATGCGGCTCCAGCATAATAAGGTGAAGAATCTGCAAATCGCCTCCCGGAGCTTGAACGGGATCATCGTAATGCCGGGCGAGACGTTTTCTTTCTGGCGGTTGATCGGCAATCCGACGAGAAGAAAAGGCTATGTGGAAGGCATGGTGCTGTTTTACGGGAAAGTGACGGCGGGCGTGGGCGGCGGGCTGTGTCAATTGTCGAATTTGATTTACTGGATGACGTTGCACACTCCCTTGACCGTGACCGAGCGGCATCGGCACAGTTACGATGTCTTCCCCGATTCGGGAAGAGAACAACCTTTCGGAAGCGGCGCGACGTGCGCCTACAACTATCTCGATCTGCAAATCGTAAATCGAACCGATCAGCCGTACCAACTGGTCATCCATTTGACGGACACGCATCTGGTCGGAGAATGGCGGTCAACATCGCCGCCAATCAAGAAGTACGAGGTTTACGAGAAGGAGCACCGGATTACGCAAGCGTTTTGGGGCGGATACGTCAGGCACAACAAAATTTACAGAAAAGTCTACACTCCGGATCATGAGCTCATCGAAGATGAGTTTATTGCGGAAAACCACGCGATCATGATGTATGAACCCATGCTGACAGAGAGAAGTACGTGAATTTCTTGGCGAGCAAGGCCATCAATTCATGAAAGCGCCGGAATTTATGGACTATATCAAGGACCAGACTTACAGGCTGTTCCGGGTCTATGAGATTAATGGGAAGATTGTGCTTATCGAAGAACAATATGGACCTTAGAGGCATCCGGGGGTGGATCATGGAATCGCACATCATTCGCCGTGCGAAGGACGTTGCCGTCAATGCGGCGCTCAAGGCCGGTCAGATCGTGAAGGAGCATTTTGACAAAACCGTGGGCATACAGGAGAAAGGCAGCTTCGGCGACGTGGTGACGGAGGTGGATTTTCGGGCAGAGGAGATGATTTTGCGGGAAATCACCCGAGCATTCCCGGACCATCGGATCACCAGCGAAGAGAGCGGCTTGAGCGACAAAGCGGATGCAGGTTCGCAAGCGGGAGCATCTGGCGAAAGGCATGGTAGGGTGGATCCAGGGGCATCAGGTGCAGAATGAGCCCGCTGCCGTCCGGCTGAAACATTACATCGATGTCAAGTTCAAGCGAATGATCCGATTGTGGGCGCCGTCGCTGCAATGGTGCATGCTGGCCAAAGGCGATCTGGACGGCATCGTTCTGTACAACTCGGAAGGCGACGACATGTACGCCGGCGTGCTGATGGTGAAAGAAGCTGGCGGCATTGTGGTGGATTTCGACGGCAATGATTTTGTGGGGATGAACGCGGAGCCTTATTTGATCGCCTGCCATCCGGACAGCAAGGATTATTTTCTGGAAATTGTGAGAGAGGGATTGGGAGGGGACAGACATCCTGACTATTGTTACTCTGGGCGTATTGTGGATTGGATCGAGATTGCGTATGGTGCGATATTTATCAGGGGGCGGGATAAAGGATGGCTTTTTACGGAATTATTGTTGAGCAGTCTTTGAAGGACGTATCAATCGTTCAAGAGTTCGTGATATTGGGCGACAAGCAAGTCGGTTCCTGGAGATTGCTGCTCGTCTCGGTCCCTGAAGCGGAGATCAATCAAAAGATGAAAAAATTGCAGAACCACATGATCGGGATCACCGAAGACTGCTGGTACGCCCACTTTTTCAAGGACGAGACGCTATATGTGGTGTATCAGGACAACATTTTCCAGACCACGGTCTTCCCGCAAGATTGGGATGAAGAGATTCAACATGGGATGACCCATGGAATTCCGATTGAACAACTGGATTTTCGTCCGAGAACGATAGACGACGCGATCGCTTTATTCGGTCTGACCCCAAATGCACGCGAAGGATGATAACACGATGTTGACTCGTCTATTCCGCAAGAAAGAAAAGCCGCATCTGGAAGCCCAAATTCAGGATCTCAAGGTCGATTTTAATGAAGAGACGGCATATCTCTCCTTTACGCATGAGGGAAAGGAGCATGAGCTGGAAGTCAAATTTGAGGATGACTGGTTTGATGTGGGCGTTTTGGCGAGGATCGCGGAAATTGTCAGGAAACCGGGCCCAGATTTTATTTATTCCAATGATGGACAGACGCTCACGATCCTGTACTGTACTCCGGAGGCGCTTAAGAAGCTGAACCGCGCGGCAAACGTCAAATTCCGTGTGTTGGCTTGACCAACGCGAAAAAAACTCAACATACGAACATTTGTTTGCCGCCTTGCCCGGCGTGTGTTATACTTTGGACACGACCTTTGAAGGAGTTGATCGCGTTGGCTTTATATCCGTATCTGATCTTCAACGGGAATGCGCGGGAAGCGGCGCTATTCTTACGCGCATGTGTTCGGCACCGCGGAACCGCAAATTTTGACTTACGGGTCCGTGCATTCCGACGAAATCAAGTGGCAATTCAGCCACGAAGCTTGAGACGGCCCTATCATACCCAGAAAAATACGGCACCCTCCGGGGGGCCGTTTTTCTTGTCTGCACACCTGTTAAACCCGAACAGGCCCGGGTTCGCCGTCCCTCATGGCGCCGCCCGTCCGGAGCGGGCCGTGCTCGATCAGTTCGCCCAGCCATCTCGCCATGTGCGACTATATAACCGCTCCATACCGGGTGCGCTCAAGAACGCCATGGATTATCTGTACCGCGAGTGGAACAACAAGGCGGCCGGCCTCGTCGGCTACGGCGCGGGCGGCGGACATTACGCCACGGCGGCGCTGCGCGCGATCCTGTCCGAGCTGAAAGTCGCCCATGTCCGCTCGGAGCTGTCCCTGTCGCTCAACACCGATTTTGAAGATTTCAGCATATTCAGACCGAATCCGGACCATGAAGAAACGTTGAACCGGATGCTGGACGAGCTGATCGCCTGGAGCGGCGCGCTGCGCGGTCTGCGGGAAGCGTCGGCGCAGACGGGATGAAGTGAAGAAGAACGCATAACGAGAGGCGGCATGCCGTCGGGGTACGCTTGACGTATCGCGGCGGCGTGTCATTTTTTTGAAAAGCCGGTTATTGGTGACACGTGTCACATTAAGGGCGGCGCGCGGGCGGTACACTGAATGGCGAAAACATCGACTTTGTCCAGGAAGGGGAGGATGGAACATGGAAGCGGCGTTCAACGGTTCCGAGCGGGTCGGCGACATTGTGACCGGATTCCCCGCCGCCGGCAACCTGATGCGGGAATACCGGATCGACTTCTGCTGCGGCGGCAACCGCGCGCTGTCCGAGGCGCTGGAGGAGCGGCGGGTCGACAAGCGGACCTTCCTAGATCGGCTGAATCAGTTGTACCGGGAGGCGCTGGAGCGAAAGACGCTGACCACGGACTTGCGTGAAAAGTCACCCGCCGAACTGATCGACCATATCGTGCAGACCCATCATGCGTATCTGCGCCGGGAGCTGCCGCTCCTGAGCGAATTCGTCACGAAGATTCTGCGGGTTCACGGTGACGTTCATCCGGAACTGGAGGCGCTCCATGACCGGTTCCATCGGATGAAGGAGGAGCTCGAGCGACATTTGATCGCGGAGGAGGAGGCGGTTTTTCCGCTGATCCGCAAGGCCGGACAGACGGGGGCGCAGGCTGGCGGCGCGGAAGCGGCGAAGGCGATCGGGGAAATGGAAGACGACCACAGCGCGGTGGGCGATCTGCTGAAAGAGATGCGGGAGATCACGCGGGATTACCGGCTGCCGGAGGATGCGTGCCGGACGTACACGCTGACGTTCCGGAAGCTCGAAGAGCTGGAATCGGACCTGTTCGAACATATCCACCTGGAAAACAACGTGCTGTTCCCGAAATACAGACGATGGTGCGAATCTCATTGAGAAGGAGTGAACGTTCATGGAGCAGCATCAATGCGGCGCGGCGATGTTCGGCGGACGGATGCCGGTGGAACTGTGCGAACCGCTTGCCCGGCTAATGCAAGAGCACGGGCCTCTCCGGGAGCAGATGAACGCGTTCGCCCGGGAGGCTTCGGAGATCGGGCAGGACGGCGGAATCGCGGACTGGAGCGGACGGCTCGCGGAGCTGAAGCGGAAAGTGGACGCCTTCGTGGGCGAGCTGGACCCCCATTCGGAGCGCGAAGAAGGGACGCTTTTCCCGCTCATGGCGAAATATATCGGCAGGCAGACGGGGCCGATCGCCGTGACGGAGTACGAGCACGATCTGGCCAAGGCGAACCTGAAGCAGTTCCGGGAGGCTGTGGAAGGGCTGAACGGAGCGGTGGACGCCGGGCGGGCGCGGGAAATCGCGTCGCTTGCGATCCAGGCCCATGCCGTGCTTACGGAACATTTCATGAAGGAAGAGAACGTGCTGTTCCCGATGGCGGAAAACATGCTGAACGAGGAAGGAACTCGCCCGCGCCGTCGGATTGGTCTGAACCGATGTTCACGGTTTCAGGCGGCGCTCCAGCCAGTTCCGCAGCACGGCCGCGTGGTTGTGAATGGGATCTTTCGCGGCGTAGACGAGCGTGACGGGCCGTTTGAGGGCCGCTTCGCAAATGCGATCCGCGAGCGCGAGGCGGACCGGATCTTCCGACAGTTCCCGTTCATAGCTGCGGATAAATTCCTTAAATCGCTCCGATTGGTGTCCGAACCAGGTGCGCAGTTCGGGACTCGGGGCGATTTCTTTCATCCATTCGTCGATGGACGCCTGCGCTTTCGCAACACCGCGCGGCCAGAGACGGTCGACGAGCACGCGCAGGCCGTCTTCGGGGGCGGGCGGCTCGTAGATTCGTTTGATGCGGATGGCGGGCCGGTCTGCGTCGGTCATGAGCTTTCGGCCTTCCTTCGTGGAGGTTTTGTCTGCCTGATTCTATTATAAGCATAGGAAAGAATTGGATGGAACCGCCTTTTCGGATAGAATGAAGGAAAGGAGTGATGCCCATGGATGTTTTGGCGGCCATTGAGAAACGCCGCGAGATCACGCGGTTCAAGCCCGAACCGATTCCGAAGGACATCCTGGACAAGCTGTCCCGGGCGCTCTATCTGGCGCCGAGCGGCAACAACCTGCCTTCCCGCGAATTCATCATCGTCACGGAGAAGGAGATGCTCCGCAAGCTGACGCCGACCACGCCGTACATGCAATGGCTCGAGCAGGCCGCCGGAGCGGTCGTCATTATAGCCGATCCGGCGCTCAGCAAGTATTGGCTGCAGGACGCGTCGATCGCCGGCGGGTTCGTCTGGCTGACCGCCGTCTCCTTCGGGCTTGGCGCCGCGTGGGGAGCGGTGTATCATTCAGAGGACGCGGAAGAATCCGAGCGTCGTGAAGCGCATGTACGCGGGTTGCTTGGCATTCCCGACAAGTACAGGGTTGTGGCCGTCATCGGGCTGGGCTATCCCGCCGTTGAGCCGCCGCCGAAAGAGATGTACCCGCCGGAGCGGGTGATCCACCAGGGGAGGTTTGAGTCGTGAAGACGATTGGCCTGATCGGCGGCATGAGCTGGCAGTCGACGATTGAATATTATCGGATTCTCAACGAAGAAGTGGCGCGCCGTCTGGGCGGCCTGCATTCCGCGAAGATCGTGCTGAAAAGCGTCGATTTCAGCGGAATTGCGGAGATGCAGCGCCGGGGCGATTGGGAAGGCGCAGGTTTGGTGTTGGCCGAAACGGCCCGGAGCCTCGAGCGGGCGGGCGCCGATATGGTGCTGATCGGCGCCAATACTATGCACCTCGTGGCGGATGCGGTGCGGCAGGCGGTCCATATTCCGCTCGTCCATATTGCGGATGCGACCGCCGCCCGGGTGCGTCAGGCGGGACTCACCCATGTCGGCCTGCTCGGCACGCGGTACACGATGGAGAAAGATTTTCTGAAATATCGGTTGTCTACCTACGGTCTGGTCGTCAGCGTCCCCGAAGCGGAGGACCGGGAGACGGTGCACCGGATCATTTACGACGAGCTGTGCCACGGGATCGTCACGGCCGAATCCCGCGCGCTCGTCGCGGGCGTGGCGGAGCGGCTGGCCGCGCGGGGAGCGGAGGGCATTCTGCTCGGCTGCACGGAGCTTCCGCTGCTGATCCGCCCGGGCGACCTGTCGGTCCCCGACTTCGACACCACGCGCATTCACGCCGAGCGCGCGGTTGAGCTGGCGCTAAGCGAGTAGTGGGTATAAGGCGATTGTCTGTCGGTTTTGGCGGGCGGTCGCTTTTTTTTTCTACGGCTGACCATTTAACATACAAGACCGTTAGTTTAGCCCCATGCCTTTTGAGCGTGGCATGCAAATTTGCAGCACCTTCTGCACGGTTCCGCGCGCCTCTGTAACGTGGTATCCACGTTACAGCCGTTTCTGCACGGTTCCGCGCGTCTCTGTAACGTGGTATCCACGTTACAGCCGGGTCTGCTTGGCCCCGCGCGCCTCAGTAACGTGGTATCCGCGTTACAGCCGCTTTTGCACGGCTCCGCGCGCCTCTGTAACGTGGTATCCACGTTACAGCAGATTTCGGCACTGCCTTTGTTTGTTAATTGGTCAGCCAAAGTTAAATTAACGGGCGTATGCGGTATCATTAACATTAATGGTGATTCTTTTGTAGTGTTCATCTCAAATTACTACAATCACTTGAGAAAAGTGTATTCTTTGTGACTGATCTTTTTTCACTGTGGGGCCCGATCAATGGTCAATTTATGACCGGAAGAGGATCCTGCCTTCCTCATGATCTATTGAAAGTCATTCCCGCCAGCACTTTCCGGTGAAAATCGGGGAGCCATTGTTCCGCCTCCTCCAAAATTTCCATAGACGTCTGCATAATACTAAGCGGCGTGCGCAGCTCGTGCGAAGCGTCGGAGACGAAGTTCTGCTGGCGCTGATAAGAACGTTGAATCGGAATCATCGCCTTGTGGGAAAACCAGTAGCTTGGTAAGCAAGGAAAATGAATTCATCATGAAAGCTTGGATTCAGTTTTTTCATTAAAATTTCATCTTCCCCGGCATAATGCTGTCCGGCAGACGGACGAGTAAGGTAGACAGACTGTAAAGGAAATTCTGAACTTGCACCAGATGTTCGGGCAGGAAAAACTTGCCGACTTACATGTACATGGTCCACTACTCCTACCGATGTTTACATTTACTTACCACAACTTTCCTGGAACGAGACGGTTAAAGTTGTACCATATTAAAATTTGAGCCTTTTGCATAATTTCGTTTTGAAGCCAGCTTCATAGGGAGTCCTCAACTAGCAGCAGTTAATTCCTGGCTTTAACGTTTAAAAATGTGTAATTGGAGTTTATTGGTCATAAAAATGGGCAGACCTGCAGAATTTTCGGGAAACGCTCGTTTTTAAGCGACCGCTTTTGCCAAGCGAGATGCGGCTACTGCAGATGCAAGCAGAACGATGGCGTTCAGATACAGGTGAGTT
>Ga0310823_100772_pt1 | contig 15702 bp, 16 predicted proteins | sample P4_ome_3_FD_201316 | JGI IMG/M metagenome (GOLD analysis project Ga0310823, IMG submission 201316) | Sorghum-adapted microbial communities from Joint BioEnergy Institute, Emeryville, California, United States - P4_Day56_Rep3 | ecosystem: Engineered > Bioreactor > SSF (Solid state fermentation) >...
CCAAACTAATGGCCCTGTATGCTAATTGGTCAGCCGTAGTTTTTTTGCGGGGTGAACAAGGTGAACAAATTTATCTACAGGAAGGCGGCAGGCATTACCGCGCTGGCCGCGAGCATAACGGATTTCAAGTACAAAAAACACGCTCACCAGGAGTATGCAATTGGCGTAACCTTGCGCGGAATTCAACATTATTACCTGGATGGCAGCGTGCAGTTGTCGCATCGGAATGGCGTCATGTTTTTCAATCCGGAACAGGTGCATGACGGAATGGCGCACAATGAGGAAGGGCTGGATTATGTGATGCTTTATATCGATCCGCAGCTATTATTGGAGGCAACAGACAAAAAGGAAATCATACGATTTACGACCCCGATCTTGTATGATGACAAGCTCGCGTCAAGCGTGGTGAAGCTGGCCAATGCGATTTTGGGCGGAAAAGACGAATCGCTTTGCAGCGAATTATTCCTGTCGCTCACGGACTTCATCATGAGAACGGATTTTGATTTGAGAGACGGAAAAGATCACGCGCTGGTCAGAAAAACAAAAGAGATGCTTCATTCCAATCTGGAACTTGTGCTCAATCTTGATGAAATCTGCGACGAGCTTGGGATAACGAAGTATCATTTGATCAGGTTGTTCAAGGCGCATACGGGAATTACGCCGTACCAATACTTTCTCAACTGCAAAATTGAACGTGCCAGGCAGTTGATCGAAACCGGCAAAGATGTGTATGCTGCCGTGGCCCAGTGCGGTTTTGTGGACATCACCCACTTGAACAAGCACTTCAAAAGAGTGTACGGTACGACGGCGCATGAATATCTGTCACATATAAGTTGAACGATCATCCACCCCGAACGGACTTTGACTTTTTGGGTCAAAAGTCTCGCTCTCGGTTTTTTTGTCCGCATTATAGTCAAAAAAGCTCAAAATGGCGCGAATTCGGGCATTGGCCTTGATTTTATGACAAAAATTGACGATAACAACATACGAGAGGATCTTCGGATCGGCAAGATCCCGGAACGGGACGCCAACCTGAATAACCGGGCAAGAACAAAGGCAAACCCGCACGAAAGTCGGGGACGCAAAGCCGCGGGTCTAAAGCGCCGGACGCCCGACGTCCGGGACGCCATGACGGCCGGGCCGCTCTATACGGTGGTGATGAAGGATGGAACATGCCGTTGAACACGCATTCCATGCCGGGGACGCCAGCCTGATCATCCGGGGCGATACGCTCGATTTCGACGAAATCGCGCGAAGATTGAATGTGGAGCCGGCGAGAATCTTGGGGAAGGTCGGCAAGGTGGCGGTCGGCGGTCGGAAGGTGTCAAAGGATTTCTGGATGTACCGGGTGAAAATGCGCGGCGACGATCCCATGGGCTCGCTCGCGCAGCTGCTCAGGGAACTGGAGCCGCACCATGCATACATCCGCCATCTGTCCGACAGCGGGTACGACGTGTGCTTCCGGGTGTCCTATCGTTCCGAATTGGGGCAGATCTATTTCGAGATGCCGGCCGAATTGCAAACGCAGCTCGCCCGATTCCGGTTGCGTCTGGAGTTCTCGATCCTGTCGTACGGTGGCACAGTCTGACAGGGACAACCCCACACGAGCATCTGGGCTCGGCGGGGTTTGTCTTTTTTTGGAATACAGGTCCAAAGTCGCAAATATGTACAGGGATGTTTTTCTTATTTTGGTGGTAATTAAATCCCAATTTATGTATCACAATGGGTTTTCTTCTTGATCCTATGATGGAATCTGACGATATCAATTGATGGGTCCCGAGCGGGACGCTCACAGGAAAAACCGGGCACAGAACAAAGGCAAACCCGTACGAAAGTCGGGGACGCAAAGCCACGGGTCTACAGCGCCGGACTTCCGCCGTCCGAAACGCGCCATGACAGCCGGGTTGCTCTCATGCTGGGGTTTTTTTGTTTTGCCCGGAAAAGCGAAACGAGGGGAGAGACAGTGGTGGGCAAGGAACGAATCGGCCGGAAACGGCTGCTTGTCGTCGTGCTGGCGCTGCTGATCGCGCTGTCGGCGCCGGCGTTCGCGGGAGTTGCGGCGGGCTCGGCGCCGGAGGGACTGAAGACGGATTTCGTCGTGTCCGGCGACGGGATGATTTGGCTGGAGGTCGACGGCAACGGGGTCAAGCAGGTTCATTACCGCAATCTGACGACGGGGGAGGAGCGCAAGCTGACGAACACGCCGTCGGCGAAGGACGCTCCGCACCTGTATGGCAACACAGTGGTATGGGCGGACAAGGGGTCCCACGGGCCGGACACGGTCTATTGGGACATCTACCGGCACGATCTGGTCTCCGGACTGACGGAGAAGGTGAACAAGCGGGACGGGGAATTGTCGAATCCGATCACGGACGGGGTCGGCGTTGTCTGGTTCGACCGGCTGCGGTACGGCGATATGTTTTACCGGCAACTGGCGACCGGGGATGTGTACAACCTCGGGGAAGGGATGTTTCCCGCGCTCGCGAACGGACTGGTGGTGTTTCGCAATTCGCGTGACGGCGGGCTCAGCATGATGGACCTCCGAATCGGCAGAAGCTGGCCGCTGGTGCGACTGGGTGGTACGAACGCCGTCGACTGGTTCGTGTTCAACGGCAGTTATGTGCTGTGGAAGCAGAGATACGGTTCGGGTGAAAGACAGTATCTGATACTTGATGTCATTCAGCCTTTCGCGGAGCAGGTGGAGCTGACACCGATGACAACGTGGAGCCGGGAATACGCGGTCATGGCGATCGGCGATACGCAGGCCGTCTTCGTGGTGGATGAAGACGGAAGGGCAGCGGTGAAGGGCGTGGATCTTTCAACGGGACGCGTGTATGAGGTGAATGTGCCCGCCGGAAACATCGTCGGATTCAGCGGCGACCGTCTGGTGTTGGTCATGGAGGACGGCTCCGTCTCCTTCGTCGAGCTGCCCATTCCGCAGGGCGATCCCGGTGAGTCGCCGGGTGATGAGTCGCCTGGTGGTGAATCGCCGGGCGATGAGTCGCCTGGTGGTGAGTCGCCGGGTGATGAGTCGCCTGGCGGTGAGTCGCCTGGTGGTGAGTCGCCTGGTGGCGGGTCGCCTGGTGGCGGGTCGCCTGGTGGTGAGTCGCCTGGCGGCGGGTTGCCTGGTGGCGGGTCGCCGGGCGGCGGGCTGCCGGGCGGCGGGTCATCGGGCGGTGATATCCCGTCCGGAGGTGCCGGAATTGACGGGGAAGATGTTGGCGACTCGTCCGAAACCGAAATCCGGAAGCGAATCGGTCCGGAAGGCGGTGAACTGTCCGGAGAAGACGGACAGGCCCGGCTGCGCATCGCCACGGGTACGTTCGCGGCGGAAATCGAAGTCAAGCTGGAGAAGGTGCAGGCGGATGCCTACGAAACGATTGACAGCAATGGTCGAAAGCTTGAGGCGCATGAGGTCTGGAGCGTAAGCGCGGGTGCTGCGTTCGACCGAAGCGCGGAGCTTGCACTCGGCTATGCGGCTCGGCCCGATTGGCGTGAGGTTAGGGAGAAGCTGGGCATTTACGCTTACGATGAAGCATCTGGCCGTTGGACCTATATTGGCGGCATTACCGGCCGGGAGGAAGGCTTCGTCCATGCGGAAATCCAACGCCCCGGCCTCTACGCGGTCATGCTGCGGGAGGTGACGTTCCCGGACATCCGGAGCCATTGGGCCCGGCAGGCGGTCGAAACGCTGGCGGCCAGGGGGATCGTCGACGGCAAGACCGGCGAATCGTTTGATCCGAACGGGCTCTTGACCAGGGCCGAATTCGCGAAAATGCTGGTCTTGGCGCTTGGACTGGAAGTGGAGTCGTCCGCTCCTTCGCCGTTCGCCGATGTGCCCGACGGCGCCTGGTACGTGTCGGCGGTGAAAGCGGCATCGGAGGCCGGACTCGTCACGGGCGACAGCGGAAGGTTCCGGCCGGAAGAACCCATGACCCGCGAGCAGATGGCGGCCGTGCTGGTTCGGGCCGTCGGGATGCGCGGCGGCGACGTGGAGGAAGGAGCCGATCTGTCCGGATTCCGCGACGCGGCGTCCGTCAGCGGATGGGCGCGCGAGGCCATATCCAGGGCGGTCGGGCTGAAGCTGATCGAGGGCTCCGGCGATGCACTGCATCCGCAAGGGACGACGACCCGGGCCCAGGCGGCGGTTGTCATTTATCGTCTGCTCAACCGGTTGAATCTGCTCTGAATCATCGGTTTGACAAGCATAAAGTAAAAGTATTTGATGACGTATCCATACATTTCAAATCAGCATAATCAGTACTCTCAAGACCGCATGGAGGACATAACTCCGTGTGGTCTTTTCATTACTTGTGGATGGAGGGATTTCCTCTCTTCCTCAAGCCCCACCCTTGGCCGGATTTGATATGTACGCATTTATTGATTCTGTTTCCGGGGAGTTGGTCCGTTTATCGTCCAAAGAGGTGATAGATTGCTAAAAGACAGGTTAGTCCATTATTTGATTTTTTACATTGCAGGCTACATCATTTCAATAATAAACACCGGAATTCCCAGCTGAAATGCGTTATGAGAAGGCTGGTAAACATCATTTACAGTAGTCATGGAAATTCACTACAAAGAATGACGGCATATCCATTAGAGTCAGGAAAGGTGTCATGAGAAGACTTGATGAAGAACAAGACAGAGTATCGGGCGGCAACTCTAACCGAACGTCAAGAACCAGTTACCACCTTTTTTTTTTGGAGGATCAACATGGAAGTAAGAATTGAAATTCCAACATATTCAAGAGATAATGGTATCAAGTTTGTTTGGGAGGACAACTTTGTCATTCGAGCAGAAATTAATGCAGATTCAGTTTTGATTAAAGCAAATAAGGAAGGGCTTCAATCATTAGCGAAACACCTCCTTACTTTAGCACAGGATGAAGTGCCCGTTGATACCCATCTGCATTACACGGTCTATTCCGATTAAGTAAATTGGATAAGAAGGAAAAAGTGTTGCATCATCAAAATTCGTTATGTTATGATTCTCGTAGGTAACAGGACCGACCAAACAAGTGGAGGTCTCATTCTCTTGATGGAGAATGGGGCCTTTTTTCGTATTTTTTGAAGGCATTTTACCGGGAGGAAGTTCATTTGGGCGCAAAGCTGGTACTGAACGCACGTCAAAAAAAGATGTGGCCCATTATCATTTTGGGAGCTTTTTTCGAGGGCTTCGACGATACCGTCATCAATATCGCGCTGCCTTATATTGCGGAAGATTACGGCATGACGACGGAGCTGTCCGGATATGCGCTTTCCATCATTGCCGTCGGAACCATGGTTGCGTTCTTCGTATCCCGAACGGCGGACCTGATCGGACGCCGCAAGGTTTTTTTGACCAGCGTCTATCTGTATTCCATTTGCAGTCTGCTCACCGCCTTCGCTCCCAATATTGAAATGTTTGTTTTCCTGCAGTTTGCCGCCCGCATTTTTTTGATCGGATGCTGGTCTGTCGGGTATGTCATTCTCTGCGAGGAATTTTCCGCTGAACATCGCGGAAATGCTGTCGGACGCTTTCAGCTTACGGCAGTCTTCGGGGCGTTGTTGATAGGAATCCTGCTTCCCGTCATCACGAAACTGGGCCTGAGTTGGCGTGCGCTTTACATTTTTGGAGCCATTCCGATGATTCCGGTATTTTTGCTGAGAAAGAGACTGCCGGAAACGGAGGCTTTTCTGAAATTGCAAGAGGAGAGAAAACGCGGCTCCAACCTTCCGAAAGGAGACTTTTTCGGACCCTGGAAAAGCCCTTTTATCCGATATACGGTGGTCATGTCCATCATATGGATCTTTCTCTATTTCGGAATCAAAGGTTCGCTGAATTTCTTCACCTTGAGGGTCGTCAACGAATTGAACTGGACCCCCAACATGGTGAGCATCGGTTTGTTGACGCAAACCCTTACGGGAATCTTGATCATTGCGCTAAATGGCAAGCTGATGGACAGAATAGGGCGCAAGCGCGCCGCAGCGATCATCATTACCGTGGGTTGCATATGCAGTGTTTTCACGTTCACCCTGCATCATTTTTACGCCGTGCTCATCTGCAGCATCATCGCGGCCGGCTTCGTGAACTCTTTCCTGATTGTCGGATCGACGCTGACCAACGAGCTTTTTCCCACTGAAATCCGCGCAAGCGCGATGGCTTGGGCCAACAACATCATGGGCCGCCTGGGGCAAATTCTGGTCCCGTCGGTCGTTTCCCTGTTCGCATTATCGCTGGGTTTGGGGAATGCGGTCGCCCTGGCTGTAAGCTTGCCGCTCATTTCCCTGATTCTGATCCTGGTTTTCATCCCGGAAACGGGCAAGAGAACCGCACATCAGCCTGAAAATAAGGGAATAACGGAAATCGCTTGAGAGAGCCGTTGATAGGGGAGGAGCGAATGAAAATGCGCAAAAAAATGAGCCTGGGATTGTTCATTCAACTGCCGGGGCAACATTTGGCCAGTTGGAGACATCCGTCGTCGCAGTCGCATCGCAATTATGATCTCGATTATTTGATCGAAATCGCCCAAACCGCGGAGCGCGGCAAATTCGACATGTTGTTTATTGCCGATTCGGTCGCTCGCCCCGTTCATGAACATTCGTATTCCGAATTAAAGCTGGACCCGTTGATGATTATGGCCACGCTCACCGGCGCGACGAAAAAAATCGGGCTTACCGTTACCGCGTCAACAACTTACAACGAGCCGTTCCATATCGCCAGGAAGTTTGGCGCCCTCGATCATTTGTCGAAAGGCCGGGCGGGATGGAATGTCGTCACATCCGCCAACGATCTGGAAGCGACGGTTTACGGAAAAGAAAAACATCTGTCACATGCGGAACGTTACGAACGCGCGGAGGAATTTGTGGATGTCGTCAAGAAATTCTGGTTTTCCATTGAAGGGGATGCGGTGATCGCCAATAAAGAAACCGGTCAATTCCTCGACATATCCAAAGTTCACCCCGTCAAGCATGAAGGGAAATGGTTTCGAGTCAGCGGACTGTTGGATTCGCCGGCGCCGCCGCAAGGACATCCGGTCATCGTTCAGGCCGGATCGTCGGAGGCGGGTAAGGAGCTTGCGGCCCGAACGGCCGAAGTGGTATTTACAGCCTGCCAATCCCTGAAGCACGCGCAAGCCTTTTACGAAGACCTGAAAAGCCGACTGGCCAAATATAATCGCGACCGCGATGATGTAAAGATTATGCCGGGGGTCTATATCACGGTCGGGAAGACGGAAGAAGAGGCGCGCAAAAAGCGCGAAGCGCTCAACAAATGGATCATGCCGGGCGCCGGGCTGCTGTTTTTGTCCGAATTTACCCAGATCGATTTCAGAGGATTTCATCCCGACGATCCTTTCCCGGATTACGATACGTACGCCGATCCCACCAATCCGCGCATTCGTTATAAGATTATTTGCGATATCGCCAAACGCGAGGGATTGAAAACGCTGCGCGACATTTACGAACGCATTTCGTCGGCGCGCGGGCATTGGGAAGTGACGGGAACGCCCGGGCAAATCGTCGATCAATTGGAAGAGTGGTTTGTCAATGGGGGAGCGGACGGTTTCAATGTGATCCCGCCAACTTTCCCGGAAGACTTAAATCTGATCGTGGATGAGGTCATTCCGGAGCTGCAAAGACGGGGCTTGTTCAGAGAAGAGTATGAGGGAGACACGCTGCGCAGCCATTTGGGATTGAAAACGCCGGAAAACCCGAATGCCAAAAAACGCGAACAATTGGCGGCTTATCCCAATTCTTGACTTGCGCGGGAATTACGTTCTATGACCATGTTCTATCTTGGCCTTGAGGTGATAATTCTCAAGGTCTTTGTTTTTCTGGAAAAGCAATCAAAGACAAGGGGCTGCCCGCAAATGGTCCACTTCGCTTTATCCCAGACGAGAAGAAAGCGATAATGAATCTGTCGGAGATCAGCGGATTCTTCTTGAAATTCCGGAGGGTGAAAGAATGGAATCGATGAATAACGAAGCAGAAAAAAAGGATTCGATGAATAACGAAGCAAAAAATAAGGAATCGATGGATAAGGGAGCAGTAACATTTCTGGATGTATTGGGTTGGAAAGGAATATGGCAGCGCAGCGTAAACGCAATAGATCAATTATTGAAGATTATCGACGAAGGGCAAAATTATATTGGCAGAATCAATAACCTGGATACTTTAAAAAGCGGACAGTCAAACGTGTTTAAGGGCACATCCATGAAGATTTTAAGTATTTCTGATACGTTGGTTTTATACTCAACAGGTGACCCGGACAAAACCCTGAGATTTCATGCCGCTGTTACCGCATATTTAATAAGCAAATCAATAGAGTTGGGCATTCCTCTGAGAGGAGCAACAGGGTATGGCGAATATAGCATCAAAGAAAGTATTATGATCGGGCCGGTAATTGATGAGGTCGCATCATGGTATGAAATCGCAAATTGGATTGGAGTGATTCAAGTCCCATCTGCAACCTTTTTGTTGGAATCTTCGCCCAAATATTTTACTTCAGATGAGTTTAGAAGCGATGATTTCTATATTCCCTATCGCGTACCGCTTAAAAACTATCCTGGTATGAAACTGCTTTGTTCGAACTGGCCGTTCTACTGGAATCAAGATAAACAAGGATTTAAAGATCTGGCGAAATCACTGAATAAACTTCAGCCCATTTATCCGGAAGTCGCAGCAAAAATACTGAACACGGTAGATTTTTATGTCTACGTGGAGAAAAACGCCAAACCGAACGGCCAAGAGAATAAATGACCAACCGAAAGAATCAAGACTCGCAGGTGATCGGAAAAATGGCCACCCAATATCCGATGATGGTGCCGCCGTTTGGAGTCGTCGACTTCCCGGAAATGACCAAGTCTCAGGCGCAACAACACTTCGAATGGTTTGTGGGCGAAGTGCCGACACGCATCTCCTTGCTGTTGGAAGCCATTGAAGCGTCCGGTGAGCACCCCGGGGATCCGTTTGATTTTGCGCCGGAATCGCTCAAGCCGCTTTGGGAATGGTTGAGGGCGCGTATCCGGACTGTTCCCCGTTCCGGAGAGAAGATGGAAGAATTCCGGAAATCGCTGCCAAGCTGGATCTTGGAACATGTTGACAAATGGGAACTGGATACCAACACGATGATGCTTGCAACGGATGTATCGCTCTACTTCGCCGAGGTTTTCCTTCGAAAGTATCCGCAACTCAAGTGGGGGTTCAAAACCAAACCGAAGCGTGATGTTTACCTGAACAAGCCGGTAGTCACGGGATTTCGGGGCGGAGATATGCATCCTCCAACCATCGTCGTAAATTTGTGCAAATGGCACGTGGAAGGCCGGCATGACAAAAGCTTGTACGCCCTGTATGAGGTTTGGAGCAGTTTTGTTTGAAAATCGGATCAAGGCCAAGCCCCGAGATTTGAATACGGCTCTTTATCATAGGAGGACAATTTGCCGATAGTTATATACGAGAAACTTTTTACATGCGTGCTGAGAACAATATGAGACAAGCGATCAAAATAACCGGCGGCATTGTTCTGGGCATCGTGTCGCTGATCACCCTGTGGATCTTCTTTTACATATTGGCGGACAAGTACACCTTTTATTTGTCGCGGACAAATATCAACTATGCGTCGGCTGATATGGTGATCGCCATGTTCAATATCAGCTTATTCGCAAGCCTTGGACTGTCCATCGTTGTTACGACGGTAATCATGGTATTCTATTTCGTGTTGAAAAAAGCGTTCCCCTGCTATGTTGCCGCGTGCGCTTTCCTTCAGTTGGCGCTGATCGGGTATATTCTCTCAACCGACAATTATATTCCTTTCTTGAGACCTTGGATTTTTTGAACATTCAAAAGCCGGCACAGTTGAGCTCCCGGCCCGCGTCTGACGACTTGACGGACCTTGCTCCCACGGGGAGATCGTGAGGGATTGAATATCGGATATCCGGGGGTTGCCGGCGTGAAGGAAATCAAAGCGGTTATTTTTGATCTGGACAACACGATTCTGGATCGGAGCAAAACGTTCCGAAATTTCGCGGCGTCATTTGTTCAAACTTACTTCGGCCATTTGGAGACGACCGACGGGCTGATCGAACGCATGATCGAATTGGATCAGGACGGCTACAAAGAGAAGACGGCAATGTTCGGGGAAATGCTGGATGAATGGCCCTGGAAGGTCAAGCCCGGGTTGGACGAGCTGATGGACGATTACCGGCTTCACTATGTCCGGAATGCGACGCTGATGGATCAAGCCTCGGAGGTCCTTCAGGCGGTGAAGTCCAACTATCGGGTCGGTCTGATTACCAACGGGAGAACGGACATTCAATACGGGATAATCGACCGATTGGGCCTCCGGCATGTGTTCGATTTCATTCTGGTGTCGGAGGAAGCGGGGGTGAAGAAACCCGATCCGCGGATTTTTGAAATGGCGGTTGAAAGATTGAAGTTGAGACCGGACGAATGCGTCTATGTCGGAGACCATCCCAGGAATGATATCGAAGGAGCCGCGAAGGCGGGAATGAAAACGGTCTGGATCAAGGTCAACCAGCCGTGGATGCCGGGTCTGACCATGAGACCGGATCACGAGATCGAACGGTTGTCGGAGCTGTTGGCGCTGCTGTAGGGAAGAGAGGATCGGTGCCGGCATTCCAACATTCTCCCCAGAGATACGGATGGAGGTTTGGAACTTGGCGAAAGGAAATAAGGACGGGCAGTTGGCATTTGAGGGTGAAATCCTTGAAGCTTGAGATCAATTGGGGAATCGTTGTTCTTTTGTTGACCGCCGTGCTCGTCCTTGTTTCAGTTGCGTTCAGCATGAACAAGAAAAAGGCCGCTGCTGGCGGGAATACATATCGGGATCTGATTGCCAAAATCCTGATTGTCATCGAAGGCGTGCCGTTAATTGCGTATCCGTTTGTCTTGATGGCCAATATCATGCAAGTGGCCGCCTATCAAAATGGGGAAGGGAAATTCCTTTCCCATATACTCATAATCCTTTTCGTATTCCTGACAACCGTCTATCCGGTCAGCTACGTTGTCTGCATATGGTTCGTGTTCAGGCGGGCGGGCAAGCATAAGCTGTGGATTTCCTTGATTCCGGCCGCACATATTTTGCCTGTATTGCTGATTTTCGCTTTTGGCTAGAAGGTATACCTCGGGCTTCTTCATCGCGCAGCCGCTTGAAAAGAAAAATTCCCCGGAAAAGAGAACTTTTTATCGCCGCAAACAGTCTAATGTAATGATTGTGGTAAACATTTCCCGCGTTCGGGCGGTCGGCATGATGCGATTTGCAGCGTCCCTTTTATTCCTGTTATTGGTATTGTCCGGTTGCATGAAGGCAGACGAACCGGTGATGGAGGATACGCAACCTGTTGTTGAAGATTCCATCAATCCAAACGAGGAAAACATACCGGAAGTTCCCGAACTCGCCCCCGTCGACAGCGGAACTGAAGCCAACTCCGAAGAATCCCCGGATGTACTGGCTGCGCTGGGCGTTGCCGAAACATTCGTTGAGGCCGTCAGGACAAGAGACGCGGATCAGCTTGTTCAACTGTTGGACGACACGATGCAATCTCTCGGCGTGCAGATGGACAATGAAATGGCGGAAATCATCCTCGAAGGTTTCGCGACCAATTTTGATTTGAATTCCCTGGCGGTAAACGTAAATAAAGAAGGATCCGCATGGGGACCTCAATATGGGCAATACGAATTCAAACTGTCGGACAATCGGGGTGAATACCGGTTTGAACCTTGGTCCGAAGAGGACCGGTTGGTAATCCTTTATGATGCGAATGGCACGAAACATTTTCGTAATCCATATGTAAATTACTTTCCATATGCGGAAAAAATGGTCTCGCGATACATGGAAATCATTGAAGCTGAAGATGCCGCCCGGTTGGCCGCGTTTTTAAATCCGGATGACATCGAGGTGCCATTTTGGGTCGCGGAAGAGACCATAAGCAACTACAAGAAGTTCCTGCATGGCGAAAGTCCGACCATCCGATATGAGAACCGGTTCAACTTTGTGGTTGTAAATGAAAACAACGAAGAGCATCCGATAGGAGTATCATACGGCGCTGGACTTATGGGAATACGAGATGAGTTTATTCCTGAATTTGAGTACTAGACTTCTGTCTTTGATCGCAATTCCCCGGGAGGCTTAAGATGCCATTCGAGATCATCCCGCTAAACAAAGACCTTCTCGAACCCGCAGCCCGGCTCCTTGCCCGCTATATGAAATCGTCGTACGGGCAGGATGAAGAGCTTGCATCGAAATGCGAAAAATCGCTGCTCAACCTGCTGGACGACGGAGTTGCCCAATTCTATATGGCGAAACTGGACCAAGACTGGGCCGGCTTCGTCGTGGTCTATTGGGGCTACTCCACAACTTCGGGCAAACCGATTCTGAGAGTCCAGGACATTTACGTGGAACCGGAATTCAGAAACAGGGGGATCGGGACCCGGCTGCTTGAATGTTGCGAGAAGGCGGCGAGGGCTAAAGGCGCGCACAGCATCCGATTGGAGACGAACGCAAACAACAAACAGGCAAGAAGGTTATACGAGAAAGCCGGTTTTGTCGAATTTCCCCAACGACTTGTGTGCATGAAGTTCCTGAATGCCTGGATGACTACACAGAAACGGGTGAGGAAACTGAAACCGATCAGAAATTCCGCCAGGGCGGTTATCGTCGAAAACAACCGGGTGCTCCTGACCAAGAACAAGGACGATCAGGGGTACTTTTATTTATTCCCCGGAGGCGGACAGGAAAAAGGCGAGGAACTGAAGGACGCGCTGATCAGAGAATGCATGGAAGAGATCGGTTGCAAGGTGGTTGTCGCGGATCTGGTGTGCGTACGTGAATATATTGGAAAAAACCACGAGTTCGCGGAGTGGGACTACGATATCCATCAGGTTGAGTTCTATTTCGAATGCCGGATTGATGGAGAAGTGCAAGAATTCAAAGGTTCCAATCCGGACAGCTATCAGGTGGATGTCGAATGGGTTGAATACGACAGGCTGAATGAGATAAGAGTGTATCCCAAGACGCTTGCCGGGATGATCAGGAACAACCGGGCAAGACCGATCTATATCGGGGATGCAAACTGACATAAATGGCCCAATAAATCATGAACAAAAGGTACCGATTGATTGCCCATTTTTGAAGACGGACAAGCCAATGCGGCTGCCGGTTTCAAATCAGGGGTACATCGACATGATGCGCATCGCTTTTATTTGAACCGAAAATTGAACATAACTTGCCATCATTTTGAAAAAAATCTATTGACGTGGTGCGATGTCGAGGGAACAGCATCTTGAACTGCTCCATGACCGGGTGGACATGCTCGTGAAACTGAACGAATGGGCGAATGATCTGGGCCCGTGGCGCCAAAATCAGTTTGACCGTCATCGCCCTTCAGTTTCTGGTCATGAATCTGGAGCGGCGACTGCGGGTTCTCTTTTTGCATTTTTTCAGACTACTTGGGTTTAGAGACTTACGTTGGGTGTAAATGGAACGAATCTTGTTCAGCAAGCCCTAGGTTAAAGCTGTCAGCATTATTGTTAGCTACTTTGCTGGTGAAAACGATGCTTGAGGGATTCTATGAAGCACCGGAAGCAATTTTGCATCATAGCGTAGGTATTGACTTGATTCTGGATATATTTCTGAAAGGTATATTGTTTACCCGACTTGACTACAAACAAGGATGCAACATATAGAGGAATAAATCAGTCAAAATGTAGTGCAAAACAATCAAATAAGACATGGGGGATGAGAATATGGGGAAACGCAATTTGCTTGCCATTGCAATAATATCAGTCGTTTCAATTTTTTTAGCTTCCTGTGGAAATTTACCGTTGTCAAAAACGCCTAATACCAATTCTTCGCCTCAAGGTGCAATTAACTCAAATGAGGAAAAATTTATGATAAAGAAAGAGGATATTTCTAGCGTGACTATTTCCACTGGTGTGAACGACCCGGTTGGTGGAGTGATCGATGCGGAGACGGACATATATAATCTTGTTATCTCGGTTTTTGGACGGAGAGGAGCTTTAGCTCTGTAGAAAGCGGCTCAAATTTCACGCGTGCTCGCGTTAGGCTGGATGACGATCACCTTGATGCAGCTGGAGCCAATTCGATTACGAATACAATGAATGCGGGGCAAGAGTTCGGCCACGCCTTATCATTGGCGCACTTTAATAATGCTCCAGCGCATAGCGGCGATCATTGGATGAAAACAGGCTTACTCAGTCTATCAGCTCCTTCGGCAACCGATAAAGACCACCTGGTCAATAAATGGGGACCGTGATGCAGTTTACCGGTAGTGCCTGAAAAAAATCTGAAAAGAAGAGGTGTAAGGAAGTGACGTTTTCCAACAGATTTTCGAAAAAGGTCTGGATGACTATTATTGCGGCCGTCCTGGTCATCGCGCTGGGCGCTTGGTATTTCAATGCAGACCAAAAAATAAAAACTGTTGTCGTGAACGGCAACTATCTTGTCTACGAAACCGTAGAAGACTTGCAAGCTGCAAGCGAACTAGTCGTGATCGCCACACCGACCGGGAAGCAAAAAAGTGTCGTGACCGGCAGCGGCATGAGTAAAAATGGTTGGATGTTAACCGAAATCAGAATCGACAAGGTGATTAAGCCCGATGAAAAACAAGAAATTAAAGAAGGAATGACCGTTTCCATAACAGAGCCGTACTATATTGCGGATGCTGGGATCGAGCCGGGCAAAGTCATGGTAATTCCAGAAGAGTATACTGCTGTTCAAGCAGGCAATCAATACGTTTTGTTCCTGGCTTGGGACGGAAGAAGCAAAACTTATGGCGTTTATACTGGACCGCAAGGGAAGTTTAACATTGATGGCCGGGATGTCAATGAAGATGAACAATTGGAAGGTGCAAATGCCGATTTAAAACAGCAGGTGCTGGCGAAGTATTCAGGACGTTATTTCCCACTTAAGGAAAGTGACGGACGAAAAGCAACCCAAATGGCGTGAGTTGCTTTTCGTCAATGAAAAAAGGGGATTGTATGACAATCTTTATTACGATAATTACCCCGTTAATTAATGTTTCGACAAGTATAGGTCCTCAATGGATCATTTTCGGAATACCAAGACATCCGTCTCGGCAAGGTTAAAAATGCTCAATTGACATTAGTATTTGATGCTGAAATGGGAGATCGTATTTACAAAAGAATTGTTGGTGATCCGGAAAAGGGATTAGAAGAATAATGTAAATGCACGAACAATCCTTACGTCGGGGTGTTCGTGCCTTTTTGTGTCTGTAAAAGCTTCAGAATGGTGTATCGGGGCCGCGTATGTAGCATTTTTGTAATCCATTTTATTTTATGATCTTGATTAATTCATCGTTGTTTTGCTCCCCAAGCATAGTATAGGTGTCGCCTTGTTGATAAGGAACGAACGGAACGACCTATTACGCAAGGTTGAATAATTTGTCAATAAGAGCGTTTTGCAGTATTCCTGATCTGTAAGGATTTTCGGACATAAAAAAGGGACTTCACCCCTACTTGGAGAAGTTTTCAAGTGACCAAGCAAGAAAACCCAAAGGGAGTGAAGACGCCATGTAAATTCTCCAAGAAAGCTTGTTTTCCTTCGAGGAATTGCTGAACGCCATCGTTCTGCTTGCATCTGCAATAGCCGCATCTCGTTCAGCAAACGCGGTCGCGTAAAAACGGGCGTTTTCCGAAAATTCTGCAGGTCTGCCCATTTGCATAA
>Ga0310823_100775_pt1 | contig 15684 bp, 9 predicted proteins | sample P4_ome_3_FD_201316 | JGI IMG/M metagenome (GOLD analysis project Ga0310823, IMG submission 201316) | Sorghum-adapted microbial communities from Joint BioEnergy Institute, Emeryville, California, United States - P4_Day56_Rep3 | ecosystem: Engineered > Bioreactor > SSF (Solid state fermentation) >...
TGGCTAAGCAGGTTCCGGTTATTCTTCTTCTCGGTTATCTTGAAGGTCTTTCAACTATCCTGCGTAAAGCAGAAATTAAACACTATTTCACAGATAAACGTCCTCGTGACCTCACTGATAACCAAGGTGTGGTCCAATTTTCGGATGGTTTTCTGGTTTATGAAAAGTATCCCTTTGAAAATTCCCTTCTTATGAATGCATTTGCAGATATTCCTACAAAGGGATTCTCATATGCAGATTTTGATAGTAAAGAAGTTTACCTCGATATTTTCGATACTATGTTTGGGACCAGAATTATAGGTAATGCATTCGATAACTTCTATGAATTGATGATCGATCCGATTACCAAGGAAGTTCTGGAAGATCTCAATCTTCCCACTGATTTCGTCAATGTTGTTTTATATGCAAACTCATTGCTTGCCGACAACTCATATCTTAAAGAAAACAATATGAGTCTTTATCGCATAAGATCTAATGAGCTTGTTAATGCATATCTCTATAAGGCAATTGCAACAGCTTATATTCAGTATAGGCTGACCGCAAATAATAATAATCCTGTTAAAATGTCAGTACCAAGAGATGTTGTAATAAAACAGATTTTGATGGCTCAAACGGTCGAAGATTACAGCACGTTGAATCCCATTGTTGAACTTGAAAAATCTCGTGCTATCACTCCTAAGGGACCCAGTGGCCTTAACCTGGAACAAGCGTACACACAGGATAAACGTTCTTATGATAGGTCTATGCTTGGAATTATCGCAATGTCTACTTCACCTGACGCTAACGTAGGCGTGGTTAGACAATTGACGCTTGAACCTAGTATCAAGAGCCCGCGGGGCTATATTGAGATTGCAGGAGAAAATCTCGATCATCTTAAAGATGCAAATCTATTCTCTCCTGCGGAACTCCTCTCTCCTCTTGGCGTAACCCGCGACGACTCTAACCGTACAGCTATGGCTACAAAACAATCAAAACACATTATTCCTGTAGAAAAAGCATCTCCGGTACTTATTTCCAATGGTGCTGAACAAATTATCCCGTATCATCTTTCCAACGATTTTACTGTTGTTGCGAAAGCAGATGGTGAAGTTGTTGAAGTAAATGAAGAGGCGGGATTAATTATTATAGGATATTATTCTGAAGATAAAAAAGCTGGTTCGAAGAAGACAAAAGCTGGTATTAGTTCTTATCAATCGATCGATATCAGTCCTCGCATCGTAAAGAACGGTGCGGGTGGCTTCTATCTTTCGAATAAACTTATTTGTAATCTTAAAGTTGGAGACAAATTTAAGAAAAATGACATTATTGCATCTGATGAAAAATTCTTCACTCGATCTAAAATTGATGGAACCAGATTTAATATTGGTTCCTTGCAGAAAATAGCATGCATGTCTAGTTACTCGACATATGAAGATTCTACGTTTATCACAAAGAAACTTACTGAGGATATGGCTTCCGAGATAGTAATGTGTAAAACTATTACTCTGGGTAAGAATGCAAACGTGGACTTTTTGGTCAAACCCGGAGATAATATTACTGTCGGAGACGATCTCATTAGATTTGAGATCTCTTTCGAAGATGATAGCCTTAATAAATTCCTTGAAACTGTAGGTGAAAATGTTAAAGAGGAAATCAAGTCTCTTGGTAAAACACCTATCAAATCTAAATATACTGGTGTAATTGAAGACGTTAAAGTGTACTCTACCGTAGAGCTTGATGAGCTTTCTCCATCTCTGAGAAAAATTGTCAGCAATTATTATAAGCGCATTGATAGAAAGAAAAATATTATCAATAAATATGATAAATCTAATTCTGTATACAAAATGGGAGTTCTTCTCAACGAACCTACAGGTAAGATAGAAACTAAAGATGGTAAAGTTAAAGGTAATGAAGTTGGAGAAGGTGTTCTCATTGAAATTTATATCAAATACCGTGACGTAATGGGTATTGGTGACAAACTTGCATTCTTTACTGCATTGAAGAGTATTAACGGGGAAATTATTCCTGAAGGGTATGAACCGTTCTCGGAATATAGACCCAATGAGGAAGTATCTTCATTCGTTGCTCCTGGTGCAGTATTGGCACGTATGACACCATCTATTCTCCTGACTATGTTTGGTAATAAAGTTTTGGTTGAATTGAAACGACATTTGCAGGAAATTTATACAGGAAAACCTTGGGAACCTACAAAATAAAAAAATAAAGACCTGTACTAAAATGGTACAGGTCTTTATTTTAAATCATTTTAAGGATTTTGAAAATGTTTTTCCAGGTGTATCTACGAGCAAATCTTCTTGCTTCCACTTCAACAGTCTGATTTTTATAATTGGTGTAATTGGTGGATGAGCTAATATAGTCGTTAAATACTTCCTTATTGGTTTCTTTTTGATAGATATGATAAATTTCATGTGCCAATGTTAAAAAAGCTTTAAAAGTAATAAGGAATTTACTATTTTCGGACATCTGTCTCATCGCACCATAATATAATCTTATTAAAGATTGCTCTTGAAAATCAGACGAAAATGTATTGAATTTCGTTACATCTACACGCATTCCCATTGTAAGGGATACATTTTTATTGAATCTGTGTGAAATGAGAAAAGGGTCGTTGCTCAGATCACTAGGATGTCTGTCTATAATTTGAAATTCGATCGATTTGATTTTAAGTTTAGAAAACAGCTCAGATGAATAAAATTTAACAACTTTTTCAACGATTTCTTTCGCTTCTTCGTCGGTTTTCACTACCCCCATGGATCTGATTAAGAGTTGGAACACTCACACCGGTATCGACACAGGGATAGCGATAATCATGAAGATGAAGAGAAATAAATTTTTGACAATGTTGAAAACAATGCCTGCTTTCTTTGCGAGCTGTTTCTTTACATTCATTTTTAAAATTCCCCCAGTTTATTTTTTTATCAATCTTGCATTCAATGAAATAATTTATAGATTAATAAATGAAAGATACTACTTATTTAAAATCTATATTATTATAAGTAATTTAACAATCAGCTAAATATAAAGGTCTGGGAGGAAATAATATGGGTATTGTCGATATTTACTTTAATAATCTTGTCGAAAAGATCATTCAACATGGTAAATGGCAACGGCAAGAGGACGTGCGGGCAATTTGGGAAGATGGGTCTCCGGCAATAGCTAAATCTGTCATTGACGTTCAATGGAAATTTGATAATGATGAACTTCTTTATCCCACCACAAAAAAATTTTATCCAATGAGTGCTATTCGGGAAATACGATGGATTTGGCAGAAAAAGTCTAATAGGTTGGAAGAACTTAGAAAACTGAATAAAAGTGATACTAGTATATGGGATAAATGGGAATACAAAAATGGTGACTGGGCTGGAACTATTGGTCCAGCATATGGCTACGTTCTTTCTAGAAAAATTAGACGTTGGAAATTAAAAGATGTTAATCAAGATCACCTCGATCCAAATTCAGATCAGGTGATCGTTAGAGAAGACGGAGAGTATTTTATCTATCTTGATCAAGTAGATCATTTGATCCAGTCATTATTGAGATCTCCCGGCTCTAGAAGAAATCTAACGACATTATGGGTTCCTGAATATTTGGATGAAATGAAGTTAACCCCTTGTGTCTGGAGTACTCAATGGAATTTTTGGGGTGGAAAATTAAATCTTACAGTTAATATTAGATCAAATGATATATGCGTTGGGAATCCATTTAATGTTTTCCAATATCAGGTTTTACAAATGATGATTTCTAAGATAGTCAATATTCCTATGGGTACAATTACATTTAATATTGCAGACGCTCACGTCTATGATCGTCATATTGATTTGGCGAAACAGCAAATCATAGAACCTATACAAGAGGCACCAAAACTTATTTTAAATCCAGACATTAAAAACTTCTACGAATTTGATGATAAAGATTTCATTATTATAGATAAACCTCAAAATGTTAAAAGGTATGATTACGAGGTGGCTATATGATAGAACGAACAATTAAACCGACTTTACGGCTATGGAAGGTTGGAGATACTTATCGACCAATAGTTAAAATTAACTCTGTTAATCAAAATATCCCTACTGAAATTACTGTGAGTGGAAGAAAATACATTTTGGATAGTGTGAAAAAGAAGAAATCTAAGTTAATACAATCGGAAATGGAGAAAGATATCATTATATCTTTATTACAAAGAGTGGGGAAATGTCCGAAGAGACCGCATGAGATGAAACTTTCCGATTTAAGAAAGATATTAATAGATTTAATATTAAAGTAAAAGGAGGCAAACCGGATGGCGATTCTCACAATGGGTAAAGACACCCGCGCTGTTATTAGAGAAGGTCATGTTGTTCTTGTCTATATGCGGTACGATGAACCAGGTGTTAATGGTCGTAACAATGAGCCGCAATATAGACAGCAACTTTCTGTTGTACATTTCCAATGTGTTGGAAAAATAATGCTTGTCGCTATTGATGTATTTGGTAATTTCATACCTGAAAGGACATTCGTTTGTAAACCTGAAGATATTATTGTCGAAGGTGAGCCAGACACTTCATCTAAAAAGAAATTTTATATCAAAGCATTGACTGAAAAAGGACAGATTTTGACAATAGAAGACGTTCTTGATGTAACTACGAATATCACTGAAAGAGTAAAAAAGATTCAGAACAGGGAACCGGTCATGGAAATTTCCAAAAATGAGGAAATCTCTGTAAAAAAGAGAGTATTTTTTAGACATCTTAAAGGACTTCTAGGAGTTTCCGCAATTTCGTCGTTAATTGGTGTGGTGATTGGTTTATTGATTGCCCAATATTTGTAAAATAAAAATTTTCTAAACTTAAATTATTTATATATTATTTAGGTAGTCTGATCATGGTATGGGAGGTTACACAATGGGTAAATTCGATAATTACAACGTCGATGAATTTTACATCGATGAAGTTCTTGCGGATCATAAAAAATCCGTAAAGAAAGGTCAACTTGATGAAAAGAAGGGAGAGGATAAAAAGAAAAAGAAGAAGCATAAGAAGAAAGACAAGAAGAAAAAGAAGAAGAGCAAGTTCGAAAAAATCTCACTTGTCTCTTCTAATGACGATGATGAAGGTCAAGTAGAAAAAAACAACAAAGGCACAGAAAAAAGTATCAAAAAGGCTATCAAAGAGATCCAAAAAAATAGGGAAGATAACGTGTACAGAGAACGGCGTGAAAATGGAACTTTGGTGATCAAAATTCTCTAATAATAATTTATTACGCCGGAAACTAATATGTAAAAAAAAGATTAGGAGGAAAAGCCAATGGCACAAAAATCTTTCCAAGAAGTCTTTGATGAAATCAAGAGTAAAGTTTCCGTCAGCAACAAAGGCGGCAGCCCGCGCCCGGTCAAATCCTGGAGCCGTTCCGATTTTGACCGTCTTGCGAAAGCGCTGGTAAACGACGTCAATTACACGATCGATTCGGTTACCATCAAGAATGGTAAACCGGAGAAGAAGGAAATCAAGCCGGTACAACTTTACCGCAATGCGATCCGCCAAATCCTGATTGACTTCGGTGTTGATAAGGAAGAAGCAAAGCGGATCATGGAGGAATCTTACGAAATCCGTAACGTTGATGGCCTCTATGAACTTGCTTCTGAAATCATCTACAAGTACATCGAGGCCGGAAAGAAATTCGACTTCATTCCGCGTCAAGATTTCGTTGGCTCCCTGACGCTTCGTGAAATCGGTGAAACTATTACCGAGCACAAGACGATCAGCAAGAATGGTGAGCCGGCAAAGACCATCAAGGTCAAGAAGCAAAAACACAAGCAGCTGGAGAAGAAGTCGAAAGCTCCGCGTTGGCTGAAAACGCATCTGAAGTAATATCATCACAAACAGAAATGGGGAAGAGTTCATCTCTTCTCCATTTCATTTATTTTTTTCTGGGAGAGGATTTTCATGTCCGAAAATAAAAATTCATCTTTTGAAGTTCCACCTGCAAAGAGAATGAAAGAGCATTTTGCTATGCCATTTGATAGTCCGCTTACTTTACCTGAAGATCCAGTATATGATATCAAAGATCTCCATGGTAAGAGAGCGGTCTTATTAGTTACAGAAGATAATGGATATAAATGTGTCTTTGCAAGGATTAAAGGAAAACTTTATTTTATTTCGTTAGTTGAGCCTGCTAAAAATAGGACCCCTCCCAAGAAAAATGAAAATGAAGACAGTTACATCTGACAACTGTCTTCATTTTTTTCGTTTATATATTATAGATGCATATAAAATATCACGAAGGAGAATTAAAACAATGCCGAAGATTAAAATTAGCGTAAAAAACCAAGATCTGTTCATTGATGTCATGGGTAATCTTCTTGAAGAAATTAAGGATAATTTTGGATACAGAATAGGCATGTACTTTGATCCTGAACAAGAGCCGTTGAAAAATTTCACGAGTCAACAAATTGCAGAAATCCAATACATGCGTCAGCAAGGATATGAAAAATATTCTCATCTTCAGAAAAAGGTGCGGAAATTTATTGAGGCTGCAAGTGAAAAGATTATTGACGGTGAAAAGATAAAGATTAAGGTCTCTAAAGAACTCTTAGAAGAATTTGTAGGAGTCCTTAATCATCTGAAGAATATCTATCAAAAGTTCTCCGAATTTGTAAATAAAGAAGTTGAAATGGCTGTAAATGAAGAAAATGAAATTGAGGCCAGGCTCGCTGCAATTAGATCCTCTTGCAAATATGTAAAAATAGAGGTTGTTAATCCGTATACGACGGATAAACCCTCGGAATTTGGGGATATCGATAGCGATAACTTTAGCGTTACGAGAAACAATAGGAAGTTTGCGACGATTATAAATGAAATAGATAAAGTTATTAAAAAATTCACGAAGGACTAAAGCCTGGTGCCTATACCAGGCTTATTTTTTTCTAAACTAAATAATAATAGATAAAATAAAGGCGGTGGTCTTTATGACGAAACTAACCATGTCCGACCGCTATGCATTAATGCGAGGAATGTGCCCTTTTTTACATATCACATTTGAACAACTCATGAATAATTCTAAACTAGAATTCATATCATCAATAGTTGAATCTATCAGACACGATGCTAAGATGATATTGGAGGAACTAAATGAGTTAAATATATCGATGAAAATTAAACATTATCAATTCTTCCAAGTCGAAGATGAAGAGGATTTACCATACAAAATGTTTATACTTGCAAGCGCTATAAAGAATATAGAAAATAATTTCAATCCCTCTGAAAACAGAGAAAATATTGTCGCTGCATTATGTTGTACACTTCATCTTTCTACTAATATACTCGAATTTATCAATGATGTACTACTCGAAGCCTAGAACAAAAAATGTTCTAGGCTTTATTTTTTTCTATTTCTTTTAAAGTTTCGCAAGAAAACAATACAATAAGTTATCGGAAAGGAGGATCTGTATGGCTGATTTAAGACGTCGCAATTCCCAGACCGGCCGATTTGAGAAGAAAAGCCCGGCTGGTCTGTCGTGGTTTAAAAATGTTGCTAAATCATTGGGTTTTACAAGTGCCGAATTAATTTCACATCTTGCTCCCAGCATTCATGAATTTACTACAACTAACGTCGAATATGGCAAGGAGTTAGTTAAAGATATTAGAGAACTGCGCCCTACTGGGAGGAAAATTAAGGGCGTTTTCGATGCTAGCACTCAGATAGGAATTCTGAGGACAGCAATACAAAATGCGATTGACGACATCAAAAGCGGTAAAATATATAACATGGACCGCATTAATGAAGTAGATGGTCAAGATGACTTCGGTGGAGATTTCGATTTTGATGTTGATTTCGGTGTAGAAGATTTTAATTTTGACGAAAAATCGAGCTCTACAGACAGTGGAAAATCAGATGTTGTTGTTCCTGACGTTAAGGTAACGGTTAAAAATGTAACACCCCCAATTACTAAAAATAATCCTATGGTTAAGGCAGTTGAAAGACAAACACAGGCTATTTATGAAACTGCCAAAATAACGTCTGATTTGAATGTTAAAATTGCACAAAATGAAATGATGATGAGTCATGCTCAACACGGTCGCACGTTGAGTGGACTCCAAACGATAAATGATAACATTGCGCTCCTTGTAAATTTCCACAATGAATCTATGAGTAAATATATTGGTGCATCGTTGAAATATTACGAAGAAAGCATCAATTTACTTACTCAAACAGTGGAAGAGCTTAAGAAATCAACTACTGCTCAACTTGTCAACACGTCTAATAGACCTGAAGATCCTACTCGGGATGTATTGCTTGTCCATGGTGGCCTCAATTTTAGAGGCTATATTAACATGGTTAAAGCTAACTTTAAGAAACAGCTTTCAGAGAACCCATTCCTTTCTCCTCTGAAATCGATGTTTGAAGATAAGATGACTCTTAAATATCTTGCAGCATCTCCATTGAGTTTTATTTCTACTAAAATAGTCACAACTCTCATTCCTAAATTTTTACAAGATTCGTTATCTAATTTAGATAAATCATTTTCTAACTTCTTCCCTGCTTTGTTTATGAGAATCAATAGGGAAACTCTCGGATCAGATAATGAATTTTTGAGAATGCTTGGGGAAATCTTTGGGTTTGATGTTAAAAGTAAAACTAGCGTTGATCTCTCCAAGTACAATAAAGGACCTGTTCCTTTCGATGGATTGGTCCATAAAAGCATAACTGAAGTTATTCCCGGTTATTTACGTAAAATTCTCTCTGCATTGACAGGTAAGGAAGAGGTTGCGTTCGATTTTGAACGCGGTGTATGGAAATCTGTTTCTTCAATGAAGAAAGAGTTTGATTCAAATAGAGAGGGTATTATTCTTAACGCATTCTACGATTCTATCGAAGAACTTAAACAAATGGCTGAAACTTTCCCGTTGGAAAGTAAAAAAGATAGAGAAGCCTTCTTAAAAGGTATTGATAAATTCTTTATTAACCTCGCCGATAAAAATACTTTGGTTAATCCCAATAAAAAGACCGATAGATACGGAATTCCTACTGATGAATTAAGAGACGTCTATGATTTCGAAGGAAATACTGAAATGCAACGCTTGTTCCGTCAAATGGTTCTCTCAATGAGTAGAACTAGCCAAATGAGAATGTTTGGTGCTCAACTCGTTGATGCCAGAAGACGGCTGCAAGATTTCATGATCGATGCTGAAGAAAGACCGTATGTTTATAACACGAATACTCTTTTCAATCAATTGGGATTCGATACTCATCTTGATAAAGAGAAAAGAGACGTAGAAGGTAATTATATCGTCAAGAAAGGTTCTGGGATTCTCAATCCCGCAGATCGACTTGGATTCACTAGTCTCGATTATCTGCGTGATATCAAGAGAATTCTTGCTACTGGCATTAGAGTATTTGTTGCCGGTGGTGGTCTTGGTCGATCGGGTGAGCAAACGGCTGATTATAACCCTCAGGAAAAAATTCTTAAAAGTATGGATACAGAAGAAACATCGTTTTCAATTATTGAAGATAGAAGAAATGCTGATACCGTTCGTACTTTCTCAGATAATGATCGTCGAAAATATATTGCATCCGGACAATACCCTTTATCTAATTTCTATGATCTTTCCGATAAGTCTGACGATGAAATCAGACGCATGATTCAAAGTAGAGCTGATTATTTAAATGCAACAAAAACACCCGAGCAAGGTAATAAAGTTCTTGGATTCTTAAAAGGTATGTTGAGTCCTAAAGCACAAGATAATATCACTAGTATCAGAGAGAAAATTAATGATATTTTGCAAAAACCCGCAGAATTGCTCAAGGGCGTTGTAGATAAAATTGATCAAACTTTATATACTTTAATTTTTGGTAAAACTGGTGATACTGAAGAACCCTCTTTCATGAGCGCTGTGATGGCGAAAATGAGAGAGACGTTTGGTAAATTTCTCAAATGGACTGATGAAAAGGTAATTAGCCCTATTCATGATCGTCTGTTTGGTAAAGATGGTATTTTCACAAAGATAAAAGATAGCGAGTTTATGAAAAACTTTAGAAAGGGTTTCAATAGAGTAGCCGACTTCTTCTTTGGTAAGCAAACTGGCCCTGACGGAAAACGTGAGGGTGGTATGTTTTCCGATGTGGCCAATAGTTTTGCCGATATGTGGTCGGGTGTAAAATATTATTTCACAGGTAGAGCATATACAGATAGAGCGGGAAGACGTTTCCCCGATAACACTGAGAAAAGTGTATTTGGGGAAGTTCGATCTATGTTTAAATCGTTCAGAGATAGCGTTAAAACATACCTCTTCGGTAAAAAGGGAGAAGGTAAAGAAGATTCTGAAAAAGGCATTCTTAGTGGCGTCTTTGAAACTTTAAAACAAGGTTTTCATAATTTCAGCGAAGCTATCTTTGGTCCTAAATCTGTTCGTGGCATGAACCCTAACGAAACGGTTCAGGCCATGATTAAGAAAATTAAGGAAAGAGCACCCAAGACAATTGCTGGTGGTATCGTAGGTGGCGGTATAGGACTGTTGGCCGGTGGTGGATTGCTCGGTGCCATGATTGGCGGTCCTTTCGGTGCAGCTATTATCGGTTCTGCCACCGCGTATCTTTCCCAATCTGATAAGTTTAAAGATTGGGTATTTGGTAAAATGGATAAAGATGGAGAACGTATTGGCGGAATTATTAGCAAATCTACTCAAGACTTCTTAAAGAAAAATAGACTTGCTATCCTCGGTGGTGCTGGGCTCGGTGCATTGAAGTCTATCCTCGGATTTGGACTTCTTCCGTCGTTCCTTTTGCCTGGCGGACCTATCGGCGGAGCAATGTTGGGTATTGCGGGAGCACTTGCTTATCGTTCTGAAGCATTCCAGAACTTCCTGTTTGGTCCGAAAGATGCTGATGGAAAACGTTCTGGTGGTATTCTTCATAAGGCATTTGGCTCAAATCCGCAAGCTAAAAAGATTCTCGGAAATGTCGGTGCAGGAGCAATTAGTGGTACGGCATTAGGAATGGTCACTAGCCATATGGGCCTTCTTGGTGCTATGCTGGTCCCTGGTGGTCCTATTGGTGGAGCCATTCTTGGTGCTGCGGCTGGTATTGCACTCAGTTCTGAAAGATGGAAGACTGCTCTGTTCGGAGACTGGGATGAAAAGACCGGTAAGCGTAAAGGTGGTCTTCTGGGTAAATTCCAAAATTGGTTTAAGCTCGAAGTGATGGAGCCCCTTAAACTTCAATTCAAAGAAATCAGTATTAACATAAAGGAATGGTTTACTGAAAGAATTGCAAATCCATTTAGAGAAGCATTGGCCCCAATTAGAAAAGAATTCCAAAACATGACGGAACGCTTAACTAAGTTTTTCAAAGATGGATGGGAATCTTTCAAGAGTAAAATTGGAGAAGTGTTCGAGAATCATGTAGGAAAACCGTTCGGGCAATTTATGAAAGAAAATGTCATGGACCCGCTGAAGAGATTCTTCTCTAGAATTCTTGGCGGTATTGGAAAAATCTTTGGCGCAATTCTTTCGTCTCCATTTAAAGCACTCAGTGCAATAGGAGAAGGGCTCACTGAACGACATAAAAAACAAGGATTAAAAAAGTTCCTTGATGACGAACGAGATGAAATGTTTAGCCGTCGTGCTAGACATGAGAGATTTGAACGAGGAGAAAAACTCGGATTATTTAGTCATAAAGATGCTGAAGGTAATGTAATTGGTCCTGGTATTCTTCAGCGCATGTTCAGAAATCATTTCGATAAAGAGACTCGTGAACGTGCACAAACGAGCCAATTTGGTGCAGATTATTTAAAAAATCCAGCAGTATCAGATGAAGAAAAAGCAGCACAAAAAGAATATTTTAAGAATGAACGAGAAAAATTAAAACTCGAAAGAGAGAAACTTAAGGTTTATCGTCAGCTTGGTCTTAAGTATGATTATGATAACTTTACTCCGGAAGGACAAGATATTTCGAGAATTTATGATGGACTTGCTAACGCTAGAAGAACTGTTAAGAAGGGAAGAAAACTTTCTTCCTTAGATGATGAAACATTCGAAAAGCTCACGGGGTTCTCTCTGAGTTCGTTGTTCGGAAAAGATGTTACCATTGCAAGTATGAGTCCCGAAGATCGTCAAACGATGATCGATATTATGAATAGTAAAATCTCCGGTGATAAATTACAAAAATTCATTATGGCTAAATTCGGCTTAGTTAATAAACAACAGGCCGGACAAGATGTGATACAACTTGGTCCTGCTCAGGAAGCGGGAGAAAGTGATACAGGAGGAACTGTTGATGACGCTGCAGATAAAATAACCGACGCAATTAGAGAAGAATCACCTAAAGGCGTGATTGAGAAAGAACTTATCCCCGAAGTTAAAGAAACCAATAAAACTCTTAAAACAATTGAAGGTCTGTTGAACGCGGGTAGAAAATTCGGTAAAAATGTGGCTGGGAAGTTTACTCTGGGCAATAAGCTTTCTAAATTTATGGGCACTAGTGACGACGATGATGTAGATGGTTCACACGAAGATGGATTAGATAATGTACCTCATGATAATTATCGTGCAAACCTTCATAAAGGTGAAGCTGTTGTCCCTGCCGATGAAGCTAAGAAGCTCCGGAAGGGTAAAACAATGCTTCTCGCAGATATTGCAACCAACGTCAAAATTATTGCCCAAGAAGTCAAAGGACAGCTTGATGGTGTAGGTAGTAACGTATATAAAATTAGAAAAATACTTCAGCAGTCTCAAGGTATCGAAGATGAAGATCTTACGGGTAGCGCTAATCGTGATCGTGTAGGATTTTGGGGTAAAATACGTAGAGCGTTTTTCCGCCCCTTTGATGCTATACGGAATAAAATTATGCAAGGAATTGATTTTGTAGTAGGTAAAATTAGAGCCTTCGGCGACGCAGTCTTAAAAGTGGGTAAAGCAATTATCGACATTCCTGTTAAAATTGGTAAGGTTATATGGGATTTCACAAAGCATGTGGGTAATGTTATTAAAGAAACAGCGCTTCAATTAGTAAGAGTTCCTGCTATTATAGGAAAATTAATGTTGGGGGCTATGGAGGCCACTGTTGAGGCAGTTAAGGCTGTCGGTCCCGCTATCGGTAAAGTCATTTCCGGTGTTGGTTCATTGATCCAAGGAGCTGCTAAGATGGTTTCTGGCGCTCTTATTGGATTCGGTAAAGGTGTAGGAAGTTTATTTGAAGAACTCGGTAGAGGCACAGGTAAATTCATCGGAGCATTAGCTAATTTCTCCGTAAGTATGACAACTAATATCGGAAAACTTCTCACTGGAACAACTGAAGCAATTATTAAATTTACTACGAAGACTGTAAGTACAGCAGTTGACGTTACCTTAGGGGCAATTAAGACAATTTCTGAAAAAGTAATTGATGTTGGTAAATCTATATTGCAAATAGCTGTTAGTCCTATAAGATTCATTGCTACTGCAATCGGTAAATTAGCAAACCTTGGTCCCAAAGAAGTAGTTGTCAAAGGCGGATATCTTGATTATATTGGCAGAATTGGTTCAGAAGAAAAACCGTCGGCAAGAGATAGGATGGAACCCATCCGTGTAACTATTGCTGATGTGGAGAAATGTATGCCGGTTTATCTCTGTGGTGATAAAGTAAGGGAATCTTTCGAAAAGATATTCCCCGTTCCTGTGCAAATTGTAAAAGAAGATGTCGAGGCTGGTAGTGGTGTGTCTAGAAGAGGTGCAGCTACTGCTACGACTGCTCAAGGAGAAGAAATTCCGACGCCTAATGTACAAAATCTGACTGATTCTATTACTAAAACAATGATTAATATTGATCGTGAAAACGATCGAGAAAAAATGATTGCTGAAGCTAAAGAAGAACGTAAAGCAAAGCTTGCTAATGTTACACGTAAAACAGCAGAATATCAGAAAAACATTCTCGCACAAATCGAAGAGAAAGAATTCATGCGTAATGCAACAGAACGTCAAGTTAGCCTTCTTGAAAGAATTGCAAATTCCTCGGAAGAACACAAAAATAGCTGGTTAGACATCTTTGGACGTAAAGGTATTATTACCGCTGCACTTCTTATGGCACTACCGTTCGCTAAGAAGATATGGGATTGGCTTCGTGGTTTCTTTGGAAACGGTAACGATGGTGAAGGAAACCAATCTGGCGAACGTGCTATGGATAATGCCCTTAAGTACGGTGCTCAAAAAGTTCTTAAGCACGTACCTGCTAAAGCAACTATTGCGGCAGTTAAGGGAGCTTTCAACGTAGGTAAGAAAGTCGTAGATGTAGTAGGAAATAGTAAAATTGGAAAGGCACTGACATCCTCGGTAACTAATTTTGCAGAAAAAGTGTCAAATAAAGTTGCTTCCACGCAAATGGGTCAAGTTGCTATTAGAACCGTTGATATAGTCAAAGAAAATGGACAAAGGGTTATGGATAATCTTAAGGCATTCTTCGAGAAATTATTTGACTACAAAGTTATCAAAGAAAAGATTGGTAGCAACGGTAAGAAAATAGTCGAAAGTATCATGAAGGAATTGTATAAATTTGCTAAGAATCCTACGTTCATTAGTAAAATGCTTAATGGTATGGCTAAGGGTGCCGCCAAAGTTTCAGCATCCGTTTCCACCGCCGGACTCATAGAAATTGGATTTGGCATTTGGAACTTTACTACAGCCTTAATTAATAAGGGAGATGCTGCGTACCTATTCAATGTTTATGAAAAAGATGTAACTCCGAAGATGAGACTCGTTGCATCTATCATGAAAACCATCTTAGGCGTAAGTTTTGTGTTTATATTAGAATTATTAAATGCTGTTGTTGTTGAACTTACTCAGGGTAAAGTCAACGTTATTAAAATGATAGCAATGAAGATTTATGATGCTATCGCCGACGATGAAGCATATGAAAACCTCAAGGAAGCACAATTTAAATTTGAAAAAGACGCAGAAGAAGCTGGTTATAGTTTGTCTGCGTGGAACGAAAAGCAAAATAAAACTGCTGAGCGTAAAATAGTTGATGCTACCAATACTGCATTGAAGAATGTTCGGAATGTATCAAATAAAGCAGTACAGGCTATCAAAACTGGATGGAATAATCTTTGGGGAATTGGTGGCGGAACTGATAAAGGAAATGTCATTGTAACAAATAATTATTATACGTATAATTATGGCAATGCTCCTTCAGGTGGAGGAGTTGGAGGTCCTGCGGATGTACAAAATATGGATCTAACCACTCCTTCAGCGCTGGATGTAAGTAAAAAATTATTCTCCGGTTGGAATATAACAAGTCAGTATGGTCCTCGTATAGATCCTATCGATAAGACTCCAGGAACGATGCACCGAGGGATTGACCTTGTAAGAGGATTTGATAGCCCTATTGGTGCATTCGTTGGTGGTACAGTAATCTATGCTGATGAAGGAAGATCAGGAACAGGGTACAATGGCTTAGGTAAAACAGTTGCAATTAGAGATGATTATGGATATACACACGTTTATGGACACCTTAATTCGATTCGTGTAACAGTAGGTAGAAGAGTTCAGCCTGGTGAAGTGATTGGAACTGAAGGTACTACGGGTAGAAGTACCGGAAGTCACTTACACTATGAGGTTCGTCAAGGAAATTATGGAACTGATGTTGATCCTACTAAATATCTTATTTCTTATGCTAATAAATCATCGTTGTCGACATTAAACAATCTTAAATCTGCAGCACTTGATACCGGATTTAATG
>Ga0310823_100780_pt1 | contig 15645 bp, 15 predicted proteins | sample P4_ome_3_FD_201316 | JGI IMG/M metagenome (GOLD analysis project Ga0310823, IMG submission 201316) | Sorghum-adapted microbial communities from Joint BioEnergy Institute, Emeryville, California, United States - P4_Day56_Rep3 | ecosystem: Engineered > Bioreactor > SSF (Solid state fermentation) >...
CTGGTCCTGCGACGCCTCAACACCGCTACCGACGCAGCCGACCAGTACCTCAGGGTCCTTGGATGACGGGCGACCTCTCCAAGGTGATACGGCAGTTCCGCCAGGTCATCAGCGACCTGGACCGGGCCGCCACAGTCGCCGAGACGGCCCGAAAGCATGCCGAGGAGGCGAACACCCACTACGTCGAGGTCGGCCGAGGAACCGAGCACCCACGCATCAATCAGGCCAGGTACGAGTCGCAGACCGCCGGTCAGAAGGCAGGCAAGGTCGCCCGGCTGCTCTCTGAGGCGGCGAGGGCCTTCGAAGAGTACGTGAACCTCATAGCGCCCGGAGCCATACCCCGGAAGGAATCATCGCCGGAGGCCGCTCCCGACAGCGCACGGATACTCGACACGACTCGTCAGGGCTCCAGGTCGAGCAGACTGTTGGGCAGGGTTGGCGCCGTCCCCAACGCAGATGACGGTCTTCAACACGCGAAGAAGCTGGGTAACGCCATCCAGGATGCAACCCTGCCAACAGGCACTGCCACACCGAAGTCGACCCCGGCGTTCGTGAAAGCCAAGGAGCCGCAAGGAGCATATGCCGGGGACATCCTGATAGCAGCCCTCACGTTGACCATCGTGGGAATTCGGGGCGCAGAGTTGGCGCGTCAGCTTCGCAGAAAGACCAGTTCGGCCAAGAAAGAGAAGGATCGGGACAACAACAATGGAAGAGAACACTAGATTCCTCAAAGCCATCCTCGAACAGGATTGGGAGACCTACGACGCCCTCGTCGAAGAGTTCGAGCGACAGGGCAAGGGAACACCGGTTGCCATCATCGGGTTCGCATTCAACCTCGCGGTGAAGCGACGCTTCGGGGACCGCCGCGACGTTTCTGAGATCATCCGTTTCGTGGCTGACGCACGAGCTTTCCTCTCCGAAGGTCGGGACCTGCCCGCCAAAGAGGCGGAACACCTCATCTACGCCACGCTCGACATGGACGTCCCCGGAGTCGACGAGACCATCGAGAACCTGGACGTCGGGGTCATCGCCGAGATCGAGGGGCAGCTTCTCTTCAAGCTGGTCTCCGACGAACAGATGTCACCGGAACAACTGAACGACTTCCTGATGGAGGCCGAGCGCCTCGCCAAGGAATGGCAGCCGCAGGACTGACGGCGGTTCGTCCTCGGGCGGACCCTCGACAGATGGCCTTGTCTTTCGCCATGTACGCCAGGCTCGGGCTCGGCCTGGTCTCAGAGGAAGGACCTGAACGCCCGGATGGCGATCAACCCGCTGCTGATCCAATACATCCGCACATTCGTCCGAGACGACTATACGGCGAACGATCGGATCGAGGCACAGCTCAACGAAGAGGGCTGGGACGGCCTCTACTCGTTCCTGTGCGCCGTCTTCGCCTACGCGATCGATCTACACTTCGACGGCAAGCGCGACGACAGGGCAATCAGACGGTTTGTCGCCGACATCCGTTCCGAGAACCCAGAGGTGGCCGACCAGATCGACCCCGTGTTGGCGGAGAACATCATCTTCGCTGTCCTAGACGACTCAGTCGACCTTGAAGCGCCACCAGAAACCCTTGCCAGGGTACAAACACTCGGCATCTACAAGGCTCTGAATGAGGCAAGTCTCTCAGATAGTGAGTTGGATGAACTCCTAGCCAGGGCCGCACAACTCGCCGAAAGCTGACCGGCTAGGCGTTCTCGCAGTGCGGAGACGAAATCTGGAGCGAGGCTCCCCCCAAGCCTCCGGGTACCGGAGGCCCACGGTCAAACTGGCTCAGTGCTGATGCCGGGAATTCCCTCGGATCACCCCCCGCGTACGCGGGGAAGAGCCGCGCCAAACATTCGGTGGGAATATCCCAACCGGATCACCCCCGCGTACGCGGGGAAGAGACTTCCTGACTTGCACCGCTAGAGATCAACAGGCCAGACTCTCTCCACACTCATCAGCGGCCTCAGCTATGAATCCGTTTGGCTGTCGGGCTCTGACCCTACGACCCGGCCGGCCCCTACGCCATCCCCGAAACCCGACGGTCCCCACCGAAGAGCCAGCCACGTGACCAGCCGCCACCTGCTCGACGGTTTCCCTAGGCAACGATCCCCCCCCCGCATACGCGGAGAAGACGACCGGATCAGCAAGTACGTCCCCGGCCGAGGTGGGATCACCCCCCCGCGTACGCGGGGAAGAGCCGCCGGGGTACTGCTCATCGGTATCGGCGCCAGGATCACCCCCGCATGCGCGGGGAAGAGGGGTTGGCGTTCCCGCCGCTGGTGATGAGGAACGGATCACCCCCGCATGCGCGGGGAAGAGCCGCCAAGATCGTAGGCGAGATGCTCGAAGTCCGGATCACCCCCGCATGCGCGGGGAAGAGCTGCACCTCTAGGCGCAGCATCAGCAGATAGTCGGATCACCCCCGCATGCGCGGGGAAGAGACACCACCCGGTCGGTCGGAGTACGGGGGTACGGGATCACCCCCGCATGCGCGGGGAAGAGGGGGATCTACACGGTGCTGCCCCGAATCGAGGAGGATCACCCCCGCATGCGCGGGGAAGAGCGGTCGGTCGGCGTGGTCGCCATCGATCGCTCCGGATCACCCCCGCATGCGCGGGGAAGAGCGCTCCCCGAGCAGAGCCCGACCGTCGACCAGGGGATCACCCCCGCATGCGCGGGGAAGAGCTGTTGGTGTCATCGGGTCCCCCCTAGGTCTCGGGATCACCCCCGCATGCGCGGGGAAGAGGTAGTACGACGGCTCATCGACGTCGACCGGCCGGATCACCCCCGCATGCGCGGGGAAGAGGCCCACGGCCCGGAGTTGCACACGTACGGGGTCGGATCACCCCCGCATGCGCGGGGAAGAGATAATCGCCGGCCGGTAGTCGACCGGCGCGCGCGGATCACCCCCGCATGCGCGGGGAAGAGGTGGCCGGGTCTACGCCGAGCGCGGCGGCGGCCGGATCACCCCCGCATGCGCGGGGAAGAGCGCGAGGAACGCGCGCGCCTCCGCCGCACCCGCGGATCACCCCCGCATGCGCGGGGAAGAGTGCAGACTCGATGGAAAATCCCTTATATAGAGCGGATCACCCCCGCATGCGCGGGGAAGAGACAACATCGAGTTCCCGGCCACCCACACCCTGGGGATCACCCCCGCATGCGCGGGGAAGAGATCGGCTACGGCATCGGCAGCGTGATCGCCTTCGGATCACCCCCGCATGCGCGGGGAAGAGACTTCCTGACCTGCACCGCTAAAGATCAACAAACCAGAACTTCCTCACCCTCATCGACGGCCTCAGCTATGGATCCCTGTCGTGGCTGTCGGGCTCTGACCCTACGACCCAGTCAGCTCCCGCGCCAACCCGTCCGCCGTCGACCCCCAACCCTGCCGAGCAGGCGTCGACTCGGACGACTGGCGAAGCCCTCCACGAGCATGAGGGCCTGGAGCGCCTCACCGGCTCTCACATCTCCGGAGCATTCCCGCGAAGGAGAGGGATGCGGACGCGTACCGCGACCAGGCCACAGGTTGGATCACTACCAACGGTCCATGGAAACGATCTTTGACCCAGATCTTAATGAAACTAATTCGCAATCTTGTGTCGGCTACCCAAATTGTCGTACCGCCGTGTTTGCATCCGGATGCCTCACAGGCGGTCGTGGGAGGAGGTAGCCGAATTGGATCTAGGTCACGAGAAGGTCGATCCTGCGATCTGGGGCAAGTCTCGGCATCTCCCGGTGCCATATCCGCTGCTCTGGCACTTGATCGACACCGCCGCCGTTGCCGCAGCGCTGTGGGATCGCTTCCTGACCCCAAACCAGCGGAGGGTTATCGCGGAAGGGCTGGGCACCGACGTCACCCACGCGAGATCGTTGATCATGTTCTGGGCGGCGCTACACGATGTCGGCAAGGCGACACCTGGCTTTCAGAAACTAGACAAGATCGCGTTCGCCGCGCTACGGAACAGCGGTCTGTATGAGGACACCGCAGGCGACGGTTCGCTGGGGCACGACACCGCCGGCCAGTTGGCCTTACCTGCCCTCCTGGCCCTCCTTGGGTATCCACAGTCGGCTCGACGTGTCAGTAGCCGCCTGACGTACCGCGTTGCTCAAGTCGTCGGCGGGCACCACGGACGCTTCCAACTGACGAGTGGTTCCCATGGTGGCCGGTTGCAACTGGGCGAGGGCGGCTGGGCGCGCCAGCGGGCGGCACTGGTGCGGGCGGTGCATGAGGCGGTCGGGTCGCCTGAACCACCGCCGGCCATGAGCGCGCCGGTCAGCGTCCTGGTCACCGGGCTGGTGATCCTCGCCGACTGGCTGGCCAGCCAGGAACACTTCCTACGCCGGCAGCTGCCACGGGTACCACAGCACACAGACGCCGCCGTGGTCTCGGCCCATCTCGCGGCCCTGGCAGGGCCCGCCGCCGCCCTGCTCGACGAGGCTGGCCTGGGGACACCGTCGTTCCGCACCGCGGGCTTCGAGGACATGTTCGGGAAACACCCCAACGCGCTTCAGCGGTCGATCATCGATGAGCTGCTGCCAGTCATCGATGGTCCAGGGCTGGCGATCGTCACGGCGGCGACGGGCAACGGGAAGACCGAAGCCGCGTTGGTGGCTACCCGAAGGTTGGCCGAGGTGTGCGGTGCGAACGGGTTCTTCTTCGCCCTGCCGACCATGGCGACCTCGGACGAGATGTACCTCCGGGTGCGGGACTTCGCCACCAAGCTGGCCGCAGGTCCGGCACCGGTCACCCTGCTGCACAGCCTGTCGTGGCTGAACGCGGAGTACAGGGCCCGCACCGCCGGCGGCATCGGCGATCCCGGCACGGTGCTGTCCGACGACTCAAGTCCCGACGTGATGCCCACGGATTGGCTACGGGGCCGCAAGCGCGGGCTGTTGGCTCCGATGGCGGTAGGCACGATCGACCAGGCCCTGCTCGCCGCACTGACCACCACGCACAACGCACTACGTCTACTCGGCCTGTCCGGCAAGGTGTTCGTCGTCGACGAAGCGCACGCTTACGACGACTACATGACCAGCCTGCTGCGTCGCCTGCTGAGCTGGCTCGGAGCATACGGATGCCCGGTCGTCCTGCTGTCGGCGACGTTGCCGTCGACGCAGGCGGCGTCGCTCGTGCGGGCGTACCAGGAAGGCGCTGGTGTCGAGCCGACCCCGGTGACCGTGCCCTATCCCGGTTGGACGTTCGTGCCAGCGGCCCACAAACGGGATCCGATCTCGATTTCGACGGCGGCGCGGGATGCGCTGGCGGCGAGTCGCAGCATGACGTTCGCGCTCGACGTACGCCCGGTTCGTCACCTCAGCGGGCCGGCACACGATCCAGCCGACCGCAGGGTCGTCGTGCGGCAGGTGCTGACGCCGGTCGCGGAACACGGCGGATGCGCGGCCGTGGTCTGCAACACGGTCAACGACGCCCAAGAGACCTACCGCGTACTCCATGACTGGGCGCCCCACGAGGTGGATGTGATACTGCTGCACTCCCGGTTCCCGGCTCGCCGCCGGGAGGAGCTCACGACGGACATTCGCAGGCGGCTGGGCAGGGACGGCGACCGTTCCCGTCCGACGATCGTCGTGGCCACCCAGGTGATCGAGCAATCACTCGACCTGGACTTCGACCTCCTGGTGACGGACCTGGCGCCGATGGCGCAGCTGTTGCAGCGGGCTGGCCGGTGCCACCGGCACGTCCGGCCGAGGCCGTCCTGGGCTGCGCAGCCGCGAGTGGTGGTCCTCGATCCGCGCGGACCGGACGGTGTCGCACACGTCAGGCCCACAGCGTGGGGCGACGTGTACGCGCGGTACCTGTTACGAGCCACGCACCTACGGCTGAAGGGAATCGACTCGATCACCGTTCCGCACGAGGTGCAGGAGCACATGGAAGCCGTCTATGTGCCCCAGCCGATCCACCACGACCCGGTGTTGAGCGCCGAGTATGACGCCTACCGAGCCGAGGCGATAGCGGCGCGCGGGACGGCTGAACTCGGCATCATCCCCGAGCCCGCCGAGGTCACCGACCTGGTGGCGCTCAGCCACACCGATACACCCGAGTGGCGCGCGTCCACCCGGCTGGGAGCCGAGTCGGACCGGCTGCTCTGCTGCTACCTCGACCCCGACGGTGGCCAGTGGCTCGACCCGCAGCAGCTCCACCCACTTCCCCAGGCTGGCTCTGGACCGGGCGGCCGGTTCACCGACGAAGAAGTGCGGAGAATCCTCCAGGAGACGATCCCGGTTCGGGCCGGTCTTCTCGAGGGATACAAGCCTCCCGCGGCGTTGCCGGCGAGCTGGAGCAAGAACGGTTGGCTCCGGGACCTCCGACCAATGTGGTTTGCGATCTCTCCAACGGGTCCCGTGCCCGCGATCTGGGGCCGCCGGATGGCATATCTCGACCCGGATCTCGGCCTTGTCGTTGCACCTGTGGATACGGGGTGAGAGTGGCTTTAGTCGTCTATCTGACGTTGGACTTTTCGGAACGCGAGTAGTTCAGCAGAATCAGGCGGTCTGCCCCTCAGGGAGTCGCACTCCATGACGAATTCATTCGATTTGATCGACCAGCCGTGGATTCCAGTGTCGGTTGGGCGTGAGTCCAAGATGGTGGGCCTACACGAGCTTTTCGTGCGGTCGGCAGAGTTCGACGAACTCGCCCTTCCGGTACCGCCGGCCGCGTCAGGGCTGTGGCGGATCCTGTATGCGATCACGGCCCGCATCACCGGCTTGGATGTGCTGCGCGGAGCACAGTGGAAAAAGCGGCAGGAGCAAATCCTGGATCAGGGCCGGTTCGCCCCAGAAGACGTCGATGCCTACTTTACGAAGTACCGGGACCGCTTCAACCTGTTCGATCCCGATCGTCCCTGGATGCAGGACCCACGGCTGTCCGTCGAGTGTCCCAAGCCCTCGGGCGTCAACAAGCTGGCATTCGACCGGCCCGCAGGCAACACACAGGTGTGGTTCGGCCACCACACGGACAAGAACCCGGTTGCTCTGACGCCCCAGGAAGCAGCGTGGTATTTGATCGCGCAGCTGTACTACGGTGCTTCCGGGCAGTGTAGTGTCCGGAAGGTGGCCGGGCAGAAGTTCCTTAACAGTAATGCCGGTCCGCTGCGCGGCACCGTGTCATACCACCCACTCGGAGCCAACCTGTTCGAATCGCTGGTGGTGGGCGTGCCACCAGCAACGTCAGGGCAGGCCGAAGGGCCGGACCTGTGCCCATGGGAACGCGACGAGCTGCCCGACCCTCTCGGTGTGCCGTGGCCGGTGTCGTGGCCGTGCGGCGTGCTGACCGGCCGATCCCGGCACGCCGTGCTGCTGGTCCCGGACGCCGCCGGTGAAACCGTGACGAACGCGTACGTCACGTGGGCGTGGCGGCTGCCCGGGGCGGCGGCCGCCGACCCGTACGTCGTGCGGCTGCAAGACAAAAAAGGCAACTGGTACCAACGATCGGCCGACTACTCCCGGGCGCTGTGGCGAGACGTCGACGCCCTGCTTGGTGGCACCAGTGCCGTCAAGAGACACCGCCCCGACGTCATGGCTGCCGCTGCAGACCTTGAGCTCGACGGCCGAGTCCGTGCGTACGGATTCGATCAGGACGTGCAGAAGGCAAGGGACTCACAGTGGTACACCGCGAAGACCCCGCCGATCCTGGGTTGGTTGCGCGAACGCGACCCAGAGACCGCTGATGGGGTGGCCCTGATGGCCGGGGCAGCGGAGTCGGTCGGCGAACAGCTTGGCGCGGTGTTGCAGCAGGTCTGGCTGGAGGCCACCAACGCCGACAAAAATCGGAAAAGCCCGTGGGCTCGTGTGGGTCAGACGTACTACTGGGCGAAAGGCGAGGCCGTTTTCTGGGAACACGCGCATAACGGTCAATTCACTGAGGGCAGTCGAGCCTTCGTCCGCCTGGGGCACGAGGCTATCGATTACGCCATAGGCACAAACACCCACTTACCGCGGATAGCAAAGGCCGCGCAGTTGGCCCATCGCCGGCTGGCAGCTCCGTCGAAGAAAGGATCCGCCACGTGACGTCTACGGGCGTCGAAGAGAAGCCGCCCCGAGAGGGCGCCGAAGAAAAGCCGACCAAGAAGTTCGTGCGACAGATCACCGAGCAGTGTCTCCGGGATCGTGGCCGGCGTGCGGCGCTGCGTCGCGGTCTGCGCCGTCCTCCCGAGGAGGCGTACACCATGCACGCGGTTGTCGCCCCACTGCTGCCGCCGCGGCTGAGACGCGACCACGAGTACGCCTACTACGCCGTCGCGGCGATGATCGCGGCGTCCGTCCGGGACCAGCCGAACACCGATCCCGGTGACGGGGAAACCCCCGGCGTTGACGGCGTCGAAAAGGTGGCCGCTGCTGACGGCAATGCTGAACCAGGTGACCGCCCCAACCTGGGGCAGTCGTTGGCCTGGGCGGTGTGCCGTCCAGGGCCGGGCCGCCGCCCAATGAACCCCGCCACTGCTGAAAAACGGCTGCACCTGCTGGTTCGGCAGGGCTACCCAGGCGTTTACCAGCACCTGGCCGGTCTCGTACAGCGTCTCGGCGCGATCGAGGTCCAGGTGGACTGGGAGCAACTTCTCGATGACCTCTGCCAGTGGCGGTATCGCCGCGACCAGGTCGCCAAGCGGTGGCTCCAGGCGTACTACCGCACCGTGCATGAAGCCGACAGCCACGCCAAGCAGCAACCGAACTCAGAAGAGGAGGAAGCAGAATGATCGCCCGCTACATCGACATCCACGTGCTGCAGACCGTTCCGTACGCCAACCTCAACCGCGACGACCTAGGGTCGCCCAAGACCGTGCGCTTCGGCTACACCGACCGCACCCGGGTCTCCAGCCAGTCCTGGAAGCGCGCCGTGCGGGAGGAGTTGGAGAGTTGGTGTGGCAATGCAGCCAAGCGCACCCGATGCCTCCCGCAAGCGGTCCGAGAGCGCCTGACCAATCGGGGATGGGACCGGGAGCTGGCGGACTTCGCCGCCGCGCAGGTCATCGCCACCCTCTCCGCGATCGCGGGCAAGGACAAGGCATTCAAGCTGGACGAAAAAACCGGTGAGGCAAAGGTATTGTTCTTCCTGCCCGAGCGAGCTTTCGACGAGCTGGCCGACATCTGCGTACAGCAGCGTGATCGGCTCATCGGTCTCCGGTCCGGGACGATCAAGATTAAGAAGGGCGAAGCAGCGCTGCCGGCGGATCCGATAAAGGAGGTTATGCTTCGTCGCAACGAGGTGATCAACCTGTTCGGACGGATGTTGGCGGAGCTGCCAGACGCCAACGTAGACGGTGCTGTTCAGGTCGCCCACGCATTCACCACACACGGCACAGACCCGCAGGTTGACTTCTTTACCGCCGTGGACGACCTGAAGCAGGACGCCGAGCAGCTCGGCAGCGGACACATGGACAGCGCCGAGTTCAGCACCGGAACGTTCTACCGGTACGCCAGCCTCAACCTGAGGGACCTCGTCAAGAACGTCGGTGACGCCGCCACGGCGGTCGAGCTCACGACGGCCTTCCTCTCGACGTTCATCACGGCCATGCCGAAGGCGAAGAAGAACTCCACCGCACCGTTCACCGTGCCCGACCTGGCCTACATCGCGGTCCGCGGCGACCGACCGGTGTCGCTGGCCAGCGCCTTCGAGGCTCCGGTACGAGCCACGTTCGACGGTGGATACGCCGAGCCATCGCGTCGGCAGCTCTCCGACTACGCCGGCCGGATCTACCGGCTGCTCGGCAAGCATGGCCTGATCTACCACGGGCACGCCAGCATCGATGACAAAGGGCTGGAACAGCTCGGCGACACCCACCCCAGCTTCGACGACCTCGTCGCCGCCGCCGTCGCCGCCGCGAGGACGGAATGACGGGCCTGCTGCTGCGGCTGGCCGCGCCAATGCAGTCGTGGGGCGACCACAGCACCTTCACCGTCCGAGACACCGCCACCGTCCCGACCCGCTCGGCCCTGATCGGCATGATCGCCGCAGCCCAGGGCCGGCGACGCGGCGAGCCGGTGAGCGACCTCCTTGCCCTCGACTTCACCGTTCGCATCGACCGGCCGGGCACCGTCATGCAGGACTACCACACCGTCGGCGGTGGCCTGCCGCCCGCGCAAACCGTCCCCACCGCCGAGGGCGGCCGGAAGGAAAAGGGCAAGACCACGATCGTCTCGCGCCGGTTCTACCTGGCAGATGCCGTCTTCATCGTCGCGGTCACCGGCCCGGACAGCATCGTGGATCAGGTGCACAAGGCGCTGACGAGCCCGGTATGGGCTCCCTACCTTGGGCGCCGCTCCTGCCCTGTGGAACATCCGTTCCTACTGTCCGGCCCGATCAACGATGCCATCGGACACCTGGAACACCTGCCGCTGAACCGGATCCGTCCCGGCGGCAACAACGACACCGTCAGCGTGGACTTCGTGACCGGAGCGCCCGGCGACGGCGTGCCCGCCAGCCGGATGATGCTCAACGACGTACCCGTGGACCTGGAGCCGGTGGACGGGGATGAGCCCTCGCGACGGCGTCGCTATCTGACCCGCGAGGTCCACATCAGCACCCGCCGCCTGCCGGCCGGCCTGTGCGCCGGCATCGGCGAAACGTACCTAACCGCACTGGACGAATATCTGCGAGGAGTCCGAAGGTGACTGCCTGGCTGACCCGAATCGCACCCAACCTCCGCCACCCGGCAGCACGCCGGGACCTGTCCGACGTCACCGCCATGCACCGCAGGGTGATGTCCCTGGTGCCGGACGGCCTGGGCGATCAGGCGCGCCAACGGGCCGGTGTTCTCTTCCGGATCGACCACACCACCACCGGCCCGGTGCTGCTGATTCAGACCGCCCTGCCACCCGACCCGAGCCGGCTGCCCAGCGGTTACGGCACCATTGCCACCCGTGACATCAGTCCCCTACTCAAGGCCCTGACCACCGGAATGGCGGTGCACTATCGGATCGCCGCCAACGCGTCCAAGAAAGCCTGGAAAGGCGACAACGCCGGCAAGATCGTCGCGCTGTCCGGCCTGCAGGCCGAGCAGTGGTGGGAGCGCAAAGCCGAGGTTAACGGTCTCCAGCTACGCCACCTACGCACACAGCCGCAACCAGCCGCCCGTGGTCGCGCCGTCCCCGTATTCCACGCCATCACCCTCTTCGAGGGGCAGGCCGTGATCACGGACGTGGACCAGGTTCGCGCGGCGGTGCTGTCCGGTATCGGCCGTGGGCGCTCGTACGGCTGCGGGCTGCTCAGCCTCGCCCCTGCCCGGTGAGCGCCAACGCCCGGCAGCGGCTCGCCGCGCCGACCCTGGCCATGCTGCCCCGCGTGGCGGACTCGCTGAGCTTCCTGTACGCCGACATCGTCCGCATCGTCCAAGACGACACCGGAGTTCTCGCCCAGGTCGACACCCCGCGAGGAACCGAACGCGTCTACCTGTCCACCGCAGCTCTCAGCTGCCTCCTCCTCGGCCCTGGCACGTCGATCACCCACCGTGTCCTGTCCACCCTCGCCCGGCACGGCACCACGGTCGTCTGCGTTGGCTCCGGAGGCGTCCGCTGCTACGCCGGCATCACCCCCACCTCGCTGACCACCAGCTGGCTCGAAAAGCAGGTTCGGTGCTGGGCTGACGACAACAGCCGACTACAGGTAGCGGTACGCATGTACGAGCAGAGATTCGGCGAATCCGTGCCCGACGGCACCACACTGGCCCAGCTCCGCGGCATGGAGGGCCAACGTATGAAGGCGCTCTACCGGCTGCTGGCCCAGAAGTACCGAACCGGCAAATTCCGCCGCAACTACGACCCCGACGCGTGGGACTCCCAGGACCCGGTCAACCTCGCGCTATCCGCCGCCAGCGCCTGCCTGTACGGGGTGGTTCACGCCGTCGTCCTCGCCCTGGGCTGCTCACCGGCGCTCGGTTTCGTCCACAACGGCACCCAGCACGCCTTCGTCTACGACGTCGCCGACCTCTACAAGGCCAAGGTCACCGTGCCGCTCGCCTTTTCCCTGAGCACCTCCGCCCAGCCCGAGCGCGACGTACGACGCAAGCTGCGAGAAGAGTTCCGCCTGCTGAAGCTGATGCCGACGATCGTCACCGACATCCAGCGCCTGCTCGACCCCGACAACACCCCCAGGCAGCGGCAACCCGACGCCGGGATCATCTCCCTCTGGGACCCGGAGGTGGGCGCCGTGCCATCCGGTGTCAACTACGGGTCAGACCCTTGGGAGTGACATGGCCTCGATGGTCGTCCTCGCCACCACCGCCGTACCCGACCACCTACGAGGCGCCCTCAGCCGTTGGATGATCGAGGTCACCCCCGGCATGTTCGTTGGCACCCTCTCAGCCAAGGTTCGGGACGAGCTATGGAACGCCGCAAGCGCCGTCGTCGGCGACGGCGCCGCTGTCCTCATCCACCCAGCCGACACCGAACAAGGCTTCTCCCTACGGACCGCAGGGGAGCGCAGACGTTGCCCGATCGACTTCGATGGCCTCACACTCGTGGCGATGAGCCCAAAGGAAGCCCTCGATGCCACCCCCGACTCGCCCGAAGAAATCTGGCCGGAAGGCTGGTAAAACCGCAGGTCGCGAAGTGTCCTCCCCACGCACGTGGGGGTGATCCGTACCCATACCTCCACCACCCGCGCGCGCGCGCGTCCTCCCCACGCACGTGGGGGTGATCCGTCGTCGGCACTGTGGACGCTGCTCGATCTGTTGTCCTCCCCACGCACGTGGGGGTGATCCGTTAGCGAGCTGCGCGCTGGCGAACTCGAACGAGTCCTCCCCACGCACGTGGGGGTGATCCGCTGCTCGCCGCCGGACACCGCGCCGTCCGCGCGTCCTCCCCACGCACGTGGGGGTGATCCGTCGATACCGAGCTGCTGGTGGCGACGACAGTTGTCCTCCCCACGCACGTGGGGGTGATCCGGAGGACCGGGCTGCCAGCGGCAGGCTGTACTCGTCCTCCCCACGCACGTGGGGGTGATCCGCGGACGCCCGCGCGCGCCGCGCCCAGCTCGCCGTCCTCCCCACGCACGTGGGGGTGATCCCGTCCTGCACGCGGCCGGCGGCGGGATCGTGTCGTCCTCCCCACGCACGTGGGGGTGATCCGGGATCGACGGGCGGACGCGTACGGTCTGGCAGGTCCTCCCCACGCACGTGGGGGTGATCCGAGGCGTGCGCCGGCTCCTGGGGTGCGCCCGTCGTCCTCCCCACGCACGTGGGGGTGATCCGCCCGGGCCGAAACCGGGGAGCAAGAGGCGTGCGTCCTCCCCACGCACGTGGGGGTGATCCACCAGAGCACCTCGGGTGAGAGGTCAGACCGCGGTCCTCCCCACGCACGTGGGGGTGATCCGATGCGATCGACACCGTCTCCGGCTGGATCGACGTCCTCCCCACGCACGTGGGGGTGATCCGATGTTGTCCGTCTGATCCTCGGACGTGGCCGTGTCCTCCCCACGCACGTGGGGGTGATCCGCACCTCGGCGTCCCGGCGCTCGCGCTCGGCGGGTCCTCCCCACGCACGTGGGGGTGATCCGGCCAACCGGGCGACCCGCTCCCATGACTCACCGTCCTCCCCACGCACGTGGGGGTGATCCGGCCAACCGGGCGACCCGCTCCCATGACTCACCGTCCTCCCCACGCACGTGGGGGTGATCCGTCGAACCAGCCGACGAGGGTCCGTCGGCCGTCGTCCTCCCCACGCACGTGGGGGTGATCCGCGGATAGGTGGGGATCTTGTCGAACTGGGCCGGTCCTCCCCACGCACGTGGGGGTGATCCGCGCAGCGGCCAGATGCTCCAGACCATCTACTCGTCCTCCCCACGCACGTGGGGGTGATCCGGCCGCCGGTGACGCGTTCTCGGGCGGACTGCGGTCCTCCCCACGCACGTGGGGGTGATCCGTACCTCCTGACCAGATCGTCGTCCTCGTTGAGGTCCTCCCCACGCACGTGGGGGTGATCCGGACGCCGACGCTCCCCTGGATCGTCGCGGCGCGTCCTCCCCACGCACGTGGGGGTGATCCTCCATCGATGATCGTCAGCACGGTCGGTGGGTGGTCCTCCCCACGCACGTGGGGGTGATCCGCCGGTCACGTGCTCCCGGCCGGCGTCGTCCAGGTCCTCCCCACGCACGTGGGGGTGATCCGCGGCACGCCGACGCCCTCTACGCTGCGGCGCGGTCCTCCCCACGCACGTGGGGGTGATCCTCGACCACGATCCATCAGCACTCTCAGCGCGGCGTCCTCCCCACGCACGTGGGGGTGATCCGTAGTCGCCCTCACCCAGGTAGATCAGCGTGTTGTCCTCCCCACGCACGTGGGGGTGATCCGGCGTTTCCGCCGGGGCTGAGGCCGCCCAGGAGGTCCTCCCCACGCACGTGGGGGTGATCCGAAGATGACGACGACGCGGGTACCGGCTCCCTGGTCCTCCCCACGCACGTGGGGGTGATCCGGGAGCGCGAGACAGCGGCGCGCTCAGAACCTTGTCCTCCCCACGCACGTGGGGGTGATCCGGCCCTCACCGGCTCCGACACGGAGTTCCGCGCGTCCTCCCCACGCACGTGGGGGTGATCCGACGGTCCAGCGGTACCTGTCCGGTCGCCGGACGTCCTCCCCACGCACGTGGGGGTGATCCGACCGTCCGACGCGCACTAGACGAGCTAGAGGCGTCCTCCCCACGCACGTGGGGGTGATCCCCGGCCCAAACACCCGGTCGCCGGGGCGGCGGCGTCCTCCCCACGCACGTGGGGGTGATCCGCCGTAGCCGGCGCAACACCTCGCCGATCGTGGGTCCTCCCCACGCACGTGGGGGTGATCCACTCATCCCACGGCATACCAAATGCTGTCTGCCAGTCCTCCCCACGCACGTGGGGGTGATCCGGTTGAACGCTTCGAACAGGTCCGGGCTGGTGGGTCCTCCCCACGCACGTGGGGGTGATCCGGTTGAACGCTTCGAACAGGTCCGGGCTGGTGGGTCCTCCCCACGCACGTGGGGGTGATCCGCCGACGATCTGCCCGTTCTCGTCCCGCGTGTAGTCCTCCCCACGCACGTGGGGGTGATCCGGCGTGTAATGGCCCGCAACCACGCCAACATGTGTCCTCCCCACGCGCGTGGGGGTGATCCGGTCCACTCAGAAGTGAGTGGAAACCTGGTGTTGTCCACCCACGCCCGATCCAGTTGCGCCGGCGGACCCGGTGCCGGCACGATCATCAGTGGGCGCGTCCACAGTGCCTGTCCACAGCAGACCACCCCGGTGGTCACGGTTCGGCCGATCGTCCAGGCTACGGTTGCGCGCCCAGGCCCGGAGTCGACAACGCCAGGTCCGCTCGCTCCGGCAGAACCCGCCCGCTGAAACCTGAAGATGCCCGCCAATACCGACGGACGCGACATCGGCGGACCGTCCGGCGGCGTGAAGGTGAGGATCCCGTGACGTGTCCGGCGTGTGGAGAGGTCGCCGAGCCCGGGGCGACGTACTGCCTGCGGCCCGAGTGCGGGGCCCGGCTGGACCCGGGTGACCCCGTCGAGGCGCCCGAACCGGCCGACGCGACCGGCTCGGCGAAACCGGCGGACCCGGCGGTGTCGGGCGGCCCGGCCGACAAGGAGGGTTCGGCCCGGCCGGCGGGTGCCGCCGTGGTGGCGATGCCGACGTCGTCGGAGCGCAGGAGCGTCAGACGCGGGCGCGCGGGC
>Ga0310823_100786_pt1 | contig 15547 bp, 14 predicted proteins | sample P4_ome_3_FD_201316 | JGI IMG/M metagenome (GOLD analysis project Ga0310823, IMG submission 201316) | Sorghum-adapted microbial communities from Joint BioEnergy Institute, Emeryville, California, United States - P4_Day56_Rep3 | ecosystem: Engineered > Bioreactor > SSF (Solid state fermentation) >...
CGGACTGGTCTGTCACCTCGCGCTTCGCCTGAAGTACGCGCTGCGCCTCGACGACGCCCTCGACGTGCTCGCCGTGCACTTCGTCGGTGGTGTGCTCGGCACACTCCTGCTCGGCTTCCTCGGCGACCGCGGCGTCAACCCGCTCGGCAGGAACGGCCTGTTCCTCGGGGGCGGCGCAGGCCTGCTGTGGCGCCAGCTCGTCGGCGTGGTCAGCGTGGTGGCGTTCTCGTTCGTCCTGACCCTGGCGATCGCCGCCCTGGTGCAGGCGCTCGTCGGACTGCGGGTCCCCCTGACGGACCAGGAGCGCCTGGACCGGGCACAGCAGGGCACGGACGCGTACCACCTGGGGGCCGTGACGGGTGCGGCGGCGCCCGGTGCGCCGCGGCGCCCGCGCGCCTCCGACGGGGCGCGGCCCGCCGTGCCGGCACCGACCCCGGCGACGCCGACAGCGCGGGTCAGGCTGGTCAGCGCGCTGCTGGAACCGACCCGCGTGACGAACAGCGCGGAACTGCGGGACGCCCTGCTGCGCGCCGGCGCGCTCTCGATCACCGTCGCCGACGCCGCGGTCGCCGCGGCCGCACCGGAACCCAGGGCACTTCCGCGCGGCTACTGGCAGGAGCAGTCCTTCCTGGCACGACTGCACGTCCACGTGCTGGTTCCCGGCGACGCGGTGGGTCACGTCAGGGACGTACTCGATCGTTTCGGCGCCGCGGGCGCGGAGACCTTCGTGCAGGACGCGGAGCGGATCCCGGAGGAAACCGCGTAGCGCACGCACGCCGGTTTCCCCCCGGCCCCGGTGCCGGCGTGGCGGGGGCCGGGCCGGGCGACCGAGAAAACTCCCTGGCGGCGGGTCGGAGAGGATGTCGAGAAGACCGGCGCGGCTCCGTCTCACTGGCGACGGCGCGCCACGGGGTGCGCGCGAGTGAGAGGAACCCGAAGTGAAGTACCTGCTGATGATCTACGGCAACCAGGAGAAGTGGAACTCGATTCCGGCCGAGTCGTGGCCGGACGAGGTGGCCAGGCAGGAGGCGTTCAACCGGAAGTACCGCGAGACCGGTGAGCTGCTGGCCGCGTACGGGCTGGCCGACGCGGCCGCCGCCCGGTTGGTCCGGCGCGGGGCCGGCGCCCCGGTGGTGACCGACGGGCCGTACCTGGAGACGAAGGAGTACCTGGCCAGCTTCTACCTGCTGGACTGTGCGAGCGAGGAACGGGCGTACGAGATCGCCGCGGACATGCCGTGGGCGGACCGCGAGCCGGTCGAGGTGTGGCCGGTCCCGCACGAGTCACCGATCAACAGTCTGTGACCACCCCGGGTCCGGCGATCGAGGACCTGCTGCGCGAGTTGGCGCCGCAGGTCCTCGGAACGCTGGTCCGCCGCTACGGCCGGTTCGACGCCGCCGAGGACGCCACCCAGGAGGCGTTGCTCCGGGCAGCCCAGCGGTGGCCGGCAGAGGGTGTTCCGGACAACCCACGCGCCTGGTTGGTGACCGTCGCCGTACGCCGGCTGCTCGACGAGATCCGCGCCGCGGCCTCGCGGCGGCGCCGGGAGGCCGCGGTTCTCGCCGCGACGCCGCAGTCGGAGCTGCTGGCGCGGCCGGCGGACGCCGACCCGGACGTGGACCGAGACGACTCGCTACGTCTGCTTTTCCTCTGTTGCCATCCGGCGCTTTCGGTGCCGAGCCAGATCGCCCTCACCCTGCGCGCGGTCGGCGGCCTGACGACCGCCCAGATCGCCGCCGCGTTCCTGGTGCCGGAGGCGACGATGGCGCAGCGGATCAGCCGGGCGAAGCGGGCCGTTGCCGGCAGCGGTCTGCCGTTCGCGATGCCGGCCGGTGAGGCGTTCGCCGAGCGGCTCCGGAGCGTGCTGCACGTGCTCTACCTGATCTTCAACGAGGGGTACACCTCCTCGGACGGCACGGAGCTGACCGTGCCGCACCTCTGCGCGGAGGCGATCCGGCTGACCCGCTGGCTGCGCGACCTGTTGCCGGACGAGGCCGAAGTCGGGGGCCTGCTCGCCCTGATGCTGCTCACCGACGCCCGCCGGCCGGCCCGGATCGGCCCCGACGGCGTCCTGGTGCCACTCGACGAGCAGGACCGGAGCCGGTGGGACCGGCAGCGCATCGCCGAGGGAGTCGCACTGCTCCACGAGGTGTTGCCCCGGGGCGAGGTCGGGCCGTACCAGGTGCAGGCCGCCATCGCCGCCGTGCACGACGAGGCCGAGACGATGGCGGCCACCGACTGGCCGCAGATTCTCGGCCTTTACGACCTGCTGGAGGCGATCGCGCCGAACCCGATGGTGACGCTGAACCGGGCGGTCGCCCGCGCCATGGTGTACGGCCCGGCCGCCGGCTTGGAGCTGCTCGCCACCCTGGAGCCGGACCCGCGGATGGCGAGGCACCACCGCTTCTTCGCCACCCGGGCCCACCTGCGGGAGCTGGCCGGTGACCGGGAGGGTGCGCTGGCTGACTACCGGGAGGCGGCCCGGCGGGCGGTGAGCCTGCCGGAGCGCCGTCACCTCACCGTCCGGGCGACGCGGCTGGCCGGCCCGGCCGACGGCGTGATCAGCGACTCCAGTCCTGCTTCGCGGCCCGGACCAGCTTGTCCTTCAGCTCCCGGGTGTGCCGGCGGCTGACCGGCAGTTCGGCGTCGTCGACCACCACGACGTAGCCGGAGTTGGTCAGTCGCAGCTCGGTGATGAGCCGGAGCTGCACCAGGTACGACCGGTGGATCCGGACGAACCCGGCGTCGGCCCACCGGTCGGCGAGGGTTGCCAGCGGCACCCGGACCAGGTGGGACCCGTCGGCGGTGTGCAGTCGGGCGTAGTCGCCCTGCGCCTCCACCCAGCGGACCGCGGAGCGGGGCAACATCCGGGTGGTTCCGGCCAGCTCGACCGGGATCGTGGGGTCCGGCTCGGTCCGGGCCAGCGCCGCCGGGTGGGCCGGCACCACCCGGGAGCCGACCACCCGGCGCAGTGACTCGGCGAGCCGTTCGGCCCGTACCGGCTTGCGGACGTAGTCGGTGGCGCCGAGGTCGAAGGCGTCGACGGCCCCGTCGTCGTACGCGGTGACGAAGACGATCGCCGGCGGCCGGGCGAACCGTCGCAGCACCCGGGCCAGTTCCATGCCGTCGAGACCGGGCATCCGGATGTCGAGGAACACCACGTCGACGTCGGCGTCCCGGAGCACCCGCAGCGCCTCGGTGGCGTCGGAGGCGGTGTGCAGCCGGGAGACCCGGGGATCGGCCCGCAGGTGGTACGCCAGCTCGTCGAGGGCCGGCGGTTCGTCGTCGACCGCCAGCACCCGCAGGAATCCACTCATCCGACCGGTCCTCTTTCCTGGTCAACTGCTCGCCGGGCGAGGCCCTGGGCTCGCCCGGACATGACGGTGGAACTTCGGCACCCGCATGCTCACCTTCGTGCCGGAACCGATGCCGGTCTCCACGACCAGGCCGAACTGGTCGCCGAAGACCGACCGCAGCCGCTCATCCACGTTGGACAGACCGACGTGCTGGCCGGAGTCCTCGCCCCCGTCGCCGGGGTCGGCGACCCCGGCGACGAGGACGGCCGGATCCATCCCCACGCCGTCGTCCTCGACCGTGATGTGGCACTCGGCTCCGGCGTCCCGCGCCTCGATGCTCAGCGTGCCGACGCCCGGCTTCCGGGACAGGCCGTGCCGTATCGCGTTCTCCACCAGCGGCTGCAGGCAGAGGAACGGCACGCTGACCGGGAGCACCTCGGGGGCGATCTGCAGCCGTACCTGGAGGCGGTCACCGAACCGGGCCCGCTCGATGGTGAGGTACCGGTCGATGGAGCGCAGCTCCTCGGCCAGGGTGGTGAACTCCCCGTGCGCCCGGAACGAGTACCGGGTGAACTCGGCGAACTCCAGGATCAGCTCGCGGGCCCGTTCCGGGTCGGTCCGGACGAACGAGCCGATCGCGGTCAGCGCGTTGTAGATGAAGTGCGGACTGATCTGGGCGCGCAGCGCGCGCACCTCGGCCCTGGCCAGGCGCTCCCGGGACGAGTCCAGCTCGGCCAGGGCGACCTGGGAGCCGGCCCAGTGCGCGGTCTCCAGGGCGGCCTGTACCAGCCCCGGCGCGGGCTGGTCGTCGGTGACCGCGATCAGCGCCCCGGCCGCCCGGCCGTCCGGCCCGGTCAGCGGCGCGACCACCGCACCCCGGACCGGGCAGTCCACCCGGTCGCAGCGGAGTTCGGCGTCGCCCAGCACCGTCGAGCGGCGGCTCTCGATCGTCTTGACGGCGGCGGAGCGCAACTGGTCGCCGTGGTGCCCACCCTGGCCGTCGAGGGCGAGGATCTGGTCCCGGTCGGCCAGCGCCAACCCCACGGAGCCGACCAGGGCGCGCAGGTGGCGTACCGCCTTGGCGGCGCTCGCCGGGCTCAGTCCCGTCCGTAGCGGTTCGGCGGCGAGCCCGGCGGTGTGCAGAACCTCGTAGGTGGCGCGCTGGGTGGCGGTCACGATGCCCTGTCGGGCCCGCAACCGGACGACGGCGAAGAGCGCGCCGCCCAACGCACTGATCATCACGACCACGGCGATCGCCGCGGACAGGTTCGGCCCCACGGGGTGATCCTTACCGCTACGGACCGGGTTCGCCAAGCCCTCGTCAGGTGCCGGGTGGCCGGCGGGCCGGTGACGACACGCACCGGCGTGCCCGCCCGTCGGCCGCGGCCGGCCGCGGCGTCAGTACGCGCCCTTGCGGGCCAGCACCACCCCGATGGTGCGCCAGAGGATGGCCAGGTCGTACGCCAGCGACCAGTTGTCGACGTAGTAGAGGTCGAGCCGGACCGCCTCGTCCCAGGAGAGGTCCGAACGGCCGGAGACCTGCCAGAGCCCGGTGATGCCGGGGCGGACCAGCAGCCGGCGCCGGACGTCGCCGAGGAAGTCGCCGTCGTCGGCGGGCAGCGGCCGGGGGCCGACCAGGGACATCTCGCCCTTGAGCACGTTGATGAGCTGCGGCAGCTCGTCCAGCGAACTGGCCCGGAGGAACCGCCCCGCGGGGAAGACCCGGGGATCGTTCTTGATCTTGAACAGCAGTCCGTCGGTCTCGTTCTGGTCGATGAGGCTGGCCAGCCGCTGCTCGGCGTCGACGTACATGGTCCGGAACTTCCAGACCTTGAACGTCCGTCCCTCGTGCCCGACCCGCGGCTGCCGGAAGAAGACCGGTCCGGGGTCCGAGATCCGGATCGTGATCGCGATCGCGATGAAGAGAGGGAAGAGCAGGACCAGTCCGACCGCGGCGACGAGCCGGTCGAGCAGGTTCTTCGCCAGCAGCGCCGGCCCGGACAGCGTCGGCTCCTCGACGTGCAGCAGTGGCAGGCCCTCGATCGGCCGGATGTGCACCCGAGGGCCGGCGATGTCGGTGAGCTGGGGCGCCACGATCAGGTCGACGCCGGAGCCCTCCAACTGCCAGGCGAGCCGGCGCAGCTCGCCCGGTTCCGCGCTGGCCGAGCCGCAGACCGCGATGGTGTCGGCGCCGACCTCCCGGACCAGCGACAGGAGGTCGCGCCCGGCGTACACCGGAATCGGGGTCTGGACGCCCCGGGCGGCGGCGTAGCCGTCGGTGAGGTGGATCGCCACCGGGACGAGCCCGGCCGCCGGGCTGCGGCTGACCGCCTTGTAGACCTGCAGCGCCTCGGGCAGCGTGCCGACCAACACCACCCGTTGGGTGGCCTGGCCGCCGTGCCGGCGCAGCATGTGCAGGACCTTCCGGGCCAGGTAGCGGGCGAGCAGGATCAGCAGCATCGCGCCGAGCAGCACGGTGCCGACGGTGAGCCGGGAAAGGGCCGTCTTGGTGGCGAAGGCGAGGAAGGAGACGCTGGCCGCGACCGCCACCGCGGCCCGGGTCACCCGCTTGAACTCGTCGGTGCCCAGCCCCAGGTAGCGCCGGTCGTACGCGCCGTTGGCCCACAGCACGACCAACCAACCCAGCGGGAGGAGCAGGTAGGCGACGGTGTTGAACCAGGTGGCGTCGTCGTCGGTGATGTGGAAGCCGGCCCGCGCCTGCTCGAACCGGGAGATCGAGATCCAGCTCGCCAGGACCGCCGCGCCGAAGTCGAGCAGCAGGAGCAGGGAGATGTACGGGCGGTGCCAGCGGGACGCCCGACGACCAGCCCGTGTCCAGGCAGAACGCGGGACACCGTTGGTCTTCGGCGGGCTCGGCGGCTGGACCTCGAAGCTGTCGACGTGGCGCAGTGAATCCGGTCGGCCCGCGTCGCGTACCGGGCGCTCGAGGCTCGTCGTCACCTCTGCCACGTCCTCCCGCATGACACGTGCCGCCCAATCGCCATGAGGGCTTGGGTCGCCCACCGTCACAGTCTCTCCCATGCAGGCCCCACGGGGACGCCGACCCGAGGGACAGTACGCCGCCCGCTCCGCCGGCAACAACTGCCGGCCGCCTCGGAGTCGCGGACCGGGCCACTATACCGATGAGGAGGAGCGACAGTAGAGCCCAGAGCCGGGCGGTTCATGACCTGCTGGGCGGATTTGCCCGCCAGCAGGCCGTGACTACTCACCGTACAGTCAGGATCGCACAACAACCAGGCGCGGTGCGTCACCACCGGCGGCGTGGTCGGCGCGACCGGCGGCGGTTCAGCGGACCAGCCGGGACAGCCGGCGGTCGGCCAGCGGCCTCCCCCCGGTCTGGCAGGTGGGGCAGTACTGCAGGCTGGAATCCGAGAACCGGACATCACGGATGGTGTCGCCACAGACCGGACAGGGCAGCCCGGTTCGGCCGTGCACCCGCAGCCCGGCGCGCTTCTCGCCCCTGAGCTCCGCCGCCCGCTGCCCCGTCGACCGCGCGACCGCGTCGCCGAGGACCTGCCGGGTCGCGGCGTGCAGCGCCGCCACCTGGTCGTCGGAGAGCCGGTTGGTCAGCGCGAACGGCGACAGCCTCGCCGCGTGCAGGATCTCGTCCGAGTACGCGTTGCCCACCCCGGCCAGCACCTCCTGGTCGGTCAACACCCCCTTGACCTGCCCGCGGCGGCTGCGCAGCCGCTCGCGGAACGTCGCCAGGTCGGCGGCGAGCGCGTCCGGCCCGAGCCGGCCCACCCCGGGCACCAGCGCCGGCTCGGTGACCAGGTACGCGGCGAGTCTCTTCTGCGTACCGGCCTCGGTCAGGTCGAAACCGGACCCGTCGTCGAGGCGTACCCGCAGCGCGACCGGGCCCCTCCCCGGTCGCAGCGGCGCCGCGGAGGCGAACGACTCGCGGTGGTGCAGCCATCCGGCCCGGGCCAGGTGCACCACCAGGTGCAGGGGCTCCCCGGCCGCGTCGTCGGGGCGGTCGAGGCGGACGTCGAGGAACTTGCCGTGCCGGCCGGTGTCGGCGACGATCCGGCCGGCCACCGCCGACACCGGCGGGTCGTGGGTCTTCAGGGCGCTGACCGCGGCGATCTCGACCCGGTCCACCCGGCGCCCGACCGCCCGCTCGCGCAGGTAGCCGGCGAGGGCCTCCACCTCCGGTAACTCGGGCACGAGACAAACGGTAGCGTTCCAACCCGCGGGCGCCGCCGACACGTGCCCCGGCGCAGCCGCGGTCAGGCCGCGAGAAAGGACGACCGGCGTGCGGGTGATCGTCGCGCACAACCGTTACCGACAGGCGCAGCCGTCCGGAGAGAACACCATCGTCGACCAGGAGATCGACCAGCTCCGGGCGGCCGGGGTGGAGGTCGCGCCCTTCCTGCGCTCCTCCGACGAGATCGCCCGGTTCTCCGCCGTGGAGAAGGCGCTGCTGCCGCTCTCCCCGATCTACGCACCCCGGGCGCAGCAGGAGCTGAACCGGTTGATCACCGAGTTCCGGCCGGACGTGCTGCACCTGCACAATCCGTACCCGCTGCTCTCCCCGTGGGTGATCCGCACCGCGCACCGGCACGGGGTGCCGGTGGTGCAGACCGTGCACAACTACCGCCAGGTCTGCTCCTCGGGCCTCTACTTCCGCCAGGGGCGGATCTGCCAGGACTGCCGGGGCCGGGTGCTCGGGGTGCCGGCGATCGTCCACCGCTGCTACCGCGGCTCCCGGGCACAGAGCGCGCTGATGGCCACGACGCTCGCCGTCCACCGCCCGACCTGGCGCTCGGTGGACCGCTACATCGCGCTCACCTCGGGAATCGCCAGCCACCTGCGGGACTACGGAATCCCGGCCGACCGGATCGTGGTCAAGCCGAACGCGATACCGGACCCGGGCCCGCCGCCGCCGCTCGGCGAGGGGTTCCTCTTCTTCGGCCGGCTCTCCCCCGAGAAGGGGGTCGGGCTGCTGCTGGACGCCTGGCGTCGGCACCCCGAGGGCGCGCTCGGCCCGCTGCGGATCGCCGGTGACGGCGAGCTGCGGCCGCTGGCCGAGGCGGCCGCAGCCGAGCGGGCCGACGTCGAGTTCCTCGGCCCGCTCGACCGGGCCGGGGTCGCCGCCGCGCTCCGGGCCACCGCGGTGGTGATCGCCGTGCCGACCTGGCACGACGTGCTGCCGACGGTGGTGATCGAGGCGCTCGCCGCCGGGCGACCGGTGCTCGGTACCGCGCTGGGGGGCATCCCGTACCTGATCGGCGCCGACGAACCCGCCGCGTCGTCACCCGCCGCCGGTTGGCTCGTCCCGCCGGACCCGGCCGCCCTGGCCGCGATGCTCCCGACCGCCCGGGACCGCGCCGCGGTCCTCGCCCCGCACGCCCGGGCCCGCTACGAGCGGACCTTCCACCCCGACGTGGTCACCGGCCAGCTTCTGGACATCTACGCCACGATGCGGGCATCGGCGCGGACGTAGGGCAGCCACGCCAGAGGTGACCAGGGGCCCGGCCGGCGTCCGCCGCCGCGCGAGGGCCCCTCGTCGGCGTACCCCCGACCCTCAGCGCAGCGAGGCGCGGGCGGAGAAACCGATGCTGGCCAGCAGGAAACCGCCGTTGACGAAGGTGAAGGCGGCGATCAGCCAGGTGGTCCAGGCCGGCACCACGGTCAGCACCAGCCCGGCCACGAAGATGACCGCGCCGTAGTCCCGGATCAGCTTGACCACGCGCACCGGCAGCGAGGTCGAGGTGACCATGCTGGCCGCGTTCGGTCCGGCCTGCATCACCGAGGTGACCAGGTTGACCATCCAGGTGCCGGCGAACACCGCGACCAGCCAGACCGGCGTCGACGGGCGCTGCGCCAGCGAGGTGGCCGACAGGGCGGTGACCAGCGCGATCTGGGCCGCCACGTCGCAGAGCACGTCGACCCGGGCCCCGGCGGGGCTGCCCTGGCCGGTCACCCGGGCGAGCTGCCCGTCCGCGCAGTCCAGCCCGTACGCCACCTGCCAGCCGACCAGCGCGACGAGTCCCACCGCCCACGCCGGTACGGAACCGGCCGCGACCCGGTCGGCCAGCACCACCACGGTCGCCGAGACCGCCAGCCCGAGCAGCAGGTTCGCGATGGTCAGCGCGGTCGGTGGCAGCCCGGCCCGGTGGGCGGCCAGGGCCAGGCCGGCGCCGAGCCGCTGGCTGAACGCCTCGCTGAAGAGCCCGCCGCCCCGGTTGACGCGGTAGAAGTCTGCGGCGGTGGGCCGGGGGGACCCGGATGCCTCAACCGAGGTGTTCACGGATTGCATCGACGTAGTTTGCCAGCCGTTCACGGATCGCGTCCGGGGTGAGGTCGAGGTGTTCGAGGATCGTGTACCGGTCCGGCCGGGTGGTCGGCGCGTGCCGGACCGCGGCGACGAACCTCTCGTCGTCGAGCCCGAGCTGGGCCGGGACGGTGGGGAGGCCGTGCCGGTGCAGGCAGGTGGCGAGCTGCGCGAACCGGCCCAGGTCACCCCGCAGGTAGGTGCAGAAGAGCGCGCCCAGCCCGACCTGCTCGCCGTGGGAGGCGGTGCCCGGGTAGAGCTGGTCGATGGCGTGGGAGATCTCGTGGCAGCCGCCGCTGACCGGGCGCGTCGACCCGCAGATCGAGCTGGCCAGGCCACCCAGGATCAGCGCCTCGGCGAGAGTGGTGAGAAAGTCGTCGTCGGTGATCTTCCCGGGGTGGTTGACCAGGGCCTCCGCCCCCGAGCGGGCCAGCGTCACCGCCAGCCCGTCGATCGGCTCGCCGCGTACCCGGTGGGCCAGCTCCCAGTCGGCGATCGCGCTGAGGTTGCTGAGCGCGTCACCGATGCCGGCCTGGGTCTGCCGGTCCGGGCCGTTCTCCACGAAGTCGAGGTCGACCACGACGGCGATCGGGATGTGCACGCCGTACGACCCCTTGCCACCCTCGTGGTCCAGCGAGGCGGTGGGGGAGGCGATGCCGTCGTGGGCCAGGCTGGTCGCCACGCTCACCATCGGGATGCCGTACCGGGAGGCGGCGTACTTCGTGGTGTCGATCGTCTTGCCGCCGCCGATGCCCACCACCGCGTCGTAGGAGCGGCGGCGCAGCTGCTCGCCGAGCTGCTGGGCCGCCTCGATCGTGCCGCCGCAGACGGTGAAGACGTCGGCCTTGCCGAGGCCGGGACGGATCAGCTCGGCGATCCGTTCACCCTGGCCCGGTCCGACCACCACGGCCACCTCGCCCCCCGCCGAGATGCGGCGGTCGGCCAGCAGCGGCCCGAGGTCCGCGATCGCCCCCCGGCGTACGTCGATGACCAGCGGGGTGTTGACGGTACGGGCTAGTAGCGGCATGCGATCTCCCGGGCCCGTGCGAGATCGTCGTGGTTGTCGACCTCGACCCAGGAGACGTCGCCGATCGGAGCCGCCCGCACCTCGCCACCCCGGTCGGCGAACTCCTGGTAGCCGTCCTCGTAGTAGAGGCCGGGGTCGCGCCGCCAGGTCGCCTCCAGCGCGTCGGCGAGGTCGGCGGCGACGTGCGGCTCGATCAGGGTCGCGCCGATGTACTCCCCGTACGCCTCGGCGGGGTCCATCTGCTTGGTGATCCGGGTGAGCTGGCCACGGTCGTCGAAGACCGTCTTCATCTCCTCGTCGGCCAACCTCTTGAGGGTGTCGACGGCGAGCAGGACACCGGGTCCACGCTGGGCCAGCAGGGTCTTCTCCACGCTGACCGGGTGCACGGTGTCGCCGTTGACCAGCAGCGCCCCCTCGGCGAAGTGGTCGCGGGCCAACCAGAGCGAGTACGCGTTGTTCCACTCCTCGGCCCGGTCGTTGTGCACCAGGGTCAGCGTCACCCCGTGCCGGTCCTCCAGGGCGGAGCGCCGGGCCCGGACCGCCTCGGCGGCGTACCCGACCACCACGGTGACGCGGGTGAGGCCGACCGCGGCGAGGTTGCGCAGCGCGATGTCGAGGATCGTCGTCTCGCCGTCGACCGGCACGAGCGCCTTGGGCAGGCTGTCCGTGTACGGCCGCAGCCGTCGTCCGGCGCCCGCGGCGAGCACCAAACCGATCATCCGTCGAGCCTCCTCACGACAGCCGCCACCGCAGGGAGGATAGCGCCGCGTCACGGGGGCGCGAATCCCGGACGAACGGCGGGCGGCGCCGGTGTCGACCCCGCACGCACCCGCGGCGGGCGCCGGCCGGGCGCGCTGACCGGTGTCGCCGGTCAGCCGGGCAGCGCGGCCAGGTCCGCGAGGAGCCGGAGCCGCTCCGGCGGGCTGAGCACGGCGTACGGGCGGGCGGCCCGGCGGTCGGTGTCCTGCTCGATGGCGAGCCGTTCCGGCCCGGAGGCCAGCGCGACGACACTGCGCGCGGTGTGCCCGGCCGCCTGCCAGGCCGCCGCGTGGGCGTCGGCCCGGTGGTACCGGAGCGTGCCGAGGCGGTTGAGCAGCAGCACCCCGCAGGGCGTGCCGTCCGGTTCGTACGGCGGTGCCATGGCCCGGAAGGCCCCGTCGCCGCAGGTCGGGTCGTCCAGGGCGGCGTCGAGGAGCCGGCCGAGGGTGCCGACCAGCCGTCGTACCCGCTCGTCGTGTCCGGCCCAGATCTCCGCGGTGACCCGGGCGTGCAGTTCGTACAGCTCGGCCAGGAAGCTCCGCCCCCGCTCGGTGGCGGAGATCCCGCCGTCGTCCCGCCGGTGGATCATGCCGTGTGCGACCTGTTTGTCCAGGACCCGCTGGCACTCCGTGTGGTCGGCGTACCGGGTCAGGGCGGCGAACTGCGCGGCGCTGACGGTGCCGCCCGGCGCGGCGAGCCGGGTCCGGAAGTCGACCAGGAAGCCGATCGCCGACGGACCGCCGTAGCGTTGCCGCAGGCTCGCGCCGGCCCGGCTGGCGGCGGCCATCGCCGCCAGGAAGACCCGGTCGACGGCCGGCCAGACGAGCGCGGCTGCCTGGTGCGGCGCGAGCCGGACGGTGTCGGGTTCCGGCTGGGGTGACCGGGGCGGGACGTCGTCGGGTCCCGGTCGGGACGGCGTCGTCGGGTGACCCGGCTGGTCGGGGATGACGTGTGCGTTCACCGGACGATCAGGGGAAGTGCGCGGATCCCGTCCGTGTCGTCGGCGCGGACGGGCACGGTCGTCTCGACCCGGGCGACGCCGTGGGCGCCGGTGTCGGCGGGCCTGCCGCCCGGGCCGGGTGCCGGTGGGACGCGCCGTCCGGTCACCTCGGCGGCCTCGCGGGTCGGCGCCTCCCCGACGGTGGTGTCCGGTCTCCGGTGGCCGCCGGCGGTGACCCCGGTGTGCGGGTGGGGTCTCCGGTGGGGCGACCGCCGCCGACGATCGATCCGCCCGCCGTCGTCGACGGGCGCTCCGGCGCGGCGCAGGGGGTCGGAATCGGTGGGCACCAGTCGAGACTAGCCAGCGCCGGGCTGCTCAGGATTCGGACATCGCCCTGCCTGCGCCTGGGACCCGGAGAGCGCCCGTACGCTGGGTAGTCATGACTGTTGAGCAGCTGATCTCCTTCGCCCGTGGGGCGCCGTCGCTGGACATCGTCGACATCGACGGGCTCAAGGCTGCCGCCGGACGGGCCTTCGAGACCGACCCGGCCGGCATCACCGGGTACGGCACCTCCGTCGGATACCCGCCCCTGCGGAGGTGGATCGCTGAGAAGCACGGTGTCGAGGTCGACCAGGTCCTGGTCACCAACGGGTCGTTGCAGGCCGACGCCTTCCTGTTCCAGCACCTGCTGCAGCCCGGTGACGACGTGGTGGTGGAGCGGCCGACGTACGACCGGACGCTGCTGAACCTGCAGCGGATGGGGAGCAAGGTGCACGCGGTCACCGTCCAACCGGACGGGATCGACACCGACGAGCTCGCGGGCCTGCTCAGCTCCGGGCTGCGTCCGAAGCTGGCCCACATCATCCCGAACTTCCAGAACCCGGCCGGGGTGACCCTGTCGCTGGAGAAGCGGCGCAGGCTGATCGAGCTGGCCGCCGAGTACGGTTTCACGATCTTCGAGGACGACCCGTACGCGGACATCCGGTTCCGGGGCGAGCCCCTTCCCTCGATGCTGAGCCTGGACGACGGCGCCAACGTGGTCCACGCCTCCAGCTTCACCAAGACGGTCTGTCCGGGGGTACGGGTCGGCTACCTGGTGGGGCCGGCGGACCTGATCGCCGAGATCGCCAAGCAGGCGACGAACCTCTACATCTCGCCCGGCATGGTGGCCCAGGCGATCGTGTACCAGTTCTGCGTCTCCGGTGACATCGACCGCTCGATCCGCACCGTCAGCACCGCGCTCGGTGAGCGGGCCGCCGCGTTGGCCGCCGCGCTCCGCACGCACATTCCCGGGGCGCGGTTCACCGAGCCGAACGGCGGCTACTTCCTGTGGGTCGAGCTGCCGGAGGACGTGGACGTGGAGCGGCTGGTGCCGGCGGCCGCCGAGCGTGGGGTGGCCGTGGTGAAGGGGAGCGACTTCGTGCCCGAGGGGGGTCACCACTCGCTGCGGCTGGCGTACTCGGCGGTGACGGTCGACCAGATCGACGAGGGCGTCCGTCGGCTGGCCGAGGCGATCGAGGCGGTACGCGGCTAGGTGGAGCCACCGGACGCCGACCCCCGGACAACAGTTTGTGTCGGATATCCGACAAAACTGTCCAGTAGCCGTTCCGGGGTTCCCTCGGAGCCGGTAAGCGGCCCACAATGCTGCGAGCACCACTCGCGTCAAGGTCGAGGGCGTTCGGGCGACGGATCCGCCCCGGCCCGTCGATTGGCCGCGACGAGTGCCCACAGACAGAACCCCCGCCCCCAAGGGTGCCGGGTGGGCCGTCCGCACCTCACCCCCCGACGTGGACGGTCCACCCGGCGCCGACCTCGCCGTCCGGCACGGCCCGGCTGACGACGCGTCACCGACGGCGGACGACCCGACGACGAGCCGGCCGACGGCCGTGGGATGAGACCGGGCCTCCCTGCTCCGCACCCCGGCCCGGTGTCCGGGCCGTTCACGGAGTGTCGACGGTTCGCCGCGTCGGCGTACGCTGCAACGCGCAGGGATGTGCGGTCGGAAGGGGGGCGGTGACCATGCCGGACCGGGTCCGTCACGACCACGTGCCAGCCAGCGGGCGCGGCCGGACGAAACCGCGCGCCTGGACCGCACCGGTCCGGGCGGTGAGCCGGATCCTCAGCACCGAGGCGACCCAGCCGCAGCCCCCGGACGTCCGCCGCCCGGGCCACGTCGGCCTGGTCGACTGCGCCCTGTACGTCGACGGCGTGCGGCAGCCCGGAGAGTGGCACCACGCCGAGGCACTGAAGGCCGCCCGGGAGCAGGACGGCGCCTTCGTCTGGGTCGTGCTGCACGAGCCGAGCCTGACCGAGATGGCCACCGTGGCCGAGACGTACGGGCTGCACGAGCTTGCCGTCGAGGACGCGGTCAAGGCGGGACAGCGCCCCAAGCTCGAACAGTTCGGCGACGTCAGCGCCCTGGCGCTGCGCACGGTCCGCTACGTCCGCAACGGCGAGCTGACCGAGAACACCGACGTCATCGAAACCGGTCAGGTGATGCTCTTCATCGGGCCGGACTTCGTGGTGAGCGTGCGGCAGGGGGACGCGTGCGGGCTCGCGGCGGTCCGAGCGGACCTCGAGTCACGCAAGGAACTCCTGTGCCACGGCCCGTGGGCGGTGGCGTACGCGGTCATGGACCGCATCGTCGACATCTACCTGGAGGTGACCGACCGGGTCGGCGACGACCTGGAGGTGCTGGAGGGCGAGGTCTTCGCCCGCCAGGCGCAGGGCCGGATCCAGCGGATCTACCAGATGAAGCGGGAACTCGTCGAGTTCAAGCGGGCCGTCGTCCCGCTGCAGCGTCCGCTGATGACCCTCACCGGGCAGGTGAACCGCGGCGAGGTGCCCACCGAGATGCGACGGTACTTCCGGGACGTCCAGGACCACCTCACCCGGACGGTCGAGCAGCTCAACTCCTACGACGACCTGCTGAACTCCATCCTGCAGGCGCGGCTGGCGCAGGTGACGGTCGACCAGAACAACGACATGCGCAAGATCGCCGCCTGGGCCGCGATCGCCGCGGTCTGGACCGCGATCGCCGGGATCTACGGGATGAACTTCGAGTTCATGCCGGAGACCGGTTGGAAGTACGGCTATCCCGTGGTGCTCGCCCTGATGTTGGCGATCTCCCTCGGCCTCTACCGCTGGTTCCGGCGTAACCGCTGGCTGTGAGACCGTGGCGTGGGGTGTGTGCGTCACCCCACGCCACGACCGTCCCGCGCCGCCGG
>Ga0310823_100809_pt1 | contig 15026 bp, 13 predicted proteins | sample P4_ome_3_FD_201316 | JGI IMG/M metagenome (GOLD analysis project Ga0310823, IMG submission 201316) | Sorghum-adapted microbial communities from Joint BioEnergy Institute, Emeryville, California, United States - P4_Day56_Rep3 | ecosystem: Engineered > Bioreactor > SSF (Solid state fermentation) >...
TCGGTCACGGCGACCAACCTACTGACTTTTCGTCCGCGGAGCTCCCTTCCCCCGGACGAGTGGTGCGTCTGCGATGAGTTTTCCGCGGTCGCCCGGTCTTACCGGCATGACACCCAGGAACACCGCCGAAACGGACACGGTAGGCACTGGCCAGTACGCCGAGGTGAACGGCCTGTCCCTCTACTACGAGACGTCCGGCTCGGGCCGGCCGCTCATCCTGCTGCACGGTGCGCTCGGGTCGGGCGGGATGTTCGGTCCGCTCCGGACCGCCCTGGCCCAGCGGCACCAGGTGATCGCGGTCGACCTGCAGGGGCACGGTCGCACGGCCGACATCGACCGGCCGCTCGACCCGTGGTTCCTGGCCGACGACATCGCGGCCCTCATCGACCATCTCGGGCTGGACCGGCCGGACCTCGTGGGCTACTCCCTCGGCGGCGGGGTGGCGCTGCGCACCGCGGCCCGCTACCCGCAGAAGGTCGGCCGGGTCGTGGCGGCATCGGCCTTCATCCGCCGCACCGCCATGTACCCCGAGATCCTCGCGCAGCAGAGCCAGCTGAGCGCGGCCGCCGCCCCGTTCCTGAAGAACACGCCCATGTACGAGCACTACCAACGGCTCGCGCCCCGCCCGGAGGACTTTCCCCGGCTGCTCGACAAGATCGGCGCGGCCACGGCCCAGGACTTCGACCTCAGCGCCGAGGTACGCGGGTTGCAGGTGCCGACGCTGATCGTGGCGGCCGACGCCGACATGGCACCCCCGATTCACTTCGTGGAAATCTTCACACTGCTCGACGGTGGTCAGCGCGACGGTGGCCCGATGGGCGAGGGCCGGCCCAAGGGCGGGCACGCCCTGGCGATCCTGCCCGGGCTCACCCACTACACCATCTTCCAGTCGCCGCTGTTCGCGGCCACCGTCCTGGCCTTCCTCGACGAGCAGTCCTGATGCACCCGGGACCGTACGGTCGCCCGGCCGTACGGTCCCGCGCCGGACGGCGACCGCGGAGCGGTCGAGCCGCCGCAGCAGGGTTGGTTTGCCGGCAACTGCGGTAATGGACACAAGTGCCGGGCAGGAACACCGATGACCGCGTACGGCGGTTCCGCGACGAGGTGGCGGCCCTGGTGGCGCCGCTGACCGACCCGAGCGACCTGGACCCGTTGCTGGAGCGGACGGCCGGGGCGCGTGTGGTCCTGCTGGGCGAGGCGAGCCACGGTACGCACGAGTTCTACGCGTGGCGGGCCGCGATCACCCAACGGCTGGTCACCGAGCAGGGGTTCTCGTTCGTGGCCGTCGAGGGCGACTGGCCGGACTGTGAGCGGGTCGACTGGAGCGTGCGGGGCCGGCCCGACGCGCCGGACGATCCTCGCGAGGCGCTGGCCACGTTCGAACGCTGGCCGCGCTGGATGTGGGCCAACGAGGAAGTCGCCGCCTTCTGCCGCTGGCTGCGGCAGCACAACATGGGTCGCGACGAGTCGGCCCGGGTCGGCTTTCACGGCCTGGACGTCTACTCGCTGTGGGAGTCGCTGCGGGAGATCCTGCTCTACCTGCGCGACAACGATCCGCCGCGCGTGCTCGACGCGCTCGCGGCCTACCGGTGCTTCGAGTCGTACGGCCGCGATCCCCATACCTACGCCCTGGCCACCCGGTTGGTGCCGGCCGGATGCGAGAACGAGGTGCTGGACCTGCTCGTCGGCCTGCGGCAGCGGGCCGCGGCCGACGGCTCCGGTGCCTTCGCCGCCTGGCAGAACGCGGAGGTGGTCGCCGGGGCGGAGCGCTACTACCGCGCCCTGATGCGGGGCGGGGCCGAGTCGTGGAACATCCGCGAGCGGCACATGGCCGACACCCTCGCCCGGTTGCTGGACCACTACGGTCCCTCGGCCAGGGGCGTGGTGTGGGCGCACAACACGCACGTCGGCGACGCGCGGGGCAGCGACGCGGCGCGGGCCGGCGAGGTCAGCCTCGGGCAACTGGCCCGCCAACGGTACGGCTCCGACCAGGTGGTGCTGGTGGGGTTCGGCACCTACCAGGGGACGGTGGTGGCCGGCGAGGCGTGGGGGGCGCCGATGCAGACCATGACCGTGCCACCCGCCCGACCGGGGTCGCTGGAGGACCTGCTCCACTCCGCCGCCCCGCCCCAGGGACTGTCCATCTTCGACAGATACCTGGATCTGTCGCTGCTGACCGCGGAGCTCGACCACCGGGCGATCGGGGTGGTGTACCACCCCGAGGTGGAGGCCTGGGGCAACTACGTCCCGACCACGCTCGGCCAGCGGTACGACGCCTTCTGCTGGTTCGACCAGACCCGCGCGCTGCAGCCGCTGCCGGCCGAGGCGGTGAGCCCGGTCGAACCGGAGACGTACCCCTTCGGGGTCTGACCCGCCAGCGTCGCTGGAGAACCGCCGATGTCGCTGGAGAACCACGGGCGTCGCTGGCGGGCAGACGTCACTTCGGTGCGGGGCGTCGGCTCTCCTCGAACGGCCGTCCGCTCGGCTGTCCGGCCGAGTCGTGCGGCGTCCGCGCACGTGGGTCATCGGACGACCGGGCTTCGGCGGCTTCGTCGGCCCAGGTGCGCTCCGGCACCGTCCCGGGCGGCGGCACGGCCTCGCGGTCGCGCTCCGACCGGGTGCGTTCCGACGTCTTCTCTTCGTCCACAGTCGCCTCCTCCGCGGCCTCGGCAGTCCGGACGACTGCCCACCAGCCTGCTACCCAACTCGCCCGCGGTCACACGCGCTCCGGCGCTCCTCACCCTCCGCACGTGCGCCCGTCATCCACCGATCGGTTGATTCGGCCACCGATCGGTTGACTGCGGCGCTCCACCGAAGTCGCGCCCCGCGGTCCCACGTCGGTCGATTCGGCCGGCCCGCCCACGCCGGAGCATCGATGACATGCCAGTCATCGAGGTCAGCCACCTGACTAAACGCTATCGCCAGCACGTCGCCGTGGCCGACGTGTCCTTCTCCGTCGAGGAAGGTGAGATCTTCGGCATCCTCGGGCCGAACGGCGCGGGCAAGACCACCACCGTCGAGTGCGTGGGCGGCCTGCGGGAGCCCGACGGCGGCGACATCTCCGTATTCGGCCTGCACCCCCGTCGCGACCGCGACCGGCTCCGCGAGGTGCTCGGCATGCAGCTGCAGGCCGGGGAGCTGCCCGACCGGCTGCGGGTCGGGGAGGCCGTGGAACTGTTCGCATCGTTCTATCCCAACCCCCGCGACCCCGGCGAGCTCATCGAGCGCTGGGGTCTGGGGCCCAAGCGCAACACCGCCTACCGCGAGCTCTCCGGCGGGCAGCGTCAGCGCCTGTCGATCCTGCTCGCCCTCGTCGGCAACCCGCGCGTGGCCATCCTCGACGAGCTCACGACGGGACTCGACCCGCAGGCCCGCCGGGACACCTGGTCGGCCATCGAGCAGATCCGGGACACCGGCGTCACCGTCCTGCTCGTCACGCACTTCATGGAGGAGGCCGAGCGACTCTGCGACCGTATCGCGGTCATCGATTCCGGCCGGGTGGTCGCGCTCGACACACCGGCCGGCCTGGTGGCCGGGCTCGCCGACGGGCAACGCCTGCGGTTCCGGCCGTCGGGGCCGTTCCCGGACGCGCTGCTCACCGACCTGCCCCAGGTGTCCGCGCTCGTGCGGCGGGGCGACCTCGTGGAGGTGCGCGGCGGCGGCGACCTGCTCACCGCGGTCACGGCGGCCCTCGCCACGCACGGGATCATCCCCGAGCAGTTGCGCCTCGAACAGGCGACCCTCGACGACGTGTTCGTCGCTCTCACCGGCCGCCGGGCGGACAGCCCGGCCGACATCGTCCAGGCCCAGTAGTCAGCCCCAGGCACAGTAACAAACGAGGAAAGTGACGTGATGAAAGCACTGTCCACAGTGGCCCGCACCGAGCTGCGGCTGTTCCTGCGGGACCCGGTCACCGTCGCGGTCGCGGTGGCGCTGCCGAGCCTGGTCCTGCTCGGCCTGGCCGCGGTCCCCGCGCTCCGGGCCCCGATCGAGCCGACCGGCGACCTGTCGTTCGTGGCGTACTTCGCCCCGTCGCTACTCGCGATGAGCATCGCCGTGCTCGGGTTCCAGGTCCTGCCCACCGGCCTGGCCACCTACCGCGAGCGCGGGGTCCTGCGCCGTCTCTCCGCGACACCCATGCGTCCGGCGTCCGTACTGTTCGTCCAGTTGGTCATCAACCTCGTCACCGCGATGATCGGCGCCGTGCTCGTGATGGCGGTTGGCGTGGGGGTGCTCAACGTCCCGGCACCGCGGTACCCGCTCGGCTTCGCGGCCGCGTTGCTCCTCGGCACGGCCGCCGTGTTCTCCGTGGGGCTACTCGTCGCGGCCCGCGTCCCGCGGGCGCGGACGGCGAGCGGGATCGGCACGCTGCTGTTCGTCCTGGCGATGTTCCTCAGCGGCGTGTACCTGCCGAAGTTCCTGCTGCCCGACTGGCTGCTGCGGATCTCCGACTTCGTACCGCCCGGAGCCGGGATCCTCTGGGACACGTGGGTCGGGACCGGCCCCGAGCTCGCGCCGCTGCTGGTCCTGGCGGGGACGGCGCTTGCCGCGACCGCGGGGGCGGCTAGGGTTTTCCGGTGGGAGTGACGACGCAGCGCATGGCCGACGACGCTCGGCTGGATGCCCGGACGCGGCGCTTCGACGCGGTCGCCGACCGCGTGGTCCCCTACTTCGGGCTCGGGCTGGGAACCGTCATCACGCCGGTGGTCCACCCGGCCGGTGCGCGGTTCTGGCTGGCGGCCGGGCCGCTGGTCGCCGCGAGCGCCGCTTGGTCGTGGTGGTTCACCCGCCCCCGGCGGCGACCATCGGACTCCACGGGGCCGCACCCCGCCGGTGACTGTCTGGCGAACCGCTACGGCGGCCTCTACATCGCCGGCCTGCTGGGTTTCATGGCGGTGCTGGTCTACCTCTCCCCGTTCTACGGGTTCCAGGCCTTCGCCGGGTACGTGCACTCGGTCACCTACCTCCGCCGGTACTGGCCGGCCGCCGGGGTGATCGGCACCGCGGCGATGGCCGCCTACGCCCAGCTCGGCGGGGCCTGGAACCCCCTGAGCACCGCCGAGCTCGGCGGGCTGGCCGCGCTCACGGTGGTCAATGCCCTCGTGGGCGGTGGCTTCACCTACCTCGGCTACTTCACGACGCAGCAGTCGGAGCGGCGGCGCCAGGTGATCGCCGAGCTCAACGAGGCGAACCGCCGGCTGGCCGAGTCGCTGGCCGAGAACGCCGCCCTGCACGCCCGCCTGATGGAGCGGGCGCGGGAGGCCGGGATGCTCGACGAGCGGGCCCGGCTGGCGCGCGAGATCCACGACACGATCGCCCAGGGCCTGGCCGGGGTGGTCGCCCAGCTCGAGGCGGCCGACGCCGCCGAGGGCGACCCGGTACTGCGCCAGCGGCACCTCGACGCCGCCCGGGCCCTGGCGCGGGAGAGCCTCGCCGAGGCGCGCCGTTCGGTGCAGGCGCTCACCCCGGCGCGGCTCGTCGACGCCCGGTTGCCCGAGGCGATCGCGGACATGGCCACCGCCTGGGCGCAGACCACGCAGGTGACGGTCCACGTCCAGACGACGGGCGACGTGCGGGCCCTGCTGCCCGAGCTGGAGGTCACGCTGTTCCGCGTGGCCCAGGAGGCCCTGACGAACGTGGGCAAGCACGCGGGCGCCACCACGGTGTGGCTCACCCTGACCTACATGGAGGATGTGGTGGTGCTGGACGTACGCGACGACGGGGTGGGCTTCGATCCCGGCGCCCGGCCCGGGCCGACGGCCGGGGCCGGATACGGCCTGTCGACGATGGAGCAGCGGGTCCTGCGGGTGTCGGGGACGTTCACGGTGGAGAGCGCGCCGGGCGAGGGCACCGCGGTGTCGGCCAGCGTCCCCGCGATTCCGGCCGAGGCCGGGGCGGCGAGCGACCCCGCCGGCGCCGACCGTACGGGCACCGACGCCGCCGACCCCGACCGTACGGTCACTGATGCCGTCGACCCGGACCGTCCGGGGGTGGACACCAGGCCCGGCCGTACGGTGATCGGCTCCGGCCTGGCGCGGACCGGCGCCGTCGGGGCGGCGGATCGGGGTGCGGCGTGATCCGGGTTCTGATCGTCGACGACCACCCCGTGGTGCGCGACGGCCTGCGCGGCATGATCGAGCGCGAGCCGGACCTCACCGTGGTCGGCGAGGCGGCCGACGGGGCCGAGGCGCTCGCCCGGGTCGGGGACGGGTCCACAGTAGACGTCGTGCTCATGGACCTGCGGATGCCCCGGATGAGCGGGGTCGAGGCGATCCGGGAACTGCAGCGACAGGCCCCGAACGTCCGGGTGCTCGTCCTGACGACCTACGACACCGACGGGGACGTGCTGCCGGCGGTGGAGGCCGGCGCCACCGGTTACCTGCTCAAGGACACGCCCCGCGACGAGCTGGTCCGGGCGGTGCGGGCGGCTCACCGCGGCGAGGCCGTCCTGTCGCCCAGCGTGGCCGGCCGGCTCATGGGTCAGGTCCGCTCCCCGGCCCGGGAGGCCCTCACCGAGCGGGAGCTGGCCGTGCTGCGCTTGGTGGCGGCGGGCTCGACCAACCGCGAGGCCGCACGAGCACTGTTCATCAGCGAGGCCACCGTCAAGACGCACCTGCTGCACATCTACGAGAAGCTCGGGGTGCGCGACCGGGCTTCCGCGGTCGCGGCGGCCTTCCAGCGGGGCCTGCTGACCCCGCAGTAGCTCGACCCCGAGGGCCTCGGGTCCCTGCCCGGCGGACGGCCCGGCTCTCCCGCGGCCATTGCGGCCAGTGACCTCGTCTGCCGGTGCCGCGAGCCACCCCCGATCCCCGCCGGACGCCGGGGACGCCGGCTCGGCGTGCCGCCGCACCGCGGCCGTCACGCGCTGTTGGGGCGCCGGGTGGCCGCGATACATCGGCACAGGTCACGGCCACCTAACCGGTTCATTGACACGGAAAGGTTTCCACCAACCTCTTGACGGGTTTTGGAAAACGTTACACACTCTGACCACAACGGCCCAGGCGTCGATGGCCACCGGGTCGACGTCCGGCCACCCCGAGTTCGTCGCCGCCCCGTCCCAGGCGTAGGCGAATATCGGAACACGTCCTATCTGTCGGCACACCGTCCCGGTAGCCCACCGGGATCCTCCCCAAGGAGTGCACATGTCTGACCGTCCCGTCCCTGACCTGGCTGCGCCGAGACGGCGCAGGCGGATCAGGACCTTGGCCGCTGTCGGGTTGACCGGCGCGGTGGCCGCGATCGTCGCGGTGACGTTCACGACGTCCGCGACGGCGGCGGTCACCTCGAACCAGACCGGTACCCACGACGGCTACTTCTACTCGTTCTGGACCGACGCGCCCGGTACGGTGTCGATGGAGCTGGGCCCGGGTGGCAACTACAGCACCCAGTGGAGCAACACCGGCAACTTCGTCGCTGGCAAGGGCTGGAACCCCGGCGGTCCCCGCACCGTGAACTACACGGCCAGCTTCAACCCGTCCGGCAACGCCTACCTGACCCTGTACGGCTGGACCACCAACCCGCTGGTCGAGTACTACATCGTCGAAAGCTGGGGCAACTGGCGGCCGCCGGGCGCCCAGTCGCTGGGCACCGTCAACAGTGACGGCGGCACCTACGACATCTACCGCACCACGCGGGTCAACCAACCCTCCATCATCGGCACCGCCACCTTCGACCAGTACTGGAGCGTGCGCACCTCCAAGCGCACCAGCGGCACCATCACCGCCGCCAACCACTTCAACGCCTGGGCCGCCCGCGGCATGAACCTCGGCACCCACAACTACATGATCATGGCCACCGAGGGCTACCAGAGCAGCGGCAACTCCAACGTCACCATCCTCACCAGCAGCCCCGGCGGAAACGACGGCGGCGGCAACAACGGAGGCAACAACGGCTGCACCGTCAACGTCAGCCGCGGCCAGGAATGGAGCGACCGCTTCAACGTCAACTTCTCCGTCAGCGGCACCAGCAACTGGGTCGTCACCATCAACCTCGGCCCCGGCCAGAGCCTGCAAAACAGCTGGAACGCCAACATCTCCGGCACCAGCGGAACCATCACCGCCACACCCAACGGCAACGGCAACAACTTCGGCATCACCGTCTGGCGCAACGGCAACAACAACACACCAACCGCCACCTGCAGCACCAGCGGCGGCAACAACGGAGGCAACAACGGAGGCAACAACGGCGGCGGTAGCTGCACCGTCAGCGTCACCCGCGGCCAGGAGTGGAGTGACCGCTTCAACGTCAACTTCTCCGTCAGCGGCACCAGCAACTGGGTCGTCACCATCAACCTCGGCCCCGGCCAGAGCATCCAGAACTCCTGGAACACCACGCTGTCCGGCAGCAGCGGAACCATCCAGGCCAGACCGAACGGCAACGGCAACAACTTCGGCATCACCGTCTGGCGAAACGGCAACAACAACACACCAACCGCCAGCTGCGCGGTCGGCTAGCGCCGGCCACGGGGTGGGCCGCTGACGGTGGCCGCGGCCCATCCCGGTCAGCCTGAAGCAGGATCATCCGGCAGAACCTGTTGGGACGTCAGGTTCTGCCGGATGACTCCGTTTGGGCCGACGCGACGGGGGCGTGCCCCCGGGCCGTCGTCCACAAGGGATGGTCGCGCGTAATCGACAGGACGGGCCCCGGTGATCCCGCGTAGGATGGCCCGCTGACGCGAGCGGGACGGTCGACCCGGGGTGGTGACTGGTGCGCGAGGTGCTCGATCTCGACGCGGTGCTGGCCGCCGAGGCCACCGCCCGGGACGCCGCCTGGGCTCGGTTGCGGGCGGAGTGGGGCCCCGACGGGCCCGATTCGGCCCTCGCCGAGTTGGTCGTCGACGATCCCAGCCAGCACCTGTGGCGGACGGTCGACGCGGCGCTGGACCGGTTGGTATGCCGCGCGTGCGGCGCGTCGCTGGGGTCGGGACCGCGCGGGTGCGAGCCGTGCGACTACGCCGACGGCGTCCGCTTCGCCGGCCAGGAGCCGGACCGTCCGGGCGTCCCACCGGGCAACGAGCACGCCCTACGGGTGGCGCTGACCGTGGTTCGCTTCCCCCACCGGTGGCCGGCGGAGGCGGTGGCTGCCAACCGCATCTACCTGCCGCTGTTCGTCGCCGGTGACCTGCCGACCAAGGCGCAGAAGTACGCCCTGCTCGCCGCGCTGCGCGCCGGCCGCGCCGCCGAGCTGGCCGGGGCCACCAGCTTCGCGGAGATGGCCGAACGGATATCCCGGTGACGCCGTCGGTTGTCACGGCCGCGTGCCGGTCCTCCGCTCTCGAGTCGCGACTACCCCGCCCGGTCGGCGGTCATGATGGCGTGGAGCCCGGCGCGGAGCGCCGCGCCGCCGTCAGGGATCTGCGCGCGGATCAGTCGCTCGTACTCCTGCGCCCGGCGGTCCCGCTCACGTAGCCAGCGTTCTCCCGCGGTGGTGATCCGCAGCGTCCGGCGTCGACGGTCGCTCGGGTCGACGGCCCGTTCGACGAGGCCGGCATCCACCAGCTCATCGATGATGGAAACCAGGTCACTGGGGTCGACCCCCATGGCTTCGCTCAGCTCCCGCTGGGACGTCACGGGGGTTTCGGCGAGCCAGGCGAGCGTCACGTAGTGGGCGAACCGCAGGCGCTCGCCCGCGAAGATCGGTTGCGCGAGTCGGGCCGCCGCCTTGGTGGCCTGGGTCAGCAGGTAGGGAGTGCTGTCGCGCAACCGCTCCGGAAGCTCACGCATGACCTGAGCCTAGCGAGACCACGGCAATCCTGGGATACTCCCATCATGGGCAAGCCCTATGAAAACCCGTTCGTGGGCTACGTGCAGCCCATGCCCAGGGCGCTCCACCGCGCCGGGTTCGCGCAGCGCTTCGCCGAGGTCGGCGGGGTGACCCTCAGCTACGCGCAGGGGCCGCCGGCGGGACCGCCGCTGGTCCTCGTGCCGGCGCAGATGGCCCTCTGGCTCACCTACGCGCCCGTGATGCCCGCGCTCGCCGAGCGGTTCGAGGTGTTCGCCGTCGACGTGCGCGGGCATGGCAGCTCCTCGTGGACCCCGGGCGACTACAGCTGGGACTCGGTCGGCGGTGATCTCGCCCGGTTCCTCGAGACCGTCGTCGGCCGGCCCGCGATCGTGAGCGGCAACTCCTCCGGCGGCGTCCTGGCTCTGTGGCTGGCCGTCGAGGTGCCCGCGTTCGTGAGGGCGATCGTGCTGGAGGACGCGCCGGTCTTCTCGGTCGAGATGCCTCGCTTCCGCGACCGTGACCGGTTCGTCTACGAAGGACTCGCGAGCTTCGTCCGTAAGCTCGGTGACCGGGAGAACCGCCGCCTGGCCGACTACTTCCGCGGCCAGGTGCTGCCGGTCTCGGAGCGGCGGGTCAAGCGGCTCCCGGACTGGGTGGTGAACCTGCTCGATCGGGCCGTCACCAGCTACGAGCGGCGCCACCCGGGACAACCGTCCGGTGTAGACGCGTGGTGGCTGCCCCGGCTGATGGACGAGCTGATGCGGTCGCTGTCGATGTTCGACCCCGACTTCGCGCGCGCGTTCGTCGACGGTCGGTTCTACGGCGACTTCTCACACGAGCGCGCGCTGCGGGCCGTGCGGTGCCCCGTGCTGGTGCTCCACGGCGACTGGCACCGGTACGAGACGTACGGCCTGGTCGGTGCCTTGGACGACGACGACGTACGCCGGATCGTCGAGCTCGTTCCCCGGGCCGAGGTCCGCCGCATCCACGCCAACCACGTCCTGCACCGCTACCGGCCCAGACAGTTCATCGACGCCGTTCTCGACTTCGCCGCACGCGTGTGAGCCGGACACCGCCGGACGGCCTCAGGCCAGCGGGAACGCGGTCGCCGCCGTCCACGCGAACGGCGGTGCCGCGACCGCCGCGGTCAGCCACCACGGGACCGCGAACCGCCGCAGGACCGCGGCCAACCCGGCGCCGATCGCGAGCAGCGCGGCGAGCAACGGCAGCACCAGGACGAGGAAGGCCGGGGCCCCGACCACCACCAGCACGAACAGCAGCCCCAGCGGCGCCGCGAGAACCGCGGCGTGCAGGTACCACCGACCGAGGCCCAGCCGCTCGGCGGCGCCGAACAGTGCCCAGGCCGCCACCAGCAGCGCGAGCAACGGCACCAGCCGCGCCTCGTTCGGCCGCACCCAGGTCAATCCGGTCTGGATGGGTACGACCACCATCGCGGCCGCGTACGCCACGAGCGGCGCGACCCGCAGGATGATCCACCGGGGCGAACGGGGCTCGGGGCCCGGCGCGGGCCCCGCGGGCCCGCGGCTCACGGACCAAATGACGGCGGCCACACCGAGCGCGCCCAGACCGAAGGCGACCACCACCAGCGCCACGTACCCACCGACCGCGAGCCCGAGCGCCGGGTCCGGAACGACGGCGCCGACTCCGAAGCCCGCGACCAGGCCGCCGGCCACGGCCAGGGCGGAGCGCATCAGGTCGGGCAGGGCCGGCCCCACCCGGACCAGGCTGGGCACCCCTGGCGGGGTCTGGGTCGGCGACGCCGCGGCCGTGGGCGAGCGCAGAGCGACGCCCCGCAGGGCGAGCCCGGCCAGCGGAACGAACCCCACCAGCAGGCCGAGCAGCAGCAGCCCGGCCGGCCACAGCCGGTCGAGGGGATGGACGGGACCGACGCCGGTGCCGGGCCGGACGGTGGCGTCGAGCCAGGCCAGGGTGCGCTCGTGCGTGACCGGCGAGTACAGGATCCCGACGTGCTCGACGCCGGGGACCACCTCCGCGCGCACGGCGCTGCCGTCCGCGATCGACCCGTACGTCCGCCCGGTCGACGAGGCCTCCCCGGCCCCGGCCCGTTGCAGGGTCTGTCGCGTCGGCTCGACCAGGAAGAACTCGAGCTCGCCGTAGAGCACGAACAGGTTGCGGGGTACGACGGCCGGCACCGTCCCCAGCGAGAGAGCGACCGTGGCCGCGATGTCCGGGTGCCGCCCGCCGTAATCCGTGACCGCGCTGGCCCCGCGGGAGTGCCCGACGAGGACGATCCGATCGGGGTCCACATCGGACTGCTCGCGCACGGAGCGTACGGCCAGGTCCACATCGGACAGCGGATCGGCCAGCGGCCGGGTCGAGGCGCCGTGCCCGGCCAGGTCGGGCAGCACCACCACGTAGCCGTTACGAGCCAGGGTGTCGGCGAACGGCTGCATGAGCCGGGCCGACCCCGCGTAGCCGTGCACCACCACGGCCCCGGGATAGGGCCCGCCACCGGTGGCCGGGCGGACGAACGTCAGCGGTACGCCGTCGACCACCGTGGTGGTACGCCGCAGGCCGTCCCCGGCCCGGACCGACCCGAGCCACCCCACCGCCACCAGGACCACCGCCAGCCCGGCCAGCAGCCCGTACACGCGTCGCACGCGAGAAACAGTAGCGACCGACGAGCCGCGCGGGTTCAACGCACGCTGAGAACCGTCCCTCGGTGACCGTCAGTTGCGGTAGCGGAAGAGGATCCGGCCGCGGTCGAGGTCGTACGGGCTCATCTCGACCAGCACCCGGTCGTACGGCAGGATCCTGATGTAGTTCTTCCGTATTCTCCCGCTGATGTGCGCCAGCACCGTATGTCCATTCTGGAGCTTTACGCGGAAGGTAGCGTTGCGAAGGCACTCGATGACGGTGCCCTCGAGCTGAATACGGCCGTCGTCTTTGACCATGTCCCTGGCATCCCCTTCGAAAACGGTCGGGTCGAGGTGCCGACGTCAGCGAAGCACCAGCTCCAGGCTGCTGCCGGTACGCCGGGCACCGACCCCTTGGAACAGCGCGATCGCCGCGCGGTTGGACTGTTGACCTCGGCTGACATCGACGCGATGCCGCGGCGGTGGGCCGAGGTCAGCACCGCGGCCAGAAGGGCCCGAGCGATACCCCGGCGGCGCTGGTCGGACCGGACGGCGATCAGACCGATCCGTGGTTGCCGCGGAAGTGGCGCCACGCGGAGCAGTCCCACGTATTGACCAGAGCACGCCGCCACGGCGCACGTCGCCGGGACTGGTCGAGGTGGACCGTCCGGGCCGGACAGCACCTCCGCCGGCATCTCCGGCCAACCGACGGTGGCTTCGATCTCCTCGCGGAGGACGCGGTCCAGCGCCCACAGCGGACCCGCTTGGGCCTGGCCCGGGGCCAGGATGGTCACGCCGCGCGGCACCGGCGCCCAGCCGAGTCCCGTGATCCGCGGGTCGGTGGGCACGACGTACTCCCACTCGCGACGACGAGGCGCGAAACCGACTCGCTCCCACCGGAGCAACAGATCGAGGTCGGCCTCGTCAACGACGGTGTACGGCTGCCTGGGCAGGTCCGGCAGCATGGCTTCGGCGAGCCGGTCGAAGGTCGCATCGTGCCATGCGTCGATGCTGAGGAATGGTCGCCCATCGGGGCGCTGGGACACCTCGCCGCGGCCGACCACCTGGTCGTCGTCCAGGGCGTGCCACCGCCACGCGGCGATACGGGTTACGCCAACAACATGCTCACCGGCGGGGGAGGACAGATCCGCAGAGTCCATGGCGTGCCGCCTTTCGGGAGTGCCCTGTCAAGGCGCTCCCGGGCGACACCTCCGTCAATCGCCCGACCGTGACGACGAGGGGAGCACCCGCCTCGCTACAACGTTCACGGTGCTCACCTCCTCGCGTCGATGCCACGGCCCGACGCCACCCTACCGGCGCTCACCGCGCACCGTCCGCCGCTACCGACCCGCCAGCCCCGATCAGGCGAGATTGGCGAAGAAGTCTGCGATTCCGCCAAATATGGCGCTCAGGCCCTCCCACACTCCGCCGACGATGACGACCAGCGAGCCTGGGCGAATGAGCACCAGGAGAACCAACAGAACGAGCCCGGCAAGTCGGATGATTGCGCTCAAGGTAGCAAGCGGATCTCCCGTGCTGACCCGGCGCCGGAGCCATCGCGCGAGCCGTCGCAACTCCACCGGAAGCCGCCATTCGTCCACCCTCGCGAGCGCGAATGCGCTGCACACGACGATGCTCAGTGGGATCAGAATTCGTAGATCGAGAAGGGCAGCCCCGATCTCGCGGAACACTTGCGCGGCGGTACTGGGTCTGAAGACTATGAAGAATACGACGTACGCCACGCTGGCCCAGACAAGAACCTGGGGAGCCAGCGCCTTCAGCCGCCCGAACACTGGGTAGCTGACCAGGAAACGACGAAGCTGGGCGCGACCAGACACGGTTCGCGCCGGCAGGTCGCCGGTCCATCGTGAAGTGCTCAGGGTGTCGGGCGGAGGCGTGTCGTCAGTCCAGGTCCGCATCCCGGCGCGCTTGCGCCGCTGATAGGCCCGCGCGGCGAAGTCGCCGATAGTGATCAGCGTGGCGATGAATCCCAGGACCTCGGCTACCGTGTGAAATCCCACCAGGACCTCCCGACGGTCGGCAGGCGTTCACACATTGCCCGGGCGGGCGGCGCGTCGATGCGGTGGCGGCATTGACGCCGCCGGTAGCCTCGATACCGGTCGCCGGGCGAGCGCCCCCGACAAATCGCCAGCCGCGAGAACGTCGCTTGGTCGCCGGCGGTCGGTACGATGCAGCGCCAGAACGCGCAGGCGAGACGCTGGGACGAGGTATGGCGGGACAGAATGCGGGCGGGAACGCCGACGTTGCCGTCCCGGGTTACGACGGCTTCGAGCTGATCGGTCGGGGCGGGTTCGCCACCGTCTACCGGGCCCGGCAGATCGCGTACGATCGCCTCGTCGCGGTGAAAATAATTGATATTGGCGTCAACGACGAGGCGGTGCGACGTCGGATCGAGCGCGAGCGTACGGCGACCGGCCGGCTCACCGGCCACCCCAACATCGTCACCATCCTCGACTCGGGCTTCCTCGCCGACGGCCGCCCCTACCTGGCCATGACATTGTGTCCGGGCGGTTCGCTGGCCGACCGGCTGGCTCGGGAGGGCCCGCTGCCCGTCGCCGACGTGCTCCGGATCGGCGTCAAGATCGCCGGCGCCCTGCAGACGACCCACGCCCACGGCGTGGTGCACCGCGACGTCAAGCCGGAGAACATCCTGGTCACCCCGAC
>Ga0310823_100812_pt1 | contig 14991 bp, 19 predicted proteins | sample P4_ome_3_FD_201316 | JGI IMG/M metagenome (GOLD analysis project Ga0310823, IMG submission 201316) | Sorghum-adapted microbial communities from Joint BioEnergy Institute, Emeryville, California, United States - P4_Day56_Rep3 | ecosystem: Engineered > Bioreactor > SSF (Solid state fermentation) >...
CGAAGCGCCAGTCGTTGATGACGAGGACGTCGTTGGGGTCGAGTTCGGCGGCTGCGAGGTTGGTGGCCAGTCGCCAGGTTCGGCGGGCGGCGCGAAGTTGGCCGAAGGTGACGGAGTAGCGCCGGGACTTGGTGAGGAAGTGGCCCCGGAAGCCCAGCATGTGTGCCCAGCGGCGCAGGTTGAGATCGGCGTAGTTGTCGAGGCTGCCAAGGTCCCAAGCGGTCTGGATGATGCGCCGGTGGTGGTCGGACACGTCGAGGTAGTCGATGTCTTCTTGGCTGCGGATGGGTCGATCGGCGGCTTCGCTTTTGCCGGTGCCTTTGGTGGCGTATTTGGCGACGTATCCGGCGAGCGCTGCTTCGCTGATCGACCCGTCCGGCCCTTCAACCCGTTGAACGGTGGTGGGGTTGACTCGGCGGATGTCGACCTGTTCGCCCCACGCCAGGTCCAGGGCCTGCCCGTCGGGCCGGTGGGTGGTGATGGTGACCGAGGCGGCGGCTGCTCGGATAGCCGCATCCAGCACGTCGAGGGTGGCCCACCCGGGTGTGGGGTCAGCTGGTCCGTCCGGCCCGTCGAGACGGATGACGGCGTGAAAGTGCACCAGTCCGCGCCGCTGGTATTCGGCGACCTTGCCGTAGGACAAGCGCAGGTACTCGCCAAACTCTCGAACTCGGATGCCGGCGGCTTTGGCGAGTTCGCGGCGCAGCCGCTGGGTGAAGCGCGCCCAGAGCTGGCCGGCATGGGCTTGCCAGAGGACGGCGCCGACGTAGTCGTAGGTGTGGGGGTCGACGGGCGTGCCGATGATCGGGTTTGCCGGGTGGTGGTACTGGCCGCACCCGGTGCAGGGCATCGAGCGGCCCCGACGTGATGTGCGGACGTTGTGCACGGCACCGAACGATGGTGCGGTGAGGGTGACGAAGGCACGGGGTTTGTCGGTGACGCTGGTGGGGATGCCTTTGCTGCCACCAGCCAGCCCGGCGCGGATGAGGTGGAAAGCGTCGGCGGCGTAGCGGTCGGCGCAGGTGGGGCAGACACTTTCCCGGCGGTTGCCGCACGCGACGAAGACGTCGCCCTCCGCGTGGTAGATCGGTGTGCCGGTGGATTTGTGTTCCAGTCGGTGGGTGCCGGTCAGGCGGATGGGTTTGGCGCATCCGCCAACGGATTCGACTTTGTGGCGCCAGTGGATGTAGTCGGCCCGCTGCACACGGGCGGCGATGTGATCATCGAGCGTCAGCATGGGGTGGTGACCTTTCACCGAAGGGGCTGGCCACCCCGCGCATGGATCGGCCGGGGTGACCAGCCGATCCAGACATTCACTTGCGTTTGAGCGGGTGTAGCGCGCACCAGCGGGCAAGCTGGGTCCGTCCTTTTGCGGTGAGCGCTAGGGGCGTGACGGGACGGCGTATCGCCCCGTGCAGACAGGCGAGGGTGTCTCGCTTGCTGCCGCACCTGATGAGCCCGGCCGCGATGAAGTGGTGCACGAGGTCGTCATCGACGGCCTTACGGACTCGGTCGGGCTCGGTGAACACCATGACGAAGTCGGTGTCGTCCAACATCCCGTAGCGACCGTCACGAACCTCGGATAGCACCTCGATGGCCGCGTCGGGTGTGTGCCGCCGAGGCCGTGGTGTGCGACTCGCGGTGGGGCGCGTCGACGGCTGGGGTGGTATCTGTTGTGCCGTTCCGAATAGAGCGAGCTGTTCGTGGTTCATCGTCGTAGCCCCCTGGCTTGTCGACCGAGGGTGCCGCCGAGTTCGCGTCGGGCAAGGTCGCCCAGGACGAACCCGGTCCCTAGCGCAATCCCCAGCAGGAACAGCGCAACGATGCGGAACTCGCTGCCCGCCCCATAGACGCGGTGCACTGCCCATAGCAGCAGCGCGGTAGGGATGAGCACGCGCAGCCACACCCATGCCCGCCAGAACTTGAATCCGAGACGCCACATGGCTATTCGCTCCCTTCGTTAGTAGGTTGTTCGCCGGTCCCGTCGCAGGCAGGGCATGGCGTGCTCAGGTGCCCTAGCTCGGGGTATGGCTGGTAGAACTCGGCTGGATCGAATCCAGAGCCGCCGCACGCGTCGCACACTCCGTCGGGCAGCTCCGGCGGCTGCTGCGTGGTCCGCATGTCAGGCCGCCCCCCGCAAGGTGACGACCTGGCCTGGCTGCTCGGCCTGTTGGCCGGGGCGGAGGAACTGGATCAGTTCGTCGATCTCGTCGTCAGAGACGTACGCGGCCCGCACTCGCTGGGGTGCGCGGGTGCGCTGGCGGATGACATAGCCGATTCCGGCGGTGTCCGGGGTGTTGGGAATCTCGTCGGCCAGCGCTCCGCGCTCGCGGGCACCCTCGCCAAGGACCATGTCCACGTGCGAAGCACTCGTTACGCGCAGGCACACTCGCGAGGTGAACAGGTCACGCATCGGCACGATGTCCTTGGAGGGCTCCTGCACGAACCCCCACAAGACATGCCCGGTGGCGCGGCCCTGCGACCCGATCAACGCCATCGGTTTCCGCAGCTCCCGCGCCGAATCCCCGTAGGCGAGCAACGCGCCAAGTTCGTCGGCGATGAGGACGTTCAGCGGCGTTTCCCGGCTCGGGGTGAACGCTCGCTTGCCCTGCTCTGCGGTCGCGTGCTGGACGCGTTCCATGTCCTGTCGAAACGCATGAAACAGATCGACCGCGTCGTCGGTGTTGTTGGCGTAGCCATGAGCCACCGGCTGCAGAGCAGCGAACTCGGTTTGTTTCGGATCGGCCACCCACAGCCGCACGATCCCGTCGCGGATCAGCGGGGCCATCGCGCGCATCTTCGACCACGCAAGGGAGTTCTTACCCGCCCCGGACGCGCCCGCGACGAGCTCGTGCTGACCAAGGACCGGCACACGCCAGTCTCCACCTTGCTCGGTCTCTCCCACATACACCGAGGTGAGGTCCACCGCGTCGGGGTCGTGCACCATCTCCGGGGCGTCGATGACCTCGGTGAACGGTTCACGCCGCTCAATGATCAGCGCGATAACCCGGGGTTTGATGCGTTCGATCGCGATGCGCTGAACGTTCAACGCGACCGCCAACTCCGGAAGTTGTTGTTCCCACTGGCGGGCGTGCTGGCCGGGCACGAGCTTGACGTAGACCGTGTCGACGTTCGGGGAGTAGGCGCGGACCCGCAGCACGCGCGGCACCAGCAGCTCACCGGTCTTGCGGTGCTGCCGCACCAGCTCGCAATCCTGCAAAGCGTGCGACCAGCGCGGACCGATGTAGCTGGTCCAGCGGCGGCGCCACCCGCGCAGCAACGGCGCGGCAAGCGTGTCGAAAGTCGCCGGGTGCGCCCGGTACCAGGCGGCCATGCCCAGCACGGCACCGCCGAGGATGCCGCCAGTCGGCGCGTAGCCAAGTTCGATCGTGCTCGCCGCGACCCCGCCCGGTAGCGCGATCGCGCCGGGATGCCGAGCTGCCCAGGCAGCCGCTTTCATCTCCCGGCCCATCCGTCGCTTCGTGGTGGTCGTGGGTTGAGTAGTTGTGCGAAGCATCGGTTGTTGTCCCCTTCTTCCAGTGCGTGGAAAGGGGGCGACCGGCCCACGCCCCTCATCGCAGAAGGGCTCGGGCCGGTCGCTACCCCAACTCGTGCTGTGTTCACTTGTCGCCGGATAGGCGCTAATTCAGGGCGATGCGGGAGTCCTCCAAACCCACCACCAGCCGCGCCACGGCGATAGCTGTCTCGTCGTGCTGCCTGCGGAAGCCGTGCTTGTTCACCGGCACACCGCGCATCGCGCGCTTCAAACGGCGCATCGACGCCGAGATACCGTCGAGAGTTCGGTCCAGCTGAACGGACATCGGTCACAGCCTCCATTCGCGAGAAATTAGTTCTGCCTCGTGGTTCTTCGCGACCTTGCGTAACTCGCTGATCTGGTCCATCGCCTTCTTCTGGAAGGAGCGCAGCTCCTGCGCCGTGCACGCCACCCAGCTGCTCTGGGACTTCTTCCGGTCCAGGCGCTTGATGTGCTGGTCGCACTCAATCAGCGCCAACATCACCTCGTCGGTCGCTGACAAAAAGTCGCGGTAGCGCTCCATCGCTACCTTGTTCACGATCGCGTTAATCACATCGACACCCTTCGTAATCTCAGACCTTGATGAGCCCCTTGGCCGATTCCAGATCGGCCACCAGGAATCGGACAGCGTTACCAACTGCCACCATCGCTTCGCGGTTAACCTCCGCACGCTTCTCGAAATCGATGAGCGCCGAATAGGCGGCGCGAATGATGTTGTCGATGCACTCCATGAGCCCCTACCCCTTCCGTAACACTGTCTGCGCAAACTCCAAACCGGCACAAAATCCGTCGCGATATCCCGCCGGTGCGTGCGCGTCGTTCGCGAACTCCCGTCGAGCGCGCTCGAGGCGCTGGACGTAGCGCCTGCGCAACCGTCGACCATTCACCCTGCTCATCTCTTCGCCTTCTCCTTCCCGCCAGCCGCGATAAGCACTGCGACGCTGGCCGCGATCGTCGCCACCCCTCCCACCGGGGAGGCGACCACAAGCGCCCATAGCAACACGGCAACAATCGGCCAGAACAGCAAATCAACGATCATTTCGACAACCTCCCGAACAGACTGTGGTGAGACCCCAAAATCCCCAAGGAGAACTTGGGAATTAAGGCGCGCCACCACAGCTGGCGCGTGTTTTAGGCATAGATCGGCCCACTCTGGAATTGTCAAACTGCAAATTTGCGCCCTCGCCCGACTCGAAACGGGCCGCCAACCTCACGCGATTTGGGGAGGGCTAGAAGATCCGCTAGGCCGCTTTGCTTGTCTTGTCCGCAGCTGACGCAGCGCTACCCGAACCCGCAGGCGGCTTCGTGGCAACGGGACGCGTCGCAGGCTTCAATCCGTCGGCCTTCCACCAGATCCCCGCGTTCGAGATCCGGCCGTCGTCGTCTCGCATCTCAAAGGTGTTGATCACCGGGTTGATGAGCTCCACGAACGTCCCCAGATCAAAGCCCTCACCCGGATCGCACGGCAGGTTCACCTTGATCTCCTCGCCATCCTTCCGGCGCGGCTGCCCCGGCACGGGCTTCGGCTTCGCCAGCAACATCACCACAAAGGGCTGATCAAGCTCGACGTCGTTGCGATCCTTCGGCCGATACGGCGAACCGTCCGGGTTCGTCTTACCCTCCGGCTCCCCCGTCACCATGAACGTGTAGCCGCTCGTCACAACCGGGATGTCCCGCATCACTATCCTCCTAGCTTCTGTACAGAACAAGGTCACTTAATTAGACCTCGGTTCTGTACAGAGGTCAAGAGGGTTCTGTACAGACATTGCTAAAGCAAACGTAGAAGAGCGAGAGGACGACGTGCTGAGCACGCCGTCCCCGTCCTAGCTGGTTAGTTTGCTTCTGAGCTGAACTTGTACTCCAACACGTAGGAGCCTGAGTCAAGGATCATCTCGTTAACCTCTACCGGGCTGTTCTCGGCGGTGTAGGCCGTCCGCGCAATCACGATCACAGGCGTTCCCTGCGATAGGCCGAGCGCTCCGACCTCATCCCCGCGCGGCATGCGCGCACGCAACTCCTCCCGGAAGTGGACAGGCTCATGCCCCAGTTCCTTCAGGCGCGCGTATGAGCCACCCGGCCCGGTATCGATCTCTGTAATCCGCGACCCCGCTACCAGGTCAGCCGGGTAGTACGACGTCGCCAGCTGCACCGGCCGCCCCTCGACAAGGTACTTGCGCCGACGGACCGTCACTTTCGCGCCCGACTCCAACTCCAGTACATGAGCAATGTGTGCCGGAGCTTCTTCCTGCGTCACCTGGACGTCGTCGGCGACGGGGCGATCCTTGACATCCGAGCTCCAGATCGAGCGTCCGGCTCCCCACACGGACGTCTTGAGCCGGTCCGGTGACACCCGGCGGATCGGCCTGAACTCGCGAACGTAGGTGCCCGATCCCCGGCGCGCGATGATCAGCCCCTCGTTCTTCAGCACGTCCAGTGCGCGACGAGCGGTCGGCTGCTCCACCCCGTACTGAGCCATCAACTCGTTCTCACCAGGAACCTTGCTGCCCGGAGGAAGCTCACCACCATCAATGCGCGCCCGCAGCTCGTCCGCGATCTCCCGATATCCGTAGCGCCCCTTGCGCGCCTCATCGGCCATCCCGGCTCACCTCCCTCCGGAGCTACTGAAACTCTTCCCACGGTCATCGTTTAGTTCTGTACAGCACAGGCTACCCCTCAGCGCCTCCCACACCGCCACACGGGGCCACAGCCCATCACACCCCCGACCCCCGCTCGCAGCCCCGGTCTGCGTGTTCAAACTTTCTCTACTTGTTCAAGGCGGCCCCTGCGGGGCCGCGCACCGGGCCGCCACCGAGGCGCGGCGGGCAAGCGGGGCATGCGGCTGCCGCCGGTCCCCGCGCCCGCCGCCAGCGTCTCGGCGACCCGGCGCAATCACGCAGGAGCCATCAACAGATCCAAGAAATGCCCTCGCCGGGCGGGCAGGCTCCGGGATGACCCGAACGACCCGAACGCGCAACCGACGGCCGCGCGGTGTGTGCGGGTAGTCACCAACTGGTCATCCCGCCGCCTGCCCTGAGGGCTATCACACCGGCCTGGGGCCGCAAGCTTGATCACGTACGCGCCGGTCATGCACGCAGGTTGCGGCCCCAGGCAGGTGCGATCTAGACGCCCTCAGGCGACGGGATGACCAGCCCAGATCCCCCGACATGGCAGCGAACGTGCTGTGCCTGTCCCCCCAACTGCCACGTGCTGTTCGACAACGGCGCCATGATCATTACGAGGATGGCAATGTCGTCGTCAATGGCATCGTCCGCCGGGCCACTCAGGATCCTGACGGCGCGTCCAACATTCGTCCAACATGCGCCCGGCGGAGAGCGGCAAACACCAACAGACAATGACAGCTCCCCCGGCCGAGTCCATCCAGGTCAGGGGGCTGACCAGTGCTCTGCGGGCAAGGAACCGTCTTCAGAAGGTTGGGGGTTCGAATCCCTCCGGGCGCGCATCAGGCCCCTGATCAGGGGCCATTTTTCTTGCCCTAGACGGCGCACCGCCCCGGAGCATTGATCATTCGTTGCACGCCGCGCACCGTCGTACCGGATCAAGATCAACGCATCAGCCGACCCCTTTTCGGCATTCCCGCCTACGCCCGCGCTCCCGGTGGCATTCACCTGATCAACGGCCGCTGCGGGACAATCGCCGCGTGGGCCACACGCATCTGCCGAAACCGGACGCCAGCACGACGTGGGAGTCGTCCTGGCCGACGGCCATCGCGCAGACCGTGGCTCCCTTGCAGCGTGGACGGGCCGACCCGACACATCGGCTCGTGGAGTCGGCCGCACACTCCGGGCTGCCGGGAGTCTGGCGGACATCGCTGACCGATGACGGCCCGGTGAGCATGCTGCTGACGCAGGACGATGTCCACACGCTGACCTGCCGGGCATGGGGTCCCGGTGCGCGGCGGGCCGTCGAGAACGCGCCCGAGTTGTGCGGCGCGGCCGACGACCCGAGCGAGTTCCGGCCGGATCATCCGATGCTGGAGGGCCTGCTCCGGCGCAACCGCGGGCTGCGCATCGGCCGCACCAATCGCGTCCTCGAAGCCCTGATCCCCGCGATCCTCGAGCAGCGAGTGCTCGGGCGGCAAGCCACGACGGCCTGGCGCCGACTGGTTCGCCGCTACGGCACCCCCCGCGCCTGGGCCCGCGCCTGCGGGCATGAAGGTCTTCCCGGCGCCGTCCACCTGGGCGGCGATACCCGCCTGGGAATGGCATCGCCTCGGGGTCGACCCACGACGAACTCGCACCATCATCGCCTGCGTACGCCGAGCCGGTCGGCTCGAACGACTCAGCGGGCTGCCCACCGAGGACGCCAAGCGCCTGCTGTGCACGATCGACGGGATCGGGGTGTGGACAGCGGCGGAGATCGCCCAGCGGGCGTTCGGGGACACGGACGCCCTGTCCGTCGGAGACGTGCACCTCGCCCGTGTGGTCGGCCACGCCATGTTCAACGCCGACTTCGACGACGACGCCATGGTTGCCGCACTCGAACCGTGGCGGCCGCACCGCTACCGCGTCGTGCGTCTGCTGCACGCGGGCGGGTACGCCACACGGCCGCGGTTCGCGCCGCAGCGGCAATGACCTGGCTCGAGAACAACAAAGGCCGCCGGAGCAACGGCGGGGACAGATCCTTCGGGGTCTGCCCGGGCCGTAATTCCGGCGGCCTTGGTCGCTGTTCGGTCAGTGCAGCGCGCTCTTGAGCGTGCGGATGGCCAGGTCGATGGCGGCGTTGGCGGCGTGGGTGTCGCGCAGCGCGTCCAGCATCACGAAGTCGTGGATGATTCCGGCGAACCGGACCGCGGTGGTGGGCACCCCGGCCTCGCGCAGCTTGGCGGCGTACGCCTCACCCTCGTCACGCAGCACGTCGGCCTCGGCCGTGATCACCAACGCCGGCGGAAGGTCCTTCAGCTGCTCCGTCGTTGCCCGCAGCGGCGAGGCGGTGATCTCGTTCCGCTGCTTCTCGTCGGTGGTGTACTGGTCCCAGAACCACTTCATGCCGTCGCGCTGCAGGAAGTAGCCGGTCGCGAACTCGTGGTACGAACCGGTGTCGAAGGCAGCGTCGGTGACCGGGTAGAACAGCACCTGCTGCACGAACTTCACATCGCCGCGCTCCTTGGCCAGCAGCGTCAGCGCGGCCGACATGTTCCCGCCGACCGAGTCACCGGCGATCGCCAGCTTCTCCGCGTCGAGCCCCTTCTCCTTGCCCTTGGTCACGATCCACTTCGCGACCGCGTAGTTCTGCTCGATCGCACGGGGGTAGCGCGCCTCCGGCGACAGGTCGTACTCGGGGAACACCACCGCGGCCTCCGCGCCGACCGCCAGCTCACGGACCAGCCGGTCGTGGGTGTGCGCGTTGCCGAACACCCAGCCGGCGCCGTGGATGTAGAGGATCGCGGGCAGAACGCCGGTGGCGCCCTGCGGCTTGACGATCCGCGCCCGAGTCCCGTCCTCGAGGGTGATCCACTCCTCGTCGACCGGCAGCTTCGGGTAGTCGGTCGTCTGCGCCTCGTCGACCGCCTTGCGGCCCTCCTCCGGAGGCAACTCGAACAGGAACGGCGGGTTGGCGGTCGCGTTGGCGAACTCCTGAGCGGCCGGTTCCAGAACAACACTCATGTCGAACAACCCTTTCGAACTCGGAGCCCTCGAGGTCTTCGGGGACTCGCAACCCTTGTGGAAGTCTTTGGAGAACGTTCGTTCTCTGATGTCTGCTACTCTAGGAGAACGATGGTTCTCCCCGCAACATGGCGTGCGTCACGTGGCGGTCGCGGGGGACGAAAGACGGCGAACCCGGGATTAAAGACGGTGATCGCGGAGGCGTTGGGACGCCAACGTGCCGGGCCGAGAGATCGCGAAGGCGGAGCAGTTCAGCAACGCACGAGAGCGGAGCGAATTGCCGGCGCGAGGCGGAGGGGCATACAGACGCACGGTGCCGGGAAGGCAAGCTGGGGGACGAAGGGAAGGCGAAGTGGCCAAGTCAGCAACGGCGAGTGAAGCCAAGACAGCAACCAAGACCGGCGGCAAGACGAGCAGGACCAGGATCGACGACGAGACCGCGCAGCAGCAGATCCTGAGCGCGGCCGATCGACTGTTCTACGAGCGCGGCGTGCAAGCCGTCGGCATGGACGCCATCCGCGATGCCGCGGGTGTGTCGCTCAAGCGCCTCTACCAGCTGTTTCCGTCCAAGGAGCACCTGATCGAGGCCTACCTGCGGCACCGCGACGCGTTGTGGCAGTCCATGCTCGACGAGCACGTCGACGCCCGGACCGATCCGCGCGAACGCATCCTCGCCGTGTTCGACTTCCTGCGCGACTGGTCGAGCCAGCCGGACTACCGCGGCTGTGCGTTCATCAGGACGTTCAACGAGCTTCGCGCCACGTCACCGCACATCGCGGAGATGGCTACCCATCACAAGGACGGCTTCCGCGCCGAACTCGTCGAACTCGCCCGCGAAGCCGGAGCCGACGCCCCGGAGCAGCTGGCCGACCAGCTCATCCTGCTGAGCGAAGGCGCCATCACCCGCTGCGCGATGGCCGGCTCGTCCGCACCCGCCACGCGCGCGCGGGAAGCAGCTGCGGCGATTCTCGACGCCACGCTCAACTAGCCGACGATCAGGACTTCCAGCGTGCGGGGACCGTGGACGCCCTCGACCCGGTCGAGCTCGATGTCGCTGGTGGCCGACGGCCCGCTGATGAACGTCAACGGCCGGGTGGCCTCCAGCCGCGCCAACGCCTCCGGCACGCTGACCACCACCTGATCGGCCCGAACCACACACAGGTGGTAGTCCGGCACCAGAGTGATGATCCGCCGCCCCTGCGCGGCACCCGAGTCCAGCACGATCGTGCCCGTCTCCGCGATCGCCACCGCGCAACCGGTCACCACACCGTCCACCCTGTCCAGCTCGGACAAGGCCAGCGGCGGATCGTCGGACTTCCACTCGACCCCGGACACTCGCCACGAATCAGGGGCATCAGCAGGCACGACGACGGTCTTCGCCGAACGCCGGGCCAAGCACTCGGCGATCCGATCCGGCACCTCGGCCTCGGACACCCGGTGCACGATCGCCTTGTAGTCGGCGACCCGTTCGTCCAGCAGCGCGAGCACGTCGGACGCCGAGCGCTCCCGCTCGTAGTCCCGCACCACCGGCGCACCCGCCGGACGGTCCACCGCACGGATCCTGCTCAGGATCTCTTCACGAGCGCTCGACACGATTGCGCCTCCACCACGTGCGGAACGACTCCTTGGGCACCGCAGGCGCGTTCCGCGAATCCGTCCACTTCGCTCCCGGCCCCGGAATCCTCTTGATCCACCCGTCACGGGCCAGGAACCGCGACAGCGACCCGGCCTTCTGCGTCGCCTCGTACCGCTTCGGATCGGCGAACACCCACGCGGCCGCAGCCATCGCCAGCGCCTCCGGTGTGCGTTTGCCCTTCGCCTCCACGGCCTCCGCCCGCAGGTGCGTCAGTACCTCGGGAATGTTGATCCGCACCGGGCACACCTCGAAGCACGCTCCGCACAGCGACGACGCGTACGGCAGCGAAGCGGCCTGCTTGTCGTGCATGTCGCCGACGAGCTGCGGCGCCAGGATCGCCCCGATCGGTCCCGGGTAGACCGACCCGTAGGAATGCCCACCGGTCCGCTCGTACACCGGGCACACGTTCAGGCATGCCGAACACCGGATGCACCGCAGCGCCTGCCGGCCCATCTTGTCCGCCAGCGTTGCTGTTCGTCCGTTGTCCAACAGGACCAGGTGGAACTTCTGCGGCCCGTCGCCCGGTGTCACCCCCGTCCACGCCGACGTGTACGGATTCATCCGCTCCGCGGTGGACGACCTCGGCAGGAGCTGCAGGAACACCTCGAGGTCCTGCCAGGTGGGCACCAGCTTCTCGATGCCCATCACGGTGATCAGCGTCTCCGGCAACGTCAGGCACATGCGCCCGTTGCCCTCCGACTCGACCACCACGATCGACCCGGTGTCGGCGACGGCGAAGTTCGCCCCGGAGATCGCGACCTTGGCGGAAAGGAACTTGCGCCGCAGGTACTTGCGCGCCGCCTCCGCCAGATCCTTCGGCTCGTCGGACGCCGGCTTCTCCGTCATCCGCCTGCTGAAGATCTCGCGGATCTCCGCCCGGTTGCGGTGGATCGCCGGCACCAGAATGTGCGACGGCCGGTCCTCGCCGAGCTGCACGATCAACTCGGCAAGGTCGGTCTCGATCGCGTTCACCCCGCCGGCCTGCAGCGCCTCGTTCAGCCCGATCTCCGCCGTGGCCATGGACTTGACCTTGACCACCTCGTCGGTGCCCTCGGCGCGGATCAGATCGAGCACAATCTGATTGGCCTCTTCGGCGTCCCGCGCCCAGTGCACGACGCCGCCGCGCGCCGTGACGGCCTCCTCGAGCCGCACCAAGTAGGTGTCGAGATTGGCGAGCACGTCGTCCTTGATCGCCTCGCCCGCGCGGCGCAGCCGCTCCCAGTCCGCCATCTCGGAGACGACCTCGGCGCGCTTGGCCCGGATCGTCGTGGTCGCTTTGCGCAGGTTGCGACGTAGTTGCGTGTTGGCCAACGCCTCGTGCGCGGCCTTCGGAAAGGCTGGACTGCCCAGCCAGGTCACCGGGTTGCGGCCGCCCACGGCTCCTCCTCCGTACTCGCCAGGATCGACGCCAGGTGGACGGTCTGCACGCCCGTCTTCAACCGCGACAAACCACCGCCGATATGCATCAGGCACGAGTTGTCGCCGGCACACAGCACCTGCGCACCGGTGTCCAGCACGTTGCGCATCTTGTCGGCGAGCATCGCCGTGGACGTCTCGGAATTCTTCAGCGCGAACGTGCCACCGAAGCCGCAGCACTGCTCGGCCAACGGCAGTTCGACGAGCTCCAGCCCTCTCACCGCACGCAGCAGGAGCAGCGGCCGGTCCCCCACGCCGAGCATCCGCAGTGAGTGGCACGTCGGGTGGTAGGTGACGCGGTGCGGGAAGTAGGCGCCGACGTCCTCGACACCCAATACGTCGATGATGAACTCGCTCAGCTCGTAGGTGTGCTCGACCGCCGGCCCGGTGCCGCACAGGTCCGGGTGGATGTCCCGCACCATCGCCGAGCACGAGCCGGACGGCGCCACCACATAGTCGTATTCGGCGAAGACGTCGGCATAAGACTCAGCGAGCTTGCGGGCGTGATCCCGGTAGCCGGTGTTGAAGTGCATTTGCCCGCAGCATGTCTGCCCGAGTGGGAAATCGACCTCGCAGCCCAGCCGTTCCAGCAGGCGAACGACGTCTTTGGCCGTGTCCGGGTACAGCGTGTCAGTCAGACAGGTGGCGAACAGTGCGACGCGCGGACCGCTCATGACCGGCCCGCGGGAATCCGGCCCAGGACGAGTAACGCTGATCGTGAAGGCATCTCCCGGCTGCCCGGATCCCACATGCTCGGTTCCTTTTCGTTCGGGTACGCATCCGCGCATGATTCTGCTGAACGTGCGCCCGGACCGCCAGCCGTCTCATCCTGAGCGACGAATGCGCTGCTCACCCGTGCCGGTCAGCGGAACGGTCACGGGCTCGCGCGTTCTTTCGACTTGGCTATGCCGCGAGCTCGGCAAGCTCACGGCGGCGCTGCTCCCATTCTTCCCCGCGCCACGTGGCAGGCATGGCGGCCAACGCATCTGCGGCGGCGCGACGGGCGCCTTGCCGATCGTCGAGGGCGTGCAGCACGAAGGCTCGCTCGCCGGTGAAGAACGACGGCGTGTACCAGTAGCCGGACTCGGGCACCTCACCCGGAAGCCGATCAACCAACTGGTCAGCTCGACCGAGCTGGCGGGCGGCCTCGGTCCGGTCCCCGCCGCGCGCCAATACGTCGGCGCGTTGATAGGCCAAGTACGTGCGCAGTGCAGGGTGGGAGCGCGGGTTGCGAGCAGCGGCCTCGTTCAGCGCATCAGCCGTACGCACGTCGTGACGGCGCAAGCTTCGGTCCGCCGCGAACGACAACGCGGTCACCAGGCGATGTGAGTCGTCCGCTTCGATCGCCAGAACAGTCGCCCGGTCCAGATGTCGCCGCGATTCACCCCACTGACCGAGCGGGATCGCCAACCACCCGAGGTACTGCTCGATCTCGGACAACAGCCCGACGGCACAGGAGCGCGCATCGCCCGATGCGTTGCGAGCCAGCCGGTCCACCAGTGCGGCTTGCCGCCGAACACTGGGCACGACTTCGGCAGCACCCGCGACGTCTTCCAACCGTCGCAAACTCCCCAGCACCGACGCGACAGCATCGAGCGCGACCACGTCGGTCCGTCCGCGCAGCGCAGCCGACACACGATCGGCGGCTTCGGTAGGCGCAAAGCCGAGGTCGGCTTCTGTTGCGTCGTACACAGCGCACAGTGCGGCGCGAACGAGCGACGACGGACGCCGCACGGTCCCGCGTTCCAACTTGCCGAGGTGATTGGCGTCGAAGGCCGAGTCCTTGCCGTGATGACGGGCGATCCACGCCACCACCAATTCGGCCACTTCCTCGCGGCTCGCATGAGTGCCCGGTGAGCGTCGAGAGGGCATCGATTCGCGGGCGAACCGCAGCCGTTCGTTCGGTTCGGGCACGAATTCAGCGTACGACGTTCCCGCGGGATCCTGCCGATCTTCCCTCCCGCCCTAGGACCCCTGTGACCAGGCTCGGAAGCCATGATGTGGAACTCCGGACCGATGGTGCCGCCACCACCTGGCCAGTCCGCCGCCGACACCGGGCACGAGCGGACGGTGGAAACTGACACCCTGCTGTTCACCACGATCGCGCAATCCTGCCCTGGCATCGTGCGCACGCTGACGTTGCTGATACGCGAGCTCACCGAAGCCGACCTCGAGCCTGCCACCATGAGAATGCTGGGCGAGCGGATCCAACGGATCGGCGAAGCGGTTTCCGCGCACGCGAAGCGCTCCACCTGGGACGAATGACCGGCGAAGGCCGCCTTGTGCGGACCTCCAACACTTCTGGAGCAATGTGCGCCCTGTCACACGTCCCGCTGCGCCGCCCGGAGGACTGATCAACTCCGGCTGACCGAACCCCGCCGAGGTGCAGATCCACCCCGCTATCTGCGCCGAATCACCCACGGCAGACCCGCTCACCTGCGCACTCGGCACTGCCCACGCCGGATCACCGCACCGGGTGCTGTTCGCCGCAAAGCCTTTGGATCCACCGACAACGGCTCGGCTTCCAGCGCCTTCACCGGCCACCACCCCGGGCCCATTCTGTGATCCACGACATACCCCTGTGCCCGCTGTGACGATCTGAGGAGCCCGCCGTGTCCGAGCACACCTGCACCTTCGGCCTGTGGTACGACTTGGCGGATTCAACCGGTCAGCGCAATGAGTGCTGTGAGATGAAGCAGACGCTGATCTCGGGAGGCATTCGTTGCAGGGCAAGCATGGTCATCTCAGTCGTGAGCAGAAGCAGCTCGCGCTCCGTCTCC
>Ga0310823_100813_pt1 | contig 14951 bp, 16 predicted proteins | sample P4_ome_3_FD_201316 | JGI IMG/M metagenome (GOLD analysis project Ga0310823, IMG submission 201316) | Sorghum-adapted microbial communities from Joint BioEnergy Institute, Emeryville, California, United States - P4_Day56_Rep3 | ecosystem: Engineered > Bioreactor > SSF (Solid state fermentation) >...
GTGATCACGGAGGGCCCTTTTGGTCCGGACTTGATCTTCAGCAAATCCAGTCCTACCAAGGGCCCTCCGCCCGTCTACACCCCCATGATCAAGTCACTGAGAACACCTCAATGTGGCTTTCCTGAAGGTCCCGTCCCCTACTGCGCGGGCGACGGCTGGGCGCGGGCGCTCACCAGCGCGGCCAGGCGGTCGCCGATCGACTGCGTGTGGCCGGTGGCGCTGTGGTCGCGCGTGGCCAGGTCGAACGCGACGGCGGCCTCGATGCGGCGGGCGGCGTCCCGGTTGCCCAGGTGGTCGAGCATCAGCGCCACCGACAGCACGGCGGCCGTCGGGTCGGCGATGCCCTGGCCCGCGATGTCCGGGGCGCTGCCGTGCACCGGCTCGAACATGCTCGGGTTGCGGCGGCTCACGTCGAGGTTGCCGCTGGCGGCGAGGCCGATGCCCCCGGTGACCGCCGCTGCGAGGTCGGTGAGGATGTCGCCGAACAGGTTGTCGGTGACGATCACGTCGAACCGGCTCGGGTCGGTCACCATGTGGATCGTGGTCGCGTCGATGTGCTGGTAGGACACCGAGACCTCGGGGTGCTCGAGCGAGACCTCCTCGACGATCCGCGACCACAGCCGGCCCGCGAAGGTCAGCACGTTGGTCTTGTGCACGAGCGTGAGGTGCTTGCGCGGCCGCCGGGACGCGCGCTCGAACGCGTCGCGCACGACCCGCTCGACGCCGAACGCGGTGTTGGTGCTCACCTCGGTGGCGATCTCGTGCGGGGTGTCCTTGCGCAGGATGCCGCCGGTCCCGACATACGGGCCCTCGGTGCCCTCGCGCACGACGACCAGGTCGATCTCGCCCGGCGAGGCGAGCGGGCCGCGGACGCCCGGGTAGAGCCGCGCCGGACGCAGGTTCACGTGGTGGTCGAGCTCGAACCGCAGCCGCAGCAGCAGGCCGCGCTCGAGGATGCCGCTCGGCACGGACGGGTCGCCGACGGCGCCCAGCAGGATCGCGTCGTGCTGCTGCAGCTCGGTGAGCACCGACTCGGGCAGCAGCTCACCCGTGGCGTGCCAGCGCGCGGCCCCGAGGTCGTACTTGGTGATCTCGGCGCCCGGCGATACCTCGTTGAGGACCTTGAGCGCCTCGTCGATGACCTCCGGCCCGATGCCGTCCCCCGGGATGACCGCAAGGCGCATTGCCGATGTCCTCTCTCCGTCTGTCCCCGAAGCAGCCGGGCGCGCACGTTACCGGCTGCGACGGCGCTCCTCCGCCGTCCGCCACCCGATCGTGGTCACCCGGTCGCGTGGTTCTGGTGCAGAAGCGGATCGCCGCGCCGCCTCCCGGCGCGGGACACGCCCCCGAGCGGGCCATTCTGCCCCTCCGCTCGACCGCCACGAACGGGGCCCCCGCTCTCGGCCAGCACCCGGACGGCGGATGTGCGCCGTCCGAACGCGCGCGGCGGGCCGCCACCGGAACGATGAGTGATCAACTCCCGGTGAGCGGCCACGAGTTGAGCGTCTCGTAGCGGGAGGTGCGGTCGGGCCCGGCGCCGAGGTGGCTGCGGACGAGGTGGAGCTGCGTCGCGGTCCAGGTGCACCCGGCGAAGCCGGCCAGCGCGTCGACGACCGGGCGCAGGTCGGCCCCGTCGCGGCCGCGGGCGAGGGTGAGGTGGGGCCGGTAGGGCCGCTCCTCGACCGCGATCCCGACCCGCGTGGCCGCCACCCGCGCCGCGGCGGCGAGCCCGCGCAGCGCGGCGACGTCGCCGGTGACGCGGGTCCACAGCACCCGGTCGCCGAACCGGCCCGCCCCGGTCAGCGCGAGGCGCATCGGCGGGTGCAGCGCGGCGGCGCGGGCCAGCCGGTCCACGAGCCCCGCGCGCGCCTCGTCGCCGACGGTGCCGAGGAACGCGAGCGTCAGGTGCCACTGGTCGGGGCGGGTCCAGCGCAGCCGCGGGTGCGCCGCGCGCACGGCCTCCGTGGCGGAGCTCAGCTCGGCCACGGCCTCCGGGGGCGGGGTCACCGCGACGAAGAGCCGCATCACGCCCCCCGCCTCGGCGGCAGCGGCACCCGCACGAGGTCCTCGGCCACCACGATCTCCCCACCGAACACCTCGCCCGCCTCGGCGGCGAACCGCGCCGGGTCGGAGTAGCGCTGGGAGAAGTGCGTGAGCACGAGCGTCCGCACGCCGCAGTCGGCGGCCACCGACCCGGCCTGCCGCGCGGTGAGGTGCCCGTAGGTGCGCGCGAGCTGCTCGTCCTCGGTGAGGAACGTCGACTCGATGACGAGCAGGTCGACGCCCTCGGCGAGCGCGTAGACCGCGTCGCAGAGGCGGGTGTCCATGACGAAGGCGAACCGCTGGCCGCGCCGCGGCACGCTCACGTCCGCGAGCTGCACGGCGCGCCCGTCGACGTCGAGCACGCCCTCCCGCTGGAGCCGGCCCACGTCGGGCCCGGAGATGCCGTGCTCGGCGAGCCGGGCGGGCAGCATGCGCCGCCCGTCCGGCTCGCTGAAGCGGTAGCCGAAGGCCTCCACGGGGTGGTCGAGGCGGCGCACCTCCAGCACCCCGGAGGGGCCGGTGGCGAGCGCGCCGTCGCCCTCGATCGGTTCCTCGCGCAGGTCCGCGATCTCGTGGAACGCGCTGGCGTGCCGCAGGCGCGCGAAGTACTCCCGCCCGGACGCCGGGTAGTGCGCGACGACCGGGTGCGCCACCGCGTCCAGCGAGAGTCGCTGGATCACCCCCGGCACCCCCAGGCAGTGGTCGCCGTGGAAGTGCGTGAGGCAGATCCGGGTGATCGCGCTGCTCGCCACGCCGGCCAACAGCATCTGACGCTGCGTCCCCTCCCCCGGGTCGAAGAGGAACCCCTCCCCGTCCCAACGGACCAGGTAGCCGTTGTGGTTGCGGGTGCGGGTCGGGGCCTGGCTGGCGGTGCCCAGCACGACGAGCTCCCGACCCGCCACCGCGATCAGTCGAAGGAGATCAGCCGGGTGGTCTTGGCCCCCACCGAGGCGCCGATCGGCTCGAGCACACCCGGGTCGACCGGGCGGTCGACCCGCAGCAGCATGATCGCGTCGGTGCCGTCGGTGGTCTGGCTGATCTGCGCCGCCTCGATGTTGACGGCGGCCTCACCGAGCAGGGTGCCGACGCGACCCATGACGCCGGGACGGTCGGCGTACTCCAGCAGGAGCACCTCGCCCTCGGCGCGCAGGTCGAAGTGCCGGCCGTTGATCTCGACCAGCTTCTCCACCTGGGCCCGCCCGGTGAGGGTGCCGGACACGGTGATCGACTCGCCGTCGGGCATCGCCCCGCGCAGCTGCACGACGCTGCGGTGGTTCTCGCTCTCCGGCGCCGTGGTCAGCTCGACGTCCACCCCGCGCTCGGCGGCCAGCGCCGGCGCGTTGACGAACGTGACCTGGTCCTCGACGACGTTGGTGAACACCCCGCGCAGGGCCGCCAGCTGCAGCACCGAGACGTCCTCGGCGGCGAGCTCGCCCGCGACGTCCACCGTGACGGTGCTGGGCAGCCGGCCCGCGAGCGCGTACAGCACCGCGCCGAGCTTCTGCACGAGCGGCAGCCAGGGCCGGACCTCCTCGCCGACCACGCCGCCGGCCTGGACGTTGACCGCGTCCGGCACGAACTCGCCTGCCAGCGCGAGCTTGACCGACCGCGCGACGTCGGTGCCCGCTCGGTCCTGGGCCTCCTCGGTGGACGCGCCCAGGTGCGGGGTGACGACGACCTGCGGCAGCTCGAACAGCGGGCTGGAGGTGGTTGGCTCGGTGACGTACACGTCGATGCCCGCGCCGCCGACGTGACCGCTGCGCACGGCCTCGGCCAGCGCGTCCTCGTCCACGAGGCCACCGCGGGCCGCGTTGACGATGATCACACCCTTCTTGGTGAGGGCGAGCTGGTCCTTGCCGATGAGGCCGAGCGTTTCGGGGGTCTTCGGCAGGTGGATCGAGATCGCGTCGGACCGGCGCAGCAGGTCCTCGAGGTCGGTGAGCTCGATGCCGAGCTGCGCGGCGCGGGCCGGCGCGACGTACGGGTCGTAGGCGATCAGCTCGACGCCGAACGCGGCGAGCCGCTGCGCGACCAGCTGGCCGATCTTGCCGAGACCGATGATGCCGACGGTCTTGCCGTTGAGCTCGACACCGGTGAACGAGCTGCGCTTCCACTGGCCCTGCCGCAGGCTCGCGTCGGCGGCGGGGATGTGCCGGGCGGCGGCGAGCAGCAGCGCCACGGCGTGCTCGGCGGCCGAGACGATGTTGGAGGTGGGCGCGTTGACGACCATCACGCCACGGGCGGTGGCGGCGGGGACGTCCACGTTGTCCAGGCCGACGCCCGCGCGGGCCACCACCTTCAGCTTCGGGGCGGCGGCGAGGACCTCGGCGTCGACCTTCGTGGCCGAACGGACGAGCAGGGCGTCGGCGTCGGCGACCGCGGCCAGCAACGCGGAGCGGTCGGTACCGTCCACGTGGCGGATCTCGACGTCGTCACCGAGGAGCTCGACCGCGGAGGGTGCGAGCTTCTCGGCGAGCAGGACGACAGGGCGAGTGGCTGCCTGTCCTTGGTTGGGGACGGTGCTCACGGCGGTTGCAGGGCTCCCGGATAGAGGGCTGGTACTGCCCCGATCGTAGAGCCGCTGCTCGCAGCGGGTACCGCCGGCGTGGGCGGGAAGACAGCCGAAGCTCCACGAACCGGTTGCGGGAACCGGTTGCACTCCTGCTCGGTCAGACCCGGACGGCCTTCAACTGCTCGACGAGCAGCTCCGCGGAGCGGAACCACGCCGCCCGGTCGACGACGGGGAACGTCACGATCAGCTCGTCGGCGTCGGCGTGGCGGGCGAAGTCCTCGAGGTAGGACACGACGACGTCGGGGGTGCCCGCGGCGGTGTAGCGCGTCATCGCCCTGACCTGCTGGCCCGCGGGCGCGTCGAGCACGACCTCGGCCTCCTCGTCGGTGAGGTCGCGCCCGCCGCGGGACAGGAACCGCTTGACCCGGTCACGCTGCACGGCGTGCAGGGCGGCGGCGGCCTCGTCGGCGGTGTCGGCGGCGATGACGTTCACCGCGGCCATCACGTGCGGCGCCGAGAGCTGCGCCGAGGGCTGGAACTCCTTGCGGTAGAGGGCGACGGCCTGTTCCAGGGCGTCCGGGGCGAAGTGCGACGCGAACGCGTACGGCAGGCCGAGCGCGGCGGCCACCCGCGCCCCGTACAGCGACGAGCCGAGGATCCACAGCGGCACGTTCGTGCCGCGGCCGGGGTAGGCGTGCACGCCCGGGACCAGGGTGTCCTCGCCGAGGAAGGCCTGCAGCTCCTGGACGTCCTGCGGGAACCGGTCGGCCGCGGCGGGGTCGCGGCGCAGCGCGGAGACGGTGACCTGGTCGGTGCCGGGCGCGCGGCCGAGCCCGAGCTCGATCCGCCCCGGGTGGAAGCTCGCGAGCGTGCCGAACTGCTCGGCGATCACCAGCGGCGAGTGGTTGGGCAGCATGACGCCGCCCGAGCCGAGGGTGATCCGCTCGGTGTTCGCCGCGACGTGGGCGATCAGGACGCTCGTGGCCGAGGACGCCACGGCCCGCATGTTGTGGTGCTCGGCGTACCAGATCCGCTTGAACCCCCACTCCTCCGCGCGCTGGGCGAACGCGACGCTCGCCTCGAGGCCTTCGCGGATGCTCTCGCCGTCCCTCACGGTGGCGAGGTCGAGGATCGACAGCGGCAGGGGCAGTGACACGGTGGCGACCTTTCGTTCGCTGGACCCCTTGGTCAACCGCGAAGCCGCTCCGCGTCTTCCCGGCGGGCCGCTACCACGGCTCGTCGCCGTCGCCGAGGAACCGCTCGATCGTCTCCTCCAGCGACGGGGCCGGACCGGCGTCGGGCGGCCGGATGACCGCGGGCTCGCCGAAGCGGGAGAACGCGAGCGAGATGCGGGCGCCGACGTCGACGGCGCCGAACAGCCCGGGCCCGCCGGGCGGGATCTCCAGCCGGCACCCGGTGATGCGGTTCGCGGCGTCGGTGCGCACCCAGCCGGTCGCGGCCGCGTCGAGGTGGCCGCTCAGCTCGAAGGCCCTCCGCAGCTCGTCGCGCAGCGCCTCCGGGCCGGTTTCGACCGCGCGCCGGGCGCTCATCGTCACGGTGTACTCCGCGCCGTCCTCCGCGGCGATGAGCGCCGTGGCGTCCACCGCGCCGTAGAACCAGCCCAGGCTGGCCAGCAGGCTCGCCGCGCTCCAGCAGCCCATGTCCAGCGCGTGCCACCCGCCGCCGGGCTCCTGGGTGTAGACGACGCTGCCGTCGGTGATCTGGAAGGCGTCGGGCACGTCCGCGGGCACGTCGGTCACCGTGCGGGAGGCCTCGCGCCGGCGGGCGAAATCGCAGACGCCCCGGCTGCGGGACCGGTTGACGTGGGCGGGTTCGCTCTCGAGCTCCATCTCGTAGCGGACCGTGCCGGCCGCGACGGTCGCCTCGACCGCGGCCCGGATCGTCACGTCGTCGGTCCCCACCCGTTCCCCGTTCGCGCTCGGGGCGCGCCCGCCGCGCCCGGTCGCCAGATCCTCCCGCCAACGGCGCCCGCGCGCTCGGCGGAGTGGTGCGCTCCGTTCGCGCACGAGGCGTCACGCGGCGGTCCAGCCGCCGTCCACGGTGAGCACGTGCCCGGTGACGTAGCTCGCCGCGTCCGAGGCCAGGAACAGCACCGGCCCGTCGAGCTCGGTGATGTCGGGGACCCGGCCCAGGGGGGTCCGGGCGCTGATCCGCCTGCGCTGGTCGCGGTCGGCGAGCTCGCCGGTGAGCGGGGTCGGGAAGAACCCCGGTGCCAGCGCGTTGACGCGGACGCCCCGCCCGCCCCACTGCTCCGCCAGGTGCCGGGTGAAGGTGACCAGACCGCCCTTCGCCGCGTGGTACCCCGCCATCCCCGCACCCGAGCTGATCATGCCGAAGATCGACGCGATGTTGATCACGGCTGCCCCGGGGCGGCCGAACAGCAGCGGCCCGGCGAGCCGGCACAGGTCGACGACCGCGACGAGGTCGAGGTCGATGATCCCGGTGACGTCGCGCAAGGACTGGTCCTCCAAGGCCCCGTCGTCGCAGACGCCGGCGCTGTTGACCAGCACGTCGAGGTGTCCGTGCCGGTCCCGGACGGCGTCGACGAGGGCCGCCCGGAACGCGGGGTCGCGCAGGTCGCCCGGGACGACCAGCGGGGAGCCGGCCATCGTGGCCGCCCGGCGCCGCAGCCGGTCGGCGCTGCGGCCGGTGAGCACGACCTCGGCCCCCGCGGCGCCCAGCGTGCCCGCGATCCGCGCGCCCAGGCCGGACGAGGCGCCGGTGACGAGGGCGACGCGGCCTGCCAGCCGGAAGGCCGCGAGCGGGTCCTGGCCTGCGCCGCTCACGGCCGAACCTCGTAGACGATGTTGAACGGCGTCTCGGCGACGCGTGCGACGTGGCCGAAACCCGCCCGCTCCGCCACCCGGGCGACGGCGCCCTCCCCGGCCTGGTTGCCCAGCGCGTCCGCGGCGCCCTCGGACACCGCGTGCGGGACGCAGAGGAAGCTGGAGAACGAGTAGTAGACGCGCCCGACCGGCGTGAGGTTCTCCGCGACCGACGCCCCGGCGTACGGCTCGACGACCATCCACACGCCGTCGGGCGCGAGCGCCGAGCGGACGCGGCGCGCGGCCGAGGTCGGATCGCCCATGTCGTGCAGGCAGTCGAAGGTGGTCACGAGCCCGTACCCGGTGCCGGGGAACTCCTGCGCCCGCGCGAGGCGGAACGTGCACCGGTCGGCGAGCCCGGCCTCCGCGGTGATGGAGCGGGCCAGCTCGATCGACGCCGGATGGCTGTCGAAGCCGACGACCCTCGAGGCCGGGTAGGCGTCGGCCAGGATCCGGGTCGAGGCGCCCAGCCCGCACCCGACGTCAGCCACCGCCGCGCCCGACGCCAGCCGCTCGCCCAACCCGGCGATCGCCGGGATCCACGAGCTCACCAGGTTCGCCGCATAGCTCGGCCGGAAGAACCGCTCGCACCCGGTGAAGACGTCGGGATGGTGGTCGCCCCAGGCGACCCCACCGCCCGTGCGGAACGCCTCGGTGATCGCCGGGAGGTCGGCGAGGCAGGCGACGGCCAGTTGGAACGCGCCCGGCAGGACCAGCCCGTCCGGGTCGGCGAAGGCGAGCACCTGCTCGGGCGTCATCCAGTACCGGTCGCTGTCTTCGCGGTAGGAGACGGCGCCGCCCGCGGCCTGGCCGCGCAGCCACTCGCGGACGTACCGCTCGGAGGTGGCGGTGCGGGCCGCCAGCTCGGACGACGTGAGCGGCCCTGCGCCGGCCAGGGCGCGGTAGAGGCCCAGCCGGTCGCCGAGGACGACGTTGCCGGCCGCCACGGTCGCCCCGAGGTCGCCGACGAACCGCGCGAGGAGGTCGTCGAGGCCCTGCGGCGGGCCGTGGGGCGGGGTGGTGGTCGGGTCGGTGGTCGACGTGGTGGTCATGGCGGTTCCCGTCGGGGTTCGCTGGAGTGGTGTTCGCAAGCGTCGGCCGTCGAGGTTGGCCGGGGGTTGGCCGCGCCTTGGCCGAACGTTGCGGCGCCGGTCAGCGCAGCAGTTCGCGGTGGTAGCCCTGCACCGCCGCGCCGGGTGGGATGCCCAGCTCGTCCCGGAGCAGGACGCGCAGCTCCTCGTAGACCGCCAGCGCCTCGGCCGCGTTGCCCCGGGCGGCGAGCGTCCGCATCAGCAGCAGATGACCGGTCTCCCGCAGCGGCGCGGTCGCCACCAGCTCCCGGGCGGCCCGCTCGGCGGCGGGCAGCTCCGAGCCACCGATGCGCAGGCACGCGATCGTGTAGCTCTCCAGCGCGCGGACGCCCGCATCGGACAGCCGCCGGCGCCAGCCCTCCACCCATGGCTGCGTGGCCTCGGGCAGCAGCGTCCGGCGCGTGACGAAGTACGCGGTCAGGGCCGCGAACCAGGCGCGCCGCCAGTTTCCCGACGCCACGGCCGACTCGGCCGTGTGCAGCGCCGCCATCGCCTGCTCGACGTCGACCACCGCAGGTTCGGGCAGCACGGCCGACAGGTGCCCGCGCCCCGCCACGACGTCCGCGCCGATCACCGCGCGCAGCTTCGAGATCACGGCCGTCAGCGCGGCACCGGCCGACGGCGGTGGCGTGTCGGCCCACAGCGCGTCGATCAACGCCGCGCGCGGGACCGGGTGGGGGCGGCGCAGGACGAGGTAGGCGAACAGCAGGCGGGCCTGGCGGCTGAGCCGGTCCGGGCCGACGGCGTTCCCGCCCAGCTCCACGGCGAAGCTGCCGCAGAGCTGGACCCGCGCGCCGCCGGCGACGTGTTGCACCGCGCTCACCTCCGCGCTACACCCGGGGGACGATACGGCGGAAGGCGTCCGATGACCCGTCAGGTGCGGTGCGAGTGCGGGTACACCGCGCGCGGGCGCAGCGACGACGAGGTGATCGCCCTCGTCCTGGCGCACGTCGCGGCCGAGCACCCCGATCTGGCCGGATCCGAGACGGCGGACGACGTGCGGCACTGGATCGAGCTCGTACCGGACTGACCGGAGGCCCCGCAGAACGCGGGAAAGCCACGTTCCCGGGACGACGGGAACGTGGCTTTCCGCGAACCGTGGTGGGGGTGCGGCCGCTCAGGTGGCCTTCTGGCCCACCCAGCTCATCAGGCCGCGCAGCTTCTCCCCGACCTGCTCGATCGGGTGGTTCTGCCCCTCCTTCTGGAGGCGGGTGAAGTTCGGCCGACCCGCGTCGTCCTCGGCCACCCACTCGCGGGCGAACGAGCCGTCCTGGATCTCGGCCAGGATCTTGCGCATCTCCTCCTTCACCGCGGGCGTGATCACCCGCGGGCCGCGGGTGAGGTCGCCGTACTCGGCGGTGTCGGAGATGGAGAAGCGCTCGTTGGCGATGCCGCCCTCGTACATGAGGTCGACGATCAGCTTGAGCTCGTGCAGGCACTCGAAGTAGGCCACCTCGGGCGCGTAGCCGGCCTCGGTGAGCACCTCGAACCCGGTCTGGACGAGGGCGGCGGTGCCGCCGCAGAGCACGGCCTGCTCTCCGAACAGGTCGGTCTCGGTCTCCTCCTTGAACGTGGTCTCGATGACGCCCGCGCGGGCGCCGCCGATGGCCGCGGCGTAGGAGAGGGCGAGGGCCTTGGCGTTGCCGCTGGCGTCCTGCTCGACGGCGATCAGGCAGGGCACGCCCTTGCCGTCGACGAACTGGCGGCGCACGAGGTGGCCGGGGCCCTTCGGGGCGACCATCGCGACGTCGACGTTGGCCGGCGGCTTGATGAGCTCGTAGCGGATGTTGAAGCCGTGGCCGAAGAAGAGGGCGTCGCCCTCCTTGAGGTTCGGCGCGATGTCGTCGGCGTAGATGAAGCGCTGCTTCGTGTCCGGCGCGAGGACCATGATCACGTCGGCCCACGCGGAGACCTCGGCGGGCGTGCCCACCTGCAGCCCTTCGTCCTGTGCCTTCTGCCGGGACTTCGAGCCCTCGGGCAGCCCGATGCGCACGTCGACGCCGGAGTCGCGCAGGGACAGCGAGTGCGCGTGCCCCTGGCTGCCGTAGCCGATCACCGCGACCTTGCGGCCTTGGATGATCGACAGATCGGCGTCGTCGTCGTAGTAGATGTTCACGCTCATGACGGGTGTGGTTCGTCCTCTCCTGTTAGCGAACAGCTGCTGCGGTGATGGAGCGGGGACCGCGGCCGACGGCCACCATCCCGGACTGCACCATCTCCCGGATCCCGAAGGGCTCGAGGTTCTTCAGCAGCGCACCGAGTTTCTCTGCGGTGCCGGTGGCCTCGATCGTGAGGGCCTCTGGCGTCACGTCCACGGCCTTGGCGCGGAACAGGTCGACGATCTCCAGCACCTGGCTGCGGACGCTCGGGTCGGCGCGCACCTTGACCAGCAGCAGCTCGCGCTGCACGGAGGCCGACGGCTCGAGCTCGACGATCTTGATGACGTGCACGAGCTTGTTGAGCTGCTTGGTGACCTGCTCGAGCGGGAAGTCGTCGACGGCGACGACGATCGTCATCCGCGAGACCTCGGGGTGCTCGGTCGGCCCGACCGCGAGCGACTCGATGTTGAACCCCCGGCGGGAGAACAGCCCGGACACCCGGGCGAGGACGCCCGGCTTGTCCTCGACCAGCACCGACAGGGTGTGCCTCTGGGTCATGCTTCCCTCGTCATCCGCGAGCTGGCCGTGGCGTCGTCGGCCACGATCTCGTCCGAGTCGAACAGCGGCCGGATGTCCCGGGCCGCCATGATCTGGTCGTTGCCGGTGCCCGCGGCGACCATCGGCCAGACCTGGGCGTCGGCGCCGACCACGAAGTCGATCACGACCGGGCGGTCGTCGATCTCCATGGCCTGCTTGATGACCTTGTCGACCTCCTCCTTCGACTCGGCGCGCAGGCCGACGCAGCCCATCGCCTCGGCGAGCAGCTTGAAGTCCGGGATCCGGTGCTTGTGCGTGCCGAGGTCGGTGTTGGAGTACCGCTCCGAGTAGAAGAGGTTCTGCCACTGCCGGACCATGCCCAGGTTGCCGTTGTTGATGACGGCCACCTTGATCGGGATGTTCTCGATCGCGCAGGTGGCGAGCTCCTGGTTGGTCATCTGGAAGCAGCCGTCACCGTCGATGGCCCACACCACGGCGTCCGGGCGGGCCATCTTCGCGCCCATCGCGGCCGGCACGGCGAAGCCCATCGTGCCCAGCCCACCCGAGTTCAGCCACGAGCGCGGCTTCTCGTAGGAGATGAACTGGGCCGCCCACATCTGGTGCTGGCCGACGCCTGCCACGTAGACCGCGTCCGGGCCGGCGATCCCGCCGATCCGCTCGATCACGTACTGCGGCGACAGCGACCCGTCGGCGGGCCAGTCGTAGCCGAGCGGGTAGGTCGAGCGGTACTCGTCGAGCTGGCGCCACCACGCCGTGAGGTCGGCGCTGCCGTTCGCCTTCTCCGCCCGCACCGCGTCGATCAGCTCGGAGATGACCTCCTTGCAGTCGCCCACGATCGGCACGTCCGCCCGCCGGTTCTTGGAGATCTCGGCCGGGTCGATGTCGGCGTGCACGACGGTGGCGTTCGGCGCGAACGTCGACAGCTGGCCGGTGACCCGGTCGTCGAACCGGGCGCCCAGCGCGACCAGCAGGTCGGCCTTCTGCATCGCCGCGACCGCGGCGACCGTGCCGTGCATGCCCGGCATGCCCACGTGCTGGGGGTGGCTGTCGGGGAACGCGCCGCGCGCCATCAGCGTGGTGACGACCGGGATGCCCGTGAGCTCCGCGAGCTCGCGCAGCTCCGCCGTGGCCTCGGCCTTGAGCACGCCGCCGCCCACGTAGAACACGGGCTGCTTGGCCGTGCACATGAGCTTGGCCGCCTCGCGGATCTGCTTGCCGTGCGGCCGGGTCGTCGGCCGGTAGCCGGGCAGCTTCATCTCCGGCGGCCAGGAGAAGACGGTCCTCTCCTGCAGCACGTCCTTCGGGATGTCCACCAGCACCGGGCCGGGTCGGCCCGTGGACGCCAGGTGGAACGCCTCCATGACCGCCCGCGGGATCTCCGCGGGGTCGGTGACGAGCATGTTGTGCTTGGTGATCGGCATCGTGATGCCGGTGATGTCGGCCTCCTGGAACGCGTCGGTCCCGATCAGCGGCCGCGTCTGCTGCCCGGTGATCGCGACCACCGGGATCGAGTCCATGTACGCGTCGGCGAGCGGCGTGACGAGGTTCGTCGCGCCCGGCCCGGACGTGGCCATGCAGACGCCGACCTTCCCGGTGGCCTGCGCGTACCCGGTGGCCGCGTGGCCCGCGCCCTGCTCGTGGCGCACGAGGACGTGCCGCACCCTCGTGGAGTCGAGCAGCGGGTCGTACGCGGGGAGGATCGTGCCGCCGGGGATGCCGAAGACGACCTCGCAGCCCACCTCCTCGAGCGACCGCACGAGGGACTGGGCGCCGGTCATCGGCACCTCCTCGATGCGCCGTACGGGCTGGCCCGCGGTGGCGGCCTGGCCCGGGGCGGGCTGGCCCTGGCGACCCGGAGGCGGCCCCGGTTTCGGGGCCGGCGGCCCGGGGACCGGGCCGGATCGGGGCGTTGCGGTGGTCATCGGCTGATCGCTCCGCATGGGTTCGAGATCCGGACAGAAAAAAACCCTCGACCGTCGGGGTGACGGAACGAGGGTGGCGCGTCGACGACCGAGGGCTCGCTCAGGCGTGGACGCGCCTGAGAAGTACGAGCACCCGGATGGCGGACATGGCTGTGACGCTAGCGGCCGGATCGTCGGGGAGTCAAACCCGTGGGACGTCGGTACCAGATCGTGGGATCGCGGCCTGCGTAGTCGCACCGATGTCCCCGCCCGCGCGCGCCGCGAAGCTGGGCCGGTGAACCGCGGCCTGTACGCCCTGAAGCCCTGGTACGCCGACCGGCTCGGCGGAGCCCGCCGCGCGCTCGCGGCGCGCGGCGTGGCGCCGGGGGCGGTCACCGCGGCGGGCGTCGGCTTCGGCGCGCTCGCCGGGCTGGCGCTGGCGGCGGTGCGCCACCCGCCCGTCGCCGCGGTGCTGGTCGCCGCGCTGCTCGCGCTGCGGCTGGCCGCGGCGAACCTCGACGGCGCGCTCGCCCGCGAGACCGGCGCGACCACCCGGTGGGGCGCCGTGGTCAACGAGCTGGGCGACCGCGCCGCCGAGCTGGCCGCGCTCGCCGGGTGCTTCGCGCTCGCGCCGCCGTGGGTGGTGCTGCTCGCGATGCTCGTCGGCAGCGCCCCGTCGTGGGTGTCGCTGGCCGGCGCCGCCGGCGGCGCGGCGCGGATCAACGGCGGTCCGGTCGGCAAGACGGAGCGCTGCCTGCTCCTCGTCGTGCTCGCGGCGCTGCCCGCCCACGCCGGCGCGCTGCTGATCGCGCTGGCCGCGGGCTCGGCGCTGACAGCGGCGCTGCGCCTGCGGGCCCTCCACCGGGCGCTCGCGGGCTGACGGCTCGGTAGGACTACGCAGCTCGATCCGGTGGTCGCCCGGATGGGCCGGGCGGCCGATCCCGACAGGCTCGGTCCATGGACCCGGTGACCCTGACCCTCGGCGCGCTCGGCCTGTCCGGCGCCGCCGTCGGTGGCACCCGCGACCCCGAGCTCTCGGCCCGCTGGCGCACCTGGCTCGTCGCCGCACCCCTCGTCCTCGGCCCCCTGCTGCTGGGCGGGCGGGCGGGCGGGGCCGTGCTCGCGGCCGGGCTCGGCGCGGTCGCCGCCGTCGAGTTCGCCCGGCTCGCGGGCCTGCCCCGCGCCGACGCGGCGGCGCTGGCGCTGCGGGTCGTCGCCGTGCCGGGCGTGGTGCTGGTGCGCCCCGCGCTGCTGGGCCTGCTGCTGCCGGTGCTCGCCGTCGGCGCCGCGCTGCCCGCCCTGCTCGCCGGGGACACCGGGACGGGCGGGCGGCGCGCGGCGTACGGGGCATTCGGCACCGTGTGGATCGGCGGCGGCCTCGCGGGGCTCGCGGCGCTCGACCCAGCGGTGGCCGTCGCGGTGTGCCTGGCGGTCGCGTTCGCCGACGTCGGGGCGTGGTGCGGCGGCCGGCTGCTGGGCAGGCGCGGGCCGGGGGCCCGGCCGCTGTCGCCGCTGTCGCCCGCGAAGACGTGGGGCGGCGTCGCCGGGGCGGTGCTCGGGGCGGGGGCCGTGCTGCTCGCGCTGGGCAGGCCGTCCGTGGCGCTGCTGGTCGCCGTGGTCGCCGGATCGGTGCTGGGCGACCTGCTGGAGTCGATGCTCAAGCGGGAGGCGGGCCGCAAGGACGCGGGCGCCTGGCTGCCCGGCTTCGGCGGCCTGCTCGACCGGATCGACTCGCTGCTGGTGGCGCTGCCGCTGGCCGTGCTGCTCACGGGCGCGGCATGAGTAGCCCTGTGTCAAGCCGTCGCGTGTTGATCTCGGTTGAGGGCTTGTGCGGCGCCGTGTCGGGCGGGGTGGTAGGGGGTGTTGGTCTGCCAGCATTTCCAGATCACGTGCAGCCAGGC